>Ga0116134_1001540_pt1 | contig 11591 bp, 8 predicted proteins | sample June2015DPH_19_5_FD_89737 | JGI IMG/M metagenome (GOLD analysis project Ga0116134, IMG submission 89737) | Peatland microbial communities from SPRUCE experiment site at the Marcell Experimental Forest, Minnesota, USA - June2015DPH_19_40 | ecosystem: Environmental > Terrestrial > Soil > Wetlands >...
GGGACCAAAAATAAAGTCGCCCCAGCCAGAAACGCGCGGCCCAACTCCTTGCACCGCCGCCCGCGGCCTTGGATTTATTCCCTGGCCCCGACGGGGCGATTTCATCCATGGCGATTCGCGGCACTGAGTTGGTTTCTCCAACTTGAAATGTTTCGTTTTACGCCGGCTTTTCACCGCGGTGCAGCGTGATCGATCCACGTGCCAAAACCGTCGCGCCGGACTGGGCCGTTACGTCGCACATCTGCAACGACCCCAGCACGCGTACTATTTTCGAGCTGAGGGTGATTTCCACCGGCGGCACGGCGGGGGCCTCAAATCGAATGTCGATCCGGGCAACTCTGCCTTCCGGCCCGCTGTCCGACGGGCCCGCGATACCCGAAATCTGCGCCAGCGCCTCGGCGATCAATACCCCGGGCACGATCGGCGAACCCGGAAAATGTCCGGCCAGATACGGCTCCTTGCCGGAGACAATCCACGCGCCGCGGGCCATCTCGCCGGGACGAACTTCATCCACGCGCGTAACGAATCGAAATTCCGGCCCGTGCGGCAACCGCGCGAGCCAGTCGATCTCCGGCGCTGGTTTACCCGCGGCGCGAGTCCGCTGAATGTATCCAGCCAGCGATGCCAGATTTTGAAAGGCTTCCTTCCCGACCGCTTCGCTGGGAATCTTGATGCCGTACTTGCGTTCGATGCTCGTCAGCAGCAGCAGCATGTCCAACGAATCCAGATCGACGTTGCCTCCGAAGAACGGCATGTCCTGGGGGATCGGCTCATCGGCGGCCAGCTTCAGATCGCGGCGAACGATCTCCCGGATTTCCTGGACAAGCTCGGGATCGGGCAAAGGATTGGCCATCGATGGATGAGTGGAGTTCATTCACGTCCCCGCCGTGCGCGGGTAAGTTTATCGATTGAGGGTGTATCTGCAACAGCCGGGCCGACACTCCCCAGGGCAACCGCATTCTATCCTTCTCCATGGAAGTTGCCCCGGTTGGCGACGGGGCCGTGACTGAATCGGCAAGGGTGGGAGAAAATGGAAGAAGAAGATGATCGGTTGCGGAATGCCACGAAGATAAGGCTAAAATCGGTTCCCCAATCCCTGTTTTCAGCCTAAAACCGGTGGTTTGATTCCTTAACTTAGTGGCATTAGATCGGTTGCGATGTTCATGACGGCCGGAGGCGCTTGCTCGAATGTGCCAAGGCGTCGCCGCCGCGGTCGCCGCTGGCTGGCCTGACCATGTTCCAGCAGGCCTTTGCGAGGCGGAGGGATGGAGTCGCCGCCTTCGGCGGCCAGTCCTGTCTTTCGTTCCTCAAAGCCGTCCGAAACATTGACGGGCCAGCCACCGGGCCTCGCGGCGGTGACGCCTTCTCCTATTCGAGTCAGCGCCTCCGGCCGTCGCGAACACCGCAACCGATTATCTTTTTGTTCCATCTTCTCCGCCGAATGCATTGCGCACCCGCGATACAGAACCAAGAAATGCCGCCGTTCACCGGACGCGGTTTATTGGGAGAGCGCGGTTGCCCCGCGGCACTCCTCCGGTTTCGCCAGGGCATTTAACCCGATCGATTACCCATCCGTCGAATTATCGCGATTGCAGCGCATGCCGGCGTCCCCTGTCGCGCGGATGGACCGACGCCGGCCCGAACCGGTGCTTGGGCTCGATCTGATGTTCACGCCTCGGCGGCGCGTGAGGCGCCGGGTGGTGTGCCGCGTGAGGCGCCGGGTGATGTGCCGCGGGCGATGGCGTCGCCGGATCGCTTTGATAAACCGGATGGTCGTTCCTGACGGGAATGGATCGACGGATCAGTTTCTCGATGAGTTTGAGGTTCGGCCGTTCCTCGCGATCGCAAAAGGAAACCGCTTCGCCCGTGGCGCCGGCCCGGGCGGTACGGCCGATGCGATGAATGTACGTTTCCGGCTCATGCGAGAGGTCGAAATTCACCACGTGCGATACGTCGTCGATGTCGATTCCGCGCGAGGCGATGTCCGTGGCCACCAGGACCGGCGTCTTGCTCGCCCGGAAGTCTTCCAGGGCGCGCTGCCGGGCATTCTGGCTCTTGTTGCCGTGGATCGCCTCCGAGCGAATCCCGAAACCGTGGAGCTGGCGAACCACCCGGTCCGCGCCGTGTTTGGTGCGCGTGAATACGATGGCCCGCGACATCGGCAATTTACGGACGAGGTGCGCGAGCAAAGCCGGCTTGTTGCGACGCTCGACGAAATAGACGGATTCCCTGATTCCGTCGGCCGTCGAGAAGGCCGGCGCGATCTGCACGCCGGCGGGATTGCGCAAAAGCGAGTCGGCAAGCCGGCGGATTTCCGGCGGCATCGTCGCGGAGAACAGCAGCGTTTGACGCTGGTCCGGGAGACGGGAAACGATCCTTCGGATGTCGGGGATGAAGCCCATGTCGAGCATTCGATCGGCTTCGTCGAGCACCAGCGTTTCCACGCCGCGCAGATCCGCGTGGCCCTGGCCCATGAGATCGAGCAGTCGGCCCGGGGTCGCGACCACAACATCCACGCCCTGGCGCATCGCCTGCACCTGCGGGTTTTGATTCACGCCGCCGAAGATCACGGCGATGCGAAATCGGACGTGTTTGCCATAGGTGCGAAAATCACCGGCGATCTGGCTCGCCAGTTCGCGCGTCGGACAGAGCACCAGGCAGCGCGCCCTCGCCCCGCGCCCGGCCGGCGATGGGTTGGAATTAAGGCGATGGAGGATCGGCAGCGCGAACGCCGCCGTTTTTCCTGTGCCGGTCTGGGCACAGCCGAGCAGATCGCGCCCGGCGAGTACGTGGGGAATCGCCTGCGCCTGAACGGGCGTGGCGAGTGTATAACCTTCCGCGGCAACGGCGCGGAGCAGCGGCTCGGCGAGCCGCAAATCAACGAATTTCATGAACGGTCCTTTGGTGGACATTGCGCACCACAAGGGCCACGGCTAAGCGCCGAAGAAATGCCGGTAGATGCGCTGCAACTGAGCTCAGAACAATCAGGAATGTGCCTTGTTGGCAATGGTTCGTGAAGGGTCAGGCGGGCAGTTGACTTGAACAGTATAGCCTATCGACACATCATTCAGCAAGGTTGCGTGGAAAATACTGCCAGGAGGTGTGCAGCGCACGATTCGGGTGCGGAATGTGGGTATTTCGTTTAGCCGCGACCCGAAGGGGAGCGCGATCGTGTTCTGTCGTCAACGCGCTCCCCTTCGGGTCGCGGCCAAACTCATGTCCGTGCCCCAAATAAGCGTTATACTCGCCAGGAGCGTCCAATCGCATGAAGCGCGACACCCGCCATGTTCCCGTGCTGCTGGACGCGGTGCTGAATATTCTCTCTCCCCGCCCGGGACAGATTGTCGTGGACTGCACCGTGGGACTCGGCGGACACTCGGCGGCAATTCTCCAGCGGATCGCGCCCACCGGACGGTTGATTGGAATCGATTTCGACCCGGCCAATATTGCCCTGGCGCGCCAGGCGCTTGCGAAAATCCCCGGCGCGTTCGAGCTGCATCACGCCAACTTCGCGGCCTTGCCGACGATATTGGCCCAAGCCGGCGTGGACCGGGTGGACGCGCTCCTGGCGGACCTGGGCGTGGCCAGCCCGCAGATCGATGACCGGGCGCGCGGGTTTTCCTACCGGCAACCCGGGCCGCTGGACATGCGGATGGATCCGACGCGCGGCCGGAGCGCCGCGGCGATCATCAACCAAATCCCGCAACATGAACTGGAATCGGCGCTGCTGGAACTCGGGGATGAAACCGACGCGCCGCGGATTGCCCAGCTCGTCGTCCAGCGCCGAAAAGTTCGTCCGATCACGACGACCCAGGAATTGACGGCAATCGTTTGCGAGGCCCGCGATTTCACTCTCAAGCGAGCCGCCGGGGCAAAGCTGCATCCAGCCGCCCGGACTTTCCAGGCCCTGCGCATCCTGGTCAACCGCGAGCTGGCCAACCTGGATCGGCTGCTGGCGGTGGTTCCAAAATGTCTCAAGCCCGGCGGCGTCGCCGCTATCGTCAGCTTTCACAGCGGCGAAGACCGTCGGGTGAAGAGCGCATTTCGCGACGGCCTGCGCGGCGGGATTTACAGTCAGATCAGCCTCGAACCCGTGTTGGCTGACATTGCGGAGCAGAAACTCAATCCCCGATCGCGATCGGCCAAACTCCGATGGGCGAAGCTCGGTTGAAGGTATGCTTCCGTTTAAGGCGTTATGACGGACACAGCGGACGTGGCAATCATCGGCGGCGGGGCGGCCGGGCTGGCGGCGGCGATCTTCGCGGCCCAGGCGACAAACCGAGCGCGACGCATCGTCCTGCTCGACGGCGCTAAAACGCTGGGGGCCAAGATCCTGGTCTCCGGCGGCGGGCGGTGCAACGTCACTCATGATTCGGTCAGCCCGGAGGACTTTAACGGCTCTCGCCCAATCGTCCGCAACATCCTGGCGGCCTTTCCCGCGTCGGCCACCGTCGAATGGTTCGCTTCCATGGGCGTGCAACTGAAGCGCGAAGAGACGGGGAAACTTTTCCCGGTGGCCGATTCCGCTGGCGTGGTCCTTAGCGCGCTGCTGCGCCGGTGCGGCGAATTGGGAGTCGAAATCCTCTGCGCCGCCCGCGTGAACGGAGTATCACCGCCCACTCAATCGGACCCGCTTTTCACGGTTGAGCATGACCGCGGAACCATACGCTCGGCTCGCGTGGTCCTCGCCACCGGCGGGCGCTCGCTTCCGCGCAGCGGCAGTGATGGATCGGGCTGGGAAATCGCCCGCCGGCTTGGGCATAACCTCACGCCTACCTACGCCGCGCTCGTGCCCCTGGTGCTGGACGAAAAAATGTTCCACGCCAATCTGGCTGGTATCGCTCAGGAAGTGCAGCTTCAGACGTTTTCAGGCGGCCGGCTCATCGACCGCCGCCGGGGGAGCCTGCTCTGGACCCACTTTGGCATCAGCGGGCCCGTGGTGATGGATGCCAGCCGTCATTGGGTGATGGCCCACGAGTCGGGCTCGCAAGCGCGGATGGAATGCAATCTTCTGCCGCCGGATAGTTTTGAAACCGCCGAGAAGTGGCTGGTCGATCTGGCGTCATCGCGGGCGCGGGCATCGGTCGCCGGCGCCATTGCCGAGCGAATGCCGGAGCGAGTCGCCAAGGCAATCGTCATTCACGCCGGCATCGACCCGGCTGTTGCTTGCGGGCAATTGCCTCGCCCGGCTCGGCGACGGCTCGTCGGCGCTCTGACGGCGCTTCCGCTTCCGATTCTTCGGCATCGAGGCTGGAATTACGCGGAAGTCACCGCCGGCGGCGTCCCGCTCGACGAGATCAGCTACCGCACCATGGAATCACGAAAAATTCCGGGCCTATATCTGGTCGGCGAGATGCTCGACTGCGACGGCCGAATCGGCGGGTTCAATTTTCAATGGGCATGGGCAACCGGCCATCTGGCCGGAAAAGCCGCCGGGGCGGCGTAACCTTCGTGCGGGCCGCTGCGCATCAGCCATTGAAATCGTAAACGCGGATGCGCTCCCAATGTGACTTGTTCCGGTCGATGAATTCCAGATGAAGCGGATGCTTCTGATACACGTCATGCGCCGCCGCATCCGGCAACACGACCGCCAGCGCAACCGCGTATGAGTTATCGACAACATCCCGCGCCGTGCCGGCCGGCTCGCCCGCCCACAAATGTTTGACGCCTGGAATTCCGCTCAGAATCGAGCGGCAATCCGCCACCAATCTTTCCTTTGCCGCCGCCGGCGTGCCCGATTTCAGCCAGAAATATACGTGATGGATAAACATGGTTGTCCTGACTTCACTTCCCCGCATACCAGAACGCCCGTCGCCAGTTGTGCTCCCACAGCCTTTTCTGAAGTTCCAGCGGCATATCCGGCAGCTCGCTCACCGTGCAATTCATCTGGGCCTGGGCCACGTTGCGGATGCCCGCGATGACCGTGCCCACGGCTTCATCGGCCAATACAAACTTCAGCGCCGCCTGGGGCATCGTGTAAGCGCTGCCGGCAATTTCCGATTTGATTTTCTCGGCCCGGTCCACCGCGCGGGCCAGTCGATCGCCGGCAAAATAATTCCGCCGAAAATCATCCGCTTCAAACACCGTGTCCCGCTTGAATCGTCCCGTCAGCGACCCTTCATCAAATGCCACCCGGACGATGATTCCAACGCCCTTTTCCTTGGCCACGGGGAGAATCTGCGCGGCCGGCTCCTGCTCAAAGATGTTGTAAATGACCTGCACCACGTCCACCCATCCGCCGCGCATCAGGTCGATCACGGAGTTTTGATCGTGCTCCGGCGTGGAGATTCCGACCGATCGCAGCTTTCCCTCCTTTTGCATTTTCCGCAGAATCTCCAGCGGCTTGGGATCGTCGTTCCACGCTCGGGTCCAGGTGTGCAACTGCAAAACGTCCAGGCAATCCACGCCCAGGTTCTTCAGCCGCGTGTGCACGTTTTCACGCAGATATTTCTCCGAGTACCGATCCTCCCAGCGTTCGCGTGGAAACGGCGGCCATTTCCCATCAGCCGGCGGCGTTTTGGTGGCCACGTATATTTTCACGCCCCGTCGCTCCTTGAGTACTTTGCCAATCAGCCGTTCGCTACGTCCATCGCCGTAGCCCGCGGCCGTATCAATAAAATTGACCCCCAAATCCAGCGCCTTGTGCAGCGCCTTGAGGCTTTCGGCATCATCCTGCTTGCCCCAGCTTCCGCCGATGGCCCACGCCCCGAAGCCGATTTCCGACACGTCCCAACCCATTGGCCCGAATTTCCGAAATTTCATTGCACGACTCCAGAAAAATGAACCGTCCCCAAAACGCGGACCGGATTATAGCCAATTTGGCATGACGGCTGAAGCCTTGGGTTTTTAGCTGAAAGCTCCCTCGTGGCGGGATGCCAATTTGTTTGCGGGTCGATTTCCGATCCCCAACTGAAATGCCTGCGAATCAGCCTCAAGCGTGGTCGAGCCTACTTTTTGCGGAATCTCGGCCTCCGGATAGAATCTGTTCATGGCTGGCTGTGGAAGACCCTTGCGCCAGTTTCGTCAAAGCGGCCGAATGCAGACCACAGAAATTACCCTCCACGGCGGCGATAACTGATGCCCCAACGGCAAGAGGTTCTAAACGTCTTACTGGCACAGCTTCTTCAAGAGCGCGGACTTGTCGCCGCGCCCGAACAAATCTTGGGCAGTCCATCGGGGGATCGCGACATGCCGGATGTCATTGTGGACTTTCGGGGTCTGCGGCTGCAATTGGAATGTGAATTCGCCACCAAGTATATCAGAGAAGCAAGACATAAGGCATTCGAGAAGGCGAAGGAGCGCGTTGAAGGCGCAATTGCGCATATCGGCGTGGCAATTGTATATCCTGCAAGCCTCAAGACCGTCGCTTTCGATCTGACCAAGAAAAAACTGACTGACTCTGTTCTCGAATATTCCGTGGTTACCGAGGCGATTCTTGTTGCCGCCGGCGAGCAACTACCGCTATTCGCCCCGCGGCCCGATCCTGTTTTTACTAAAGGAAGGGTTGACGATCTTGGGGACGCATTGCGCCGTTGTTATGACGAACTGGTACGCGACAGAACCCTCGACGACGCCGTTCAACTTCTTGAAACGCGGATTAATGAGTTTCTGAATGCACTTGGAATACAGCCCGCAACGGCCGTTCGCATGGCACGGGTTCTAGGCGTAGAAGATTTGCCCGAAGATGCAAGGTCGCTGCGGCCCCGACAACGAGGCGCCGTTGGCAGAATCGGGGCATTGATTGTTACAAACGCACTAATTTTTCAAGAAGTTCTGTCCCAAAACGAACCACGAGTTTCTTCGCTTCAATCTTATCGCATTCCATCTGGACTTGTTGGGGAAATGCGGCGGCAATGGGTGTTTGTCCTTGACGAGATTAACTATTACCCGATATTTTTTACGGCAGAGAAACTGCTTGAATGTTTCTCTGCCGATCTGGGAGTAGACCAATCATTACGGAATTTGGTTGAAACGGCAATACAGATTGTTAGCTGGCGTGCATCTCTGCGCCACGACTTGGCGGGGCGTATTTACCATCGCCTGTTAGATGAAGCGAAATATCTCGGGGCGTATTATACGTCAATCCCTGCCGCGGCCCTCCTTTTGAAGCTCGCATTACAACCGGATCGTTACGACGTGGATTGGACATCGCCAGATGCAATTTCTCAACTGCGAATTGCGGACTTGGCCTGTGGAACTGGAACCCTGCTTATGGCAGCGGCGGATTCTGTAATCGATAATCATGTGCGGCGTGCTTCTGCCCGTGGGATACAAACGAGAACCAGCGCCACCAACGAAGTTATGGCCGGTAGCGTTTTGTACGGCTACGACGTACTCCCTTCCGCCATCCATCTTACCGCATCGACCCTCGCGCTTCGCGTTCCAGAATCTGCGATAGACACCATGAATCTTTATCGGGTTCTTCATGGCGGCGAACACGCATATCTTGGAACGCTGGATGCCCTTGATCCAGAGGGAATGCACGGAACGTTGTTTTCTCGGCCCGAGCAAGAGCGCATCGGGGGCCGTGGCGTGGAGCGCGTTGTAGAGTTAACGCTTCCGCGCCTTGATCTTTGCGTTATGAATCCGCCGTTCACAAGTAGCCGAAAAGGCAATCGGCTATTCGGAAGTGTCAGCAACGCCTATAGGACGATAATGCAAAGGCGACTGAAACGAATTGTCCGCGAGCAACATGTTGAGGCTAGTATCACTGCTGGGCTGGGTTCGCTTTTTGTGGCACTTGGAGACCGACAGGTGAAATCTGGGGGCCGAATTGCGCTGGTACTGCCAAAAGCGATTCTTTCGGGAATTTCCTGGAACCGAACTCGCGCGCTCCTCTCCCGTAATTATTCGCTTGAATACATCGTGGTAAGCCATGAGGTATCTCATTGGAATTTTTCGGAAAACACCAACTTGACAGAAGCACTGGTGGTAGCCAAAAAACTTCAGCCAAGGGAAGCTCCGTCCGAGCACCCCGTTACATTTATCAACTTATGGAGACAGCCAAAAACAGCGACGGAAGCGCTCAGCGTGGCACATATTCTCACGTCACCAAACATTTCGGATTTGGGCGATGGAAATGACCCGACAGCGCTCAAGCTAGGCAACGAAAAGGTCGGGGAGGCATTCACAGTACCGTGGTCCTCGATTCAACGCGACTCATGGGCGATGCCATCAGCCTTCGCCCAAGCTGCAATGAATTCATCGTTCATGCGCCTGATTGATGGTCGCTTATTTCTTCCGGCGCATAACATTGATGCTGAGATCCCGCTATGTAACCTTGGAACCCTTGCGGAAATTGGCCCTGACCCAAGGGATGTCTGCGATGGTTTTGCCCTTGCGGAGGGGGAACGAACGGCGTACCCGTCTCTTTGGGGGCACGATGCCGATACGGTACGGTATCTAGCGGCCGTACCAAACATGTATTTACGGCCGCTCGCGGAACATCTGCCCGGCCGATCATTGCGCGACTACCGGGTATTATGGCCACGCTCCGGACAAGTATTGGTTGTGCAGCGCGTTCGCTTGAACACCAAGCGATTAATGGCCGTGCGAATGAATCAAAGGGTATTATCGGATGTTTGGTGGCCGATTCACCTGAACGAAGATTTCACACATCGCGACAAGCTTGAAAAGGCGCTTGTCCTGTGGCTGAATTCAACGCCTGGACTATTTTTGTTGCTAGGGTTGCGGGAAGAAACCGAGGGAGCTTGGGTTCAATTCAAGAAACCGATGTGGCGCACAATGCCAGTGCTGAATGTTCGCAACCTTAGTGCAACCCGTCGAGAAAAGCTCGCGACTGCATATGACACTATTTGCACCAAAGAAATTGGCTTCTTGCCGAGCATCGGAACTGATTCCGTTAGACAGGAGATCGACAACGCAATCAGTGAAGCGCTAAGTCTTCCGGACCTCGCTCCGTTACGGATGGCATTGGCATCAGAGCCGATCCTTCGACAGGATATGCGAGGGATTTTGGTGTAAGATGACCTTTTGAGGGCCCAAACGGCGCAGGACAAATCTCTGGTACCCAAACCATCGTCAACACGGGGACGCGAATCAATCTGGGTCGGGTCAAAGGTGTGTCGTCATGCAAAATCCCGCCAATAAGCCAGTTGAGCCCGGTGTTACACTTTTTCCAGCCATCCAATGACAAAAATCAGCTATCAGCCGTAAGTTAAATCAGAATAAATTCTTATAATCACATATAAGTTAGCATTCACTAATCAAAATCGAAGAAGTGTAACGAAGTGTAACCTCGGTCTCATTGGGCGAAGACCCAGGGATGGCTCGGCTTTGAGATGCTACGGGCGAAACGAGGCCCAGCGGTTCCGCGCATCATTGCAGGCTGCATAAGTGATTGGAAAGTCAGGCGCGATTCTTGATCCAAAGGGACAACGCCTCGGCCACTCGTGTGATGACACTGTCCCAGTTCCCCCAGGAGTTCTGGCGGAATAATCGCATCGTCGGATACCACGGACTGTCCTCCCGCTCCAGCAGCCAACGCCAGTCCGTGACAAATGGCAGCAGCGTCCAGACCGGTTTGCCCATCGCGCCGGCCAGATGCACCACCGCGGTGTCCACCGCGATGACCAGGTCCAGATTGGCGATCAGCGCTGCCGTGTCGGCGAAATCATTCAGCTCCTCCGTCCAATCGACAAGCTCCATGCCCGGCGGGGGGGTCTTGGCTTGAGCGGCCGCGTCAACTTTCTGTACGCTGAAGAAGCGCACGCCAGGCACTTGGCCCAGCGGGGCAAACGTCTTCAGCTTCATCGAGCGGTTGCGATCGTTTTGATGGATTGGACTTCCAGCCCAGGCCAGGCCCACATTCACGATTGGGCCGTGGTTGGCCAGCCGTTGTCGCCATCTTCCGGCCTGGTCGACATCGGCCTGCAGATAAGGCACGGTGTTGGGAATGTTGGCTAAATTCGTCCCGAAAACCCGCGGCAAAGTTAGTAAAGGACATTGCAGATCAAAGGCCGGGAGCGGCTGGCCTTCGGCCACGATTTGGCAGTTCCCGGTCATTGTCCGGAAGAGCCGTTGGAGCCCGGCCGGACATTCAACGATGATTTTCCCGCCTCGCTGTTCCACCATCGGCAAGTAGCGGATGAATTGAATGGCATCGCCGAAGCCCTGCTCGGCGTGGAGCAGAATGGCGCGATCTTCCAACGGGCGGCCGTCCCATTGCGGCTGAGTGAAGTCTCGCGGGCGTGAGGAAAAACCCTTGCATTTCCATCGCCACTCATGTTCTTCCCAGCCTTCTTGAAAATCGCCGCGCGTCAGCAGCGCCAACGAAAGATTGTTGTGGGCGCCGGCGAAGTTGGGCTTGATGGCGATGGCCCGGCGACAGGCGGCGATGGCCTCATCGAGTTGTCCTTTGTCTTTCAGGGCTTTGCCAAGATTGCTGTGGGCTTCGGCGTAGTTGGGCCTGAAGGCGATGGCCTGGCGATAGGCGGTGATGGACTCATCGAGTTGTCCTTTTTCTGCCAGGGCAACGCCGAGATTGCTGTGGGCTTCGGCGAAGTTGGGCCGGATGGCGATGGCCTGGCGATAGGCGGCGATGGCCTCATCGCGTTGTCCTTTGTCGCTCA
>Ga0116134_1001544_pt1 | contig 11573 bp, 14 predicted proteins | sample June2015DPH_19_5_FD_89737 | JGI IMG/M metagenome (GOLD analysis project Ga0116134, IMG submission 89737) | Peatland microbial communities from SPRUCE experiment site at the Marcell Experimental Forest, Minnesota, USA - June2015DPH_19_40 | ecosystem: Environmental > Terrestrial > Soil > Wetlands...
TCACAGTCATGGTAGCAAGAAACTCCGCGGGAGGCGGAAAACGGAAACAGGCGAAGAGACTGAAGAGATGGTGGGCAGTGCAGGACTCGAACCTGCGACCTCCTGCTTGTAAGTTTAACAATCCCGCTAAGCTATTGAATCAAATAGCACGTTTGGTGCGGTTTGTGAGCATATAAAACAGGATTTCAGAGGTTTCCTACTGCTGACCCAACTGCTGACCCGTTCAAACGTCGCTATGATGCCATGATTTGAAGTGGAGACGGCCTAGAATCGCGTTCTGCCGGTCGGATGGCACCAGACCCCAAAGTTCTAGCAGGACGGCCTACAATCGAGCCCTGTCCTAAAACGATCATGAGGTGGGGCTATTCTTCTTTGTCGAATACGGCAATTGGAAGGTCCGTCCTGTTCTCCTTGTAGATCGTTTCGGTTAAGAGGTCTGTGAGTATCTTCGTCTGCCTATCTATCAATTCTGGATCATCGTTCCTGCTTCCTGCGAACTCTTGCGCGGCTGCGGCCAGCAGGACTTGGATAGCGTCCCCGACTGGCATACTATTTATCGCCTTCAGAACCTCGCGGGTTGCTTCCTGACGACCCTTTTCCGGCGTAATCAATCTTCTCTTCTTTGTGGCCATGGACCCTCGTTTGTGCTGCACAGTTCTGTCGGTCGAACAGACCAAACCGATCATGCTACCACAACGCGCCAGCGCAGGCATGTCCCAAAATCGGTAGTGGCTACTTTGAATCCAGTAAGGCTTTTGCGATTTCTGCGAGCAAAGATTGACGCCGCTGGCGACAGTCGTTGCAGTAGATATCCACTGTTTCGGGCCAGTTCTTGCAAACGGGATCGTCAGGTGCAAATTGCGGATGAGGGCAATTCGGCAAATCACAGGCGCAATGTCTCGTTACAGCCATAGCTTTTATCTTACCCTACGAAGCCAAGGAAATAGCGGCTTAAGGTGGGTACAATTTCAGTTATGCCTGATCCTTTCGCCAGTTCGTACCGTAAACTCGAAAGAGCTGAAAAACACTTTAACGAGCTTGAGGCGAAGATCAAGACATTCGTTAACAGCAGCCCATACCACGAAGTGGTCGAGCCGCATCCTAATAAGCCCGACCATGAAATTCATAAAGTCAAACCAGCGCGGGAACTTCGTGCCGAGCTTGACGATATGGGCGATGTGTTCGGTGAATTTGTCCAGAACCTCCGTGCTTCTCTCGACAACGCCGGGTACAGCATTGCCGCCAGTACGGGAAAGCCGAACGCCAAGAACTGCAACTTTCCGTTCGCCCGCACCATAGATCACATGGTTAATGCCGTAGGGCGCTGTGCTGATCTCCCGCGCGAAATCCAATCGCTCTTTTGCGGGTTCCAACCTTACCTCGGAGGCGATGACCTGCTCTTCGCAGTGAACGAGGCTTGCAACACGGATAAGCATAAGATCGTCGTGCCGTTCTTCAATGTGTTTGTGCCATCCGGTATCGCCGTCGGTGGTACACGATTCTTTGAAATGCCGCTTCATCACAAATGGGACAGCGCGAAAAACGAGATGGAACTGTTCACTCTCGGTCCCGACACTCCCCCCAATACGCGCTTTGACTACAATCTCCAGTTCGCAGTTTTTATAGCCACGGACGAAATCGAGGGGATCAAGGGCAAGCCAATCCTTGGAAGTGCTTACGCTATGGGCTGCAAAATTCATGGCATCATTCGGGCTATCGAAGTGGAGGCTCTCCGTCTCGGGTTTATTAAATAGATTTTTCAAAGTAGCGCACTGCCCCAAAATCGGTAGTGTCTCTAATTTGGCTAGTCGCTATATTCGTAATCGGTATCGTCAGTTGGCTTGAATTTTCCCGCTTTATTGTTGTACAAGCGGCAGACCCCAACTTGCCGTCGCACATTGTTGGCATCAAGGTATTGGGCGTTACCCCAGAAAAAGAGACGATCCGTCCCTTGATACGCTTGGGCAAGTCCGCTGATGCCTATCATCCGCAGGATGAAAACAAGTTCTTTGACTATCGGAATGGAGATTGGCCGCTTTTCGCCGGATTGCAATTCAAAAGGTGGCACAGTTTGTTCTTCCAGTCCAAAGTCTGGGAATTCGTCCTTGATTCGATTGGCTCTAAAATTGTGCCCGACTATGCGGGCTGTGCCCTTTCCTGCGTTTACCATCTCAAAATCTATCCGCCACGGGTCCTCGTCCGGCTGTCCCTGTGTCGGTATGGCAGTTCCCCAATGAATCCGAATACGGCGGATGATGAGCTTTGGACGCAATATAGCATTCAACGTCCTGTTCGCAATATCAGTAGCCCTGCGCGTTTCGCAAGCCTGCCAAATGATTGCCAGTCCTGTTCCAAGGGCAATACATACCAGCAAACCAGTCAAAATGTCGTAGGCGAACGTCAGTTTTTCGGATCGACTCCAAGACTCCGACAATGGCTGCGTGAGGATCAGGATCAAAGCGAGAAAGAAGTATTTCACGGCGGCACAATTGGTTTTTAGTCTGCGTATTCTTGATCGGAGCTTTTTTCCGGCAAGAATGTTCTGGTCTTAGGATCGTAACAGCGATGGATGCCAGTATTTCTAGGAATGTCCAGATCGTCCAAATAAAACAATGTTCCCACCAAATAGATATACCGCAGGGGATCGGTCTGGAGGGCTTGATGGTAATTGGCCCACTGGATGTCGTTCGTCATCCCTGCACCGAGTATCCGCTCAAAGACCTTTTCCTCTCCGGGTTGCAAGATAAATTCCCCTATCGGGTCATCCTTCCCACACTGGAACTCTATCGGCGCAGGATTCTTAGTGGCCTCGACGGACCACATGGCGATGTATCCGCCCGTAATGCGTGCTTGAGTCCCGCCCGTATTGATGACAGTAAATGTTACGTTGGCTCTGGCAGGTTCGCCTAGGTCAGCAACATTAAAATTGGAGGCTTTGGCACCTCTTACGATAAGCTTAGGGCGATATTGCAAGATCACCGTTTGGGCCTGCATTCTCGCGCTATCGTTAGCAGCTTCGGCGGCTTTACGGGTAGCCTCTACTCCGTCCTTGGTAGCTTTAACATATTCTCCGAGCAAATCCGTTTGCTTCTTAATGTCCCCCAACTGCTCTTGCATCACGTCAGTAGCGCGTCTCATCTCCCACGCTTGGTAGGCTATGGCGGCTCCTGTCAAACCAGCGATAATTACCAGCCACCACTCGGAGGATGTATACCACATTGGGCAGTCTATTTCTGTGCACAGTGTACACCGGTCTGAGGACTTACTAACCACATCAGCAGTAGGCTATTCTGTACTCTCGCTCCTCCCCTTTGGCCTCACCGATATACTTTGAATAGTACCTATTCGATCTCTTCAACTTCTGGCGAAGCCACCACAGTTCCAAGTTCTTCATCATGGGTTACCCCACTCTCCTATGTGCGCTACGATAGAAACATGCCGAAGAAGCCGTTGACCAGCTTTTGGCAGTCTTCCGCGCCTGCAACGACCTCCGCCAATGTTAGCGGAACCTTCTTGCCAACGACTGCGCTCGCATCGCCAGTCTTTTTCACATATTCCTGATCCACCACACCCAACCGGTGCGAGAGCACGTGTCGCTTTTGGAAGAGGCTCGTCAACTGCGGCCAGTCGGCAACTTCCGCTTCCATGTCCCAGCCGCTGGGGAGAAGCCTGTCCCGCGCTCCCGCAAGATTCTGAAAGGAGGATGTCTGTGGCAAGTAGATGGGCGGAGCATCGGAGCCAAGCAAAACCAAGTTTTTATTGGCTATTTCGAGCATCCTTCGCATGAGGCCGTCGAAGGTTCTTACGAGGCGTTCGAGCAACGACTCGATCTCATCTCTGCCCACCGCCTGAGAAGCTGATTGTTCGGCTTTCGAGTGAAGCAGTTGGACAAACTCCAACATTATTTCGCGCGGCGTCTCGATGGCGCAGCAAGGTCTTCGCAGCACCACCCCGTTCGCCGCGTATTCTACTCCACATCTCCGACAGATGTGGAATGAATCGAAGTGACTCGGCCTCTCAGGTTCATAGACCGGGTTGAACTGTGCAAGTTCGCCAAAGTATCCGCACGCCACCGGGCACGAAAGAATTACAGACTCTTGGAAGTAGATCAGAGGCTTTTCCGGCAGACGAACCCACCATTGAGCGTGGCAGCCAGAACACTTGAGGAGAGCGCCTTCTTTGGGCTTCAGATTAAGGGCAGACAGCGTGCTGTGATAGTCTTCGAGCGATAGACACATAGACTTATTCTAGTGTAAGGGTTCGAGCAACGGACCGGTTCGATATCCAGTTCGTCATCATGAAGGCAACCGACGCCAATCAAGTCTTCGCTACGTTTAGCTCGAATCGCTGTCGTTCTGCATCCGTCGGCGGTCTGAACTCCTTGCCATCGAAATCGGTACTCTCAAGCGCGACGTTGTGAAAACGAGCATCATCCTTCACGTTTGCCTTCCAAAATACATTAAATTTAACTAGCAATATCTTGTCCCCAAACGTGAACTCAAGGGAACCAGAACCAGCATCCCCGACGCTGTTCGTTGAAGAGTACTTGCGAACATAGGTCAGAGTTGTTTTCCAGTGGTATGTCCGGTCTCCGGTTACGTTCTGAAACTCTTGGGGGCCTATCACCCACCTACTACGAGTATCAGGCGTCCACGTTGGGAAAACGCTTTGTGAGAATAGAGAGTTCTGGATCGGGGCTAAGTAGCTCAAGGGTGAACTTCCCGTGATCCTAATTGGTGGAACTGAGCTTACATAAGTAATCGGAGGTGCGAAGTCCGGCATCTCACAATGGCTTCTGTTGATCTCCAGTTTGGCAATAAGATCCTCTTTGAGCAGAAGACAATTTGGGTCCTCCTCGCTGTAAAATTTCTCAGCAGCACGCTTCACTATTTTCTTAATGAACTCATTGGTCAATTTCTCTCGGGTCAACTTTATATACGACGAAAAATCCAGCAGACTCTCATAACACGCAAACCGCGCATCGGCCTTCAGCCTTTCAGCGGTCGCGGTTCGAAGAACAAAATCATTGCAGACAAAGGCGATGTTAACATTGCGGCTCTCCGCCTTTGCGAGGGCTACAACTGTTTCAGAAATCAGAGCGTCTCTAAAACCTTTTTCAGCATCAGGATTCTTTGCGTCTGGAACGAAAGGTGCAATTCTCCAAATCGCTGAATTGCAGAGAGTCTTCCAGTCGATACTTGCGATTGGAATGGGTAACACCTGAGCGTCCTTAGACTTAATCCACCGGTCCACCTTTTCTGTGACTTGTCGGCGGATTTTATCGGCGGTGATTTTCTGACTGTGGGTTGCCGCAGCGATTAGGGATATTTCACTGATATGCTTGGTTACCTTATCAAGAATCTTTGTGCAGGATAAACTTGCTGAAACAGCAGTTCTCCTCTAACAACCTCAGGGATCATCAACTCAAGCTGAACGAGCGCTTGGTGGTCCGCCCAGAACTTGTCGAAATCTGGATTTGCAGCCGGAGTCTTGTCTTCGAACCACAGGATGTTCGTATCCACAATGACAACGTGCGGGACGGGCTTGCCTTTCAATATCTTCGGCATAGAAGCGACCTTTAATGGTCCAACAATGAGCCTCGTTGCGAGGCCCAGAGCCTCACCCGGCGGGGGTGTCCAACACATTCGTAACGTAGGCTTTCCACTTAGATCGTTGCAACCGCTGCAGTCTTGCCGATATTAAACCTCGTCAGGTCGGGACCGTCTTTCCCGCCCACAACGCGAAGCACGAAATTTTCAACCTTCTTCTGGATCACGACGTGCCAATAGAATCTCTCGTCCGTTTTCGTCACGCTCAATAATTCAAAACTGTCCTGTATTGCCAGCAACGGCACAAGAAGAGTGTCCGCTGAAGAACCACACCCAAAGCAACAATAAGGTTCCGACGAAGATTCCAAGAAATCAACCTGACTTCGATGGACTGCGAACCAGTAATACGGAATCCCCGAAGATTCGTTGTGTTCTGCAGAAACTGCGCAGACCAACCTGATCTTTCCATCGCCCGTCTCATAACGGGTCAGGTTTCCTATGGTATGAAGCCATTTGGGGTGCTCGGTTTGCCCCGCAGAAATGCTGGTAGACGAACCGGTACGGAAGCGGCCACCGACCCCACAATGAGTGTAATTGCGATTTTTCGTCAACCATAGCGCTGAGACATCGCCAAATTGCCGTCCTACATTGACTTACGCCACCCCTGAAAGAAATGGGCCGGTGTTCAAGCCGTACGATGTTTTAAGTTGGGGTCCATCCGGAGGTCTGGGTGCGTCTGAGCCAAGCGACGCAAGCCATCGCTGCTTACCAGCGTTCCAACCAGGTCAATGTATTCCAGAGCAAAGCGAGAAAGCATTTCCTCGGCAAATCGGTCATCCACGGGCGTTCCGCGTAAATGCAGCGATTTGACTTTCTCGACGCCTCGGAGCAGTCGACCGAGATCGAGTGCCGTCGACTCACCCAGATGTAGGGAGAGCATCTGGACTTCACGAGGGAGGCGAACCTCGCCCCTTATGTTCTTGGCAGTTATCCCCAAGAATTGCGATGCACTCGAAATAGGTGCATCGAGGAAAATGTTTCCGCTGGATTCCAAGGTTAGTGATTCCAAGTGAGGGAGGTTGCTAAGTAATCCGTCTAGCCCACAGGGCCTTGAGGGTAAACCACCAATACTCAACGTTTTGAGCAGCGGAAATGTCGGTACATTGTTCAATTGAAAAAGTTCAGGCTCTGCAAGATCGATCCCCATCACCCGAAGCATGGGATGTCTGCTCAGCGCGGGCAAGCCCTCGCCGTGGATAGGACTGTGCTTCAGGGCAAGGATTTCCATGTGGGGAAACTCGGGTAGGCTGTTCAAGGTGTGGTCGTCGAAGGTATTGCCCAAAAGCGCCAGCGACCACACCTTCTGGACGTGCGGCCTGACCCGTTCAAGATCGTCCCGACTCCAGAGTTCTGTGCGACGCCAAATGCTGAAACGATCGCCATCTTTGTATCCGACCGGCAGATTAGGACCTACAACTTCAAATGGAGGGTGACCGTATATCTGGTGATACAGAAGTTTTTGGTTGGACGTGAATCGACCACAACAGTCGAGCTTCAGCAGCGTTTCCGCGCCGGTTACACCGACAACAGATACATTCACCCACTCGGGCACCGCGCCTACCCGCCACAGCACTGCGACAACCTCTGCTTCCGTGCAGTGGCGCAGCTCGTGCGCCCGCTCATAGGTGCCGTCTTCCGGATACACTCTTTCATCAAGGTGCAGATTCGCATCGTGTGAACAATTCAATCGAACGCGAAAGCACATCGCGTCGGGGAGCGGTTCCGAGATAAATTTGCGCGCGAAATCAAGCGCTGCAGTGGCCGCGGCCCGAAAATGCTTGACGAAGGTTTCGTGTTCACAAGCACGCTTAGCACTTTCGCTAATAGCAGGATCAAGCATACGGGCTTCATATTCAGCCTTTGTTTTCTTGATTAGCGCGACCATCTCGTCCTTATCCATTGTGTTTACCTCCAGTCTTAGCGTGGCGAGAAACACCGGTTGGGTACCCGCCACCTGCCAATGCTAAGCACCGCTTGGTCCAAGCGCAAATGCCGAAGACTTGCTCACGCTCTGGAAAGACGCCGACCCCGACATCCCCATCCTGAAGGAAGCCAAAGCAGAGTACGCGAACTTGCAATAACAGCCGATTCCGACCATCGGCATTCAGCGCAGAAATGTCTTAACTAATGTAATCAGGCGTTCACACTCAGAACCCCAGTTGTGAGTGTAATCGCGATTTAACGTCAACTGACCAGAGCACCATTTTTCCTGCGGTTATACTGGTCCCGTTTGGGCGACCTTACCTCGAAAGGCAAATTATGAGGCATCCTTTCAGGAAGTTTGGTTTGGTTGGGGGCGGAGTCGCGCTGTCCATCGCGTTAGCAATAATTGCCGAGTGGGAGTGGTCTATAAAGACCCCAGGCGCTTACGTGAATTCCGTACTGTTTCCCAAAAGTAGTGTTGGCTATGTCGACGTGCGTCTGGTTCTTTTGTTACCCATCGGCGTGGATTCGCTCTTGTGCTTTGCAGTGCTGTCGGTGGCGTACCTTCTGTTTATCAAGTCGTCCAAGCGGGAGGGCAAGTGACGCCCCCCGGTCCGTGAGCGAAATGGCGATATTTCGACAGTTATTTACGGCAGTCGATGTGCGCGATGTGCGCAGAGGGTACGAGAGAGCCGGGCGTACCGAATTTCAGGTAGCTGACCTCTGTTTGTCCGTCATTTCCATCGAATATCGAGACGGAGATGTGCTGCGATTCGACTCGCCAAGTTGATATTGCAACGCCATGAAACGTCCATTTTCCATAAAGCGCCTCGATTGCGGCGCGGAGTTCACTTGCGGACACTGATTTGTCGTAAACGGCGGTGAGTCCGACGACTTGACCGTTTACCAAGTCCGTTAGGATTTGTGCGGGATAAACCGCACCGCCATCGCCCGAATCCTGTTTCCACAACTGCGAGCAATCCGCCGAATGGCAATGAATCAGTTGGGGATTCGGCAATACTATTTTGCGTGTGCTGTCGCCCGCTTGGGCACCCGCGCACAGTGAGGCTAATAGGCACCCGACTACAGCAATCACCCGATATGCATTGCCCATTGCCATCCTCCCTACCGGAAAAAGTCTTCACATAGAGCCGATTATGTGGGGACAGGCAGGAGCGCGCAAGGTTACTGACGTTAACAGGCGATAGCGCTCATTGACCCGTCAGTGAGATCGCGGTAGGGACGAATCGTCGCTGAGCCCTCCCGCCCGAAAACCACGCTCGACTGCTCAGAAATGTAAGGTTACGTGCAGCACAGGTGCTCGGATCGCGGCTGCAAACCTCTTAGATCGGTAAAGCCCAATCGGCTAAATGTGAGGGTATGGATATTTCCTTACATTTTTAGACCGAAAAGCACTCCCCACAACGGGACACTCACAGATCAAATCGAGATTTTTCTAAACGTGATGCAGTGGAAGGGACTTACGGATCGGAATTGGGACAAAGGGATGTAACTCCACGGGTTGATTGCAGTTAGTGATGGTAGGGCGACCCTGAAAATGAAAAGTTAGTATCGGCTGCGTGGAAGTTCGATCCCCCGGCGCGCGTGTCTACATCCGTCACACCTTGGCGCGGGTAGCAACTCACTGGTAGTGGTGTCTGAAATTTGCGTTTACTGCGTATGAAGCAATCGCTTGAGTGGTGCGCGAATCTCCGAAGATACCCAATAAACATCGGATAGCCATCTCAATGGAGACATTGGGTCGGGATGATTGTTCTGCCAATGGAGCAGCCCTGCATCCATGCAATTCCTTATTCCGTCTTGAATTACATCTTGCGAGATTCCGCTAGCTTCCATAAGTTTGTACGTCAATTCCTCGTGAAATAAAGCAAGGCTCAAGATTGCCTTTCCGTTTTCGTTCAATTTAGCTAAAAGAGCACGAAGATGATCGGCCTGCGCCTTATCTGGTAATGCCAATTGTTCCGACAATTGCGATATTTCTGACTGCAAGGCAGCGTCAAGTTGAACGGGAGCGTAGGCCAAGCTAACGAGAAAGGCTATGCCCCAACTAACGAAAAAGATGCCGACCCCGAGAAGGGCAGCATATAGCAGTTCCAGCCATCCCTTCCAGCCTCTAATGGCTACCCAGAATAGGGCTGTGATTATGGGGCTGGTGATCGCTGTAGTTGTTCGATGTGCATTCCAATATCGTCGCGTTTCTGCGACTGCTCGGAGCCAAAGGCGTTTGCGATATGGAACAGGCTGAATCAGTTCGATTTGCCAAGACACACTCCAATTGCGATAGCCCCAAAACATCCTGATTCCTGTCAGAACGTTTTAGTCTAGGAGTGATTTCCATCATAAGTATAACGCTAGAGACGGGCGTATTATTCTCAGTTTTCCGAAAGCGCCTCATGCATAAGCTGGTCGTTACCGTCTTAGCGGTCCTCACTGCCGCTGCTGTTGTGTTTCTGGTGCTAGGGCATGTGCCCACATTTCAATCTGGATTCACTGACGCTCAAATAAAAGCCGTTGAGTCGGCCATAAAAGATTATTTTGTGCAGCACATGCAAAATTCTCCAAGTGCCGTCGAACGGGAGCAAATCGCTAGCGGCTCTACTACTGTCGAAGTCCACATGATAAAAATGTCATCCAAGAAACTGGAAGGTTTCGCAACGATTACTCTTCGCGATGACGAATCGAAGGCAGTTGGAATGGGAGAAATCCGAGTGCCTTGCGAAGCAACTATGGGAGAGAACTCGGAGTGGTTATGGAAGTGCCAGAACTAGTGATGCAACCCGAATGCTATTGTTCGCGAATTGTGCCTTGTTCTTCGGCTGCAATTTGTTTCGCGAGCAAATCCCAGAATCGTCCATTGACCTTGTGCAGAGATAGATGAGAATTAATGAGCTGAGTCGCGAGATGATGGGCTTCAGTATCTCCGTTTTGACTGCAATCATTAGACCACAGCATTAATTGTTCCTCAGTTAAAATGCTTGCGCGGATAACGTAAAGCATATCTGATGCCAGAATGTTGTATTTTTGGTTCAGGACGTGCGCGGAGATCACTTTAAGGAGCGCCTCTTCGGGTTCGTGAGTAATCGTGACGTGGCAATAGCGGTTAACTTGCAGCCGCAATCGGTCAGTACCCTCAACGGCTTTTTGGATGTCGGAAGCGGCCTGTAGCACGTCATCTTTTGGGACAACCTGTGCGACTGAGGGCAGAGGCAATAGCAAACCGATGATGAGAAGGACTCGGAACATTCGGGCCTCCGGGATTGTGTAAATTCCCGACTGGTTTGGTGGTCAGTGTACACCTGAGGGAAGGGTGTTACACTGGCGTCCGCAAGCTACGGTAGCCTTGGGGCTGCAAGGGGCCTCGCAGTGGCAAGGCGCGGGGGCCTCACTTCTGCAACATCTTGCCCGCCAGTGCTTCCCCGGTCGCTCTGACCGTCTTATCAATCGCTTGAATGTAAATCTGCTGGGTAGTCTCTGCCTGCTTGTGGCGCATGATGGTCTGCACATCCTTGAGTGAGCCGAGATGCTGTGCATGGGTTGCGACGGTGCGCCGTAGCACTTGGAAGTTTAGCCGGGCGATCTTCGGCTTACATTCGGCCCGCTCTGCCAAGTCTTTGAGCACGCGCTTGGAGTAGTTTTCTTTGAGCAGGAAACCGCCGTCAGCGTTCGGGAAGATGAAATCCTCATCCCCGTTACGCTTCGACTCGGCGTGCCACTCTAGCAGTGCCCACACTGCCTGCTCTGGCAGCGCCAGCCGGGGCACGTCACCCTCTTCCGTGGTCTTCGTGAAGGGTCGAATCTTGCCACGGTACACCGTCTCGTACAAAGTCATGGTTCCACTTTTGAAGTCTATGCACTTCCATTTCAGGGCGAACAGTTCTGAGGGACGAAGGGCAGTAACGAGGATGACGGTCAGCAGAGTTTGGTCACGCGGTTGCCATTTTGCTGCCTTGAGCAGTGCCTTGATCTGTTCCAAGGTGAGAAAGTCTTTCTTGACCGCCTTGACTTTCGGAACACGCAGCA
>Ga0116134_1001546_pt1 | contig 11571 bp, 10 predicted proteins | sample June2015DPH_19_5_FD_89737 | JGI IMG/M metagenome (GOLD analysis project Ga0116134, IMG submission 89737) | Peatland microbial communities from SPRUCE experiment site at the Marcell Experimental Forest, Minnesota, USA - June2015DPH_19_40 | ecosystem: Environmental > Terrestrial > Soil > Wetlands...
AGGTGACTCACCTCGATACCCATAAACACGCCCACATCTTTCCTGAGATTCTTGTGGCCCTGCTGCGAGCCGCGCGGATTTGCGGCGTTCGCGCCATCCGCAATCCGTTCGTTCCCGTGAAGGCGATGCCGGCGCGGCTCTTCAAAGGCAAGCGCAATCTCTGGAAGCGATATTGCCAGGTGCGCATGCTCCACAGCTTCTCCGGGCCATCCCTGCAGCGGATCAGGCGCGCCGGACTGCTTACGCCCGACGGCGTGGTGGGAGTAATCGAGACCGGCTCAGCCGAGAGTTCCGGCTATGGTTCCCTGTTGCGCCAGACGCTCGCCAGTCTGCCGGAGGGAACCTGGGAACTGGTCTGCCATCCCGGCTATAACGATGCCGACTTGCGCCGAGCGGGAACGCGCCTGCTCGATTCTCGCGATGAGGAGCGGCGTCTGCTGACTTCGGCGGAACTGCGACAGTTTCTGGAGGAGCAGAAAATCCGGGTCATCAGTTATCGAGATTTCGTGGAAGAGTCCGCGGCAAAGTTCGCGGAAAAACGCCCCTGAATTACGGTTCGCAGGTGCCTAAAGTCGTGCTCCGCTGGTTACTGCGCTGGCTAATTTTGCAATATCGCGGAGCCTCGGAGGGCGGTATCATCGCAGCACAGATACGCATCACAGATACGAGGATAGGGCATGCCTGACCATCAAAGCGAGCCTCGCCTTAGTGTGGACCTGCCGGTTCGGATATGGGGGATGACTGCAGAGGGACGACCTTTTTCGCAACATGCGCGCGCTCAGAACATCAGCTCGGACGGGGCACTGATCTCCGGCGTCGAGAGCGAACTGAAAGTGGGTGACGTGATCGGAGTGCAGTGCGACGAGAAGAAAACACGCTGCACCGTCGTCTGGGTGCTGAATACCGGCCCCGTCAAGAAAAATCAAGCGGGAGTGAGGTTGGTCGCGGAGCAGGAGTGCCCGTGGAAGAACTATCTGCCCCTCGACGGCGCGACGGTTTCGCTTGGGGCCTCCAATCGCCGGCGCTATCACCGGCATAAGATTTCGCTTCCCCTGGAACTTCGCGACGAGCGCGTCAACGCGCCGCTCCGCATCAATGCCACCGACGTGAGCGGCAATGGATGCTATGTCGAGAGCATGCTGCCTTTGCCGCTCGGAACTGTGCTACGCGTGGATTTCTGGCTGGATTCAGAGCACGTCAATATCACCGCAGTGGTCCGCACCTGCGATCCCGGCGTAGGCAATGGAATCGAGTTCACCGGGATGCCCAACGAGATGAAGCTACGCATGCAGGCCTACCTGGACGCGGTTGATCCGCAGATGGGGATCTCGGCTCCAAAGCCCAAGTAGAATTCGCGGCGGACGACGCTACTGGCAGCGGGAGACGGGCCAAGCCCCGTCTCTACACGGATGTTTCCGCGTAGCGCGCGAGCACAATCGCTCGAATCAGCCCACCCATGGTGAATTCGCGGGCCTCGATGGCGACCGGCATCTGCAATTCGCCGAGCGTCGCCGAAGTCACTGGACCAATCGAAGCAAACTGAACGCCTTTAAAGAAGCCCTCGCGGCGTGAACCTGCCTTCTGCTGGCCGAGCAGTTCGGCAAAATTCTTCACGGTGGAGGAACTGGTGAAGGTCACGAAGTGCGGGCGGCGTTTCGTATTTTTCATCAGCGCACGCAGGCGGGCCCGTGATTTCTCGGGCACTACCGTTTCGTAAGCTTCGACCACATCGACTTCGGCTCCGGCCGCGCGCAGCTCCTCGGGAATCAGGTCGCGCGCGACTTTCGCTCGTATGAGCACGACGCGCTTGCCGTTAACCTTATCGCGCAGGCCCTTTACCACAGACTCGGCGACGTACTCCTCGGGAACCATCTTGACCTTCAGGCCATGCTTCACGATCGCCTTCTTGGTCGCAGGCCCGATGGCGGCGATCTGGAGATGCTTGAGATTGCGGCGCGTGATGCGGAGTTTTCGGACGCGCTCCCACATCGCTTCGACGCCGTTGGCGCTGGTGAGAATGAGCCAATCGTAACTCTTGATATTCTTCAGAGCGTCGTCGAGTGGCCGGTACGATTGCGGCTTGCGAATCTCAATGAACGGGATTTCGATGACCGACGCGCCCAGGCTGCGCAGGCTAGCGGAAAGGCTGCCAGCCTGGTGGCGGGCGCGTCCGACTAGAATCCGGGTTCCGGCGAGGGGGTGTTTTTCGTTGGGCTTACGCATCGATCAGTTGCCAGTTCTCAGCTCTCGGACTCATCCTCCCGGCGATGGCTTCGACTAGGGCCACAAACCGCAGGTCCTTCGCTTCGCCCAGGATGACAAACTTAAATAAAGGGTGACAAGTTTTACAAAACGATGCTTCACGGCTGCTGCGGTAGAGCGAAGCCTTCGCCGTAAACTTCTTCGAGAATAACATCGCCGCCTCTGCGGAGAAGGGTTTCGCCGACTTCTTCGCCCAGGCGCACCGGATCATCGCCCACTAGGGTTTCGCGCAGGACTTTGGTTCCATCCGGATGAGCTACGAGCCCGTCCAGGCGAATGCGGCCGCGCATTGCTCCTGTGAAGATTGCTTCTGCGAAGGCTCCGATGGGAACCTGGCAACCGCCGCCAAGTTTATTGAGCAACGCGCGCTCGCAGGTAGTGGTGGCGCGGGCGGCCGCGTCATCGAGAAATGCGAGAAGAGCCCGCGTTGCGCTGTCGCCGTTGCGAATCTCGATTCCCAGGGCGCCTTGTCCGGCGGCGGGAGTCATCACTTCCGCAGGGATCACCTGACGAACCAACTGCGTTTTACCCAGACGGTTCAGACCGGCGGCGGCCAGAATGATGGCATCGTAGTCGCCGGATTCGAGCTTACGCAGGCGCGTATCCACATTGCCGCGGAGCGGGTGAATCTGAAGATCCGGACGAAGAGCCTTCAACTGGGCCTGGCGGCGCAGGCTGCTGGTGCCAACGTTCGCCCGCTGCGGCAGCGCTGCGATATTTGCGAACTTCACCGAACAGAAAACGTCGCGTGGATTTTCGCGGGTGGTGATGGCGGCAATTTCGAAATCGGCGGCCAACTCCGTGGGCAGATCCTTCAAGCTGTGTACGGCGAGGTCAACCCGGTTTTCGACCAGGGCTTCTTCGATTTCCTTGGTGAACATGCCCTTGGTGCCAACCTTGGCGAGCGCCACATCGGTGATTTTATCGCCCGTGGTCTTGATGATCTCCAGTTCCACGATATGGCCCTGCGCGCGCAGCCGGTCGGAAATGTGATGGGCCTGCCAGAGCGCGAGTTGCGAGCCGCGGGAACCGATGCGCAGGCGGGCCATTAGTCTTCCGCTCCCCGGTCGCGGACGGCTCTCGCGGTGGCAGTTTCCTTTTCTCCATCTCCGTTATGCAGGTTGTCGTGCAGATCATCGTGCAGATTAAAGAGTCGCCGCACCAGTTCGATGACGGTGGTGGATTCGGGATCGCGGGCCGCCGTTTTCAGAGTGCTGATGGGAGTATGCATGATTTTGTTGACGATGCCACGAGTCAGCGCTTCGACAGCGAGTTCCTGGTCGTTGGTCATCGAACCGAGGCGGCCGCGAACGCGATCGATCTCGGCTTGGCGAATGGTTTCAAGGTGGTCCTGCAAGCTGACGATGGTGGGAACCACGTCGAGAGTCTGCAGGCGGGCGTGGAATTTGTCGACTTCGCCGTTGACGATCGCCTCCGCCTTTTCCGCTTCCTTCTCGCGATCGGCGACGTGCGAACTGACCGCTTGCTGCAGATCGTCGATGTCATAGACGAAAATACCGTCGATCTTGTTCATCTCCGGATCGACGTCGCGGGGAACCGCGATATCGATGAAGAACATGGGCTTGTTCTTGCGCAGCGCCATGAGCTTTTCGCCGTGTTCCGGGCGGAAGATGAAGTGGGGCGAGCCGGTCGAGGTGATCACAATGTCGGCGCGATCGCAGGTGTCATAAAGACGGCTGAACTCGATCGCCTGTCCGTTGAATTTTTGTGCCATCCGGATGGCGCGGTCGTAGGTGCGGTTGGCGACAAACAGAGACGCGGCGCCGTGCGCGAGCAGATGCCGGGCCGCTAACTCGCTCATCTTCCCCGCACCCACCAGGTAGACGCTCTTGCCGTTCAGGTTTCCGAAGATTTTCTCCGCCAGTTCAACGGCCACCGAAGCAATCGACACCGCCGAAGATCCGACGGCGGTTTCGGTGCGGACGCGCTTGGCCACGGCAAACGCCCGGGTGAGCAACTGATCGAGTTGGGCGCGCACCGCTCCCACGGCGCGGGCGGTGGCGTAGGCTTCCTTAACTTGGCCCAGAATCTGGGGCTCGCCAACCACCATGGAGTCAAGGCTGGCGGCGACGCGAAAAACGTGGCGGATGGCGTCATCTTCGCGAAATTCGTAGAGATACTTTTCAAACTGGCCGAGATCGGTAGCGAAATACTCGCGCAGGAATTCGCGCAGATCGCCCGCACCGTTCTTCATGTTGGCGATAAATTCCACGCGGTTGCAGGTGGAGACGATCATGCCCTCGGCAACGGAAGAATGCTCGGACAGTCGCTTGCAGGCCTCCGGCAAGCGCGATTCAGGAATGGCCAGGCGCTCGCGCACCTCGACCGGCGCGGTCTTGTGATTGACGCCGATGAGCTGGAATCTCATGAGGTGATAAACCTGTGCATTCCGCTAAAGTAGTTGGCGATCCAGGCCACGATGGCCGCGACGAAAGCCGCGCTGGCGAGCATGGCGGCGCGGCGTCCGCGCCAACCGGCATTGAGCCGCATGAACACCATCAGCAAGTACACAGCCCACATCAGCACGGAAAGCAAAATCTTGGGATCGAGAAAATCAAAGCGGCCGTAGGTGGATTCGGCGACCACGGAGCCCGCGATCAGGCCCAGAGTCATGAAGGGAAATCCAAGCATGAGCGAGCGATAACCGATGTCGTCAATGACCTGGAGCGCAGGCAGGCGCGAGAACATCCCACTTGATTTCTTGGATTTCAGAGCGCGTTCTTGCAAAAGGTACAGAATGCTGGCGCCAAAGCTGAGAAAGAGCGCCGCGTATCCGGTGAAGATCATCAGGATATGCACGGCCAGCCAACCATGCTTCACGGCAACCGATGCGAAGACGAGGGGTTGCTGACCGGTGGCGGCTACGAAGGTCAACAGAAAAACCAGGGGAAAAACCACGATGCCCGGGGTAGTCGTCTTATACACCAGATAGGCGAGCATGAAGCCCACCATGATCAGGAAGGCCAGCAGTGATTCCGAGTTGTGAACCGAAGCCGAAGCGAATTGGCCGCTTTGCACCACGGCTTCCGTCAGCGAAACGAAATGAAACACCATGCCGAGGTAGGAGGCATGGAGCGCCACTTTACCGAGGATTTCGGACGTGCGGGTGAGCGCGACCAGCGCATAGAGCAATCCCGCAGCGTAAAAAACCAGCGCAACGCGCAGCCAAACCAGGGTCATCATTATTCTTGAGTGCTTCCGCAGGCCGGTTCCGTACTCCCCCACCCCCGCCTGGGTGATTATAGTGTGCCCGGCGGGCGGGTGCGGGGGAAACGTAGGCTGTCACAGGTGTTTGTGATGCGGATCACGGGGGGCGAGCGCGGCCATGGTAGAGTCCAAACGACCGCAAACGCTATTCTGGCCCCGCAACGCTTCTCTTCCCTGGAACGTCTCCATGTTAGAGTTTCCTGTATGGAGTGAGAATTACGATGCGGAGAGCGTCATCGGCCCTGGTGATCGTGGTCTGTCTGTGGCTTCAATGTGCGGTTGCGCAGCAGAATCAAACCCTCGCAGAAGTACTCAAGCAGGAATCGATTGACTCGGCTCCGGCCACCGTTCCCCATCTCAACTCCGCCATTACGGGTTATGCGGTCCTGAACGACGATCGAGAATTCCTGATCGCCTACTATCTTGTCGCTCCGGAAGATGCGCTGCGCTTCCCACTGTTCGTGACCCTCCTCGACAAGCAGAAGAGAGAATGGAAGCACCGGTCTCTAGCCGGACTCAAGGTCAAGGCGTTTGAGGGTGCTGACGATCTGCAGAGCGATTGCCTCGGATCGGTGCTCTCGGTTGGACGCAACGGCGTTTGGTACTACCTCAACCTGCATTGGACTCCTTCGGCAGGCTGCCTGCTGATTCTCGATCATGACCTCACCGTCGAGCAGGCGCTGGGAGGCTGGTCGGCTGCCTCCTTCAAATCGGGGCTTCTAGTCTATTCGGGGAACATGGTGCATTTCGCGGATGTCCATCCTGAAACGCTATACCTCTACAACCCGGTCGAGCACAAGTCGCACCAGTTGTATCCGCAAAACGGAGATCCGTTCCGAAGGGATTTCAGCGCACGCTTGGCCGAGGTGATCGACGAGAAGCAATGCAGGGAGAACAACTGGGCGTGCAGCCCGGATCGGTTTGCCAGCGACATTTCGCAGATCGAGGTGAACGACCAAACCAGATCACTTGCGTTTCGAGCGACGTTCGAGACCGAGGGATTCACCTCGCGGCAATATGCCGAGGACAGTGGAAGGTTCGACGACCACCAGTATGTTTACATCTACCGGCTTGACCCTGTGCGTTGGCGGGAATTTTCAGTCTACGACCTCAAGCCCATGTTCGGCACCGATTCGCTGAAAGAACTTCTGACACCGGCAAAACTGCGCCAGGTCTTTGCGACCTCCGCCCCGTCCCGACCAGCCCCAAGCCCCGTGAGATGAGCCGTCTCTTCCGAAGGCAATAGAGCGTGTTTCATAATCGGTTTGGGGCGGGCATGGCGTCAGCCGTGCCGTTTAGAGCCTGGAAAAATGCGGGCTTTAAGCCCCTGACGGACGCGCCTTCTAAGCGGAAGGGCATTTACGAAACACACTCTAAGTAAATCGCGTTCGCAATACCCTCCGGCGCGAACACCGCGCCGCAGCCCGAATCGGCACCAGCGATTCGGGGAGCCGCTACTGAGGCGACTGCCGTCTATTCCACCCCTAACGCCGCCAGCGATTCCTCCAGGAACTGCGAGTCAATCTGCAGTTGCCGCCCCTGCGCCTGCATTTTCTCCAGCTCGTCGAAGGCGCGGAACAGGCGCATCTTGACGGCGGCGTACTGCTCGGAGTCGACGAGCGGGCGTCCGTGGGATTCGGCCCAGCCGGCGACGGCCTCATGCGGCAGAAAAATACTGACCAAGCAGGTCAGCTTGCGGTCGGAAGTGACATCGAAGATGTACTCAGTAGCGTCGGACCTAGGCGCGCCGGAGGCCGGAGCCGGACGTTTCCCGACAAAGTAGTACTGGTAAACGTAGCCTTGGGATCCGGTGTAGGTCTTGAGGCGGCGGATGGTCATGGATTGGTCGTTGGTCGTAGTCGTAGTCGTTGGTCGTTAGCGTGATGCAAAAGCTGTCAGCTCTCAGCTGTCAGTAGAAGAGCGCGCTAACTGCGAGCTGAAAGCTAATAGCCTTCCCGAGCGACTAACGACCAACGACCAACGACTGCTCTTAAATCTTCGCCTCGCGCAGCCGCTTCACCGCCGTCTCCGACGTGACGGGAGAATAATAAATCTCTTTGAAGGTGTATGACCTGGCCCTGGACTCGAGAATCGGCAGAATCTCGATGTGCCAGTGGTAATCCTCATCGAGGGTTTTCCAATATCCGAGGGTTGACGAAGGATGCTGGCTGTTGGGCGAGGTGTGGAGCACGAGGTGAAAGTTTTCGGTGATGGTGCGGATGCGTTGCAGCGTGCGCCGCAGCAGCGCGGCGAGATCGGCCACATTGCCCACGCGCGATGAACCGGTGCGCTCAAACGAAGATTCATGGCTGCGTGGCATGATCCAGGTTTCGTACGGGACGCGCGGAGCGAAGGGGCAAAAGGCCACGTAGTCTCCGCGAATTTCGACGATGCGCAGGTTCTGCCGCTCCTCCTGCGCCAGAATGTCGCAGAAAACGCAGCGCTCTTTGCTCTCGTAATAGTCGCGTCCCGCGCGCAGTTCGTAGAGCACACGCCGCGGCACGAAAGTCGTCGCGGTCAGCTGGGAAGCGGGGTGCTCGAATTCCTGTCCGGCTCCCTCGCCGTGATTCTTGAAAATGCTGATGTACTTGAAGCGGCTGTCGCGCTTCAAATCCTGAATCCGCAGCGCGGCCAGACGCAGGAACTGTTCGACTTCGAAGTCGCTCGCATTCCAGAGGTGGCCGTCGTGGCGCGGATTTTCGAGCAGAACTTCGTGAGCGCCGACCGATCCCATGCGGTCGTAGAGGCCGTCGCCGCGGCGCGCCGCCTCGCCTTCGACGTGGTAGAGCGCATGCGGATGGACAATGGAGCGCGTCGACCAGGCGCTGCCATCCACGCCCGGCAGGGTGGCGATGACGTGGGTTGGCTTGGCGGACGGACCGCAAAACGGGCAGGCCTGAGAAGGTGGAGTGGGCTCGATGACATCGTCACCGGTAATCACCCAGGAACGGGTGATCGGATCTTTGCGGAGTTCCATGGCGTAAGGAGAACAAAAGAATTGATAATTTGCAATTGGTGATTGGTAATTTAAGGCTCTTGTCGTGATTCAGTGCCCTGCTCCAGCGTCGAATTGCAAATTACAAGATTACAAATTACAAATTACCCATCGCGTATTCCCCCATGTCCGAGCCCTCCACACCGCTGATGCGGCAATATGCCGCCATCAAGAAAGAGCATCCCAACGCTCTGCTGTTTTTCCGGCTGGGGGATTTCTACGAACTTTTCTTCGACGACGCGGTGTTGGCCGCGCGCGAATTGCAGATCACGTTGACCTCTCGCAATAAAGAAAAGGGCGTGGCCATCCCCATGTGTGGAGTGCCTTACCACGCCGCCGAGGGCTACATCTCAAAACTGATTCGGCGCGGATTCAAAGTCGCGGTCTGCGAACAAGTCGAAGACCCGCGACTTGCAAAAAAGCTGGTGCGCCGCGAGGTGACGCGCGTGGTCACGCCGGGCACCGCGGCAGATTCATCGCTGAGCGCGGAGGAGAACAACTTTCTGGCGGCGGTGGCAACGGTCGGGGATCGCGTGGGTTTTGCAGCGCTCGATCTTTCGACCGGCGAGTTTCGCGCGACGGAATTCGGGGGCGAGTTGGCCGGGCGCCGCATTCAAGAAGAACTTGAACAATTGCGGCCAAAAGAAATGTTATATGGGTCTTCGGCCCCGCTATTTGAGAAGAAAAGCAGTGGAGAGGCGGGCGTCCTCGCCCGTCCCCACACCGACGTCCGTCCCTCCACCGGCACAGCTCCTGTAGCTCGATTTTCGGGCTTCGGCTGGGCTGAAACGCCTTTGGACGATTGGATCTTTGCTCCCGACCACTCCATTCCCCTCCTGGAAAATCACTTCGGCGTGCTCTCGCTGGAGGGCTTCGGGCTGGCGGGCAAGCAGGCGGCGGCTTCGGCGGCGGGCGCCATCCTCTATTACATCCGGTCAACCCAGCGCGGCACGCTCGATCATGTGGACCGCATCGGCTTCTACGAGCGGCAGAATTGCCTGGTGCTCGACGCGGTGACGGTGCGCAACCTGGAGTTGATCGAACCACTATTTGCGGGCGCGGACGCCGGAGTGACTCTATTCCGCTGCCTGGATGCGACCGTCACTCCAATGGGCAAGCGCTTGCTGCGTACATGGCTGCTGCGCCCGTCTTTGGATCGCGCCGAGATTGAAGGCAGACTGGATTCCGTCGAGGCGCAAGTTAAAGACACGGTGCGGCGCGAAGAATTGCGGCGGTCACTCGAAGGAATTCTGGATCTGGAACGCCTGCTGAGCCGGGTCACGCTCGAAACGGCGAATCCGCGGGACGTGCTGGCGCTGGCGGCATCGCTAGCGCGAATTCCCAAGGTGCGAACGGTGTTGGCTGGACTGTCTGAGTCACGACTATCTGCGACGCGGCTGGGCACGCTGCATGGATTGATCGACGAACTGTCCGACTTGCGGGAGAAGATCGATGGCACGCTGGTTCCAGAGCCGCCGCTCACATTAAGCGATGGCGGAGTAATCGCTCCAGGCGTCGACAAAGATCTGGACGAACTCCGCGACCTGAGCCGCAACTCGAAGCAGTACCTGGCGCGAGTGGAACAGCGCGAGCGCGAGCGCACCGGAATTGGTTCGCTCAAAGTAAAGTTCAATTCTATTTTTGGCTACTACATTGAGATTTCGAAGGCGAACCTGCACCTCTCGCCCGCCGACTACGAACGCAAGCAGACGCTGGTGAATGCCGAGCGCTTCACGACTCCGGAGCTGAAAGAGTACGAGTCCAAGATTCTCGATGCCCAGGAGAAGATTGTCGAAATCGAGCGGCGGCTGTTTGCCGACTTGCGTTCTGCCATTGCTGCCGAGGCCAGGCGCATCCGGCAAACCGCGCTGGCATTGGCCGAAGTGGATGTACTCGGCTGCCTGGCGCACATTGCGGCGCTGCGGAATTATTGCCGGCCAAAGTTTGAGCAAACTTCTGACGAAGCTGAAAAGAACCCTGATGGAGTGCCGGGCGTCCCCGCCCGGCCCGCGGCCCAACCGCTGGACCTGGAAATTGTGGAAGGCCGTCATCCGGTAATCGAACTGCAGGAACTGGCGGCAGGAAGCGAGCGCTTCGTTCCCAACGATCTTTTTCTGGATGCGGCTTTGCACAATGCGACGCACAACATCGTCGTGCTCACCGGCCCGAACATGGGCGGCAAGAGCACCTATCTGCGGCAAGCGGCGCTGATCGTGATCATGGCGCAGATGGGCTCGTTTGTTCCGGCGCGTGCGGTGCGGCTGGGCACTGTCGACCGCGTCTTCACGCGCATTGGCGCGAGCGACAACCTGGCCCGCGGCCGCTCGACGTTTATGGTCGAGATGACGGAGACGGCGGCGATCCTGCACACGGCGACGGCACGCTCGTTGATCCTGCTGGATGAAGTAGGGCGCGGCACTTCCACCTATGACGGCCTGGCGATCGCGTGGGCTGCCATCGAATATCTGCACGCGCGAGTGCATGCCAAAACTTTGTTTGCCACCCATTACTTCGAGCTAACCGAATTGGCCGAGCAGTTGAGTGGCGTGAAGAACTATCACGTGTCCGTCAAAGAGGCGGGCGGAAGCGTTGTTTTTCTGCGCCGAGTCGAACCGGGCGCAGCCGACCGCAGCTACGGAATCGAAGTAGCCAAGCTGGCGGGCTTGCCAAACGAAGTCGTGGTGCGTGCACGCGAAGTGCTGGCCGAGCATGAATCGTCCGAGCGCCGGCTCTCAAGCCATCTGACGCCGGGAGCAGAGCCGGAGCGCCCGACGCAGCTAACCATCTTCACGCCGCTGTCGCAACCAGTGCTGGAGAAGTTGCGCGAGGTGGATTTAAACCGGATAACGCCGCTGGAGGCGCTAAACTTGCTGGCGGAGCTGAAGAAAGAAATCTAACCGCCGAGACGCGAAGTGCGCCGAGAAATGCAGGCGGGCACCATAAAGTGCAAGCAGCAGAAAACATCCCGTCTGTATGAATGCATAAGTGAAATGAAGAAGGGTTCTCCGAGCGGCTACGATGCTGAGACCGGCGAGAAAAGCGTCGGCTCAGAAAGCTCACTCGGAGAACCCTATGACTACGCTTCA
>Ga0116134_1001547_pt1 | contig 11568 bp, 9 predicted proteins | sample June2015DPH_19_5_FD_89737 | JGI IMG/M metagenome (GOLD analysis project Ga0116134, IMG submission 89737) | Peatland microbial communities from SPRUCE experiment site at the Marcell Experimental Forest, Minnesota, USA - June2015DPH_19_40 | ecosystem: Environmental > Terrestrial > Soil > Wetlands >...
CTGGGTGGTGCCTCATGGCTGTCATAGGGACGGGTGATGATCTCCATGCCGTGGCCGGCGGGATCCAGGAAGTACAGCCCGCGCCCGCCGTGGTGGTGGTTGATCTCGCCTGACTGCTTCATATGCGGGTCGGCGTAGTACGTGATCCCGGCCTGCTGGATCCGCTCGAATGCCGCGTCGAACTCATCCCCGGAGATATGCCGCGTCGAACTCATCCCCGGAGATATGCCCCGTCGAACTCATCCCCGGAGATGAGGAAGGCGTAGTGCTGCATGGCGATCGACTCGACAGGGATGCTGGCGAAGTCCAGGGTGACGCCGTTGCTGGTGGCGACGGGGATGAACGGCCCCCCTCCACGTGGTCATGGCGCGCTCCTGGCGGACGAATTCGGCCGTCACGAATATCGCGCCGGCCAGGCTTCCCGGCTCATCTGATCACGAGTATCGGCTCCGCCGTCCCGGGCGCCAGGTAACCGCAGATCGCTGCGAGCCCGGCGGGACGGATCTGTACAGTGCTACGCGGGGAACTCAGCGAGGCGCAGGACGTGAACCGGGCCGCTGGGTGGTCGCCCGGCACGCGGGCAGCCACGTTCCTGCCAGGTGAGGCCGCTCGGGGCCCTGAGGAGGACGCCGTGCCGGACGACGGGCCGCCCGCAGCGGTGCATCCGTTTTCCGGGCGGACGGCATGGGCGCGGAACCTGCAGACGCCGCTGCGGATCTTCTTGCGTACCGAGACCGGCAGCGCAGCCGTGCTGCTGGGCATGGCGGTGGCCGCGCTGGCCTGGGTGAACATCGGCGCGTCGTCGTATACGGCTGTCTGGGGCGCCCAGCTGTCGGTGCGGCTGGACGGAGCCGGGGTGTCGCTGGACCTGCGCGACTGGGTAAACAGCGGGCTGATGACGTTCTTCTTCTTCGTCTTCGGCCTGGAGGCCCGCCGCGAGTTCGACATGGGCGAACTGCGGGAGCGGGCGCGGCTGGCGCTGCCTGTCGCGGCCGGCCTGGGCGGCCTGGTGATCCCGGTCGTCATCTACCTGGCCGCGAACGCCGGCAGCCCGGCGGCTCATGGGTGGGGCGCGGCCATGTCCACCGACAGCGCGTTCGCGCTGGGGACGCTGGCGATGACCGGGCCGCGGTTCCCCGACCGGGTGCGCGCGTTCCTGCTGTCGGTCGCGGTCGTGGATGACCTGGCCTCGCTGGTGGTGATCGGAGCCGCTTACAGCAGGGCTGTCGCACTGGTCCCGCTGGGTGCGGCGGCTGGGATCTTCGCTGTGATCCTTGTCCTGCGCCGGGCCGGGATCCGGTACGGGATCGTCTACGCGCTGCTGGGAATCGCGGCATGGGTCGCGATGCTGAAGTCCGGCGTCGACCCGGTGGTCGTTGGACTGGTCCTCGGCCTGCTGACCTTCGCCTACCCGGCAGCGCGGACTGACCTGGAGCGTGCCAGTGACCTGTTCCGCCGTTTCCGCGAGCAGCCGACCCCCGGCCTCGCGCAGTCAGCGCGGGCCGGGCTCGCCACCGCACTGTCCCCCAACGAGCGGCTCCAGCAGCTCTACCATCCCTGGACCAGCTACGTCATCGTCCCGCTGTTCGCACTGGCCAACGCCGGCATCGTCATCAGCGGGAGCTTCCTGGCCCGCGCGTACACCTCCCCGGTTGCCCTCGGGATCCTGATCGGCTACGTAGCGGGAAAGCCGGCCGGCATCACCGGCGCGTCGTGGCTGCTTACCCGGCTCAGCCGCGGACGGCTCCGCCCGCCCGTGGGCTGGGCCACCGTCGCCGGGGTCGGCGCGATCGCCCGGATCGGGTTCGCCGTGTCCATCCTGATCGCGACCCTCGCCTTCACCGGCATCCAGCTGCAGGAGGCCAAACTCGGCGTCCTGTCCACCGTGGTCGCCGCACCGGCGGTCACCTGGCTGGTCTTCCGGGCCACCCGCCTGCTCCCGGCCGGGCTGCAGGTCCGGGCCGCGCTCGGCACCGCCGAGGTCATCACCGACCTCGGCGCCCCCGTCGACCCGGGCCGCGACCACATCCGCGGCCCCGCGCGGGCACCGGTCACCATCGTGGAATACGGCGACTTCGAATGCCCCTACTGCGGCCAGGCCGAGCCCGCCCTGCGGGAACTTCTGACCGGCCACGGTGACGTCCGGTACGTGTGGCGGCACCTGCCGCTGGGCGACGTCCACTCCCACGCCCAGCTCGCCGCCGAGGCCGCGGAAGCCGCCGCCGATCAGGGCGCGTTCTGGGAGATGCATGACCTGCTCCTGCGCCATCAGGACCAGCTCCAGCTGCGCGACCTGATCCGCTACGCCGGCGACCTCGGGCTTGACAGCGAGCGATTCGGTGAGCACCTCCGCAGGCGCGCTGGCGCCGCGCGGATCGCCGAGGACGTCGACTCCGCCGACCTCAGCGGTGTCTCCGGCACCCCGACCTTCTTCATCAACGGCCGCCGGCACTACGGCAGCTACGACATCACCGCACTGACCAGCGCCGTACTGGCCGCCAAAGCCGCCAGCACCGCCCCACCCGCCAACCCCGGGCACCGCAGCGGTCCCGGCGACGATTGCGCCCACTGACGATACGAGAGGGCAGGCAAATGCTCGGCATACCGTCGCTGAGCACGTATGCGAGCGGGCCGCTGACGGCGACGCTGGCCGGCTTCCTGCCGCCCGAACGGGCATGGCCGGCTAGCGGTGTGCCCCCTGGCTGCTGGCCAGCGCCGGGCCAACCTGATCGGCGAATCCGACGGCGACGAGCCGTTGTTCGAGGGTGGAACGCGTCTGCGGGCCGGGGGTCATCAGAAAGCGGCCCTGGAGCAGGCCGCCGGTCTCGGCGAGCAGCTCCGTTTCGGTGCCGTGCGGCAGGTCCTCGTAGGTGAAGCCCGATGACCGGCTTCCGGCCGTAACCCGGCCGTCACGCTGCAGCCGGGCCGGCCTTCCGATCCCGGCGACGCCGTACTGGAAGCGGCAGGAGCGCAGCGAAAGCAGTTCGGTGAGCTGCCTGGACACCTGCTCGATCAGCGCTGCCGGTGAGTCCCCGGTCGCCGCGGCTTTCGCAGCGGTGCTGATCCCGTCGAGGTAGCCTGCTCGCCTGCTGGCGGCCGCGTGCTGGCGGCGTCCCCAGACGGCGATCTCGGTGACCGCGGCGCCGATGGCGAGCAGCAAGATGGTGGTCTGGATATCGGGACGGCGGGTGATGGTGAATCGCTCGTAGGGCCGGGTGAGGAAGAAGTCGAACCACGCCGCCGCCGATAGCGCTGCGAGCACGCCGGCGGCCCGGTTCCCGTTGGCGGCGACGGTCACCACCACTAGCAGCAGCGCCAGTGCCGCGTCAGTGTTGGGGAAGCTGGCCCGGAACGGCACGAGCACGGCCGCCAGGGCCAGCGGGCCGGCCAGCCCGGCCAGTACCGCCAGGCGGTCCCGGCTCAGCGCTCCGGCCATCGTCAGGACCGCTCGTGCCACAGTTTGACACCTGCTACCGCCAGCATGGCCAGGGCCGGGACAAAGAACAAGCCGGTGTGCACTATCCCGCCCAGGATTCCTGCTATCAGGACTGCTGCGTCCAGTACGGCGGCCAGCCTGGCAGCTGGCGCCGGGGCGAACGCCACCACCGCGGTCAGCGGGCCGGGCGCGATAGCCAGCAGCAGCGCAGCCCAGGTGACGGCCAAGGGGTCGGCGCCTTCCAGTGCCGCGATGGTGATCAGCTGGGCGGCGATGGAAAGCAGAAGCGCCGCGCGCCGCCACGGCCAGCTGGACGGAGCCGGCGCGGAAGGAACCGGTTCCGGGATGTCACCGGCCGGCGGAGTTGCGGCCGCGAGGTTCCTGGACCGGTATGTGTGCTGGGTGGTCATCGGGCGCTCCGGGGCACTAGTGCGGCGGTTGCGGATGTCGCGCCGACCAGGCTTCCCGGCTCACCTGCCCATGAGCCTAGATCATGCTTTCCCGGCTGCCAATAGACACTCCGCCACCGCCTTGGCGTACCGTCCTGTGTTCCGCAGGCCCGGCACGGCGCCGCGCTCGGCTGGGTGCTTGTGGCGTCAGCGCGGAAGTGACCCCTGGGACACCCGGGCGGACGTCATGCGGGGATTTAGCCTGGGTGTGCGCGACAAACCAGTACGCGGGAGCACCCGTCCCCCCGGCTTCCCCCGCGAGATACCGGAAAGGGTTACCGATATGCGACCGCCGGGCGGATCTACCCTCGTCGCCTCCCCTGGCGGGCACCGGCCCGGGACGCTGGCACCTGAGGCTCCACCGGGGCGGTCTCTGGCCGCCGGCTGCCGGGCAGCGGATCTGGCGGGGCAATGATGGCCACCGGCTCCTGGGTGCTGCTTTTCGTCTTCGGCGTGACGGTGAGCCTGGCGGCCAGCTGGGTGCTGATCTCCCGGCTGGAGCGGCTCGGGGAGCGCGCCGGTTTGTCGGAGGCCTGGCTGGGGCTGGTCGCGGCGCTGGCCGCCGATGCCCCGGAGATCACCTCTGCGGTGACCGCGCTGGCCCGGGGTCAGGCCAGCGTCGGGGCGGGGGTGGTGATCGGCTCGAATGTGTTCAACCTGGCGGCGCTGCTGGGGCTGAGCGCGGTGGTGGCCGGGCGGATCGCCTTGCATCGCCGGGTGGTGCTGCTGGCCGGCGTGCCCGGTGTGTGGATCGCGGCGGTGTGCCTGCTGACGGTGGCAGGTGCGGTCCCGCCGGCCGCCGGGCTGGTCCTGACCGCGGCGATACTGGTGCCCTACGTGGCGCTCTCAAGTATGCGCCGGGCGCGGATGGAACGCTTCCGGATGCCGGCCGGGTGGGCGAGCTGGCTCATAGCCGCGGTCCATGAGGAAGAGGCCGAGCTGAGCGAGGCGATCAGGCCCGGCAGGGGAACCTGGCGGGACGGCCTGGGCGCCGCGGCTGCCCTGATCATCGTGGTCGGGGCGAGCATCACCATGGAACAGGCGGCTACCGTCCTCGGGCGCCGGTACGCGATCGCGGACATCGTGGTGGGCGGGCTGGTACTGGCGGTCGTCACCAGCCTGCCGAACGCGGTGACGGCGGTCTACCTCGCGCGCCGCGGCCGCGGCGCGGCGGTGCTGAGCACGGCCCTGAACAGCAACGCGATCAACGTTGCGGCTGGGCTGCTGGTCCCGGCCAGCCTGACCGGGCTCGGGCCGCGCTCTGCGCAGAACACCCTGGTGGCCGCCTGGTACGCGGGCCTGACCCTGCTCGCGCTGGCGTTCGCCTACCGTGACCGCGGCCTGCGCCGGGTCCCGGGCGCGGCCATCATGGCGGGATACCTGGCCTTCGTGACCGCGCTGGTCCTCAGCGTGGCCCAGGGGAAGGTCACTCCGGCCGTCGCCGTGTTTCCCGCCGCCGGTATCACGGCTGCCGGTGTCCTGCTGCTTATGCGGTCGCCGGGTGTGCGCACGCTGGTGACGGGCCTGGCCCGCGAGGGGCGGCGTGAATCGCTGCTGCCAGGATGGAGCATCGGGCGCCTGTGGGCGCTCAGCTTCATCCTGTGTTCCGCGGTAGCGGCCTGCGACGCCGCCAGCGGGCCCCGCCTGATCCTGATCGGCCTGCTGATCGTCGGCCCATGCTGTGCGGTGCTGACCGGCCGCTGGGCACTCACCGCCGCCGCCAGCTGCTTCGCCCTGGCCCTGGGTGTCGTGCTCGGCGTCCCCGATCAGATCTTCGCCACCGTCACCCAGTACGCGTTCCTGGCTATCGTCGCAGCCGTCAGCGTGATGGCCACCGGCAGCGCGGCAATCCTCCAGCGCCGGCATCAGTGAACATCGGTACGTTCCGGGGCGCGACCGCGTCGATATCAGCCTCGGTGCCCACAGCCGCGCCCGCATCATGCCTACGGCCGGGACGCGGCACGCGCGAGGCGGAAAGTACCTCCCGACGCGATACATCCGTGCTGCCGGTCCCGCTCCCGGCGGCACGGTGACTCAGGAAGCGTCCGGTGTGAGCAGGGCGATGCGGTCGCCCGGGTGTAGCACCGTGCGGGGGTCGGGCCGGCGGAGGTTCCGGTCGCGCAGCAGCGAGACGGGGACGTAGCCAGCAGGCCAGGAGACGTCGCCGAGCCTGGTGCCGGCGGCGGGAGAATCGCCGGCGAGGGTGATCTCGACGATCCGGTAGCCGGGCAGCGGGGTGGGCGGCTGCGCGCCAGCCGTATCCGGGGTTTCATGGCCGGCGTCGGCGGCCTGGGCGTCGACGGTTTCTTTCTGAGCGCCGCGGATCTCGTGGGCGACGGCACCCAGGACGCTGGTGCTGGTGACCCAGCCGACGATGCGCTGCCCATCATCGGACAGCACCGGCAGCCCATCGCGGCCGTAGACCTCCAGCTGGCGCAGGGCCTGGGCGAGAGATTCGGTAGCGAAGATGGCCTGGGGATCATGTTCGCCGGTCACCGGGCCGGGCAAGGCGGCCGCCCGGGCGGCGACCGGGTCCGCGCCGTTGCTGCCGCCGGCCCTGTCCCCTGCGGCATCTCCGCTGGCCGGAGCCGCCCCGTTCCCGCTGACGCCGTCCTTATGGCCGTGGGTGACCGCGAAGGGGGACGGGAACGGCTGCATGGCGTCGGCGACCTTGAGGTCGGCCAGGGCACGCCAGGGGGTGGACCGGTCGATGTCGGTGCCGCGGCGCAGCAGCTTGGTGGTGTAGATCGTGCCGTAGCTGAGCGCGCGGGAGGTGGCGGTGGCGATGGCCACCGCCAGCATGACGGGCAGGGTCAGGGTGAAGTCACCGGTCATCTCCACCACGCTGGCCAGCGACGTCAGCGGCGCCCGGGCCGCGGAGGCGAACACCGCGCCCATCGCCACCACCGCGTACAGGGCCGGCTGGCCCGCCGCCGCGCCGAACAGGTGATGCACCACGTCGCCGAAGGCCATCCCGGAGGTCACGCCGATGAACAGGGACGGCGCGAACACCCCGCCCGAGCCGCCGATCCCGATCGTCAGGCTGCACGCGATGATCTTCGCGACCGCGAGCACGATCAGGAACCACAGCGCGTAGCCGCCCGCGGTGGCCTTGTACATCACCGGGTAGCCCACCCCGTACATCTGCGGCACCGCCAGCAGCACCAGGCCCAGGACGACACCGCCGGCCGCAGGCCGCGCCCACTCCGGGCGCCCCTTCCACACCCGCTCGCACACGTCCTCGGTCTTGTACAGGATCGCCTTGAACGCCAGCCCGAACAGCGCCGCGATCACCGCGAGGACGGCGACCAGCAGATAGTTCCGGGCGTGCTGCAGGCTGATGCCGGAGGGGAAGCCGGACAGGAACGGCTTGCTGCCCAGGAACGGGATCGCGGTCGCGTCCGCGATCATCGCGGACAGCATCACGGTGAACAGCGCGTCGATGGAGAACTCCCGCAAGATGATCTCCACGCCGAAGAACACCCCGGTGATCGGCGCGTTGAACGTGGCCGCGATCGCACCCCCGGCGCCGCAGGCGACCAGGATGCGCAGCCGGCTCTCCGGCATCTTCACCCACTGGCCGACGCTGGAGGCCAGCGACGAGCCGATCTGCACGATCGGCCCCTCCCGCCCCACCGATCCGCCGACCCCGATGCAGATCGCGGAGGCGAGGGCCTTGACCACGCTGACCTGCGGGCGAATCCGGCCGCCGTTCTCGGCCACGGCGATCATGACCTCGGGCACGCCGTGCCCGCGCGCTTCCCGGGCGAACCGGTAGATCAGCGGCCCGTAGACCAGCCCGCCGAGCACCGGGATGACCACGAAGAACCCCAGCCCCAGCCACGGCAGATGCGCACTGCCCACGTAGCCCTGCTGGCCGAACTCGTCATGGCCGGTGGCCAGCCAGGTGAAGAAGTAGATCAGGTAACGGAACGCCACCGCACCCAGCCCGGCCCCCGCCCCGACCAGCAGCGCCAGGACAAACATCCCGCCCCGGCCGCCGCGCAGCCAGCCGGTGAGCCTGGCCGCCCACGACGCCTCCGGTCCCGTCGCTGCCGCCGCCGCGCCGGTCATCAGTGCCCTTCCCTAGCGGCCTGCAACTGGCCGTCCGTGCTGGCGTGGGCCGGCCCCGGCGGCTCCGCGCCCGGTGCGGGCGGCCACAGATGGTCGGGGATTTCGCCGGCTGCGGCGGCGAACAACGCGAAAGCCGCGGCGACCTCCTGCTGCTCCTGAGCCGACAGATTCGCCAGGATGCCGGTCAGGAGCACGCGCCTGCGCGCCGTCGCCTCGTCCACCACCTGCCGGCCCGCCGCGGTGACCGAGACCAGGACCGACCGCCGGTCCGTCCGGGCGCGGTGCCGGCGGACCAGCTGCTTGCGCACCAGCCGGTCGGTCATCCGTCCCGCCGTGGACGGCGCCACGTCCAATGCCACGGCCAGGTCAACCATCCGCTGCGGTCCCCGGGAAGCCAGCACGACCAGCGCCCGGTACTGCGCAATCGTCGTGTCCTCGGCGGCGGCCCCCAGCGAGCGCGTCGCCACCGCGACCAGCGTCCGGCTCGCGGTCAGCACCGCATCCACGACAGATCCGTCGGCCGGCGGGACCTCCATCTTTCACGCACCATCCAATTATTGCTTAGTGCAATGATTCGACGTTACGCTCTTTGCAGTATGCACGCAAATGAGGTTCCGGTATCACCCGGGAACATCAGGCGGTCCGCCCGGTTCAGTGCGGCGGGGAGCAGCACGCCGGGCGGACCCCTCCACCTCCGCCCGCCCGTGAGGTGCGCCGAGCTGCGCAGAGCGCGGAGGTAGGCGTCGCCCGCCGCGCCAGTCTGGCCCGGGTCGGCCAGCCACGATGTGAATGCCGTGAGCTCGCCATCACACTGGCACGGTGCCGTATTTCCTCAGCGAGCACCGGAACCCGCCCCCACGGCGCCCCGCGGGTCACGCCAGGCTGATCCCCGCAGCAGGCGGCCTGTCCATCTAGCGGAACACTGGACGGCCCCGGAGGATAGTAGGTGGCGCTGCGCTTGAGCCACCGGCACGTTCCTGGGGGTTGACAATGCGGATCTGGCTTGTGCGGCTACGGCCCGGGCTCGCCGTGGCCGCCGTCGTGCTGATGCTCGGCATGCTGCTGCCCGCAGAAAGCTACGCACGGCGGTACGCGTTCGCCGAGACGCTCCAGTTCGTGACCTTCGCGGTCGCCGCGCCCGCGCTGCTGGTGCTGGGCGGCCCCTGGCGCTTCCCCACCCTGACCCGCGACCAGAACAGCTCACCCGGCCCGGTCCGCCACCTCACGCCATCCCACTGGCCTGCCGCGTCCCGGCCCGCAGCGGTCCTGCTGGCCTTCATCGCCGTAGTGATCGCCTGGCGCTTGCCGGTAACGGTGAACGCGCTGCCCGGCAACCCGGCGCTGACCCTAGCCGAAGCGGTGACTCTGCTCGCCACCGGAACAGGACTCTGGCTGGAACTGGCAAAAACACCGCCCCTGCTACCTGGGCTGTCCCGCCCGCAGCGCGCCGCGATGGCAGCCGGCGCCATGTGGACCATCTGGATCCTCGCCTACATCATGGGCATGTCCCACGGGACATGGTTCGCCGCCTACCGTCACACTGGACACGGCCTGAGTACCGCCGCTGACCAGCAGTTCGCCGTGGCCATCATGTGGGCGGTCCCGGCCCTCTGCTTTGCGCCGTTCATCTACCGCACCCTCATCGCGTGGATCAGCAATAGCGAGGACCCAGACAAAGAGCTGCGGGAGGACATCCGCCAGGGGCCTTTCCACCCCGGCCTCGACCGCCCGCCGCGACCGCCCTGGGGCTGACGCGGGCCACGATAGGCACCTGCTGCAGGGGCTCCCTTCCCGGGAATCGGGGGCACGGACCCGAACACGCCCCGCGGCTCCATGGTGTGCGCCGTCGACCGGTTCATCCGCACCTGCCCAGGTGCCGAGTCAAGCCGCCCGGCCGTAAAACCCGGCGGCCGTGTCGTGGTACGGGCACACCATCATGAGAGCCATCGCGACAAGATCTTCGCCGCTCTGATTGACGCCACATCCGAGGAGCCCCTGCGCTCAGCGGACCACAGCATCCAGCTGACGATGACCGTCACCGGCGACGACGTCCGCGACTACTTCGAGCCCGGTGACACGTTCGTGCTCTGGCGCGGGCACGAGATCGGGCGAGGCGTTATTTCCCGCCGCCTGGTTCTGTGGGCCGATGCCCCCTGACAAGAAGAATGCTCACTACCGGCACGCTTGCCATCCCCGCGCCGTCGGCGGCCAGCAGTCCCTTACCGCCGGCGACCAGCGCCCGCGCGGTGGCCAGGATCTCCCCGGCGGTCATGCCGGGCCGCCGTCCCAGGTCCAGTTCCGGATTTCGGGCGTGTCCTGGCCGTGGATGTCGATGTACTGGCCGTGCTCGACGAGCTTGTCGCGCATCATCTGTTTGAGGTAGTCGCCGGTGGCGCCGAGCTGGGGGAGCCGGTCGATCACGTCCTGGACCAGGTGGTACCGGTCCAGCCGGTTCTGTACCCTCATGTCGAAGGCCGTGGTGATGGTGCCCTCTTCGTTGTAGCCGCGGACGTGCAGGTTGCGGTTGGCGCGGCGGTAGGTCAGCCGGTGGATCAGCTGGGGGTACCCGTGGAAGCCGAAGATGATGTGCTTGTCCCGGGTGAACAGTGAGTCGTAATCGGTGTCGCTCAGCCCGTGCGGATGCTCGCTTGCGGACTGGAGCTTCATCAGGTCCACGACGTTGACCACGCGGATCTTCAGGGCGGGCAGGTGCTCGCGCAGGATCGAGACGGCGCCCAGCACCTCCAAGGTCGGGGTGTCCCCGCAGCAGGCCATCACCACGTCGGGCTCGGCGCCCTGGTCGTTGCCGGCCCAGTCCCAGATGCCGATCCCCTCGGTGCAGTGCACCGCGGCGGCTTCCATGTCCAGCCACTGGGGCATGGCGCGTTTCCCGGCGACGACGACGTTCACGTAGTGGCGGCTGCGCAGGCAGTGGTCGAAGACCGATAGCAGGCAGTTCGCGTCGGGCGGCAGGTACACCCGGACGATGTCGGCTTTCTTGTTGACCACGTGGTCGAGGAACCCGGGGTCCTGGTGGGTGAAGCCGTTGTGGTCCTGCTGCCAGACGTGCGAGGCGAGCAGGTAGTTCAGCGAGGCGATGTTGCGCCGCCACGGCAGCTGCGCGGTGACCTTGAGCCATTTGGCGTGCTGGTTGAACATCGAGTCGACGATGTGGATGAAGGCCTCGTAGCAGTTGAACAGGCCGTGCCGCCCGGTCAGCAGGTAGCCTTCCAGCCAGCCTTCGGACTGGTGCTCGCTGAGCATGGAGTCCAGCACCCGCCCGTCGGGGGCGAGGAACTCGTCGTTGTGTTGTGTCCGGGCGTCCCACTGGCGGCTGGTGACCTCGAAGACCGCGCCGAGCAGGTTCGAGAGGGTCTCGTCCGGCCCGAAGACCCGGAAGTTCCGCTGGTCCTCGTTCAGCGCGGTCACATCGCGGAGGAACTCGCCGAGCACCAGGGTGTCCTGGGCTTCTGCTGCGCCGGGGGCGGGCACATCCACCGCATGGGCCCGGAAATCGGGCATCCGCAGGTCGCGGAGCAGGATGCCGCCGTTGGCGTGCGGGTTGGCGCCCATCCGCCGCTCCCCCTCGGGCGCGAGATCGGCGAGCTC
>Ga0116134_1001548_pt1 | contig 11563 bp, 13 predicted proteins | sample June2015DPH_19_5_FD_89737 | JGI IMG/M metagenome (GOLD analysis project Ga0116134, IMG submission 89737) | Peatland microbial communities from SPRUCE experiment site at the Marcell Experimental Forest, Minnesota, USA - June2015DPH_19_40 | ecosystem: Environmental > Terrestrial > Soil > Wetlands...
GGCGTCGCGCATCCCGGGAAAGGATAACGAAATGGTCGAAGTTCGCCGGATGTTTGACATGACCGACTTCGATCCCGAGACCCAAAAGGAGATCCAAAAGAAGTTCGGCGACGACGTGGCCGCTGAGATGCGCCTGTAGTAAAAAACTCTCCGTGTCATAGGAAACAATCCACAGGGAACACACCACAGGGAACACACCCCGGAAAAAAAGGAGAAGTCATGCCACAGTATCTAGTTGCTGTCTACCACCGCGACGACTACGACCCGTCCGTCGAAACCGAAGCGATGATCGAAAAGATCCACGCGCTCAACCGCGAAATGATTGCTGCCGGCGCCAGGAAGTTCGCCTGCGGCCTTTCCCCGGCCGGCAAAGCCAAGTCGCTGCGGGCCCAGCCCGACGGCAAGGTGCTCGTCACCGACGGGCCGTACACCGAGACCAAGGAGCACATGGGCGGTTTCTGGATTCTTGAAGCCGCTAATCTGGACGAGGCGCTGGCGTGGGCGCGCAAGGGTGCCGTCGCCTGCCGCGCGTCGGGCGAGGTGCGCGAGATTCTTTTCAACCCGGACCCGAAGGGAGCGACGAAATAGTCTCACCCGCCGCGACTTCGGAATATGCACCGTCTTGGCCATGGGATGAACGAGCCAGCGCGAAGCTACGCCGCTGGCTCCCACCCGGACGGAAGAGGAGAAGAACAATGAAATACATCTGTTTGGGCTATCTCGAGCCCGGCAAGTTCGAAAACATGTCGGAGAGCGAGCGCAACACCGTGCTGGACGAGTGTTTTAGCTACAACGACGAGCTGCGGAAGAACGGACATTTGGTCGCTGAGGAACCTCTTCAGCCCGCCAACACGGCGGTGACCGTGGGTTGGAAGAACGGAAAGGTTGCAGTGACAGACGGTCCGTACGCGGAAACGAAGGAGCAGTTGGGTGGAATTCAGGTGCTTGAAGCGCGAGATCTGAATCACGCAATTCAGCTCATTTCCCAATGTCCGGGAGTGAAGTTGAAGTGTGGAACAATCGAAATACGCCCCGCGGCGGATATTAACGAAATCATGAGGGAGAGCGAGCGGCGACGGCGAAAGGACCGCGAAGCCGGCCAACCGGGTCACCTCTAGCCGACCTTCTTAGGTTAGCGCTTATGGTCCAGAGCCCCGCCACGACGCAATCCCAATGCTAGAATTGTCTGTGCCCGCTGATTCCATCCGCCTGATCGCCATTGATATTGACGGCACCCTGCTCAACCCCGAATTTCAGATTTCCGAAACCGACCTCGCAACCCTCAGACGGGTGCACGACCAAGGCATCGAAGTCATCCTGGTCACCGGACGCCGCCATACCTTTGCCCTGCCCATCGCTCAACAACTGGGATTCGATCTTTGGCTGATCAGTTCCAACGGCGCCGTCACTCGCTCCCTCGCCGGAGAGACTTTCCACCGCGACCTGCTTCCCGAGGCGACCTGCCGCGAACTGGTCCGCGTGATGCAGGAATTTCGCGGTCAGACCGTTCTAACGTTTGACAGCAATGGTCCGGGAACAATCGTGATCGAGCGTCTCGACAGGCTGGAAGGCAGCATCCAGCGCTGGCTGGAAAAAAATATGAAGTACATCCAGTTCGTGGTTCCGATCGAGAAGGCGCTCACCACCGACCCTGTGCAGGCGATGTTCTGCGGGCCGGTCGCGGAGATGCAGCGGGTATTGCGAGTGCTCGGAAGCTGCGGCCTGCCGATTACGGTCTTGCGGACGGAATACCCGGGCCGGGATCTTTCGATTATCGATGTGCTCAACGCCGGCTGCTCCAAGGGACACGCGCTCGAACGCTGGGCCAATTACCGGCGCATTACCCCCGAGCGGGTCATGGCCATTGGTGATAACTATAATGATATTGAAATGCTTGCCTTTGCCGGCCACCCTTTTATCATGGGAAATGCATCACAGGAGCTGCGTTCCCGTGGCTGGAAGCTGACCCACTCGAACGCCGAAAGCGGCGTAGCGGCAGCGATTGAGCACGCGCTCAATGGAAAAGCACTCGAACCGGTGCTGGTTGGCCAAAGCGGTGGACCGGTAATTGCCGGATCGACGATCGTGAGCAGCTTGTGATGATTCGAAAAAGATGATGCGAAGAAGACCAAGAGCGATGGGGACTGCGAGAATTGGGGCAAAAGCGGCTGCGTTTTTCTGTGCTGTGGCGCTAGCTCTGCTCGCTCGCCCCGCCACAGCCGCCGACCTGGCTCTGCTCCGCAACGGATTCAGCATCCGCCACGAGCATCGCCTGGTAATGGGCTCAACCACGCGCCTCTATCTTTCCGCCGACGATTCCAGCTTCACCGATGTGCCCACCGAAGAAATCACCGGCTACGAGAAAGATCTCTTCTTGCCTGCGCCCGCAAATTCTGGAGCCACCCACGCCGCGCCTGAGTCTGCGAAGTCCGCGGCTCCTCTGAACGAAGTCGTGAACTCCGCCAGCGCCACCTATCATCTCGATCCCGACCTGGTGAACAGCGTCATTCACGCCGAAAGCGGATTCAACGTGCACGCGGTTTCCCCCAAAGGCGCGCGCGGACTGATGCAGCTCATGCCCGGCACCGCCAACCAGTTGGGCGTGAACGACGCCTTCGATCCGCAGGCCAATGTCGAGGGTGGAAGCCGCTATCTGCGCGAACTTCTGGAGCGTTACAATTTCGACCTCGTCAAAGCGCTGGCCGCTTACAACGCGGGGCCCGAGCGCGTCGAGCAATATCAGGGAGTGCCGCCATTTCGCGAAACTCGCGCCTACGTCGCCCGCATCGTGCACGACTACAACACCAAGAAGATCGCCCAGGAAAAGGAAGCGAAGCAAAAACAGATCTCGGCAAAAACGGCGAGCAAACCCGTGAGCCACGCTCACCAGGCTCCGAAACCCGCAGCCAGCGCCGCCGCATCTGCGAATTTGCCGGCCTCACGTTGACCCTGCCCCCTCTCTCATTTACCGTGTGGTGGCGGGCTTTGCCCCGCCGGGACGGGGTGGAGCCCATCACCACACAGACCCTCACAACCCATGCAGGCTAACTCAATGACAAGAACGGAATGAACAAAAAACGCTACATCGTCTATGCGGTGGTCTTCCTGGTGCTGGCCGTGCTGGTTTATTTGCAGTTCCGCACCTGGCAAAACTTCGACTGGGCCCGCTTCCGCGAAACTCGCCCACATAAGTGGATACACATTTTCCACGGCATCGCGCTCATCTATCTCGCCTACATTGTGCGCGCCGTTCGCTGGAAAGTTTTTCTGCGCCCGGTACGCCCGCAAGCCTCCGCCCTCGGCATGATCTCGCCCACCATCGTGGGCTTCACCGGCCTGGCGCTGCTCGGTCGCCCCGGCGAATTGATCCGACCTTACTTGATCGCGCGCCGCGAGAATCTAACCGTCTCATCTCAATTAGCGGTCTGGGCCGTCGAACGCATTTTCGATATCGGAGCATTCACCATCCTGCTGGTGAGTGCGATCTTTTTTGCAGCTGGCCCGCGCACGCTTCCCTTCTACAACCGCTTTCGCGAAGGCGGATTTCTGCTGGTCGCCGGGGTCGCAGTCATCGCTTGCGGAGCCGCCGCCGTACACTGGAAGGGCGAAGGCATCGCCGATTGGATCGAGCGTCGCTTTTCACACCTGGCAGCCAATCTCGGACACAAGGTCGCCGCTCGCGTCCGTGAATTTCGCAGCGGCTTGAACACCATCCACAGTCTGCTCTCGCTGCTAGCGCTGGTCGCGCTGTCGCTGGTGATGTGGTTCATGATCATCATGGCTTATCAGGAAGTGGCGCACTCCTATGGCGTGGCCATTTTGAATATTCACCGCTCACAGGTGCTCGTGCTCATGGGAGCGAGCATGATCGGCTCCCTGGTGCAACTCCCCGGCGTCGGCGGTGGCTCGCAGTTGGCGACCATCGCTGCCCTGCAACACATTTTCGATGTCCCTCCAGAACTGGCCGCCAGTTGCGGCATCATGCTGTGGCTGGTAACGTTCGTCGCCGTCGTTCCCGTCGGGCTGCTGCTCTCCCACCACGAGCGCCTATCGCTTCGCAAGCTTTCTGCGGAGAGCGCAAAGGCGGAAGAAGGCGGGAGCTAGGTCCCAGGTGTCAGGTGTCAGGAAAATCACTCCCTCGTTTTGATTTTCCTGAGACCTGACACCTAAGTCCTGAGACCTGCCTGCTACAATTTGCTGTTGCCGCTATACCGAACGATTCGCCATGAAATGCCCCTTCTGCGGGTTTGAAAATGACAAAGTCGTGGATTCGCGCGAGAGCAAGGAAGCCGATTCCATCCGCCGCCGCCGCGAATGCCTGAAGTGCGAAAAGCGCTTCACCACCTACGAGCGCATCGACGAAATTCCGTACATGGTGGTAAAGAAAGACGGCCGCCGCGAACGCTTTGACCGCCAGAAGGTGCTCAATGGCCTGATGCGCGCCTGCGAGAAGCGCCCCGTGCCGATCAGCAAGCTGGAGCAGATCGTCAATGAAGCCGAGACTTTCGTGATCGAGTCGGCCGAGCGCGAGCGCAAGACCAGCGAAATCGGCGAGCTCATTATGAATCGTCTCCGCCGCTACGATAAAGTCGCGTATGTGAGATTCGCCTCCGTCTATCTTGACTTCAAAGACGTGCAGGAGTTCATGACCGAACTGAAAGATCTGCTGAAAACGAAAGACGCGCCCGAACCAAAGGGTAAAACCGCGAAGACCTGACCTAGATTCAAGTAGGGACGGACGCATTCGTCCGTCCAGCGAGCGCAGCTCGCAACTTCATATTCTATGGCACACAAAGTAACTCTCATCCCCGGCGACGGCATCGGCCCCGAAGTCATCCAGGCCACGGTTCGCATGATTGAAGCCACCGGCGTCAAATTCGAATGGGAAAGCTTCGCCGCCGGCGCCGAAGCTTTTGAGAAGTACCACGAATACATTCCCAAGGAACTCAGCGAATCCATCGAGCGCACCCGCGTTGGACTGAAGGGGCCCGTGACCACGCCCATCGGCGGCGGCTTCTCCAGCATCAACGTCGAACTGCGCAAGCGTTTCGAACTTTTCGCCAACTTCCGGCCCATCCGCAACCTCCCGCATATTCCCACCCGCTACCCAGGCGTGGATTTGATCGTTGTGCGCGAAAACACCGAGGGACTATATTCCGGCATCGAACACGAAGTTGTCCCCGGAGTAGTGGAGAGCATCAAGGTCATCTCCGAAAAAGCATCCACTCGCATCTCGCGATTCGCCTTCGAGCATGCCCGCAAGAACAAGCGCAAGAAGATTCATTGCATCCACAAAGCCAACATCATGAAGCTGTCCGATGGATTATTTCTGCGCTGTTCGCGCGCCGTGTCGAAAGAGTACCCCGAGATCACCTACGGCGAGCACATCGTGGACAACACCTGCATGCAACTGGTGATGAATCCTTACCAGTACGACATGCTGCTGTTGGAGAATTTCTACGGTGACATTATTTCCGACCTGTGCGCAGGACTGGTCGGCGGTCTCGGCCTCGTACCTGGCGCGAATTTCGGCCACGAGTGCGCCATCTTCGAAGCCGTCCACGGTTCGGCACCCGACATTGCCGGAAGGAATATCGCCAACCCAACCGCCGTGTTGCGCTCGGCCCTGCTCATGCTGCGTCATCTCGGCGAGCCGGACGCCGCCTGGAAGATCCGCAATGCCATCGACGAGGTCTACCGCGACCGCAGCAAACTTACGCGCGACGTGGGCGGCAACGCCGGGACATCGGAGTTTGCCGACGCCATCATTCAGGCCATCGAATCGCAGGGTGCCATCGCGACGGGTGAACAGCCGCAGACGCCGGTGCAATAGTAGGGACACGGCTCGCGGCGGTGGTAAACTATTGCGTTTCGGGAATCGTGCCGGGCGCCGTTGCTCGCGCCGATTCACTGGGGGCTATCCTTGGGGACTATTCTGAACCGCATCGAAATTCCATATCATCGCGGACTGCATCGCTTCGCCGTCTTCACCGCCTGCGCCACCCTCGTCCTCATCGTCGCCGGGGCGCTCGTCACCAGCAATGACGCCGGCTTATCCGTCCCCGACTGGCCCACCAGCTTTGGCTCCTTCTACAAAATGCCGCAAATGGTTGGCGGCATTAAATACGAACATAGCCATCGCATGGTGGCGGAATTCATAGGACTGCTCACCATCATCCTGGCCGTCTGGACCTGGCGCGTCGAAAAGCGCGCTTGGCTGCGCCTTCTGGCCCTGGGAGCGCTCACCACCGTAATCACGCAAGGCATCCTCGGCGGACTGACCGTCTTATTCTTTCTACCCGCACCTATCTCCAGCGCGCACGCTGCCGTGGCGCAGACCTTCTTCTGTATCGCCGTCGCGATCGCCCTCTTCACCGGCCGCCGCTGGGTCGAAGAGCAACCGCGCACCGAACTCGACCAGCGACGCCCCACTCTGTTCACTCTGACTCTGCTCTCGATTTTTGTGCTTTATGTGCAATTGATCCTCGGCGCCATGTTCCGCCACCACGGCTTGAGTTGGTGGCCGCATGTCATCAACGCAGCCGTCGTCGCCCTCGTCCTCTCCTGGACCGCCGTTCGCGCCATCTCCGTTTACCCACAAGTGGAGGCCGTCCGCCGTCCGGCAATCGCCATGCTCGGCTTGATGGTGGCGCAGCTCTGTCTCGGATTTCTAGCCTTCATCACCCGCGTCATGTGGGGAAGAGACGCCGCGCAGCCCGAACTGCCCATGGTGATCTCGACCGTAGTCCACGTCGCCGTGGGAGCGCTGCTGCTCGCCACCACCGTAGTTCTGGCCATACAGGTCTGGCGTCGCGTGCCAGTTGCTTTCGAAGAGCGCGTCCCCGGTGGGAACCCCGTCGCCGCATGAGTGTTTCGTATCGGATTGCCGATACGCACTGAGTTGCGGGCGTCCGAGCTTCGAACCCGGATTTGCTTGGACTATTCCACGCAATCCTCAGGCTCGCGGTGCGATCAATGAAACAGGCTTGCAAGAGGTATTACGACGTTGCTTAGATTGTGGCCAAACACAGATGGCCAGACACTATCTGTGCGTTCGCGTATCCATCCTGAAACCAAGCTCATCAAGAACGGGGCGATTGCCGCATGGGGAACAACACGGGCATGGAGTTGAGCGTCCACGGTGACAAGGCCATTGAACCCGGCGAAGAGGGTGGCAGTGATGATGAGCCCCCAACCGAATTCCGCGCCCGCCAGTCGCCACGGTTTTCCGAAAACACGGTTCAACAAGGACTGATACACGCCCCGGAATACCAGTTCCTCGGCCAGGCCGGGCATAATCAGGAGGAAGGTCCAGCCCTCGGCGTCCAGTTTCTTGCGAACCCCAAGAAAGAAGAAGACTAGGGGCACTGCCAGAGCCAGAAGTCCAGCAATGATCGAGGGCTTCAACCAACCGGGCCGGAAGTGCGACGTCACCCCAATCGAGGCTAGCGAGATTCTGGGGACGAGAGCGACCAATAGGAATGGCCAGGCCGTCGAGAGGATGCACTCCTGCCAACTCCAGTGCAGGTGCTGGAAACCGTCGACCCGAGGTATTTCTCCGAGGGCGAGATTCAGGACGACTAAGAATGCCACGAATAGCAACAAACTCCAACGCCGCGTGCGGGAATGCCACGTAGCAATCAGCACAAAGGGGAGGGCGCACGCCAGGATGAGCCCCGCCTCCAGTGCGACACTACAGAGATAATCGCCAAGCTGCACGCCGCATTATATTCCTTGGTCTCACAAAGCTGTTCGAGAGGAGAAACCCGAGTTCCGTAGAACCCGAGCGGCCACCGCAATTTTCTTGTCAATCTGTCGGGGGCTGGGCCGCCAGCCCATAGGCCCACGGATTCGTCGTAGAATAGCCTGTGACTCCGAACTCAACCGCCATTGACCTCGCTCCCCCCACCCAGCCGACTAAGCCCGCAGGCGAGCCCATCATTACCGTTCGCTACCTCGTCCATCGCTACCAGGACCGCACCGCCCTCAACGGCGTCTCGTTCGACGTTCGCCCCGCCGAACTTTTTGGTCTGCTCGGCCCGAACGGCAGCGGCAAGACCACTCTGTTTCGCGTTCTTTCCACGCTCATGGTCCCCACGTCCGGCAGCGCCACCATCGCCGGCTTCGACGCCGTTCGCCAGCCCGGAGCCCTGCGCCGCCACATCGGCGTCGTCTTCCAGGCTCAGAGCGTCGATCCCAAGCTCACCGCCTATGAAAACCTCTGGCATCAGGGACACCTCTATGGCCTGCGCGGCCCCGAACTCAAAACGCGAATCAACGAGATCCTCACCCGCGTCGGATTGCTCGACCGCTCGGCCGATCGCGTAGAAACTTTTTCCGGAGGCATGCAACGCCGGATCGAGCTCGCCAAAGGCCTGCTCCACCATCCCGAGGTTCTGCTTCTCGACGAGCCTACGACCGGCCTCGATCCCGGCGCGCGCCGCGATCTTTGGCAATATCTCCAGATCCTCCGCGATCAGGAGCGCGTCTCCGTCATCGTCACCACCCACCTCATGGAAGAAGCCGAACGCTGCGACCGCCTGGCCATCCTGAACGAAGGCAACCTGGTGGCGCTAGGCACGCCCGAAGCCCTGACTCGCGAGATCGGAGGCGACGTGATTCTGCTCGAGGCGCGCGACCCGCAATCTCTTGCCGACCGCATTCGCTCCAAGTTTCAAGTCGACGCCACGGTCATGGATAAGCAGGTCCGCCTCGAAATTGAAAGTGGACATCGCTTCGTCCCCGACGTAGTCGAAGCGTTCCCGGGAGAAATCCAGTCGCTCAGCGTAAGCAAGCCCACGCTGGAAGATGTTTTCATCCATCGCACTGGTCACCGCTTCTGGAACGAGGATGCCGAAGCGGCTCCGAAAACCGGCAAGAAGAAAGCCAAGAAACATTGAGCCACTGACACTGCTAGACTAAAACCAATGGCAACGCAAACCGCGACGTTCCCCGCAACCGCGCCCGCATCCGCCGGAACCCTGCTGCCCGCCTTCACGCTCTGGTGGCGCGAAGTCGTACGCTTCTATCGTCAGCGTGCGCGCGTGGTCGGCGTCATCGCTTCTCCGCTCTTGTTCTGGGTGGTCATCGGATCCGGCTTCGGAACCTCGTTTCGTTCGGGACAAGCCGCCGGCCAGCAACACTATCTGAATTATTTCTATCCCGGCACGCTGGTGATGATCGTGCTCTTCACGGCGATTTTCACCATGATGTCGGTGATCGAAGATCGCAACGAAGGTTTCCTGCTTTCGGTGCTGGTGGCGCCGGTGCCGCGCGCGGCCATTGTTTTGGGAAAAGTTTTGGGCGGCACTACCCTCGCCACCGCCCAGGGACTGATTTTCCTGGTCTTCGCGCCGCTTGTTGGCGTGCACTTTACGCTCGCCTCATTCGGGCTCATCGTCCTCACCGTGTTCCTGGTGTCGTTTGCACTGACCGCGCTCGGTTTCGCCATCGCCTGGCCCATGGATTCAACGCAAGCCTTTCACGCCATCATCAATTTATTTCTGATTCCGCTGTGGCTGCTTTCGGGAGCTCTCTTTCCTCTTTCCGGCGCATCAGGATGGATTCGCTGGCTCATGTATGCCAATCCGCTCACCTACGGAGTCGAGGCGCTGCGCACGCTGATGTATCCCGAAGCCCCCAGCGCGTTCTCGCTGACTGCATCCATTTTGACGCTGGTGCTGTTCGCGCTATTCATGTTTGGATTGGCCTTCGCGCTAGCGAACCGGCGCACGACGAAACCGGCCGCGTAGAAACAGTCGATGGTCGTTAGTCGTTGGCATTCCAGAATTCAGAAGAGTTGCACGAGAGCCTGGATCGGCAGTGCCGCGCGAACGACTAACGACTAGCGACGAACGACCAACGACGCATTTATGCCCCTCGACATTCTGGCCTTAGCCGCGCACCGCGATGACGTAGAACAAACCTGCGGCGGCACTCTGCTCAAGATGGCCGAATGCGGATACCGCACCGGCATCCTCGATCTCACGCAAGGTGAAATGGGGACGCGCGGTACCGCCGAGGACCGCGAGCGTGAAGCGGCCGAGGCGGCGCGCATCCTGAAAGTTTCCTGGCGCCACGCGCTCGATATCCCCGACGGGCGCGTCGAAAATACCTGGGAGAATCGCTTGAAGGTGGTTCGCGTGCTCCGCGAACAGCGTCCGCGCGTCCTCATTCTTCCCTATTGGGAGGGGCGCCATCCTGATCATTACACGGCCTCGGTGCTCGGCTACGAAGCGGCGTTTCTATCGGGACTCGCGAAGTTGCCGCTGGAGGGTTCGGCTCATCGTCCTTTCAAAATTATTTACGCGAGCCTGTACCGCGACGTGCGGCCTACGTTTGTCGTGGACATCACCGGCCAGTTCGAAACGCGCTTCGCGGCGCTGATGGCATACAAATCTCAGTTTACCGACCAGCAGGCCGGCAGCGGCATCTTTCCAGCGCACAAGGAGATACGGGCACGGGTGGAATCCATGGCCCGCTATTACGGCATGCTTGGCGGCGTCACCTACGCTGAGCCCTTCGTGCAGAAGGAAGTCGGGCTCGTCGAGGATGTGATGGCCATTCCAGTGAAGTCGATCTGAGGCGATTTGCCGGGTGCTCGGCACCAACTTCCCTCTAGCGGCTGAAACCTTTTCTGCCAGCGTTGCGTATGAAGATCGTCCGATCCTTCAGCACTTCCTGAGAAGAAATCTACATTTAGGAGGAAACGAAATGCCGGTCTACACCATCGCCGAGTCACAACGCAAAGCGGCAAGAGTCGCGGGATTTGCTTACCTGTTCACGCTGGCGCCCGTGGTCTTTGCTCAGTTTTGTATCCAGGACCGTCTGATTGTCGGGGGCCATGTCGCGGAAACCGCTCGGAATATCATGGCGCACGAAACGTTATTTCGCATCGCTATCGCGTGCGATCTGATTTTCTGCGCAGGCGTCGTCGTGCTTCTGGCAGCGCTTTACGTGATTCTCAAGCCAGTAAACCGGAGCCTTGCCTTGCTTGCGGCATTCTGGAGGATGGCATATGTCTTGACATGGGTTCTGATGACGCTCAATCTTTTTGACGCTCTGCGGCTCTTGACTGGCGCTGATTACTTGCGGGTATTTGACGCAGAGCGATTGCAGGCATTGGCGAGGCTATCCCTCGGCGTGCGTTTCGATCAGTATTACGTTGGCTTGCTGTTCTATAGTTTGGCATCGACGGTTTGCAGCTACCTGTGGTTTAAGTCTAGCTACATCCCTAAAGCGTTGGCTGCCTGGGGCGTGATCTCGTCTGTATTTTGCGCGACGTGTACCTTCACTTTCATTATTTTCCCAAACTTCGCCAAGGTAGTTAACCTGTGGTGGTTCGATTCGCCTATGGCTATTTTCGATATAGCAACGAGTTTTTGGCTTCTGTTTAAGGGATTAAGGCCGTCTGGGGTAGCCGAAGCCCGAGCACAGGCCGGTGCCGTCTAACAAAGCGTTGGTTGAGCAAACCCGTCGCGCGACGTTGATGTCGCACTTGCGAGGGAGTCGAAAGGAGAGCTCTAGTGAATCGCGAGATCGAGCAGATCCTCGGCCGCGCCCA
>Ga0116134_1001551_pt1 | contig 11553 bp, 10 predicted proteins | sample June2015DPH_19_5_FD_89737 | JGI IMG/M metagenome (GOLD analysis project Ga0116134, IMG submission 89737) | Peatland microbial communities from SPRUCE experiment site at the Marcell Experimental Forest, Minnesota, USA - June2015DPH_19_40 | ecosystem: Environmental > Terrestrial > Soil > Wetlands...
AAGGCGTAGCGGCGATGGGCGGCGAGGAAGGCGAGATCGATCCGCCCAACGAGCCGGTTTTGGCGCAGGTCCTGCTCGGCCGTGCGCACGGAGGCGTCGAGGGCGCGAAGCTCGGCATCGAGCGCGGCCATCTGCTGCTGGACGACCGCCAACTCGCGCTTGCGTTGCTGCTCCACGTTCGTCCGCTGCCGAAGAACGCCGTCGAGTTGGAAGACGAATTTGGCCATGATCGCTCAATTCATTTCGGGGCGGTGCTCGAAGATTTATTTTTCAGCGCTTGGGCGCGCAGCGACTTTTCCAACTGCTCAATCCAGGCGACCAACTCGGCCAATTGGCGAACCGATTGCTCCAGGGCCATAGGGGCCGCGGCGTCCTGCTGTAGGAACTGCACGATGCGCGGCCGGGCCTGGACGGCGACGTCGAATTCGATGTTGTTGCCCGACACGTAGGCGCCGATGTTCACGAGATCTTCGATGTCCTGGTAAATCGCCGTCAGAGCGAGAACGCGCCGGAGGTGGCGGGCTTGATCGGCGTGGACGACGTCGCCGCGAACGCGGCTGATGCTCTGGAGCACGTCGATGGCGGGATAATGACCGCGATTGGCGAGCGAACGGCTCAGCCAGATGTGGCCGTCGACGATGCCCTTGACGGCGTCGGGGATGGGCTCGTTGAAATCGTCGCCCTCGACCAGGACGGTGTAGAACCCGGTGATGGAACCGCGCCGGCTCCTGCCGGCCCGCTCGAGAACTTGCGGAAGCAATGAAAAGACGCTGGGGGGATATCCACGGGTCGCCGGAGGCTCGCGCGCCGCAAGGCCGATCTGACGCTGGGCATGGCACAGGCGGGTGATGGAGTCCAGGAGGAGGAGAACATTCATTCCCTCATCGCGGAAATATTCGGCGACGGTGCAGGCGACTTTCACGGACCGCACGCGCAGCAGCGGAGCCTCGTCGCCGGTGCTGACGACGACGACGCATTTCTGGAGTCCATCCTCGCGCAGGCTTTTCTGTAGAAATTCCTGGACTTCGCGGCCGCGCTCGCCGACCAGCGCCACCACCGACACGTCGGCGCTGGTGTGCTTGGCGATCTGGCCGATCAGCGAGCTTTTGCCGACGCCGGGACCGGAAAAAATTCCCATTCGTTGCCCGAGGCCGCAGGTATGCAACGCGTCGATGGCCCGGACGCTGGTGGAGATCGGCTGGTCGATGTTGATGCGCGACATGGCTTCAACCGAGCGTGCGTCGATGCGGCGGCGCGTCCCCATGGGGAGCGGCGGCTTGCCATCGATCGGCTGGCCGAAGCCGTTGAGCACCCGGCCAAGGAGGCGATGGGTGCAATTGATGGTCGGCGCGGCGGAGAGATTCTCGATTCCGTCTCCGCGGGCCACGCCGCTGGTGTCTTCCAGGGCCATCAGCAGCGTGCGGTCCTGCTGAAACCCGATCACCTCGGCGATCGCTTGCTTCCGGCCAAAGCTGGTGATGCGGCAAAGAGATCCCACGGGCAGGGCGAGATCGGTGGCGTCGATGGTCAGCCCGCCGATGGCCTGGACCTGTCCGACCACGCGATACGGCAAAGCTGATTCGACGACATCAACCTGAGAACCCAGGTAGCTCACGTGGCCTCCGGGGCTCGATCGGGCAGGAGTTCGGCAAAGATGCGATCGAGCTGGGCGTCGAGATCGCCGTCGATCTGGCCGTGGGCCGTGAAGACCCGCACGCCGCCGGGAGCGATTGCCGGATCAGCCAGAAGATCGACATGCTTGAGCTGCGGCCAGGCGAGGCGGAGATTGGGCATCTCGGATTCAAGCGTCTTGAGCTGCGAAGGATTCACGGCGATGCGAACGTCGGCGGCGTGAACGGCCAGGGCGAGGGCTTCGGTCACATTGCGGCAGAGGACCTGGGGATCGACGGCTCCCTGCCGCTTGGTGACCCGCCGGGCGATTCGGCAGGCGAGATCAACCACCTCGGTGAGGACGTGGCTGTGAAGATGGTCACGGCTGTCGTCCAATTCGCGCACGGCTTCGGTCAGCGCCCCAATGAGCTTGGTCATCGCGGCGCCGTGCTCGGTCAATGCCTGCGCGTGGCCGGATGCTTTGCCTTCCTCGGTTCCCTGGAGGAGACCGAGGCGGCGGCCTTCGGCCAAGCCGTCGGTGCGGGCCTGGGATTTGATGGCCTGGGCTTCGATGTGTGCGGCGGCGAGGACCTGCTCGGCCTTTCGCTGGGCGCGAAAGATCACCTTGCGGGCGGCGGCCTCGATGTCCTGCATGGAGAAGGCGGCCACGCTGATCGGGGCGTCGGCGGATTTGATGAGGCCCATGCGATTCTCCAATCAGAGCCGGGCCGTGCCGGCCCGGTCCCACCGGGGCGGCACGCCCCGGCTCTTTGATTTAGACGACCATTTCCTTTTCGCCGCCGCGGCCGGAGATGATGATCTCGCCGGCGTCTTCCAGGCGGCGGACGATATCGACGATCTTCTGCTGAGCGGCTTCCACATCGCTGACGCGCACGGGGCCCATGTATTGCATGTCTTCCTGAATGAGCTGCGCGGCCCGCTCGGACATGTTCTTGAAGATCTTTTGCTTCAAGTCCTCGCTGGCCGTCTTCAGCGCCAGGGCAAGCTCGTCATTGTCGACTTCCTTCAGCACGGACTGGATGCCCTTGTCGTTGACCAGCAGGATGTCCTCGAAGACGAACATGAGCCGGCGAATCTGCTCGACGAGATCGGGGTCCTCGGCCTCGAGGCCCTCCATGATCCCCTTCTCCGTGGAACGGTCGGCCAGGTTGAGGATTTCCGCGACCGTGTCCACGCCGCCCGCCTTTTCAAAAGTCTGGCTCACGATGTCCGACAGCCGATGCTCCAGGCCGCGCTCCACTTCCTTGATGACCTCGGGATTGGTCTGCTCCATGTTGGCGACGCGTTTGACGACTTCGATCTGCTTTTGGCTGGGGAGCCCGACGAGGATTTCGCTGGCCTTTTGCGGCGGAAGATGGGCCAGGATCAACGCGATGGTTTGCGGATGCTCGTCCTGAATGAAGGTGAGGAGGTTTTCGCTCTCGGCCTTCTGCAAGAATGAAAACGGCGAGATCTGCACCTGCTGGGTGACCTGCTTGATGATGCGGGTGGCGTCGTCGTCGCCCAGCGACTTGCGGATCAGGGCCTTGGCGTATTCCAGGCCGCCCTCGCTCATGTAGGAATTGGCCAGGGCGAGGTTGTAGAACTCGCCGAAGATGTCCTTGCGCGAGTCCATGGTGACTTCGCCGATGCCGGCGATCTCGCGGCTGACCTCCTCGACGGCATCGGGGGGAAGGCGTTTGAGGATTTCCGCGGCCTGCTCCTGGGTGAGGGAGAGGAGGAGAATCGCGGATTTTCGCACGCCGGTGATTTCAGCCATGTTCCATCAGGGCCGGTATCGCCCCGGCCCCCTTTCCATCAGCGGTTGAGCCAGCGCTTGACGAGGTTCGCCGCCGCGTCGGGATTCGACTTGACCATCTGCTGAACCTGATCGACCACCTGCTGCGCCTTGACGGTTTCGGAATCCAATTCCATGCCGTCGAGAGAATTGACGTTTTCCGACGCCTCGCCGACGACGGTTTCATTGCCGTCGAGCGTTCGTTCCTCCCTGCTGTGCAGAACATCCGAGGTCGCGGTGGCGGTGGCCGGCACGCCCTTGCGCACCATCATGGAGACCATGAAGAGGCTGAGCGCCGCCAAGAGGCCGACGCCGATTTCCTTGCCGTGGCGGCCGACGGCGCCTGAGAAGGGCGAAGCGGCGGCTTGCTGCTCGACGGGGGCTTCGGTGGGCATAACGTCGCTGTAGGATCCGACGAACAGGGCGTCATCGGTGACCGGGGCGCATCCCTTGATCGCGCCGCGGATTTGCAATAGCTCCGCGTTCATGTATGCCGTCAACGCGGTGGGATCGTCCGGGTCTTTCCCGCCGTTCTCGTTTTTGTATGCCTGGATGAAATAGGTGCGCGGGATGCGAACGGAAGCGGCCAGGAGGGTGGCGTCGCCCGGGCCTTGTTTGATGAGCACGTCCAGTTTTCCGTGATCGGTGTCGAATTCGGATTTGTCGCTGGAGCTGGTGGACCCGCCTCCCCCGCCGCCGCTGGTGGGAAGGGACATCGCGGTGTTGGGGACGGCCCCCGCTTCCTGCTGGGCCGCGGGCTCGGCCGTCTGCTCGTCGGTTGTTTCTTCGGTGCGAGTGGGCACCGAAACCGTCTGCTTGGGATCGACCGTATGTTTGGTGGTCACGGTTTGCGAGGTGTTGACCTTGACGGTCACACCGACGATCGCCCCGCGGATGTCCTGGAGGGCGCCCTGTAGAATTGTATCGCGGTAGTGGTCCTCCCACTGTTTCTGAAGTTCGACGCCGCCGTCGTCCGAGCCCATCTCGTCGTCGGAGCGGTCCTTGATGGCATACGGCACGCCGTCAATCGTGACGTTAATGTTGCTTCGCGCGAGTCCGGCTTGCGCGCCGCTGACGGTTCCGGCCACGGCGTCGGCAAGCTGGCGGTTGACGGTGGTGCTGTTGCGGCTGGTGGTCACCATGACGGTGGCGACCGGCTGAACGTCGTTGCCGTCCAGCCGCCGCTCGGTCGTGGGATCGATCACCACGGCCGCATCCTGCACGCCGGGGAACCGCCGGATGATCGACGCCAGCAACTGCTGCCTTTCCTCGAGGAACATCTTCTCGGTCTTATCCGGCGAATCGAGCCAATTCATCTGCTTGGTCATCTCGTTGAAGCCCTGGTCGAAGTTCCGGGGCAGCGCCTGCGAGAAGCCGAGGACCGCCAGGACTTCGAGCTTGCGATCGGCGGGGACAAGAATCTTGTCTCCGACAATCTGGTGCGGGATGGCCTGGGTTTCGAGGGTGGTGGTGATCTGCCCCAACTCGTCCTGCGAGAGGGACTGATCGAGCAGCGGCGACATCTCCGGCACGGCGGCCCAGTGTGCCCACCACAAGAGGGTCATCACCATGATGGTCAGCAGCGAGACGACGAGCATCTTCTGCGTGGCGGAAAGGCCCGCGAGCTGCTCCTGAATCCGCGTGATTTGAATTTTGAGAAATTCCATCGCTCAGCCCTCCTTGGCCGAGGATCGCATAGCCGAAAATTTGGGCCGCTTAAGCCATGCCTGAACCGGATTCCTTGTTCTCACACCGAAATCTGCTTGATCTCATCATAGGCATCCATGAGTTTTGCGCGGATGGTGAGGAGCGTTTTGAACGCCAGGTCGGATTTCTCGACGGCCGTCATGACGCCGGTGACGTTTTCGCTTTGGCCGGTCGCAACATCGTTAACGGCTTTGGAGGCGTCCTGCTGAAGGCGGGAGACTTCGTCGATGCTCTTGCTGAGCATCTCGGCAAAGTTGGAACCGCTGGCGGCGCTGGGGGAGGACTACTTGAGCGGCGACGAGGTTATGCCGGTGATATTGCCGAGGTTGCTGGCGGGTCCCTGGATCATCGCTTATCACCCATCAGGCCAAGAGCCGCAGACTGGAATTGAACATCGACTTGGCGGTGTCCATCATCGTTACGTTGGCTTCATAGGCCCTGGAGGCTTCCAGGGCGTTGACGAACTCCACCGACAGATCGACATTGGGATAGCTGACATATCCGTTCTTATCGGCGTCGGGGTTGCCCGGATCGTAACGTTTGGGAAAAGCCGATGGATCGAGTTCGACCGATTTCACGTGGACGCCGGGCTTTGCCGAATCGTCCGCCTGGCCCGGCGCGAAGACGACGAACCGGCGGCGATACGGGCTGGGCCTGCCGCTGGCGTCGCGCAGCGTATTGATGTTGGCGATATTGCCGGCAATGGTGTCCATGCGGACGCGCTGAGCCGTCAGTCCGCTGGCGCCCATGTCTAGAATATCAAACATGGTTTACTTCCCTTCCTTGAGCGCTGTTTCCATCATGGAATATTGGTCCCGAAGCAGTTCCACCGCCAGGGAATGCATCAGCGCGTTCTTGGCCTGATCGCTCATGAGTTGCTCCATCGAACGGTTGTTGCCGTCGTGAAACAGGATGCCCCGGCGGGGATGCTGGATGTCCATCGAAACATCGGCAAATTCCACGCTGCCCGGAGCGGCCGACTGCTGCTGCTGAACCTTCTTCGCCAGCACCGACTGAAACTGCTCCAGCGAGAGGTCCTTCTGTACGAAGCCGGGCGTGGAGGCATTGACCACGTCCTCGGTGAGCAAGCGCTGCCGGACATCGGTGAACTCGAGCCATTTTTCCAAAACCGGCTCGTTTCCCTGATTGAGGAGACGGTCAAGATACATCTGAACCTCCGATATCAAATCCCGTGCCGGGAAAAAACCTTCCGACAAATCCGTTCATCGCCAGCGCCAAACGGGGCGAATCCTGCGCCGCGCGGCGCAGGAACTGCGCCTATTCGTGCGCGATGGCCTCGGCCAATTCTCCTTCTTCGCGCCAACGTTTCAGCTTCATGCCCAGCGTTCTCACGCCGATTCCCAAGGCGCTGGCGGTGCGAACGCGATGTCCTTTGAACTGCTGGAGCGTGCTGAGAATGACCTGCTTTTCGATCTCGGCCAGAGGCCGGCCGGCGAGGCCCTCGGCAACCGGGGCGGCGTGATGCCGCTTGAGCCACGGCTCGAGGGTCTGGGCTCGAATCACACCCGGCTCGCTTTCCAAAACCACCGCCCGCTCGATGATGTTCTGCAATTCCCGCACGTTTCCGGGCCAGTCGTAATGCTGAAGCAGCGTGATCGCCTCCGGCTCGATGTGACGGAACGCGGTGCGCTCGCGCTTGCTCGCCTGATGGATGAAATGCCGGCAGAGTTCCGGGATGTCTTCCAGCCGGCTGCGCAGCGGCGGAATCTCGATCGGCACGACGTTGAGGCGATAAAAGAGATCGCGGCGGAATTCCCCCTCTTCGACGCACCGTTCCAAATTCCGGTTGGTTGTGGCGATCACGCGCACGTCCACTTGCTGCGTGAGGCTGCTGCCCACTCGCTCGAAACAATTCTCCTGAAGGACGCGAAGGAGCTTGGCCTGGAGCGACGGGGCGATTTCGCTGATCTCGTCCAGCAGCAGCGTTCCGCCGTCGGCAAGCTCGAACCGGCCGCGGCGAAGTTTGTCGGCGCCGGTGAAGGCGCCTTTCTCATGTCCGAAGAGTTCGGATTCCAGAAGGTTTTCCGAAAGCGCGGCGCAATTCACGGCCAGCATCGGGCGTTCGCGGCGAGCGGACGCCAGGTGAATCGCCTTGGCGACGATCTCCTTGCCCGTGCCGCTTTCCCCGCGAATCAGGGCCGTGGCGTTGCTGCGGGAAACCAGCTCGATTTTCTGCCGCACCTGCGCCATCGCCGGCCCATCGCCGATGAGCGGGCGCGGCGAGCCGATCTCCGTCATGCTGCGATACGCCTGGTTTTCCAGCCTCAGGCGGCTGTGTTCCAGGGTTCGGTCCACCAGCAGCTTGATCTCCTCGCCGTTGAACGGCTTCTGGATGTAATCGTAAGCCCCCAGCTTCATCGCCTCGACCGCGTTGGAGACGGTTGCGAAGGCGGTCATTAGGACCACCGGCATGTCGGGCCGCAGGCGCTTGGCTTCGGCCAACAATTCCAGGCCGGTCATCTTGGGCATGCGAAGGTCGGTGATGAGCAGGTCGAATCTCGCCGCGCCGAGGCGTGCGGTGGCGGAAGCGCCATCGACGGCGGCGACGACTTCGTGTCCCTCGCGCACCAGAATCTGGGCGAGAGAGTCCCGCATCATGTCCTGATCGTCAACGATAAGTATCCGAGCCATGCATTCTCCCTGGCTGTCAGGCCCTGATCTCGAAAATCGCGCCGCCTTCCGGGGCGTTGCCGGCGGTGATGGTTCCATCGTGGGCTTCGACAATGCGATGAACGATCGCCAGGCCCAGCCCGGTGCCGGATTCCTTGGTCGTGAAAAACGGATTGAAAATCTTGTCCAAAACGGCCGCCGGAATCCCCGGGCCCGAGTCCAGGATCGAGAGCCGGAATTTGCCCGTCTCGAGCGGCGACCAGTTGATGTCGATGGTTCCGGCGTCCCCCACCGCTTCGATGGCGTTGATCGTCAGGTTCAAAATCGCCTGGCCCATCAGCAGCGGATCGATGCGCACGAGCATGGGCCGCGGGCCCGCGGGGCGGCAGACCATGGCAGGCCCGATCCGATCGGCGGCAAGTTCGACCGACTGATCCACGATCCCCGCCAGATCGGTCGTGACCAGCTGCGGCGAAATCTCCCGCGAAAACTGAAGGACCTGGCTGACCAGCCCTTCCAGACGCTTGACGCCCGACGAAATCTTGGCGACCAGCGGCAGGGAGGCGGGAAGCTCCTGAAGATCGCGGGCCAGCATCGAGGCGTACAGTTCGATTCCACCCAATGGATTGCGGATTTCGTGGGCCATCCCCGCGGCCATCTCACCGAGGGCGGCCAGGCGCTTCTTGCGCTCCAGTTGGCGATTTTTTTCCGACAGTTCGTTGCGGAGCGATTGGACGGTCAGTTGAAGCTGCGAGTGCGACTGTTGCAGCTTGTCCGTCAGGTCGCTGTAAACCTGGATGATGCGGCCGAGTTCTTCGATGCGGGCAGCGTTGGAGGCCTGCGCGCCCGCGCGAGAACCGGAAATTTCGGCGACCGTTGTCATGGCAATCATCTATGAATATCCAAGGCGGTCTTCTTTTGACCGTATGCAGCGGCGGCGTAGGTCATGTTGAACTTGCGGGCGGCGGCGGCCTGGTTGATCCCGCGCCCGACGTTGAACTTCCGCTGCTGAAGGACCAGCGCATCCTCCCGGTCGGCGGCGGTGATTTGTTCCAACAATTGGCGGGTCTTCTCCAGCAGCGAATCAGCCGTCCCGCGCCGTTCGGCCGTAAGGCCCGACAAATATTGCGGCCAGTCTTTCTTGGCCGGGGCGATCGTCTGCTCGAACAGCGCGATCTGTTCCAGCAACTGCTGCCGCTGCGACAGCACCAGCAGCAAATCCTCCGTTCGGGAATTCTGGACGTGCTCGTGCTGGATTTTGGCCAGCTTGGCGAGGCGCTGATAACAATCCAGTTCCTGCTGAAGCGCCGAAATGACCGCGTCGTCGTTCATAAAAGACTCCCGGCGATTCTCACCACATCCCCGAATCGTTGGTCCACTGAAGCCACTGGTCCCAATACTTCTTGGGCATGGAGAACGTTCCGTCCTGAAACGCATCGGCCGGCATGTGCTGGAGCATCCACTTGGCCCGGTTGTTGGCGGCCTTGGCCTCGTCCGGTTTTCCAAGGGCGAAATAGGCGTTGACGATCTGAACGTAGGCGGAAACCGAGGACGGATCGTTCTGATAGGTGAAGGCGGCCTCGTCGTAGAGCTTGATCGCCTCCTGATAGGCGCCCAGATCGTACATGCAGTCGGCGCGGTAGAAATGGGCCAACTTTTCATAGAGCTTGTCAATGTCCTCCGCAGGCGGAGCGGCGCGATACAGATCGACCACCTGGTCATACAGCCCGCGCGCCTTGAGCAGCCGGTCGCGCCGGGCGGCGGCGGCCTCGGCAACCTCCGATGCCACCGCGTTGGGCGACGTCTGCGCCGAAGCCAGTTTTGCATCCAGCAGCGAAGCGCTCTTCCGATAGCTGTCGGCCATCATGAAGATCATCTGCGCCTTCTGCTCGTCGTTGGGATAGCGTTGGGTCAATTCCTGCAAGCGCGCCACCGCCTCTTCGTAGCGCCCGGTTCGGTAATACAACTGGGCGAGTTCGCGAAGCGACTGGCGGAATTCCTCCGCGGCCGGATCGACCAGCGGGTTGTTCTCCACCACGCTCAGCAAAGTCGCTTCCGCCCTGGCGTACATGGCCGGACCCTTGGCGATGTAAGCCTGCGCCAAAGGCACGGCGGATTTGCTGGCGGCCAGGCTTTTGGGATAGTCGATCTGGTTTCGCTGAAAGGCGTCGATCGCCTTGTCGAAGAGTCCGGCCGCCTGGTAAGCGCGGCCCAGACGCAACAGCGCATCGGGGGCCATTCGATCGCTGGGCCTTTCCCGGACGAACAGCTCCAGCGCCGCGATGGCCGCCTGAAGATTTCCCGCCTTGTCGTACAACTCCACGCCTTTCCAGAGCGCGTCGGCGTAGCCGTGATCGTCCAGGAGCGTCAGCATGCGCGAATAGAGGATATAGGCGTCGGCGGCCTTGTTGCGGAGATCGACGACTTGCTGGCCGCGGCGGATTTTGTCCGTCGCGTCCGCGTCGGGGATCGTTTCCTCAAGCTGAACGGCGCGCTTCGCGTACATGGCGCCGAGCAGGGAATAAAACCCCGGCTTCGGGGAGGAGTCCAATTCCTGCTCGTGGGACATGACCTCCAGCGCGGATTGGAAATCCTGCCGATCCGACAGAATCTCCGCCGCCTGCCGGAACGCCGCAATGCATTCCGGCTTGTACTTGCCTCGCGAAGGCCTGCGGTCGATCTGGGCGACGAGTTCGTGGAAATCGTGCAGGCCGGGATTGGTATCCTGCAACATGATCCGGCAGATGCCGCGGCCCAGGAGCGCCAGGGGGGCGGCCTTGGATTCCGGGTGGGTGGTCAGGATCGACTCGTAAAACGAAATGGCCGTCGCCGGATCGTTGCGCTCCTCGAAGATTTTCCCCAGATAAAACGCCGCGTCGGCGTCGAGCGGATGGGTGGCTCGAAGCTGGTCCCGCGCCAGGCGCAAATAGCGCTCGGCATCATCCGGCAGGCCTTCGCGATAGGAGCAATATCCCAACTGATAATTGAAGGTCCCCTGATCGACCGGGTCGGTGTCCAGCCGTGCGGCATCGGCGAGCAGCTTGCGCGCGTCGGCGAACCGCTTGAGGTCAATGAGGATTCCGGAGCGCTGGTCCAAGGCCCAGGCTCGCTCGGCATCGGTCAATCCCGGTTGCTGGAGATATTCCCCCAGCGTCACATCCGCGTTGGCCGGATCGTCGTTGGCCAGCTCAAGGTCAATCAGTTTGCGATACAGGCTGAGCGAATGGACGGCGTCCATCGCGATCGCCTGGCGATAGTGCTCGGCGGCCTCGGCGGAACGGCCGAGGGCGGCGTAGCTGTCGGCGAGGCGGAGGTGCAAAGCCCCGTCGGCCTTGACGCCGCATTGCAGCGCCAGCTCCGTCTGCTCGACGATCCGCTCATGATTGGCCGGAACGTCAATCTTTTTCTGCTTTTGTGCCGACTCCAGGGCCTGGGCGATGAGCAGATGGATTTGCCCCTCGGCCGCCTGCTCCGGTTTTTCCGTATCGAGGATTCGGGATAGCTGCTGTAGCGCCGCATCCGGCCGATCCTGCTGCAAGTAGTTCCGGGCCACGGCGATCTTCTGATCGATGGTCGCCCCCGGACCGGGATTGATGAAGAGATACCCCGCGTAAACGAAAAGCCCAATCGAAAGAATGAACAGGGGCAACTGCCAGAGTTGGGAAAAACGTTGCGGCGAACGGCTCGCCCGAGACGTGGCCATGGCATCCCTGCCTTTCACGAACCACTGCCGGTCATCCTGACCGAACTGGCATAGAAGTATAACTTTGCAACCTTGGAAGGCAAGCGTGATCGGATCAAAAGAA
>Ga0116134_1001555_pt1 | contig 11540 bp, 7 predicted proteins | sample June2015DPH_19_5_FD_89737 | JGI IMG/M metagenome (GOLD analysis project Ga0116134, IMG submission 89737) | Peatland microbial communities from SPRUCE experiment site at the Marcell Experimental Forest, Minnesota, USA - June2015DPH_19_40 | ecosystem: Environmental > Terrestrial > Soil > Wetlands >...
CTGGCGAGTGACCGGATCGTCATCGAGACGGTCGTCGGCAAATATTGCAATCACACGCCCCTGCATCGGCAGAGCATGATTCTGGAAAGGGACCTCCGTTTGGAAATTAGCCGCGCAACGCTGGACGGCTGGGTCCTCAAAGTCGGCGAGTTGCTGATCCCGATGGTCGCGGCAATGAGGCGAGAATTGATCAGCGGAAGTTACATTCAGGCGGATGAAACCCCAGTCGATGTGCAGACACGCGAGGGCCGAGGTAAGAACCACCAAGCGTACCTCTGGCAATACAGTCGCCCCGGAGGAAGCGTGGTGTTCGATTTCCGCTTGGGTCGCGGACGCGATGGGCCGAAGCGGTTCCTGGGACAGTTCGAAGGCATTCTCCAAACCGACGGCTATGCAGCGTATGACCAGATCGGCGGACCGAAGATGGTTCACGCCGCTTGTTGGTCTCATGCAAGAAGACAGTTTTTCGAAGCAGTGCAGCTAAATCCCCGAGATCCGGTTGCAACTCCGATTGTGGCGCAGATGGACGAACTGTTTGCCGTCGATGCAGAAGCTCGCCGCAAAACGCTGACTACTGCGGCGCGCCATATCCGGCGTCAGGAAACAGCGAGACCTCTTCTCGATGATATCCGCAGCAAGATCGAGGCAGCGCAGTCCGCTGCTTTGCCTTCCAGCGCACTTAGCAAGGCCTGCCAGTACGCGCTCGCACTGTGGAAGAAGCTCACCCGCTTCTTGGAGTATCCCGAATTAGAGCTAAGCACTAACCTGGCGGAGAATTCCATGCGTCCCGTGGCACTGGGTCGAAAGAATTGGTTGCACATCGGCAGTCCACAAGCGGGACCGAAGGTTGCGGCGATTCTCTCAGTCGTGGAAAGCTGCCGTCGGCTGAAAATGTCTGCCCGCGACTATCTGGCAGCGATCCTCCCCGGGTTTGCCGATCTCCCGATCCGGCGCCTCCCAGAACTCACTCCTACCGCCTGGACCATGCGCTGTTTGTGAAACCGCGCGGACAACTCAGAAGTTTTCCAGCAGCATCACGTCGCTTACGAACATTCTCTTGGTGAAGGCGATCCGTTTCCCGTCCGGTGAAGGCGCGATGTAAGGGAAGTATCCCATCCAGGGCATTTCTTGCAAGACCCTCGGAGTGCCATTTGCATCGACGGAAAGAAGAGAAAGCAGGGGGCCCTGTGCGAACACAAACCAGCTTTTCCCGTCCGCAGCCCAGCGGACTCGCGATAAGTACGACCATTTCCAGTCCCGAACCGTCAGCACCGTAAACTTTCGGTCCGCCAGATTTAGAATGTGGATCTCGCCCTTATCTTCAGTTTCGTCTACGATCGCTATCCTGGAGCCATCGGGCGACAAATCCCAGGCAGGATTTGCTTGGTGATATCCAAGGCGAGCTATTTCCTCACCTTTACCTTTCACCGGATCAAGATGCGAAAAGATCAATTGTCGGTCCTTGAGGTCCGACACAACACAAGAGGACGAGGGCGAGGAGCCGCAGGCATAGTTGTGCTTGCCCGTCATAAGAGTGGAGCGTGCGCCACCCTGTTCGGGCGTGCTCATCAGCCGAATCGTAGTGTCGCCAGGCTCATAATTATTCGGAAACGCTGTCGCCGAGTATAGAAGTGTTCCCTGGGCGCTCAGCCTGGGATCGAAGTAGTTCTCCGATCCTGCAATCAGGGTTTCCGGTGCCTTGGCATCAATGTTTTGCTTGAAGATCGCCCACTTGCCGTTTCGTTTAGAGTGGAACAAAATGCCCTTGCTGTCTTTGGTCCAATCGTCGGCGGCATTGTACCAATCGTCTGGCGTGAAACGCTGTGGAGTAAAGCGTTTGTTTCCGAATGTGAGATCGCCGAGGTAGATCGGCTCTTCGACGTGCTGTCTGGCTGCAATCAGGCGCTTTCCATCGCCACTTGCCCGCGGTAACCACACTAAGGAATTCTTCCAGCCAGCCAGGAGTGCCGCATCACCTCTTCGCTGGCCGGTGCTTGGGTCTGCCCCGATTGCCCAAAGGTTGGACTCATTTTCTTTTTCTTTGGAATAAATCAAGTAGATAATGCGCCCATCGGGCAGCCAAGCGATGCCCGTCTCTGTAGGCCAGCCAAACAGATAGGGATCGGATAACACGACGGTTCGTGCGCCGCCAGTCAGGTCGCAGGTCTCGAGGGTGACCCGGCGCTTGGCAAACGGACCTTGGAATCGGATATAGGCGAGACGCTGCCCGGTTGGAGACCACGCAACGCTTCGTAGAGCTTCCTGAGCGTCGTCTGCGAGGATTTTGTGTGGCTCCTCGCCGTCCGCTCCCATCAGCCATCCTTCCCCCTCATCCTTCAGGAAAGCGATGTGCGATCCGTCGGGCGATAGAGCTACATCAGTTACGTGGTCGGCCCACAGCTTTCGCAAACCGGAGTCCCACGTTGACATTTTCCATAGATCGCCCGCTGCGTTCACCAGCAACAGATGGTTCCCGTCTGGGAACCAGTCAACCGGCACGTACCGAGCGGGTAATGGCAACCGGCGAATTTCCCCACTATCGATCGCCAGCAAATACAGATTCTTAGAAAGGAAGTCGCTGTAGGCAAGGTATTTGCCATCGCGGGAGATGGCCTGCGAGCTTATGCTGTTCTCTGGAGGGTTGGCTGTCAGTTGTCTCTCTACCAGTTCATGTTTTGGTTCAGGACTCCGCGGTGTACGAAAGCGAACGACGAGCACAACAGCAACCACTGTCACGACCACGGCGGCAACCGCCGTCAGCATTCCGATTAGCGGCCGACTTTTAGAAATTGGCGAACTTAGTTGCTCTTTTTCTTCATTAGTAGTAATGACACTCGTCTCGACCGTGTGCTTCTGAAAAATAAGCCCGCTGGAGTTGCTCCGGCCGGCCGTTGCCACCTCCGGCAGTGTTTCCTCGGAAGCAACGACCTGTGAAGCCACGACCTGCACTTCCGAAACAAACTGATACCCTCGCCCCGGCAGGGTGACGATATAGCTGTTGTCGCCTGGCTTCTCCTCCAGTGCCCGCCGTAGGAGGGAGATATTTTGCGCCAGGCTGCTCTCGTCCACACAGGCATCCCGCCAAACATTCTTTAACAGTTCATCCCGGGCGATAACCTTTCCCGGGTTCTGCACCAGATACAGCAGCACATCGAAAGCCCGGGAGTTGAGCTTAACGATCGCCTCTTCCCGGCGCAGGGTGCGGGTCAGGGCGTCAATCTGAAACTCCCCGAATTGAAATATCCGTCCTGGCCTCATCGACATAGGGGACATTCAGAACTTATTAGAAATTATTAGAACGAATTACTGGCCTTTCCTGCGCGGCTGCCGCAATATTCGCGGCGGAGCAAGAAGCATCGCTTGAAAAGACTTTACCAATGGCTGAGCGAGCAGGCAAGTTTCTTCCGTTATGACGCGGTCGGCCATGGCACGGGCAGCACGGTCCGCACTGAGGTGACGGTACGGCGGGAGGGGATGACCCTTCTGGTAGGGGGCGCGGCGATTGTGGGTCCTGATACCTGTCCGCTTTGCGGAAGCAAGCTGGTCCTAGAGCAGGCGTCTGCACGCACAAAGCATCGTCGCTAAATCAGAGGTCGGGTCAAGAAGACAATTTAACCATCGGCACTAAAGTTGCCGAAAAAGGAGAACTCACCATGAAGTCCAGGATCAGCATTCTAGCTGCGCTGGCACTCTGCCTGTCGCTAACCGCTAACGCTCAACTCCATAACCCGGATGGTCTCGCGCTCGACAGTGGGTTCTCTCAATCGCCTGCAGCTGCGGAAACCGCGGCGCATGCCGCATTGCCCTATCCCAACGCAGAAACGCCTAAGGCAATCGACCTCGGCGAGCTCAAGGCGCAGTCGGGCGCAACGCCGATTTCGGTCACTGTTGCCCTTAGGTTGCCCAAGCTCGACGAAGCCGAGAAGCTGCTGATCTCGCTGCACACCCCCGGCGATCCGCAGTTCCACCAGTTTCTGACCGCGGACCAGTTCGTGGCACGCTTTGCCCCCACGAACGCCGATGTCGCAAAGGTAATTGCAGCCCTGGCGAAATATGGACTCACGGCCGAACGCACCACCGCCACCACGCTCAGAGTCACCGGTCTGCCCGCCGACATGGAGCGCGCTTTCTCCGTCAGCTTGCATAGCTATGAAGTTCCCGCGCACGGCAACGTCACGGGCTACACCTATCATGCTCCGCTGACTCGCCCAACGATTCCCGCCGAAATTGCGGCAGCGGTCGTAGCCGTAGTTGGTCTCGATAGCCGCCCCAGCTTCCGCCCAGCCCATCGGGTTGCTCCTCAGAGGCTGTCCAGGGCGCAATCGACCTTACCGTTGGCAACGCCGGATGCACCTGGATATTGGACTGTGACCGACTTTGCCGATTATTACGACGTGGACCCGTTGTACAAACGCGGCGTGTCTGGAAGCGGCCGCACGATTGGCATCATCACGCCGGCGAGCTTTACGCCGAGCGATGCCTTTGCCTATTGGAGTGCACTCGGGCTCAAGGTCAATAAAAACCGCATCCAGATCGTGAACGTGGATGGCGGGCCCGGCGCGCCCAGCGACGCGTCCGGCTCGGAGGAGACCACCCTCGATGTCGAACAGTCTGGAGGAGTCGCTCCGGGAGCAAATATCATCGTCTACCAGATGGGCAACACCAACGATGGCGGGATCGACACCTTTGCTGCGGCTGTCGATGCCAATTTGGCAGAGACCCTCTCGTTCAGTTGGTGCACTTGGGAGTGGTTCGACAACCTCGAGAACGCCCCGGTGACCGATCCGATTACCGGGCAGACCGTGGGCTTTGCACAAGCACTTCACGAACTCCTCGTTCGCGCGGCGATACAGGGACAGACGTTTTTCGCGGCGTCGGCGGACGGCGGCGCCTACACGGTGAATTGGAATATGGGTTGCTTCGGCCCTTACTCACCCTCGCAGCCCTACAGCTGTACCCAGCCGCTGAGTGTGGATTATCCGGCGAGTGACCCGGCAATGACCGCCGCGGGAGGCACGACGCTAGCCGGCATCCAAGAGTATTGCCTAAATTTGGGATGTAACCCCCCCCCGCCCCCCTACTACATCATTGACATCCCGCACGAGAGGGTGTGGGGATGGGACTACTTCGATGGTTTGTGCGCTGAACTTGGCCTCAATCTCATCGCCTGCGGAGCCTTCCCCTATGGAAGCGGCGGAGGCGTGAGCATTATGTTTGAGGAACCCTTCTACCAGATTGGCCTCCCTGGCATTCAGCTCAGCCAACCGGGCCAGATTTACGAAGCCGGCGAGGCTATCGCGGCAGAGAATGGAGTCAGCGGGGCGTACTACGCGTTACCAGCGTACTATCCGGGCCGCAATGTCCCGGACGTCTCGTTCAACGCCGATCCGGAAACCGGCTACGTCATTTATTACACCTCGGAACCATCCGGGGTTTTTGGCATTGGTTCGTACTGGGGTGGCACGAGCTTTGTCGCGCCGCAACTGAACGGCGTCTCGGCCCTGCTGGGTGAATATTTGCACGGCAGGATCGGATTGCTAAACTACCCGCTCTACGATCTCGCGCGCACCGGCCAGGCCTACGGGGGATCGGGTGCGCCGTTGCACGCGATTGCATATGGCGACAACTGGTTCTATTACGGCAGCAACGGCTACAATCCCGCGGCCGGACTTGGCACGCTGGACGTCTGGAATTTCGCGGAGGCCCTTAGCAGGCACTGACGGGAGTGTCCCCGAGAGTAATCTCCTTTTTGATTCAGCCGGGAACCTCTTCGGCATCACCCAAGGCGGCGGCAACAACTCGGAGTGCACTGGAAACTCTTTTGGTGGCGAAGGCTGCGGTGTTGTCTTCGAACTCGCGCCGTAATGGCGAGGGTGTCTGACAATCCGCCGTCTCTGGATCACTGGGGTTCCCTAGCTCCAACCACAGCAGAACGCTTCGTCCGAGGAACCCCGTTAGATAGTTCGCATCGAAGGCGCAGAAGTGGCGAGTCAGAGGTGTGTGACTTGCCACTCTGCACATCTGCACATACAAGCCGCGCCGGCTGATGCTCGCTGCTGAAGGGCCAGTGTCGACATGCCTCAGTAACTTGTACGACCCATCCGCGTGGGCTGGCTTCTGAGGTTGTCTTGGTCGCGCCCCTTTAACACAAACGCCGTTCCTGGAACAGGTGCGATGGTCGAACGCTTACTCTGAAAGAAGCTTTTCCAGACCAGCCGTTCGCTCTTTGACTCTGGCTTCGAGTGACTGCATCAGCGGAGCTTCGATCTTGCTCCACAGGGAAGCGAGCCGTTGCTTCACGGCCTGCGACGGTTCCTGCGTCGTCCGTGCAGCTAGTGCATCCCGAACCTCGCCGACGTTCATACGTGAAAATCGACCTTCGCGGAGAACCCCACCCGAAACTATGACTTCCTCGTGGAGGCGCTGGCTGTCTCCACCGATTACGACGAGCCTTCCGTGGGCAAAGACTGCTGGAGAATCCAGAACATCATCGGGAACAGTAGCCGCCGCGACCCGACTCAGCTTCTTCTTGCCAGCAGGTGACCAAACCTCGGCTCTCAACAACCGCAAGCACATCTGAACGAGTACGTGATTCATGTGGGCAAGCACCACGTCGTCTCGTCCGTTCGCGAGTGCGTGATCAAAGACGATAGGTCTCGTCTCTCCAGTGTGGGGATGCACCAGCCCTTCAGCCGCCCGTGCCCAGCTTCCTTTCAAGGCAGGCAAATGGAAAATAGGGCACAATTTGCGCGTGGGATCAGGCCAAATGCCTTCCATCTTCGCGGGGATTAGGGGCGGTTGGCCCGCAAGGGCAAGCGCGATTTCCACTACGGCTTGGATGTTTTCTGGATCGAGTTGTAGTTCCTTCTTAGTCTCACGAAGCTGGTCGTAGTGTCGGGCAATTTGAGCTTTGAGATCGCGCTCGAACTTCAGCAGTTTTCTGATGGGTTCGCTTTCCCTCTCAGCCCGAGCAGTGTCGAGGGTACGCGCCCCACCGAGCATTGCGGCTTCAACCAGCTCGGCAATGACAGGGCCGACCTTCCCCAGATCCTCCCGGATCGTATTAACCTTCACCGCAGCACGCATCAAGAATTCGAGGTCTGCTTCAAGATCGCTAACATTTGCTGTTACACCTGCAGCGGCTTCCCTGTAGCCCTTCCCGACAAAATGGTAGACCTTGACCTCTTTGGCACGTTGCCCATGCCGATCGATTCGCCCGTTCCGCTGTTCCATTCGATTCGGATTCCACGGGATCTCAAAGTGAAGGAGGCGGAAACAATGATTCTGGAGATCGATTCCCTCCGATGCGGCGTCAGTCGCCAGCAGAATCCGAACGGGACTATGTACAGGATCGAATTGAAACGCAGCCTTGATCCTCTCTCGCTCGGCGGCGTCCATTCCACCGTAGAGCGTCATCATGCGATCGCCGCCCGCAAGCCCTTCGCTTGCTAGAAACGTCTGCAGCCATTTTTGGGTTGCCCGATATTCTGTGAAAATGATCACGCGCTCGTTTGTCCACTTGCCGTTTGGGCGCACAATGTCTTTAATCCACGATACAAACGCCCGCAGTTTGGAATCACCTGAAGCTGATGCCGAATGGGCCCACGCTTTCATTTCGTTCAGAATCTGCAGCTCATCCTTGCTGGCGCTCTTGATCAGAGAGGTTGCAGCTTCGATCGCTTCCTGAGTGTTGTCCTCTCGTTCTGCATCGTCGCTGTACTCTTCATCTACACGTTCGATCGTTTTCTGCAGAACCCCCATCGATGGCTGAATGCCAGAACGTTTTGCACTTCGGAGTGATTTCTCGTGTTGTGCAAGGGTACTAGCAAATGCGGCTGGGGATGAAAACAGTCTCTTCTTCAGCAGCTTGAGGACAAACTCTGTCACATACTGCTGTTGTTGGCCTTCAGCACTCTCTTTTTTCAGCTTTGTGTATTGCTGGAGCAGCGCGTGAACCCGCTTTTCTTCTGGAGAATATGCTACTTCCAGCGGCTCTAACACACGCTTTGGAAAGCGAGGCGATCCATCCCATTTTGGCGGTAGCTCCGACTTCAGCCTGCGGACCATAATCGCTTGAAGCTGTTTGGGGTCGGGATCGATTCCCCGAGCGAACCGCTGGTCATCAAGAAGCTCAAGTAAGGCAGAAAAACTCTCGCGGTAGCCGTTATGCGGGGTCGCGCTCAGAAATAGCTTGTGTTCGAAATGTGGCGAGAGCAGGCGAATAGAATCCGTGCGAAGCGAATCAGTTGCATATTTGCCCCTGCCAGACGGCGCGACGTTGTGAGCCTCGTCGAGGATCAACAAATCAAATAAACGTGGATAGGTCGGAGCGTCTCCAGCTGGCAGAATTTCCCGAAAAAGCCTCATCGGACGTTCCCGTTTAAGGAAGTCGATCGAGGTGATCAGGCGTGGGTAGTGCGTCCAAGGGTTTACATGCAGACCTCTGGTTCGCCGTAGTTCCCGCATTAGGTCGCTGTCAACGATCCTGAACTCCAGTCCAAACTTGTCTCGCATCTGATCGCGCCACTGAAGTTGAAGAGAGGAAGGACATACTACGAGCGCCTTCCGAGCACGGTGACGCAGAACAAGTTCCAGCAGTACCATCCCAGCTTCAATGGTCTTCCCAAGGCCAACGTCATCCGCGATCAGAAGATTGACCCTCGGCATCTGAATCGCACGGACGACTGGATCAAGCTGGTAGTCTTCAATATCTATGCCGCTTCGAAACGGTGACTGAATCGACCTAATATCAGCAGTGGACGCGGCTCCCCATCGCACCGCATTCAGGAAGGCTTCCAGTCTGGCGGGCGAGTCAAATCCCAATGGTTCGGGTAAGGAAAGGCTCTGTTGCACCGACGTACCCGGCTCAAGTTCCCACACCACTTGGAGTTCTTCACCGAGGGCGTCGTCCTCAATGGACGAGAGCATTACGAGATGTTGCCCCGTTGGCTGGACTGATGAGGTCAAGCCCGCTGCGATGCTACTTTGGCTTATGTCGGTGACCGTGTAAGTGCGCTGGCGGACGACGACGAGTTGCCCCTGTTCGGGGACGGGAGCAATACCGAACTCAGAGGGCTGAGCAGTCATGAAAGCAGCGTCTTACCAGTGTTAATGGAGTGGAAATCGCATACTACCATCTCAACTCCTGTGAGATCAGTACCCTACGACCCCGCTCGATCAAGAAACTCTTTCAAAGCTTGGTGGAGAAGGTCTTGGTTCGTCCGCCTCTGGGTCGCCCGGAGCGTGCTCAGGCGAACGTATGTGTTGCTGTCAACTTTAAGGGTCAGTGCGACGGGCCTTTCTCCCGCGCCACTGCCTGCGCGGCGAGAGCCAGCCGCATGCTTCCCAGAGCTACGCCCTTTCTTTTTGGTCGCCATTTAGGTCTCTTCCTCGTGGAATCCGCAGTATACCCGCATCTCCGCAGGTACGTATGTGATTCGGCTGTCCCTGCTGAGAGGCAAGGGTTGCTGCCCCGTTCCGAAAACGGGGGTCGGAATCTTCAATCGGCAACAACGAAGAATCAACGACTTAGAGGGATGGGCTTCGTCGTTCCAATATCGACCGTTTTTGGCACGATAGTGCCATTACGCATGTACGTATATACGTATATAAAGAACCTCTTGAAGGTCACCCCAAAACTGCATTCTGGTGGTAACAGTCTCGGTGAGATCAGCAGGCTGCTTCGATTGAGCAAAACCACAGTGCACCAAATTGTGAAAGTTCCCGCTGAATCGTCTGAAGCATTTACAAGAATCATCATCAGTGGGTTCATGAGGCACCGATGAGCGACAAACATAAGGACGAAAGGTTCAACGAGAGCCTCGTGAGGTGCCGCGACAGGGTGCTCACGTCTTGGGCCTGCGCATCGCTGCTGCGCCCCGACCTCAGCCCTGCGGGTAAGGAGAAGCTCGCAAAGAAGATTTTGAAGATGGCTGAGAGCACGGATCACAGATTGGGAATCACTCCTGCTCAGGCGCAAGAGATCGTGCTGTCCAATGTCCAGTGCATCGCCAAGAACTGCCCACTGCTGATCTTTGCTGACCCACTGGCGAGGGAGTTGAACGCTTTCTTTCAGGAGGACAACTGAGCGACATCGAGATCAGGGGGCACAGGTGCCGAGTTTTGGAGGGCGAATGAATAGACCTGACCGAGCAGATGTGCGGCAAGTAAATGTGAAGGTAAACGGGATCACGTTCGGATCGGTTTGGTTGCGACGGAGTTCTGGCGCGAACGATTTCGATATTGTGATCGACGACCCCCAAATCGGACGCTTTGCCCTGACCCCAGCCTTCCCCGACCTGGAACTGCGAGACGAAGACTCCGACTGGCGGCACGTGTCGCTGGACGAATTGAAGAAGAATCTCGCGGATGACGGCGAACTCGCGGAGCTTGCCGAAGAGCCGCAGGCGTCCGAAACCGCTGAGCGCGAATCATTCAACCGCCTCGTTGCAGAGGGGGAACACATAATGAATGCGGAGATCGCCCTTTTCAGGGCGGGCATTCCGTTTCTCCAGCTTCCGTTCCAACAAAACAAGTTCGCCAGCAACCTTTTTATGGTGTTGAACGTGTCGAAGGCAAGAGCCTGCTTGGAGCGAGCAGGATTCCAAACAAAGTTCGATTCAGAGACGGTTTTGTTCGACGGTTGCAACGGGCAAGCAGTCCAACTAATTCAGGGCAAGTACAGGTTGCCGAAAGCAAAGAGTTAGCGGATAGAAGAAGGAGCGCATAAACACATGAAGAGAGCCGTCCTCTACGTCCGAGTTTCGACCCCCGACCAGAGCATCGAGCCGCAGTTGCTTGACCTTCGTCAGATGGCGGCTGCACGCGGATACGAGATTGTGCGCGAGTATAGCGACAAACTGAGCGGAACCAAGTCCAAGCGCCCTGGACTGGACGCGCTGCTTTCGGACGCCCAGCGTCACCGCTTCGATGTGGTCCTGGTTTGGGCATTCGACCGGATGGCTCGCTCGGTGCGGCACTTTCTGGAAGTGCTCGACGAGCTGAACCATCTGGGGATCGAGTTCGTGAGCTTCAGGGAAAGCATAGACACGTCCGGCCCTCTCGGGCGGGCGATGGTGGTCATTGTCGGCGCCATCGCCGAACTTGAACGAAACCTGATCGTGGAGCGGGTCAAGGCAGGCATGCGGAGGGCGAAGCTCGACGGCCGGCAGATCGGGAGATCGAGGCTACATATGAATCGGGAACAGATCGTCCACGACCGCCGTTCAGGGTTGTCGCTGACACAGGTTGCCAAGAAGCACGGCATTTCCAGAGCTAGTGTCTGCCGCGTGATGAAGGTGGTGCTTCGCGATGCTTCCGTTTCTGACGTGCAACCGACGCGGTGACCTTTTTCATTCGGGAGGAGATCGGGGAAAGCGCGTGGACCAGGTAAGGTTAGCCGCAACACAGATCAGACAGGAGGAATCACGCATGGACTACATCAACAATAACGGCGAGAAAATCGGGTCTTTGACGGTTGCGATCGGGAAAGACAAAACCGTCACCATCAACCGCCTCAATGATGTCACGACCGTCACTAC
>Ga0116134_1001558_pt1 | contig 11522 bp, 8 predicted proteins | sample June2015DPH_19_5_FD_89737 | JGI IMG/M metagenome (GOLD analysis project Ga0116134, IMG submission 89737) | Peatland microbial communities from SPRUCE experiment site at the Marcell Experimental Forest, Minnesota, USA - June2015DPH_19_40 | ecosystem: Environmental > Terrestrial > Soil > Wetlands >...
CGAAGCGGGTGGCTTTGCCGACGCGGACGCTCAACCGGTCGCCGACGCGGGCCTCGCCGGAAATAACCAGGTCCTTGGCCCCCACCAGCAGGCCTTGCTGGGCCACCCGTTCCTCGCCGAAAAGTTGAAAGCCGTGGCATGCCGCAAAGGACTGGGCGATCATCTCGATGTAGGCCAGTTCGTCAAGCCGGCCCGAGTCATCCACGAGCAGGGAATCCGGCCGGACGACGAACTCGGTGCGGGCGAAGCGCTCCCCGACCTGAACGAGCTGGTCGATCATGCGAACGGACTTCCCGTGGGGGATCAGTTTCTCCGGGCCAACCGGCAGGGATTCAATTTCGATCCCCTTGGCTTTCCAGCAGAGTTGATCGCCTGCGAGATAATCGCCGGTGAGTTGGTAGGCCGCCCCGCGGCAGCCGTAGCAGTCCGTCGTCTTGCAGCACGTTCGGCACGGTTCCTTGACCTTCTGCCCGAAAATCCGCAGGTTCTCCAGGACTTCGCTGAGATGCAGGATTTGGGCCAGCGGCTCGATGCGAATGTTTCCCAGCGGAATCGTGACTCCGACGCAGGCGAAGATCGTTCCGCAGGGCGTCACGTGACAGGCAAACTGATGCCGCTTACACGACCTGCCGATGAGCGATGGCGGGGTTTGCCAATCTCGCCCGAATTCGTCGCGATCGATTCGCCCAAGTTCCTCAAACAATTGCCTGGCCCGGTCGGGTTCAATGATTCTCGGCTGCGCACCGGGACGGCTTCGCGGCGTGACGATCTGAAGATAGGGCTCCATCTTTTGCGATCGGACCCATCTCCAGAGCGCGGGAATCTCCTCGATGTTTTCGTCGCAAATCTCCGTGCGGATTGCGAGTGATCCTGCGGCCGATTCGCAGTAGCCCGCTCGCCGGAGATGGATCACGGCGGCGCGGGCGGCATCGTAGGCTCGCTCGTCGCCGACCAGCCGACTGTGCAGATCGCGATTCAGCGAATCGAGTTTGATCGCGACCGCCACTTCGCACCGCCGCAGAAATTCCGCCCTATCGCCGTCGATGCCCGCGCCGCCCGTGAAGAGTTCAACCCGCATCCCCTGGCTGCGAATGTCATCGATGAGTTGCCGAAGCTCGGGATAGGAAACCGGCTCGCTGTCGATGAGCAGACAGCGCCCGGCCCCAAGTTCCCTGGCCTGGCCGAGCAGCGTGCGAATTTCCTGCAAGGACAAGGTGGATTGAGCGGCCTGCGGCGACGATTGGCAGGCCGCGCATCTGCACTGCCCCGGCAAGGCCAGGTCGATTTCGATGGACAACAACCCCTGGCGCTGGACGCAAGCGTCAATTTGCTCGCGGGTAAACCCGAGGCCGTCGATTCGAATTGAACAATCGCCACGCACGTCGCGCTCCGGAAAATCTCAGGTCAGCGGATTAAATACTCAAGCCGGCTGGGCATCCAGGTATTGCCGGATTCTTTCACGCACCAACGTCTTCAGTTTGAAAGCCGTCATGTCCTTGTATTGTTCGTGAGTGACGGCGGGGAGCTTGGAGACCGTGATCCGGCCAGGATGCAGCACCAGGGACCCGCGCCTGGGAATGTCCTCGTTTCCGGCGATGGCCAGCGGAACAATGCTCGCGCGGGCGCGCTGCGCCAGTCGAAACGCCGAGCCGTGAAACGATCCGAGATTGCGCGACCCCGAGCGCGTGCCCTCGGGAAAGGCGACGATCGAGACGCCGTCCGCGAGCAGGCGCGACCCCGCTTCCACGAAAGCTTCGGGGGACATTTTGCGAACCTTCAAATACCCAGCGATCCAGGAAACGGGACCGACCACGGGAAGCCTCGACGGCCAGTTATTCAGGACCTGGATGACCTCGAAGGGAAGACAGGCCATGAGAAACGCATCCGAAGCCGAGCGATGATTGGAAACGAACACAAACGGCGGAGATTCATGCGGGGCGTGATCGACATAGCGCACCTTCACCAGCGGCCAGCCGCACTTCAGAACGAGCGAGCCATAATGACTGATGCTTCGGCGCACCAGCCGTTTCCCGCGGCGGCGGTTGCGGAAAATCAGAGCGAATATGCTGACGTAACAGGCGGCGCCGAAAACAAAAATCGCGGTAACCACCGGCACGGCCGACCAGAAAAACAAATTGAGCCACACGATGGATGCCAGCGAATTCGGCGAACCAGCTCGCGGCTCGGGCGGCGTCATGGCGTCAGGCCTTCTTCTGCTCGGCTTTGACCATGATGAGGTAGGTGTAGAGGTCCTGCATGCTGCGAATGGATCGGATGCGCTCATCATCGCGAACCTGGATGCCGAATCTTTTTTGGATCGCGGCGACAAGATCGACGATATCGAGGCTGTCCAGTCCAAGGTCGGCGAAGATCTGGGCGTCGGGCTTGATTTGCTCGCGCGGAATCTCAAAGGAATTCGCGAACACGTCGTTCACCGCCTCGATCACTTCAGAATCCGTCATCCCGTTAGCCTCACCCGCAATTCCACGGCGAGTTTACCAATGAAGGAAGGCGAACACAAACGGGGGGGGCAATTGACAATTGACTTTTCTCACGCTTCCGGCTCCTGCTCGCTGGCGCCGAAGCTCAGGAGCTTTTCGACGCCGACGCGGGCCGCCCAGCGGAGGAACAAGCGAGAATAATCGGCGCCGGAAATCGCCATCCCCGCAAGAAAGCACAGGTGCGAAGAGAAATACACAAACGGCCAGGCGATCATCAACCCCGGCATTCTCATCCGGATCGAAATACCCGTCAGGACAAAGAACACCGGCCAGCACATCAGAAAGCTGAAGCCGATCAAGAATACGCCCAAGAGAACGCGAAACGTCGGCCGCCCCTTGAATGCCGACAGGTCGGCGCGGTCGTCAATGGCACTACGCACGAATCCGACTCGCGCCAGCCTCAGGCCTATCTTGTACGCCAACTCGTTCAAGGTTATGTTCCAGAAAGACTACCGCGATCCTTACGGACCCTCAAGGACTGAGCAAGACACGTGACGACATCTTCCGTCCTGGAGACAAGTCAGCAGATTGGCCGACCGCCAGCCGATGCCTGGAGCGGCTTCGACCGGATCTACTGCATTTCTCTCACCCATCGCGCCGATCGCCGCGAAATGGCCCGGCAGGAATTTGCCCGCATCGGCCTGGCGGAGCGCGTTCAGTTCGTCATTGTAGACAGCCATCCGACCGATAGCGAACAGGGGATTTTTGAATCTCACATGTCCTGCCTTCGCGCCGGGCTGGCCGCCGGGGCACAAAACATCGTGGTTTTTGAAGACGACATCCTGATCCGCCGGTTTTCGCCCAAGGTCCTCGCCAACGCGATACGGTTCATGAAATCGACTGCCGACTGGCACATGTTCTTTTTCGGCTGTTTCGTCCGCTCCTCTAGAAAGACCCCTTTCGAGTCGGTATTGAAAATCCGCTATCGCTGCACCGCCCACGCGTATGTCGTCAATCGCACCTTCGCCCAGAAGCTGGTCGAAATCCCCTGGCGAGGCGTTGCCTATGACGATCTGCTGCGTTCCATGCAAGATGAGCGATTTTACGCCTGCTATCCCGCCTTCGCGTTTCAAAGCGGCTCGTCAACCGACAATCATAAGCTGCGGGGAATCGATCGGGCCCGCCGGCTTACCGGCGGACTCTATCGGTTACAAAGGTGGAATGAATTCAGCCACCGGCGCCTGGTCACGCTGATCGTCGTTCACGTTTTGATCGTGCTTCTGCTCAGCGCCGTCGCGCTCCATCACAGGTTTGGGTGATGAAGCGGCGGCGATAAACCAAAACAATTCCCGATTGTCGCCCGACATTTGCACTCGCGTGATTTGAAATCCGGCCTTCTCGACGGCGCGGCGGATCTGATCGACGGATCGAAAATAGGCGCTGGTTCCGCCGAGCGCTCGCTTGATTCTGTCCAGGTTCCAGAGAAACGATCCAAAGCCTTCGGGGAGCATGGGGGCGCGAAGGAACAAATAAGCTCCCACGTTCAACCGGGCTCGAATCCGCTGGAGCGTCAAGTCCATATCGGAATCGCTCAGGAAATGAATCATGTCCAGGGCGAACGCCGCGTCCATGCGATCCGGAAACATCGGCGATTCGAAATCCGGCGCCGCCGCCTTGAACACGCGCCCGCGCTCACCGAACGCCCGCGCCGCGGCCCGAACGCGACTGCCGCTTGGGTCGATGCCGTAGAGCTTCAACCCGGGGAACCATTCCAGCAGCGAGCACCCGGCGACGCCGTGGCCGCAGCCCAGGTCCATCGCGACGCGCGGGCTGGGCATGTCGCGCAGGAATTCAGGCAGCTCGCGGAACATCGGATCAAGCCGCAGCTTGGACCGCGCGAACATCCAGACGCTCGTCTCCTGATTCTGATATCGCAGTTCGACTCGGTCTCGCCACGCGCTGGGCGAGGCGGACTTGACGCCAAGGAAATAGCGCAGCAATCGGGGAACCAGGACCAGCGTGGCGATCACCAGCCCCTCGGCCAGCAGGCATGCGACGACAATGTGGATCGCTGAGAAGCTCATAGGGACCGGCGGCGGCGGAGCAATGATGATTATTGATTCTCAGCGCCCGTGAAGCAACGGGCGAATTGGCGGTGGAGAATTGTCAATTGTCAATTATCAATTGACAATTTCCGTTTAATTCTTGTCCTGATCCTGATCCTTGTGATTGAACAACCCGTGGATGAAGGAACCTGCTTTGTCCAGTCCGGTCCCGACGGCTTTCACGCCCTTCTTGGTGATTTTCTCCGCGTCTTGCGTCACTTCCTTGGCGCCCTCCACGATCGGCCTGCCGTTGCCTCGTTTGGGTTCGATCTTCAGATCGCCAATCCTTCCCGAAACGTGATAGTACAACAGCGAATCGCTGGCACTTTCGATCCAATTGCCCACTGATCCCAAGCCGCCGAGTTTTGACATCGGGCCGCCGGTCAGGTCCAGGTTCACCTCCTGTTTCAGCGTGACATACCCTTTGCCGTCGGCGGCGAGGTCCTCGCCGTCGTAGTGCAAATTGGAAATCGAGATGTGATCCCTATCGAACGTGCAGACGACGTCCGCGCTCTCCTTCGGAACGACCGTTTGCGGTTTGTCCTTGTCGGCGCGATTGAAAATATCGGCGAAAGCCGACCTGGCGATGTTGTCCATTCCCTGAATGAGTTCAAATCCAACGAGCCTGGCCTGGGTCAACTCGATATCGCCCGAGCCCCAGTTTGCCGGAAGATCGGCCATGGAAAGGGGCGAGGAAGAAGCCGAGTCGGCCGCCGGCCGCGACGTGGCCTTGGCGGCGATGACCCGAAGCGGGGCGTTCTTCAACTCCACATATGCGTGAACCGCGCCGATGAGATTTTTCCTGGGCTCGGAAATCTTGTCGGCCATAAGCGTTTGCAGGAGCATCCGGTCAACGGTGAGCGTCAGCGTTGAATCAAGCCGCTCGTTCAGCGTCACCGTACCGGTCAGGCTGGCCTCGCCGCCGAGGGTTTCGAGCATCGGACCGCCGAGCTTGGCCGCGTCCTGAATTTCAACCCGCCCCCCCTTGAGCCGGATCGGCAGCCGCAAGTGATCGATCGGGATTCGGTAACCGCCGGCCGTCGCCGCCAAGCCATCGACGAGCAAGTCCGCCTCGATATCACCCGCGGCCGGATTCAAGACCGGCAGCGTTCCCGTCACCTTCAATGCCAGCGAGCCGGCAGGATCGTATGGCCCAAGCCGTTTCTGCAACTGCGGGGGCAGATATTTTGGAAGGTTCGCCCCGACGCGTGCCGTGACGTTCAGCTTCAGCCCATCGGCGACCATCGTGTCCACGTTGAAACGGCCGGCAAGCTCAAGATTCAAATCCGGCTTGGATGGAATCAGCAGGTCAAAGCGATAGGCGTCTCCAGCCGCGGAATCAAGGCCGATTTTCGTCATGATGTGATTCAGCGAAAGAGGAACCGTGCCGTCGATGCGGGGATCGTAATAAAGCGACGCGTCGGAAACGGAGAGCGACCGAAGACGGAAGACATCGCTGAGCCTGGGCGCGGGTTCGGTCGGCGCCGTGGACGGCAAAGTCGTTGAAGGAACCGTTGCCGGCGGCGACCGGCTCGCCAGCAGCTTCCCAAGGACCGAAAAGCCGGCCAGTTCTCTCGACTCCGGCCCCACCGCGATCGCGCGAAGCGCGGGATGCTCGACGACAACAGAATCGATCGCGATCGGCTTGCCCGGCCCAGGAAGCGCCGACAGCTTCACGCCCAAGCGGTCGCACGCGGCGAAATCAAGCCCTTGGCCCGACGTGCGCGGATCATCAGCCGTCAGGCGAAAATCACGAACGGTGACGGAAGCCGCCGGCTCATTGCCGGTCCCGGGGACCGCTCCCATCGCCACCATGAGCGGGGATTGAACCTCGATCGCGGCGCTCAATTTCGTCGAAGTTTTCGGCGCGGGCTGATTCGGCTTCAGCGCCGCCAGCAGCGGCTCAAGCTCCACGTCCTTGAGCGTCAGCGTCGTATCCGTGTCAAGCCGATTGTTCAACGCGACCGATCCGGAAAGATCGAACACATTGTTCAGCGCGGCGATCCGGATTGTCTGCTGCACCTTCCCGTCCTGCAGGCGAGCGGAGATCGAAACGTCATCCACCGGAATATGAATATTGCCCTGGCTCAGCTCGATGTTTCGAGCGTCCACGTCGAGGTGTGCTTTGCCTCGGGCGAGGTCGGACATCGCGACCGATGCGCCGGCCTTGACGCTTAATCTCCCCCGGGCCCGCGTCTGTTTCAGAATCAGCTGCAATTGAGGCGGCAGGAAATCGAGCGGCTCTTGCGTCAGGTCGGCCTGAAGATCGAGGTTCAGATTCTGCACGCCCGGATCGTCGATGTTGATCTCCCCGTCGATGGCCAGGCTGAACGCCGGCTTGCGAGATATGTTCGTGCTGACCCTGTAGCTGCCGGGATCTTTCGGATCGACGTTGAGGGATGTGTTGATCGGATCGAGGCACATTCGCTGTGTGCCGGGGATGCGCGGGTCGTAGATGATCCTGGCACGCTTGAGTTGAAAAGTTTTGACGCGGAGCAAATCGCCGAGCTTCGGCATCGGAGCCGAGGGGCCGGCGGACGCAGACGAGGGCAGATCAGGCACTCCAACAAACCGCGTTGCCCCGGGTGCAACCGCGACCGCGGACAGTTCGGGCCGGTCGAAAATGATTTTGTCGATGACGATCGGCTTGCCGGAAACCATCGGCTCCGTCATCGCCACGTCCAGACTCTTGCACGCAGCCACGTCGATCTTTTCCCCGGGATTCATCGGATCGTCAGCCGAGATCCGGAAGTCTTTTACGCCGATCGACGCCAGCGGCGCACCGGGTTTTGCCGGAGCCTTGCCGAGAATGCTCATCACTGAGCCGGCGAAATTGAAATCGAGATCGAGCCGGGCGGGCGATCCCGATGCCAGGGCCGGGTTGGCCAGCAGTTGTTCCAGCACCATGCCGGCGACTTTCAGGTGCAGGTCGGCGTCGAGTCGCTCGTTCAACGTGGCGGACCCGGATAGATCGGCCCAGCCGCCCAACGCGGCGATCTTCAGGGAGGGCAAATCCGCCTTGCCGTCGGCAAAGCGCGCGTCGAGGTCGAGATTATCGACCGGAATGCGCAGTCCGCCCATCGCGAAGTTGGCGCGATCCAGCTTGACGATCGCCTCCACCCGCCCCTTCATCGGATCCATGATCGGCATGGAACCGGTGACTTCGACATTCAGCTTGCCCCGGGCATCGTATTGTTTCAGCATCGCCTGCAACTCGGGCGGCAGATAATCGAGCTTGTCCCGCCCGAGGTCGGCCAGGAGCTTGATGTCCACGCCGCGCACGCTGAATGAATCCAGATTGAGTTGCCCGGCCAATTGAAGCTCGAAAACCGGCTTGCGGGCGATGACCGTGTCGAGCTTGTACCACCCCGCGTCGGCCGGCTCGATATTGAGCACGGTGTTGATCTGGTCGAGCGTCATCGGCACCGTGCCGCCAATGCGCGGGTCGTAAACGATCCGGCCGTCGGTGATCTGAACGAGCCGCATCTGGAAAACATCGCTCAGCTTTTTGGGCGGTCCGGAACTCTTTTCATCAGCAGCGCCGCTCGCGCCGCCGCGAACCAGGTCGGAAAATCCGACGAATTGTTTCGACCGCGGTTCCACGGCCACGGCTGAAATCAGCGGCTGATCGAGAATGATCTTCTGGATGACGATGGGCTTGCCGATGGAAGGGATCTCGGCCAGGGCCACGGTTGCACGCTGGCAGGCGATGATGTCGATGGCGTGGCCCGGATTGGCGGGATCGTCCGCGGTCAGGTGCAGGTTCTTCAAGGAAACGGTCAGCGGATATTCGTAAGCCAGGTCCGTGAAGCTGAGCTTCGGATTGAGATACGAATTGGCGATGTCCTGAAGCTGGGTTCCGATCCAATCCTGAAGCGTTCCCGCCCCCATGTGTCTGAGGATTAAGGCGATGGCGATCGCCAGCACCACCAGCCCCCCGCCGGCCAGCATCGCGATGCGAATCAGTCGCTTTCTCATTCTTCCTTCACCTAAAACGGAACGCTCCGCCGCCCATTTCCCCGCGAATCGCCCATGCTATTAAAAAATTCCCCTGATCGCGACCGTGAAACGCGCCGTTTGGGACGGACCTTCTGAACGACCCGAATTATAGTAACCGGCGAATTGCCCCGCCAGCCGAATCGCAAGAGCGGGAGCAAATGGAAGAGACAGATGATCGGTTGCAGGGTTCGTGACGCCCGGCGGGCGTTGACTCGAATAGGAGAAGGCGTCGCCGCCGCGGACACCGCTGGCTGGCCCGTTGCCGATCGAGCAGGCCGTCTGCAATCGAACGACGAGAGTCGCCGCCTCCGGCGGCAAGTGCTAATGACTTTCGCGCTTGAGCGCGAAACTCCTCGGCGCTTGCCGCCAAAGGCGGCGACTCCATTCTTTCGCTTCGAAAAGGCCTGCCGGAACATGGTCCGGCCAGCCGGCGGCATTCGCGGCGGCAGCGTCCGTTATATACGAGCCAACGCCTCCGGCCGTCACGAAAATTGCAACCGAAAATCCCGTTCTTCATCCATCATTGACCCCCGCCGGTCCGCTTGCGCACCCGCCCCTCATCGTTTTGGTTTGATGATCGGGGATTGGTCGCTATACTCCCCGCCGGCAGGCGAACCATCCACACGCGTTTGAAAAAGTCGCATCGGGAAGGACACTTTTGGCGGAAGAACTCTCGAACATTGCTCTGGTCGTGGGCGGCAGCCGGGGGATCGGGAAGGCCACGGCGCTGCGGCTGGCGCGCTCCGGCTGCAACATCTGGCTCACCTATCGCAACAATCATCAGCAGGCGCAAATGACCCAGCGGGAAATCCAGCAGCTCGGCCGCGCCTGCGAGTTGCTTTGTTTCGACGTGAGCGATCACGATGCGACGGAAAAGGCCCTGCGCGATCGCGCGGAGCTGACCGCTCCCTCCATCGTCGTTTACAACGCGGGAATCACGCGCGATAATCTGCTCGTCTGGATGAAACCGGAGGAATGGAGCGCCGTCCTCCGCACCGACCTCGACGGTTTTTACAACGTCATGAACTCGGTGCTCTTTTCGATGCTTCGCGCCCGGCGCGGACGCATCGTGGCCGTCGCCTCGATTTCCGGACAAGTCGGTCAGGCCGGTCAGGTCAATTACTCCGCGGCCAAGGCGGGATTGATCGGCGCCTGCAAAGCCCTGGCGCGCGAGATCGGGAAGCGAAATATCTTCGTGAACGTCGTCGCCCCCGGATTGATCGAGACCGACCTCACGGCCAACCTGCCCAAGGAGCAGTTGCTGCCGATGATCCCGCTCGGACGCATCGGCCAGCCCGACGACGTTGCCTCGGTCATCGAGTTTCTCTGCCGGGAGTCGAGCATGTATATCCACGGCCAGGTGATCGGAATCAACGGCGGGCTGGCGACGTGAAACGAGGCGCATGAAAGTCTACGACAGCATCGTCGTCGGAAGCGGAATCACGGGACTGACCATTGCCCGAATCCTCTCGCAGCACGGCAAGAAGGTTCTGCTCCTGGAAAAGGCGTCGATCCTCGGCGGGTCGCTGGCCCGGTTTCGCGTCGAGGGAATCCCCTTCGACGTGGGGTTCCATTTCACCGGCGGGTTCAATGACCAAGGCACCGGGGTGCTCGATGTGATGCTCTCGCTGCTGGGCGTGCGCGAGCAAATCCACCCGATTTACTTCCCCCGCGAAGCGTGCCATCGAATGATATTCCCCACGCGCGGGATTGAATACATCGTCCCCTGCGGGACCGAAGTGGTGCGCCAGCAGCTCAAGCGGGATTTCCCGCCCCTCGCCGCGGGGATCGATCGGTATTTCACCCGTTTTCAAGAGGTGATCGACAACACGCCGACCCTGAATGTTTCCGGATTCGACGAATTTCCCCCTCCCATCGAGGCCGACCGCGTCACTTTGCAGTCGGTCCTGGATGAATGCGTTCCCGACCCGCTCGTTCAGACGATCCTGGGCGGATTGTGTATGTGTTATGGCACGCGCCCCAACGAGGCTTCATTCTCCACCCATTGCCGCGCGAGTTTTGGAATGCAGGAGTCGTTGGCCCGGGTGGAGAATGGCGGCGATGCCTTCGTCGATGCCCTGGTGGAGTCGCTTCGCAACGATCGCATCGAGATCCGCACGCGCTGCACGATCCAGAAATGCGAAGACGTCAAGCAGCGAAAAGTCGGCAAATTCATATTGTCCGATGGAACCGAAGTCAGCGCCTCAACCTGCGTCTTCACCATACACCCGCGCAGCATTTTGCCGATTCTTCCCCAGGAGAATATTTCCAAGGCGTTTAGAGATCGGATCGAGGATTTCGAGCCAACCAACGGGTTCTTCACCTTGTACGGAGCGATCGATGAAATGAAGGAGCGGGGCGCCGTCACGCTCGCGTCGATCCTGCCCGACACGGACCTCAACGCGATGCTCACCTGTCGTTCGCCCGAGCCGGTGGACGGGCCGATGATGGTGCTCAGAAGCCGGGAGCACGGATCAGACGGACCCGTGAACACCGTGACCGCGCTCGAGGTGTCGTTTCCGGAATCGATCCAGCGCTGGTCGGAGAGTAAGCTGAAGCGGCGGCCGCCGGAGTATTACCAGTACAAGAGACAGCGGACCGAATCGGTCGTGGGCCGCATCCGTCAATATATCCCCGAGTGCCGCGACATGCGCGTGATCGACTCCGCTTCCAGCCTGACTTACCGCGACTATCTGCACAGCCCCGACGGAAGCGCTTATGGAATTCGCCAGAAGATGGGCCAATTCAATCTCGCGGGAAGGCTGCCGCTGGCCAACGTCTACGCCGCGGGCCAGAGCGCGCTATTGCCCGGCGTGCTGGGGGCGATGACATCGGCGTTCTTTATCTGCCGGAGCATTTTGGGCCGGGATACGTTCAGAGAATATCTTGCTGGCAAAACATGCTCTTCAATCGCGCGGTCATAACCGGTTGCGGCGCCGTCACCCCCATCGGCTATTCGGTGGATGAGATGATGCGC
>Ga0116134_1001559_pt1 | contig 11522 bp, 11 predicted proteins | sample June2015DPH_19_5_FD_89737 | JGI IMG/M metagenome (GOLD analysis project Ga0116134, IMG submission 89737) | Peatland microbial communities from SPRUCE experiment site at the Marcell Experimental Forest, Minnesota, USA - June2015DPH_19_40 | ecosystem: Environmental > Terrestrial > Soil > Wetlands...
AGGATTTCCCCAAGGGAATCCGGTTTTGCCGCCCGCAATTTACCGGCCAATTTTCGGTGAAAACTTTCGGACGCCTGAACATCCGGATTTGACTCTGTTGCCACCAGCATTTCAGTCACGTTTGAAATTTCCGCCAGATAGCGGCGACAGCCTTCACAGGTTTCCAGATGCGCTTGAAGCTGCCGCGTCTGCCGCGCATCCAGAGCGTTCGATGCCAGCCAGGCAATGAGTTTCCGGTTTTGAGCACAAGGTTTCATAACACACCGCCTTTCGTTTTGAAATCGGACCGTTGGGCGCTGAAGGCATTCATTTTCCGAAGCTTGTCCAAGGCATGAAACAAACGGGATTTGACCGTCCCCACCGAGCAACCCAGGGCGGCGGCAATGCCCTCCAATGAATCATCCACGTAAAAACGCAGAAAGATGACCTGCTGGTGTTTGGCCGGCAATGCCTGGACGCATTGCCGCACGAGCACCGCCTGCTCACGCAGTTCGACGGCCTGGTCCGGCAGGGCGGCGTGGTCGGGCAGATTGGTTTGTTTCTCAAATTCATCTTGATCCCGCGCACCGGACGTGGCAGCCGGCCGGAGACGATTTCTCCGGAGGACATTGCGGTAACGATTCAACAGAATCGCGCAAAGCCAGGTGAAAAACTGGCAGCGCCCGTTGTAGCGGTGCAAACACTTCCACGCTTCCACCAGCGTGTCCTGCGCCAGTTCTTCAGCCAGCGTAAGGTTGCCACACAACGCGGCGGCCTGTCGCAACAGCCGGGTTCCATGGACGCGGCAAATCTCACCAAACGCCTCGGCGTCGCCGGCCCGGGCCTGGTCGAGAAGACTTCGCGGGTCTGAGATTTCGGTTTCCACGAACGTTGGACTCAGGCTGAACACATTTCGATTATAGCCGAAAAACCGGGACAGTTCCATCGTGGAACTGTCCGCCCGTTTTTTTGTTTAATGAATCATGGTTTTACCGCTTTGCCAATATTTGGTGAAGAAACGGAAAATGGAGGTCCCTCTTTCTCGACAAAGATGATCCCGCAGGAAACTTTGCCGAGAGAATAGGCGGATTCGAGTTTAAATCCACGGTCCACCCCCTCGAACACAAAACGTTGGAAGGCAAAAGGGCCGTTTCCAAAAGGATCCATCACAGTCTTGAATCCCGCTTCGCCGTGCAGTTTGTATTCCACCCCCGCATGAACCATTGCCAGTTCCGCTTGTGCTCTGAATTCCCGCCGACGCGGCCCTCCTACCGCAAGCAATGGATTGGGGAGAATGACAGGAACCAAGGGGTTTTGAGATTTCTGAATTTCCGTGTCGAACTTTTGCATCTGTGCTTCAAACTCTGGCTGCGGCAACGCCATGATGCTGGCGAGACGCGGATAGAGCGGTTCCATGTCACGGATCAGTTTGAGAACTCCATCACTTGTTCCGCCTGATGCGACAAAAATGCGCTGCCAGACATTGGTGTCCTGTTTTTCTCCGCGTTCCCCATGAAACACGAAATCAAAACCGCAACGATCGAAATCTGTGTGAATGTCTTCCATTGCCTTCATGTCGTTTCCTGGATTCTCCTGCTGCAACTTCTGAATCTTGGTTGCCAGCCAATCAGGACCAAGCAATTTTTCTGACATCATGGCAGTGGCCACCGTGCCCCGGGCCGGAGCCGCATCGAATCCATCCATCAACTGCTTCAGGGTCTCCGGTGAGAACTGGCCGAAATTTCCCGCCACTGTGGCATACTCGAGGGCTTCAACGGCCTGTTGAACCAGCGTGCCAAACAAAGTGCCGTCACGGGAGACATTTCTGCCCAGCACGAACGCCGCGAGCAAATCATCGCACGCGGCGGCTTGATTGCCATGTTGCAAATCCCACATCGCGCGCAACTGCGACGCTTGGGCCACCTTCTTGGTGGGGGCCAAATGAGGAAGTTGCGTGGCTGGGCCGGGACTCATATTAATGCCCCAGTCACAGGGCACTTTTTGTTGTGCCGCTTGTCGCACCAACTTGAACTCACTGTCATACCTGGCTATAAGTTCGCCGAACCGTTCCGGGAGTTTTTGGCCATGCCAATTGGTTTCGAACAGATAGTCACGGTCAGTCTGCGACAACTCCGGCGCCAACAGAAACGCCTGATAATAGAGCAGCGCCGGATTGATGTCCGTGCGGAACGGTTCGCCGCGCGCGGCAGGCAGGGTTAAAATCAGCAAAGCAAGGCAGGTGAATTTTGTGATTTTCATAATAGTTTTTCGATGTTGCATCTGCCCATTGATAACGTGAGCACGCCAAAAGGTTCATTCTTTTGTGACTTTTTGCCTGCTATGGAGGGGAGCAGGCCGTTCTGATAAAGACGCTATTGCAGTTCATATTGTTATTGGCGCACAAAAGTTCATGTGGAGATCTTGCGGACATTTCGTCTGCTCACAAAGCGCCAGGGGACTGGCGCACTCCAAGACGCTTCGCGTATTAGCAGAATCATCGTGCCGCGCGCAGCGTCTTGGAGTGTCCACCCTCCGCAGTACTGCTACGGAGGACGGGCGGCGACCCTCCGCCGCTTTTGCCAGAAGCATGTCAAACTGTGCCAATGTTAACTGGACCTGCTATGAAGCCGGTGACCGGATTCAAGCCCGGCTCAGTTCCTGCCACAGATGCGCGCTCATGGCCTGGCCTTTGGCGAAGCAATCGAGATTGAACTTTTCGTTCGGCGAATGCGCGTTGTCGTCCGGCAGGCCCAAACCCAGCAGCAGCGAATCTGCGCCGAGAATTTTTTTGAAATCGTTGACGATGGGAATCGAGCCGCCCTCACGCATCAATACCGGCTGGCAGCCGAATGCGGCTTGGAGCGCGCGCAACGCCGCCCGCGCCCGCACGCTCTTGGGCGAAACCAGATACGCCTCCGCGCCATGACCGGACTCGATTTCGAGCCGCACCGTCGGCGGACAGATTTTTTCGATGTGCCGGCAGACGAGTTCGCGAATTTTCGCCGGTTTTTGGTTTGGCACGAGGCGGCAGGTGATTTTCGCCCGCGCCCACGCCGGCACAATCGTCTTGCTGCCTTCCCCCTGGTAGCCGCTCGTCAGGCCGTTGATCTCGAATGTCGGGCGCGCGCTGCGCTGTTCGGCGGGCGTGAAGCCGCGTTCGCCAAATAACTTTTTTACGCCGAGCAATTTCTGGAGGTCGCGGTCCTTGATGGGCAGCCGGGCGAATTGTTTCCGTTCGTATGCCGAAAGCGGCGCGACGTCGTCGTAGAAACCCGGAATGGTCACGCGGCCGCTGGCATCGCGGAGTTGCGCGAGCAACCGGGCGAGGGCCATCGCCGGATTTTCCACCGCGCCGCCGAAAACACCGGAGTGCAAATCGCGCGACGGGCCGCGCACCATGATTTCAAACGCGATGATGCCACGCAGCGAATAAGCCAGGGCGGGATGTTTGGGGCTGGGGATGTCGGTGTCGGAGATGACCACGGCGTCGCAGCGCAACTCCGCGCGGTGCGCCTTGAGAAATTTTGCGAGGTTCGCGCTGCCGACTTCCTCCTCGCCTTCGATGACGAACGTGAGGTTGCAGGGCAGGGGAGTGCCGGTTTTGAGATAGGCCTCGACAGCCTTGAAATGCACGAAGTTCTGGCCTTTGTTGTCCATGCTGCCGCGGGCGTAAATCGAGCGGCCTTGGATGCGCGGCGCGAACGGCGGCGACTTCCACAAATCAAGCGGCTCCGGCGGCTGCACGTCGTAATGGCCGTAAATCATGAAGTGCGGGCGCGGCTTGCCGCGCCGAAGCGCAGCGGAGACGGGCGTTTTGGCGACGACGATGGGATGGCCGGCGGTTGGGTACACGCGCGCCTCAAGGCCGATTTGCCGGGCGTGGTGAACGAGCCAGGCGGCGCAGGCGCGCATGTCCTTTTTATGCTGTGGCTGGGCGGAGACGCTGGGGAAGCGGAGGTAATCGCACAATTCGGCCACGAAGCGGGCCTGGTTGCGTTTCAAGTAATCGAGCACGGCTTGCATGGCGTCTAGTTAATCCGTGAATGGCGCGCTTGCCAAAGCAAAACTTGCCGGCCACCGCCTGAAAATTTCGCGGAGCTTGACTTTCGATGGCGGTGGTTGAACCTGTGGCTGTCAGGTGTGACGACAAACGATGAAATGTCCGCATTGCAATCATACGTTCGCTTTGACCTGGAAGGAGTATTTTCTAGAAATCTGGGGTCGCCATAGCTGTGTTGCCTGCAAATGCCGGTTCAAACTGTCATACTCATGGTTGTATCTTGCCATCACTGTGCTGATTGCGTTGATCATTGCTGGACCGGCAACGTTCTTGATCGTCCGCTGGACCCACTCCCGGGTGATGGCGGCCGTCGGCAGTTTGGTCATCGTCCTGGTCGTGTTATTGCCGTTGGACCGCTGGTTGGATGATCATTGGCGAAAATCAATGTTGCTCAAACCAAACAAACCAGAAAGCTGAAATGAATCCCGATGCCGGCAGACAGCCATGAACTATTCGGCATTTTGACAAAATGAAACCTTCTGAACTTTTTGGCGTGGTCGTCCGGACGATCGGTTTTCTGGTCATCCTCTACGGCCTGTGGAACGTGTGGGCGGGCTTTGAAAACTTCTTTGAAAACATCCTGCCCATGAATCAAAGCGGCGATGCCGACCAGCCTTCGTCTCTTGCTTATTTCGCGTTTGGTGTCCCATCGCTGGTGCTGGGGGCCGTTTGTTTCTTCCTTGCCGACTGGATTGTCAAACTGGCTTACCGGGATTCTTCCCAATAACGCGGCGCGCCTGCCAAAACAAAACTCGCCGGCAAATTCAGCGCCGGATTGAGGCAAGGCCGCTCAAGCACCGGGGATTTTTTATCACAATTAAAATTCCCCGCATTGCTGCGGGGAATTGAACCTAACAAACCAAGTACTGGCGCGACGACTGTGTGGATAATGAACAGTCCGCCCAGCCTGTTTTTATCAGCGATAACAATGCCAATGGAGGGAGCAAAAATAAGATATTAATCCGCCTGTGTCGCCAACACCCCAACTGATTCATGTAGATTATGACTGTTTTTTATCCTTCAATTACCCTGAGTTGAGCTTCATTTCGGGCAAAAACAACCTCCCTAACCACTCTTCAAGTGTCCACTTTTTGTCATACATGCATCAAATTGGGGCGTTGCCACCCTTTAACTTACGAACCGGAAATCCTTGTTCCGCAGCCAGAAGACTTTCGTGATGCGCTCTCGATGGTTCCTGCCAAAAGGGCAGGAATCGTTGCCCGTGTCCGGCGAATGGCTTTGCGCGCGTTACAATTTTTATCTGGTTAAATTAAACGTTCCGGTACAAACTCCGTTATGAAGAATCACAAGCCAACGCGCCGGATCAGCCTTCAACCACTGGAAACCGGTCAAATCTGGCGGATGGCGGAGTTAAATCTCAAGGTGGGACTTGTTGGCAAATTGCTGGTGCATTACAAACTCGCCAAGCCCGATGCCGTCCGGATCCAGACTTCGGTCAGCGGCAAGCGGGTCGTGGAGAAATATTTGAAAAAGAACAAGGCGGTTTTGATTCAAGAATAACCTGCAAGGCCGGCTTGCCGTTTCGCCGGCAAAATTTCCGGTGGACAAAATTGCAGCTTTGCCAGTTGTCCAATGCTTGTTTGCCAATCGCAGAGATCATTTAACCCAGCCCTTGTCCTTGGCCTGACGGTACAAAGCAGCGAGTTGTGTCGGGGTAACGAAGACCATGTTCGTTTCCCGCTGTTCGTAGATGCGGGCAAGGTCATCCGGACCGAAGGTCCAGCAGTGAACGAAACCGTTCACAAACGCCGGACGGCGCGAGCCAACCTGCTCATGAACTTCACGAAGGAAACCATGATTGCCGTATCGCCAGCTCGTCACCGCGTGAAAAACCGGCATGCCATCAGGCAACGAGTAGGTCAGTTTGTCGATGCCCTCAAGGCCTGAATAGCGGCCCATGTCCGCAAAAATGGAGTGGCAGAACGGAAGCGCCTTTGCATAGCGGGCGACGATGTCGTCATCACCACCCGCCGTGCGGACCGTCCGCATCCCCATCGCTTGCATTGTCCGCGCCGTCCAGTCCAGAAAACCTTCGAGCACACGGTTACGATCGGCATAGGCGAGACCATAGTTTTCCGGTTGAATGTAAGCGACGCCGGAAACATCCGCGATGAATTCCGTCTGCGGCGAAGCATGTTCATAATACCACTGCGCCATGGCGGGCATCAGTTCCCGAATTACCGGCCCCATGCCGAACGCGAACGGGAATTTGCCGAAGGCGGGATGATTGAAATAATTCATAAAAAGACCCAGCCAGGTTTGTTCGTTGTCGCCATCGGACATGACTAGGGCGATGTAAATCGAGTTTTTGTCCAGTGGCGGGGGGGTTGGCTGTTTCGGCTGCATCATCCGGTCAATATGCACGCCGCTCATCACACAGGCATTGCCCAAAAAGTCACTGCAAACGAGTCCCTTGGCATAACGACTTGCAAAAGCGACGCCGTCCCCTTCACCCATCCCGACACCTTCGCCCGCCCAAGGATATCCGAGCACCGCGACATTCGGATCCATCTCGGAAAAAATCTCCGCCATTAATCGGCGTTCGGCAAAGCGATCAGAACCCGGCTTGGTTTCGTCCACCGGCCCAACCACCCAGAACATTACGCCACGCCACTGCAGGTCGTAAGCAAATGCGCAGTTACTGAGCCGGGGCGGGTGCAGGAAGTTGCACAAATGATGACTCAATTTGTTCTTGTAGTTCGCCCACACCCATTGCATGCCCTCGACATACGTTTTGAAACGGCCGCGCAAATCCTGCTGGACCGGCAACCCGAGCTTGTCTGCCAGTTCCGGCGTGGCAACAATCAAGTCCTCGCAACCCGCGACATTTACCGCCAGCAAATCGCCGCGATAGAGTTTTGGGTCTGGAATAATTGCGCCTTTGTAGGCGTTGGAAAATTGTTTGAAAAGGTCCGGCCAATTCGTCACCACTGTGTAACCGTCTATGTGCCCCTTTTCTTTAAGCCAGTCGAGCCAGTTTCGATCCTCCTGATTGCGCTGAATCCAGATTCGCGGCTGGTCGCGGCTCGTCAATCCTTGCAGGCAGCCGATGGCGACCCGTTCCTCGCTGCTCAACCGTTCTACATTCACAACCAACAGATGGCGCGCCGGCGGCTTTGATTTGGGCAGGTAAGTGTCTCCCCAAGGCCGGGGTGTGACGACGAACGGGAGATTTCCCGGCAATGGTTCCGGTTTCTGAATCTGGTCCAACTCCGCGAGCCTGACGCTGAAACTGTCGATGGTTAATTTTCCTTTTTCCAACTCACACCAAAGAATGCCGCGGATCAACAATTGCCCGGCAAAATAACGATCCGATTCATCAGCGCCCGCGGCAACTTGTCCCATCCACACATCACGCGCGCCGTGAAAACTCGCGTCGAGATGGCGGATGAGTGCCGCCGCCGGATGCTGCTCATCACCGACACCAAAGTTAACCAGTGGGAGAACCTGATCCCCGGAATCGAAACTTTGCGGGTCAAGCCACTGAAGGTTGCCTTCGTCGTCTGGCAACATGTCTTCTTTGAGACTGAGCGGATGTCCCGGGATGGAAGCACGAGGCTTTTTCTCTTTCTCCATCGGACCGCCAAAATCACCCGTGTCAATGCCGTTGGCATCGTGACCAAAATAAGCAATGTGACCGAGGTCTTTCCATTCGCCGTTGACCTTGACGCACGGATGACAAAAGGGAACGCCATTCATAACGAGGCATCCGCCCGCCGCGTGAAATTTGCGCAGGTTATTGAAAGCGATCCTGGGGAAGGCGTTGCCATACGGCATCACCAGCACCGTAATACGCTGCGCATTCAAAATCACCGGATCCGACAGTTGTGCGGTTGAAAGGGTTTGTGCTTCGATGCCATGCTGTGCAAGCACTTCAACCATTTTGAAAGGTGGCAGCGATGGAGTGCCACCGTCGGTGGGAAAACCTTCTTCAACAAACACTGCGACGCGCGGTGGGGCGGCGCTCGTTTCCGTCGTGTTTGTCGTTTGGGGAAATCCTGTGAGGCTTGGGCAAAAGAAAACCACCAATCCCATTCGGAGCAACCAGGTTGTCTTGGTCATTTCATGCCTTTCTATCATTTTGTAACGAAATGACTTTCTTTGTCATGCCGCGAGATTAGTTGGTTGCAGCTTGCTGGCAAGTCTGGCGCATCCGTCTTCGCTGCAACTTGGCGGGCGGAAACGCGGCCCGACTTCCATGGGCGGAACTTTTTTGAAACAATCCGTGCGCCGGCCGGGTTATGGAATTGAACATGAAAAGTTTTTCTGCGAGAGCAAATGTGAATCCGGCCTTCAAAATGGCCCAGCCCCTGCCAAGGCTGCCCGGCCATCCAACCGCTGGGGGCAGGAATTGGCTGCACCTGGGATGCGCCGACTGGTTGATATTTCGGGCGGCGACAAAGCCCCGGCCCGATTCCGGGCAAAGCCTTCTCAGCACCGTCATCCTGCACGCGGCAGCGCAGCCGGGAAATGCGCCGGGGCTGTCCCAGGCATTGTTTCGGTGATCGCTTGAGCAGCCAATGACACAGCATCATTTCAAACGATTATGCAAGAGTTTTGCGTTCCACAACGTTTCGAGGATAGGATGAGCCGCCAACAATTGCGGCCCGGCCATGACAGATGCGAAACAATTCGAGGTGTTCATGCGGAATTACCAGAACATGGTATTTAGCACGGCTATGCGTTTGCTCACCAATCAATCTGAAGCCGAGGATGTCACCCAGGAAGTGTTCCTGCGCGCGTACGAGCGTTTCGGCGAGTTGCAGGGCAGTCCGACCGTCGGCGGCTGGCTCAAGACCGTCGCCACCAATCTCAGTTTGAATCACCTTTCCCGCTACCGTTCGCGCTGGACTTTCTTTTCCGAGATTTTCACCGGCGACCCCGACGCGGACGGTGAGCCGGAAATGGAATTCGCCGACGAAAGCAATGCGGGCGAGGAACTGGAAGCCAGGGACCGGCACGCGGTGGTCGAGCAGGCCCTGCAAAAGCTGCCCACGGCGCAACGGGTGCCGCTGGTGCTCTATCACCTCGAAGGATTGCGCTACGAGGAAATCGCCGGGAAACTTGGCGTGTCGCTGGGCAAAGTGAAGACGGACATTTCCCGCGGCCGCGAGGCGTTGCGCAAAAAGCTTCGCCTCACATTGGAACTGGAAAACAACCTGACTGGAAACGCATGAATCCGGATTACAACAAGCAATTGGAAGCGGCGATCAGCCGCGAACTGAAAGCGCTGCCGGAATTGACGGCGCCGGCTGTGCTGGCGAATCGCGTAATGGCAACACTCGAGCAACGCGCCCGGGTTCCCTGGTATCGCCGTTCGTGGCAGACGTGGCCGGTGGCCATGCAGGCAGCGTCGCTCGTTGTGTTGCTGGCGCTGTTTGGCGGACTTTGCCTTGGCGGCTGGCAGTTGTCGCAGACCGGAACCGCCACGCTGGCGCTGCACCGGGTGGGGGAATGGTTTTCCGGACTCAGCATGATTGGAAATACATTCAACGTGCTGGTGAGTGCGGCAGTCCTTGTGGTGAAAAAACTCGGCACGGGTGTCATCGCCACGTGCCTGGTCGCAGCGGGGATCGGCTATGCCATGTGCGTTGGCCTTGGCACCGTGTATTTCCGTCTCGCCTTCGCAAAACGTTAGGAATCCAAATTATGAAAACTACCAAACAAACATGGTTCGTTCTATTGACGGTCACTTGCGGCCTGTTGCTGGCCCCACTGGTAACGGCCCAGGAAACGGATGCCGCCGCGAATGCACAAATGTACGTGCTGACGAACAGCCCTGACAACGGGCAAACTCCTGCCGTTTCCAACGCGCCAGCCGCCTCTGCAACCAACGAGGCGGTGGCGAATCATGAAGACGAGAACGGAGGCGAGCCGCAGCCAATTGTGATGTTCGGCCAGAATGTGGAATTAAAAGCCGGAGATTCGGCTGACGTAATAGTGGTCATCGGTGGTTCGGCAAAAGTCCACGGGAAAGTCCGGCAAGCGGTCGTCACGATTGGCGGCAGCTCGGAGGTGGATGGCGAGGTGGGCGACGCCGTGGTTGCGGTCATGGGCAACGTTCACTTAAAACCGGGGGCTAAAATTAACAAGGATGCCGTGGCGGTCATGGGCACGCTCACGGTGGATTCGGGAGTTAAGATAGCTGGTGACGCGGTGTCGGTCGGCGGCAAGTTCAACATCGCGGACGGGGCAAAGATCCATGGTCAGAAGGTGAACGTGGGATTGCCAATGCCATTCTCGAACATTGAATGGCTGGGCAAATGGTTGAAGTATTGCGTGTTTGAGTTTCGACCGCTGGCTCCCCAGGTCGGTTTTGTGTGGATCATCGCAGGCGTGTTCTTTCTGCTTTACCTGTTCGTCGCGGCGGTATTTCCACGGCCGGTTCAAGTCTGTGTTGATGGTTTGACCCAGCGGCCGGCCACCACGTTCCTGATGGGACTGCTGACAAAAATACTCGTGCCGGTGGTGGTTTTAATCCTGGCCGTCACGGGAATTGGCTTGATCGTCGTGCCGTTTTTGATGGCCGCTTTATTCTTTGGCGCGGTCGTGGGCAAGGTCGCGATTTTGGAATGGCTCGGATTGCAAATCGGACGGCGCTTTGGAACCGGGTTTCAAAAGCCGTTGGTGGCATTTCTGATTGGCACGATCCTCCTGACTTTGCTTTACCTGGTCCCCATTTTGGGGCTGCTGACCTATACGATTTTCAGTGTTTGGGGTTTGGGTTGCGCGGTCACAGCCGCCTTCAGCAGCATGCGCCGCGAAATGCCGGAGAAACCAACGGCTCCGCCACCGGCTTCGGGATCACCACCCGTCATGGCGGCAATGGCTGCAGCGGCCCCGGCGTCAACCGCCAGTGCGCCAGGCATCCCTCCGGCCATTGTTCCAATCGGGTCGGCGGCAGGCGCGACGGAATCACCGGGCGCTTCGGCTCCGGGCAATCCACCGCCCGCCACGCCCCAAACTCAAACAATCGCCGGCGCATCGCCCGCCGCGCCGCCGTTTGTTTTTCCCGCGTTGTCGTATCCGAAGGCAAGCTTTTGGGAGCGCATGGGAGCGGCGTTTCTGGATATGGTGGTTGTGGGTTTTATCACCGGGATTGCGCACCGGCCACTCGGATTTTTGCTGGCGTTTCTGAACGGCCCGCCGATCTTTTTTATTGTTGCCCTGGCTTACTTCGCCGGCCTGTGGGCATGGAAGGGAACCACGATCGGGGGAATTGTGCTCAAGCTGCAGGTGGTGCGCCAGGATGGCGGGCCGCTTACTTTTCTCGTGGCACTCGTGCGCGGACTGGCCGCGGCATTTTCCGCCGTCGTGCTTTTTCTCGGTTTCTTTTGGATCGGTTGGGACAGGGAGAAGCAGGGTTGGCATGACAAAATCGCCGGGACAGTTGTGGTCCGGCTGCCGCGATCAGCGCCCTTGGTGTGCCTTTGAGGGGCAAAGCGTGAGCGACCCCCGAAGG
>Ga0116134_1001560_pt1 | contig 11519 bp, 8 predicted proteins | sample June2015DPH_19_5_FD_89737 | JGI IMG/M metagenome (GOLD analysis project Ga0116134, IMG submission 89737) | Peatland microbial communities from SPRUCE experiment site at the Marcell Experimental Forest, Minnesota, USA - June2015DPH_19_40 | ecosystem: Environmental > Terrestrial > Soil > Wetlands >...
CGTGAAGAAATTGCGAATGCCCAAGGCGGCGACGGATTTGATGTGATCCGCCGCGGCCGCCACGGCATCCTTGCGCTTGCCGGCATCGGCCGAGGCCAGCGCCGACCACGGCTTCTTGATATCCACCGATCCCACGGCAAGCCCGGCCGCGAGGATCGGCTTGATCTGATCGGCCGATAGATCCTCGACGTCGATGCCTTCAAATCCGCTCTGCTTGGCGAAAGCAATCACGTTGGCCAGATTCTTCTGCCAATCGCTCCAACCGCGGCGGAAACCGATGGGGAACGAACCGATGCGTGTATGGGCCATGGTCGCGGGGTGATTTCGCATATAAGAACGCAAAATGCAACCGCGGAGCGACTGTGTTAAATGTCAAGGTTTTTTACCACGTTCAATTGGTCCCAGGCCAAGTTGTCTCGAACCATGGCATTTCTTCGCGGTTGGCTTGTTTTCAGGCGAGAACGGAAAGGCCGCGCTTTGGCGTATAATGCCAGACGATGTCGCGGGAGCTTTGCAGCCTCTGTGGAAAGCCGATCGCGCCGCACGCGCATTACCTCGTGCGGATCGACGTGCTGGCCGACCCGTCGATGGCGCCGATCACCGCCGGCGAGCTGGAATCAGTCGATTTCGCGGCGATCATCAATGAGTTGCTCGACGAGATGGGACGGATGACGGCCGAGGAACTTCAGGATCAGGTTCATCGACATTTTGAATTCAAGATCTGCCCGTCCTGCCAGCCGCGATTTTTGGCCAATCCGCTCGGCAAGCCGCGCGTGGCGGGGATTGCCGAGAATTAGTCCCAGGGCGGGCGGAGCCGACGGCGCCGTAAAAAAATAAAATAGGCCGCACGGCGGAGGGTTTGTGCCGTGCGGCCTGGCGGAGGAGGAAACGAGGCTTGTTGGCGAGGCCTATTGTCCTAACAGACCACGCCCATGTATTGTCAACCGTCCCGAACATCCCGGATGCTGATTGTCATCTTTTTCATCCTGACGCGGTGAGTAGTACAAAAGTTGTGCCGCGGCTGATTTTTGGAGACAATCGCGTTCGCTCGCCCAAGGTTTTTTATCGTGAAATGGCGGTTTTTGTGCGGTTTTCAGGGGTTTGGGGCCGATCATTTTTTGACTTTCCCTTCTGCTGGGAAGCCTCGATGAATCAACGTATGTCGATGCGATATCGGCGAAACATGCGGCAAACGTGCCGGGGATGCACATCAACTACGCATGGGGGTCTGGGGGCCTTTGCCAGCGCGGCGGCCCTTAGCGCCGGCCTCTTATTGCTTGCCATGGCGGTCGGATGCCAAGCGCCCGGTGGATCCAACAACCAGGCAGAAATTGCCGGTGGCGCTACTGTCGAAGCGGTGGACATGGACGCGGCGCTGGAGCCGACGCCGATCGACGGGCCGGTAACTCTCTCGGCGGCGAAAAATGAGTGGGTCAGCTTCTCCGTGCGGATCGGCAATCTGACGCAATTGGGGGAAAGGCAGGCTCTACAGCTTCACGTTTCGCCGGCGATTGCGCCGGAGAATTTTTCGGCCTACCAGGCTTTGCCGATGCCGGTGGATACCAACCGCGCCGGCTTTGTTCGACAAACGGGCTTGGCCGCGGGAACAAGGCAGTTGCCGCGCGCCCTCCTGCCGTTGAACTGCCAGAACGGAGTTGTCGATCTTTCCAGCTTGCGCGATCCGGCGCATCCGTTTGATCCGCAAAGCCGAGCCGGCGACGGCGGCCAGGCGCCGATTGTCTGGATCGACCTTCACGTTCCGAACGAGGCCCGGGCGGCGGATTATTCGATCACATGCGAACTTGGCGCCGGCGGGCACTCCCGCGCGGCATCGAACGTGAAAGTTTCCCTGCACGTCTTCGATTTCGCCATTCCACAACGGCGCCACCTGCTGATGGTCAGCGAGATCAACTGGGATCGGCTGCGGCAATTCAACCCCGACGCTTTCGAAGCCGTCACGCCCAGGCTGATGAACCGCGAGAATCCTAGCTACGCCGCGGCCATCAAAACGCTCGATCAATTGGTCATGTTGGCGCAGCGGAATCGCACAGAGGTGGTCGTGCCGCGCTTGCAGCCGACGGTCAAATGGCTCGTCGCCCAAACCCCTCAGGTGGACTGGTCGGATTTTGATACGGTTGTCACTCCGTGGCTAGGCGGCGACGCGTTCGCGGACAAGACGCCCCTGGGCTATTGGCCGCTGCCGAGCGTGGATTATCTGGACAATTACGACGCGGCCAGCCGGCGGGAGTATTGGTCCAACGCCTCGGCGCATTTCAATCGCCAGGATTGGCTGAGCCCCACGGCGGTATTCCTGCCGACGGATACGCCGGGCCGCGCGACGGCGCTTCAGAGCATTCAATTTTCGATGCAGGCCAGGGCAATCCTTGATGCGCATCCGCTGGTGCGCGTGGCGATACCGCTGGAGGACGATCAAATCCAATTCGCCTCATCGGACAATCCGATGCTTCTGAATCCGTCGATGGTCTCTCGCCTGATCACATTGGCGCCGGGGCTGGTATTTGGAGCGCCGACGCAGTCCTGGCCGATGGAACTGCGCCGGCCGGAGCATTGGCTGCGGACCGAGGTGCCGGGGCTGGCGCCCTATGCCGGCGCCGGCGCCAGCGGGCCCGACGTGCGGCTGTGGGCGTGGCTGGCGTATCTGCGGCACGCGGATTTGATCTTCTGGTCCGATGCTCTGCCCGACCAAGACGATCCAACCCAGCCGGCCGACCCCGGCAAGCTCACCTGGTTTTATCCCGGAAGCTGGTTCGGCGTAGACTCGCCGGTGCAGAGCATTCAACTGAAATGGCTTCGCCGCGCTCAGCAGGACTACGAATACCTTCTGCTGGCGGAACAGCGCGGGATGCGGACGGATGCCCTGCTGCTGGGTCGGCTGATGACGCGGCAGGTGGAGCTTCAGCCCATGCAGGCGCCCGATCCCGAATACGGGCTGCTCAGCGGAACGATCGATCAAAAGACCTGGGACGAGGCGCATGCGCTGCTGGCGCGTACGATCCTGTTGCGATCGCCGGGGGCGTCGCCGGACGATCCCGACGTCAAGATTCTGGAGCGCGACCTGAATCTCGACATCGTCCGCTGGCAGGAACCGAAGGAAAGACCCTACGTTCTGCCGCAGACGGCGCAGTGGCTTTGGGACGATCCCGGCCGCTCCAACGGAGACCATTGGGCGTCCTTGCGATTGGGCGTGGACATTTACAACGCCGGCGACAATCGGCCGGACCAAAATCAATTGCTCTGGAGCCGTGCCGGCGACGCGTGGGAATATAACCCGGCGCCGGTCCTGATCGGCGCCCTGCGGACGTATTGGGTACAGCGATTTTCGATGGACGCGCGCGTGAACCTGGATCGAATCACGCCGGATTCGCGAAGACCCATCGAGATCACATTCGTCGATGGCTACACGCGCGCCCAGTATTCCACGCAGGCGGCGCTTCCCGTCGCCGCCAGCTTGCGCCGAGAGGGAAACGTTCACATCGACGGCAAGCTCGATGACTGGAGCGGCGACGATCTGATTCACGACGGGCGTATGACGAAAATGGTCGATCGGCCGTCGATCCAGCATTGGCGAATCGAGCCGTCATCGGCGCCCTCTCAGATTTACACGGGCTGGAGCGATGACGATTTTTACGTTGCGTTCTGTGTGAACGGCGTTTCTTCAAATCAGGAGCTTCACCGGAATTTCGTGGATTACGAATCACGCCGGGCCTGGGGCGAGGACCTTTGCGAAATCCTGGTCCAGCCAATCTACGATGACAACTCCCCGGGTCCGCTGACGTACTTGACCTGCAAACCCAACGGCGTTTGCGTGGTGAGGCGGCGGCTCGATCCGCGAACCCATGCCGATCCATGGCGCGAAATTGACGGCACGATGGTGCGCTACGCCGCCGAGCCGCATCAAGGCGCGTGGACCGGCGAAACCGCCATTCCCTGGCAATTATTGCTCAACGGCAATTCCGTCAGGCCGCGGCTTTTGCGGTTCAATTTTATCCAACATTTCCAAAGCACCGGCGAGTCGGCGAGTTGGGCCGGGCCGATCGATTTCGATCAGGACGATTCGTTTATGGGACTCTTGTTCTTAAAGGACTTAAGTGCGCCGGGGCTGCATCAATAATGGCCGCGAATCCGATATGGGTCGGACATTATTCCTGATTTAACAGCAAGAGGCTCACGCCGAGGCGCGCGGCGCCGATTTGCTTGGCCCCGATGGTCGCCCTGGTGGTAGAGTGAACGTTAGTTTCGCCTCAGCGGGATAATGCGAGCAATTTATTTGTCCGCCGAGGGCGGGTCTTCTATCCGCCATTCAAGGAGAATCAAATGCTTCGTAACGTCGGAACCAAAAGTCTGTACCGGTCGTTGATTGTCGCGGCGGCATGCGCGGCGGGGACAATCCTCGCGGCGGGGGCTCGCGCGGCGAGCATCTCCGACAACAATTCGACCTTGACCATCAACCCGAGCGGTTCGACGAATCCGCTTATCAGCCAGTGGATCGTGGACGGCGTGGACCAATATGGCGGGTCTCCGGCTGGAGGCGAAAATCTTAGATTTGCCATCGGCTCGCCGGGAATCGTCGAACAACTCAATTCGCTGACCGTGGCGAGTTCGTCGTTCGGGAGTGGAATCGTCTCCATAACCTATCAGGGCGGCGGATTCACCGTGTCGGTCAACGAAATCCTCAGCGGCGGAAATCCCGGCAGCGGGGCTTCGGCCATCAGCGAAACAATCGAGGTTTCCAACACTCAAACGCCGCTGCCCGTAATAGAAGGCGCGGCTTCGCCGGCCGATGGTTCCACCACCTTGGTGTTCAGTCTGCTCGACGACGTCAATTTGAACGTCAACGGCACGCCGGGCAACGACACGCTGACCCTCAGTCCCGGCAGCGGAACAAACACGGCCAATCAAACGGATCCCTCCGGGGCGAAGGTGAATTTCACCGCGACGCCGACACCGGATTTGTTCGAGACAGTTGACGCGACCACGGGAACCCCCAACGGTTCTCTCGGCCCGGTGACGGGCGACGAAGCATTCGCAGTCGAATGGAATATGTCCATCGCTCCCGGCGATTCGGAGATCGTCAGCATCAACGAAACGCTATCCGGCGGCAGCACCGCCTCGGTGGTGCCGCTGCCGAATTCCGCCGCCGCCACCCTGGCGATGCTCGCGGGTTTGGGCATCATCGCGATCGTTCGCCGGATGCGGAGAACGGCCAAGTAACCCAATCGTCTTTCAATCACGCGTTAAAGGCCCGGAGGCAGGCTTCCGGGCTCTTTTTTTGCTTTTTCACACTCGGCGGATGAACGCTCGCCGGGATTCGGTTAGAAATGCTCTTTAATGGCCGGCACTTCCCCGCAGCGTATGGGCGTTATCAGAACAGCATTTCTGTTGATGGGCTGCGTTGCGCTGCTGACGTTGTCGTTTGCGCCCTTGGGACAGTTCTATCTGGCGTGGATCGGACTTGCGCCGTGGCTGGTTTTCCTGGCGGGGGCGAAGTCACGGAGATCGGCTTTCTTCTATAGCTGGATCGCCGGGACCGTCTTCTTCACCGCCAATATGTGGTGGATGGCGTACATCAGTTGGCCGGGCATGATGGCGCTGATGATTTTCTGCGGGCTGTACTGGGGGCTGGCGGCGCTGGTGATTCGGGAAGCGGGGTTGATGGAGGATCTTTCCCCTATCCTGGGCGTGCTGGGCATTGCCGTGGTCTGGGTGGCATTTGAATGGCTGCGAGGCATTCTCTTCACCGGGTTGCCGTGGCTGTTTCTCGGCCATTCGCAAACGCCGAACTTGGGCATGTGCCAGATCGCGGACATCACCGGTGTATATGGAGTGAGCTTCTGGGTTGTAACGCTCAATGCCCTGGCGGCGATGGCGTGGGTGCGACGCGGTCAGACCAAGCCGCTGATTCGCGCCGCCGCGGCGGTGGTGGGAATGATCGTGGCTATCCTGGCGTATGGGACGTATCGCCTGTGGCAGACGCCGCGATCGCTTTCGCCGGGGCCGGTGGTCGCCGTCGTCCAGGCTGATTATCCGCAGAGCAATTCCGGGGAGAAGGGAGCGACGATCCAGGAGCGTCTGGCTTTCCACGAGACGCAAACAATCGCCGCGCTGGAAGAGGAGCCGGGCAAGATCGATCTCGTCGTCTGGTCCGAGACGATGATGTATCCGCTGAATCATGAGGCGCGCGAACTGATTCCCTTTTGCCGGGAATTGTACGACCGTCTGAGCGATCTGACCGCGAAGTACCATGTCGCCCTGCTGGCCGGTGGAGATTACGCCGCGGATTGGAAGCCCCAGGACCGTGACGGCCAGTCGGAACTCGCCCCTCGCGACAAGCGGAATTCCGCCTACTTTTTTGACCGCGACGGAAAAATGGACGACTCCCTGGGGCATCGGTACGACAAGATTCACCTGGTTCCCTGGGGGGAATACATTCCCGGCAAGGACTGGGCCCACTGGCTGTATCAACTGTCGGTGACGCTCGGGCCCAAGTATTACTTCGATTACGTCATGCAGCCGGGGCAGAGCGATGCCCTGACGGTCTTTCATTTGCCGGGCGCGGGACGCCATTGGCGATTCGTCACCCCGATCTGTTTTGAGGACATCGACGCGCGGATTTGCTCGGCGATGTTCCGTCCGACCGATGGCCGCGGGAAACGGGCCGATTTCCTCGTCAATTTGACCAATGACGGCTGGTTCAAGGCCAACGAAAACGCACAGCATCTGCAGGCGGCGACCTTCCGAAGCATCGAGAACCGCGTCTGGACCGCACGCAGCGTCAACACGGGAATCAGCGGGTTTATTGATTCAAACGGGCTGGCGAGCGATCTTTTAAGCGCCCGCGAAGCGGGGACCCGCGTCCAGCGGATCATGATCGACAGGCGATTGACATTCTACACGAGATTCGGCGATATTTTTCCCGAAACATGCGCCGGCGCATCGGCGATCATCGCGGCGTGGACATGGTCCAAACGCAAGCGGAGCAGATCATGAAAAATGCTCTCGGCATTCTCTTGGCGCTTATTCTGGGTGGATGCGCATCGCGTCCCGATGCAGCCGAAAAGCTTCCGCCTCCCCCCACGCCCATAGCGCCGGCGCCAAAATACTCCCCCACGCCCCTCGATGCCGGACTGCGCGCCCAGGCCGTTCGCGAGCTGATTTCCCAAACGGCTTCGCCCGATCCGTTCATGCGGTGCAATGCCATAGAAGCCCTTAGCGATTTCGATCCGTCCGATTCGACCGATGCGGTTTTGAAGGGCCTGCGCGATCCGGACCCGCCGGTGCGCTTCGCGGCGACGATGGCGGCCGGGCAACTCAAGCTCGTGGACGCCTATGACATTCTCAGGACGATGGCTTACGACCAGGACTTGCGAGTCCAGGTGGGTGTACGTTTCGCGCTGCACCGTCTGGGGGATACCCGGTTGAGCCACGATCTGGAAAAATTCGCGGCGAGTCCCGATCCGCATCTTCGCGGAACGGTGGCGATGGTGTTGGGCCTCCTGAAGGAACCGAGCGCGACAAAAATGCTCACGACTCTGTTATCGGACCGTGCTCCGTCGGTGAGGCTCCAGGCGGCGGAGGCATTGTGGCGCTTCGGCGACCAACGCGGCCTGACGGATTTGGTCTCCTTTTCAATCAGCGCTTATCCCGACGATCAGATTATCGCCCTGCAAGCCCTTGCCGAGACCGGGGATCAACGTGTCTCTCAGCATTTACGGGGCGAATTGACAAATGATTATGTGGAAGTTTCTCTCGCCGCCGCCAGGGGGCTGGGAATGCTTGCATCGGATGAGGGATGGAACGTGGCCGTCCCGGCGGCCAAAAGCAAAGACCCGCGGCAGAGGGCGATGGCGGCCTTGGCGATGGGTTCCATCGGGCGGACGGACTTGCAGCCGTATTTGGCCGGTCTGCTCAAGGACCCGGAGCCGGCCGTGCGCATCTCCGCCGCGACGGGCATTTTGCAGTTGCGGTCGCCAGGCGTGTCCAATGCCAACTGACGGCAACTCGATTGGGCGGCGGCAATTGGGTATGATTGGCCAAAGCCGGGTCGGCGCTGGATAAAAGTTGACAGAAATGAAGCCATCATTAGGATAATTGGTCCCCACCAAGGCGGATTTTTCGCGGGGGTTCGTGGGAGTAGTTCAAGGAGTCGCATTTGAGTCCCCTTACCAAATTGTTTGTCGTGCTGCTGGTGATCGTCTCGATGCTCAACGCCGCGGCGATCGTTGTCTTCGTCAACAAGGAGCAGCCGTTGCAGCCCCAGTTGGACGCCGCCAATCAGCAGTTGGTGGCGGCGCACATGGAAGCGGCCGCGAACCTGGCGGCCAGGCAAAAGGCCGAGGACGATTACAACGCCGAAAGCCAGCAGCATCAGAAGGATAACAGCGACAACGCCGCCGCCATCGGAGCCGTGCAATCTCAACTCAACGAATCCCGCGTCACCATCGCGCGCTTGCAGGCCGACTACACCAATATGCAAGCGGCATTGAATACCGCCAACAACAACGTGCAGTTGACAACCTCCACGGCCAACAAACTTCAGGATCAGGTCACCCAGCTTCGCACGTCAAATGACGCTTTGGTGAAACAGAACGAGGAATTTGGCCGCCGAAACGCCGAATTGACCAGCACGCTGGAAAGCCTTCAGGCCCGGCAGGAGGAAACTCAGGAACAGCTCGCCCAGTCGAAGGAGAACAATCAAAAGCTGTCGGGCGCGCTCAAGGAGCGGGGTTATGATCCGGACCAGATCCTGGCGACGCCGGTGGCCAATGGGCTGGGCGCGCCCTCGATCGAAGGCGTCGTTCGCGAAAAGAGCGTCATCAATGGAAATACCTTCGTGACGATCTCCGTGGGCAGCGCCGACGGCGTCTCCAAGGGAATGAGGTTTTACGTCGTGGACGGACCGGAGTTCCTGGGGATCGTAACCATCGACACGGTGGACACGGACAATTCCATCGGCCGGCTCGAGGGACAACCGAACAAGGTCGCCCAGGTGCAAAAGGGCAACGAGGTCAAAACCCAGCTTCGTGGATCGTAAGGCCCTTGTGATTGGAGCATGCCATGAGTCGTATCGCAACCGGTGAACGCCCGCTGGTCATGAAGCCGAGCAACAATGTCTACACCGTTCTGGCGGTCGTAGCCACGCTCGTGAACATCATCTGCTTTTTGGTGCTGCTGATGCGGTTCACCGCGGTGTTCGGGGACAAGGCAAATCTGTTCTCGACGCATTGATTGGACAAAATCCGGGCCGTGCCGGCCCGGTTCCCCCCGCCCCTCCGCCATACGCATAAGATCATCCGATGCCCTTTCGCCTGCGTGATTGCCTGCCTTTTCCCCGCTTTTCGACCCCATCGTTCTCGTTCTTGGATCCAGGTCCGCTCATCGACGCCGAATTGGAGCTGATCGCTCCGTCGCAAGAGTGGGTCGATGCGGTGCTGGCGGCATGCCGACATCCGCTATCGATCCAAGAGGCCCCGGCATTGGCGGACACCTCGCGGAAGCAGTTGTTGGATTTTCTCGGCGCATGCCCGGGCGGCCGGCAGCAGGCCAATCCAGCCAACGCCCTCGTGCCTGAACATCACTTCTGGATGCGGGTAACGGACCATCCCGAATTGCCGATCGCCGGCGGAATCGGGCTGAGAATTGGCAGCACCTATGACACCGTGATGTACAGCGGCCACGTTGGATATCACGTTTACCCACCGGCGCGCGGGCGTCATTACGCCGAACGGGCGTGTCGGATGCTGTTACCGCTGGCTCGCCGGCACGGGATCAATCCGCTCTGGATCACGTGCAATCCCGACAACTATGCCTCGCGACGGACCTGCGAGCGCCTGGGCGGCGAACTGGTGGAGATTGTTCCCGTCCCGGTGCAGCACGTGCTCTATCAACGCGGGGAAACGCAGAAATGCAGGTATCGGATCGATCTTGCGTGAGGCTCGTCGGCAAACTGCCCGGCAAATTCACGCCCGCCGCTTGCGCCCGCGAATGGCCCCGATCGCATTGACGATGATGGTCACGACCCCGCCGGCCAGCACAAGAATGACCGCCCAGAACCAGCCCGTCCAGGTAATTGCATCGCCGGGGTCGAAAACCGGAACCGGCGGCGCGGGAGCTGGCGGAGTTGGCGCGGCGGCGGCGGCAACGACCGGTGCGGGCGGCGGAGCAACCGGCGGCGGAGCGGCAACCGGCGGCGCTGTGTGCAGAACAATGTTCTGGTCGCCGGCTTTGGCGGTCTGCTGCTTCAATCGATTTGTATTGAAATTGAAATAAATGGTCAGCCGGTCATCGGTGACGACGGCGCATTGGAATTTTCCGCTGGAATCCGTCGTGAGATTGCTATTTCCGCTGCGCGGGCCGCGGACGTAGATGCGCTGGCCGGATACAGGTTTGTTGTCACGGTCGAGCAGGACGCCGGCAATGGCGCTGTCGCGCTTATAGACCGTGAGGTCTGGAACGCTCGTGCTTTGGCCAGGACCCACGCGGAGATCGCCGGTGCTTAACGCATAGCCGTAGCCATCGTGATCGGCTTCCACGGTGTAGTTCAAATCCGCCCAAAGAGAATCGACCTTGTAATTGCCTTGATCGTCCGTGGTGCCGACCTCGTCGCTGAATCGATAGCGGCCAAAAGGATAAAGGAGTTCAATTCGCGCGTCCTTCAGGGGCTTGCCTTGCTGGTCGACAACTCGGCCGGTGATCGTGCCGAGGCCATTTTTCTGCAATTGGACGACGATTTCATCGCCGGTGCCGCGGTAGACCACGGTGGACTTGGGAGTCGCCATGTCCTGGAATTTGGCCCGGATCTCGATCCTGGACGAACGCAGGACCGGCGACGTTTGGAAAGTCCCATCCGCTCCGGTTGTTATGACACTTTTATCTAAACGAAATGCCGTCTGCTCGTAATACAGATAGACGCTTGCGTTTGAAACGGGCTTGCCCTCAGGGTCCACGACCTTCCCTTTCACCGAAGCCATGATCGTTCGAGGCAGTCGGAATTCGACGCTCGCAGTGCCGCCGGCGGGGACGTTGACTTCCCGTTCATCATCGATTGGCCTGCCGAACCCATTGGCGGGCGTATCGGACAAGATGTAGACCTTCTGCTGGCCCGGCGGAACCCTAATGGAAAATGTTCCGCCGGCATCGGTGAAGACTCGCTGCGCGATGCCGCCCGTTCGCGGGTGCGCCAAATCGTAGATTCCCAGCCCAACGCTGCCGATCGGCTTGGAGTCATCCGCGGAAAGGACTTTGCCGCTCAGCACCACGCCGGGAACGAGGGTGAAGTTTGCGTTCGCTTTGGTTTCGCCCGCGGCGACGGTGAGGGTTTCATTTGTCGCCGCCGTCCAGGATTCCTGCATTCCGCCGCCGAGGTCGAGGCAGACATTGTATGTCCCGGCGCCAAGCCGCTTGAGAATATAGCCTCCATCGGCGCCGGTGACGGCCTGGTTGGATTCCTCGCTTGAGCGGGCGCGCACCACAACCCCCGCCGCCGGCCGGGTGGTCGATTC
>Ga0116134_1001562_pt1 | contig 11516 bp, 9 predicted proteins | sample June2015DPH_19_5_FD_89737 | JGI IMG/M metagenome (GOLD analysis project Ga0116134, IMG submission 89737) | Peatland microbial communities from SPRUCE experiment site at the Marcell Experimental Forest, Minnesota, USA - June2015DPH_19_40 | ecosystem: Environmental > Terrestrial > Soil > Wetlands >...
ACTGCCGGCCTATCTGCACATCAGCAAGGGCACCGCCGCCCTCGTCAACCTGAATACCTTCCCCACCAGCGCCGACCCGGTCGTCTTGCAGCGGGTCGCCAACCTCATGGAAGAAGGCGGCATGCTCACCAAGCCGCTGAACGTGACGCCGCTGGTGTTCCGGTGAGGCCCGTGACGGAAAATACCCTGCCGGTACGGTCCCCGCTGGACGCGCTCCAGATGGAGTTCCCGCATTACCAGATCGTGCTGCACGCCATCGGGGACCGGCTGTTTTACCTCGCCGAAGCGGTCGTGCCGCATGTGCAGCCACGATTCGCCCAAGCCGAAACAATTGACCGGCTACGGGCCAAACTGACCACACCCGTACGGGAGTTCACCGTGAGCCAGCCATCGATACCGCGCGTGTGGGATGTGCTGCTGGGCGGCAAAGACAACTTCGCCGCCGACCGGCAGCAAGCAGCGAAACTTCTGGCGATCTTCCCCCGCGCGGCAGAACTAGCGCGGGAAAGCCGCCAGTTCCAGCGCCGCGCGGTCACCTACGTGGCAGGGGAGGGGGTGCGGCAGTTCCTTGACATCGGCTGCGGCCTGCCGACCGCGCCGAGCACGCATGAGACGGCGCAGGCGATACAGCCGGGCGCGACGGTGGTGTACGCCGATAACGACGAGCAGGTCATGACACACGCACACAACGTGCTGGCCCGCGCTCCCGGTGTGCTGGCCGCCGCCGGGGACCTCACCCACCCGGACGAGATTCTCTTTGACTGGCGGATACGGCAAGCCCTGAATTTCCGGCAGCCGGTCTGCGTGGTCCTGACCATGACCCTGCACTTCTTCGACACCGATACGGCGCGGTTGATCACCGGGCGGCTCATCAGCGCAATCCCGCCCGGCAGTTACCTGATCATCTCGGCCGGCCACCTGGAAGGCGACACCGGCCAGCAATTCACCCGGCAATACGACGCCGGGCACCTGCACCACCACACCCCCGGCGATCTCGCCGGCTTCCTGGCCGGCCTGGAACTGGCCGGCCCCGGTATCACCGACGCACGGGCCTGGCGGGCACCAGCGTCCCTGCCCGCCCGCCCCCGCAACGGCCACGTCTGGGCCGCCGTGGCCGGCAAACCAGCCATCGAACGGGACCAGCCGTGACCGTCCATCGGCCACCTGACCCGTGTCCGTGCGGCCCGGTGCCGAACCAGTGCATCCCTCACCCCATCACCATCACCTGCATCCGCTGCGGCCAGCCGTTCATCACCGACGCCACCTCTCCCGCAGCCCGTGACCAGACCTGCATCCCCTGCCACACCGGCGTCCCGCCAGAAGACATCACTGGTGATGTGTGACCCGCTACTCGAAGACGGGGTGCTTGCGGTGGACGGACAGCAGGATGCCGATGGCGATCATGTCGGCGAAGATGGCGGAGCCGCCGTAGGAGATGAACGGCAACGGGAGCCCGGTGATCGGCATGATGCCGACGGTCATGCCGATGTTCACGAACGACTGGAACAGGAACCAGATCGCGATGCCCGCGGCCACCAGCATGCCGAACTGATCGTCCGCGCGGGTCGCGATGCGCAGCGCGCGCACCACCACCACGCCGAGCAGGGCGACGATCACGACGGCCCCGACGAAGCCGAGCTCCTGGCCGGCCACGGTGAAGATGAAGTCGGTGCTCTGCGCCGGCACGTAGCTGCCGGACACCGACTGACCGTGGAACAAACCCTCGCCGAACATTCCGCCGGAACCGATCGCGATCTTGGCCTGGATCTCGTTGTAGCCCGCGCCCGCCGCGTTCGACGACGGGTGCAGGAAGCTGGTCAGGCGGGTGAGCTGGTAGCTCTTGAGCAGGTGCAGGCTGAGCACGGCGGTCACCGCGGCGGCCGCCGCCACGGCCAGGGAGATGACCCAGCGCAGCCGGATGCCGGACAGCAGGATCAGCCCGGCCAGCTCCACGGCCAGGACCATCGAGATGCCCAGGGCCGGCTCGATGATGACCAGGGCGACGAGCGGCAGCCCGCATGCGATCACGATGCCCACGTCCCGCAGCCGGGGGCCCCGTCGCTCGGCGTCCGGGCCGCGGGCGCCCTCCCGCAATTCGCTGAACAGCATGGCGGTCATCAGGATGATCGCGATCTTGGCGTATTCGGACGGCTCGATCTGGAAGCCGGCGGGCAGGTCGATCCATCCTTTGGCACCGTTGACGCTGGAGCCGAGCGGGGTCAGGACCACCAGCAGCCCAACGACGGCCAGCCCGTAAATGACCGGGGCGAAGACGCGGAGCTGCCGGTAGTCGACCAGGCTGACCCCGATCATGAGGACCAGCCCGAGCACGACGTAAATGGCCTGCTTGTCGAGGTAGGTCCGGGTGCCGGCACCACTGGCGGCCAGCGACGGCTCGGTGGCCGACCAGACGAGCAGCACCCCGAGGACGGACAGCGCGAGGACGGCGGCGATGAGCGCCCAATCCAGGTGGCGCAGGAACGAGTCCCGTGACGTCACCCGGGTCAGCAGGGACCGGGGCCGGGTCCGGAACGCGCCGGCCCGTGGGCCCGGGCCGCCGTAACCGCGCTGCACCCCCCCGATCCGGTCGTAGCTGGCGCCCGGGCGGCCCATGCTCATCCTGAGTATCCCTTCGGAGCGGTGATCTGCCCGGTGGAGGCGATCTGCGGCAGCGAGGCGGGTACCCGGCCGCCCGGCACCGCGGCCTTGTGCCCCTCGAGGCCGTAGATGCCGTCCCAGATCTGGCGGACCGCCGGGGCGGAGGCGTCGGCGCCATAACCGGAGTCGGGGATCATGACGACCACCACGTACTGGGGATTGCCGCACGGCGCGAACGAGGCGAACACCGAGGTCGCGACCTTGCCCATGACCTCAGCGGTACCGGTCTTGCCGGCCACGCAGACCTGGTTCAGCGGGAAGCCGGAGAACGCCCCGGCCGCGGTGCCCTGCGTCACCACACCCGCCAGCGCATTCCTGATGTACGCGAGCGTGTTGGGTGAGACGGGCAGATGGCTGGCGACCGGCGGGTTGATCTGCTGGACCTGCTTCCCGGTCGGGCTGACCAGCGCCTCGCCGATGCGCGGCTGGTACAGCGTGCCGCCGTCGGCCAGGGCGACGTAGGCGTTCGTGAGCTGCAGCGGGGTCACCAGGTCATAGCCCTGGCCGATCGCGGCGATCGCCGCCTGGCCGGGCTCCCAGACGTTGCCGTCCTGGCAGTCCTGGTACTCGATCTGCTGGACGTAGCTGCCGTCGGCCTTGCCGTACTTGCACCAGTCCTGGCCGGTGTAGGCGTTGTCTTTCCAGTAGTAGTACAGCCATTCCCGGGTCGGCACGGTCCCGGTGGACTCGTCCGGCAGGTCGACGCCGGTGGGCTGGCCGAAGCCCCAGTGCAGCGCCATCTGCTGCATCTTCTGCACCGGCGCCTTGGGGCTGGTCACGACGTTGGCGCCGGGGTTGTCGCGCTGCCACATCTCGTAGCCGAGGTTGTAGTACACGGTGTCGCAGGACTGGATGAGCGCCTCGCTGAACGACATGGCCCCGAGGTTCGGCTCCCCGTCGTTGATGTAGTTATGGCCACCGATGTTGACCGAGGCCGGGCAGTCGTAGGAGCCGTCGAGCGGGTAGCCGTCCGCGACCGCCGCGGCGGTGGAGGTCACCTTCCAGGTGGAGCCGGGCGCGTACTGCCCCTGAGTGGCGTAGTTGATGGCGGGCGCCCCGTCCTGCGCGCCGAACAGCGCGTTGAACTGCGACTGGGAGATGCCGTTGGTCCACACGCTGGGGTCGTAGTCCGGGTAGCTGGCCATGGCCACGACGCGCCCGGTGGTGGTCATGACCACGGCCGCGCCCTGGTTGGCGTCGTTGCCGGAGGCCCGGGCCTTGCTGATCGCCGTGGTCAGCGCCTGCTGCGCGTCGGCCTGGATAGTGGAGTTGATGCTGGTGACAAGGTCGTCGCCGGACTGGGCGGGCGTCCCGCCCATGGTCCCGGTGACGTCCCCGGCCGCGTTGACCGACACCGTATTCGTGCCGGTCTTGCCGGTGAGCGCGGTGTTGTACTGCTCCTCCAGCCCGCTCTGCCCGACGAGGTCCGCGGTGGAGTAGCCGACCGCCGACGGCAGGTGGTCCGCCTTCAGCTCCTGGGTGGTGGCGGGCTGCAGGTACCCCAGCACCTGGGCCGGGTCGGCGCCGTCGGGTGACGGGTAGTCGACGACCCCCTGGGTCTGCGCCGTCACGCCGGGGAACTGGCTCTGCTCCTCCATGATCTGCAGCGCCACCTGAGCACTGACGCTCTGGTCCACCGGGATCGGCTGGTAAGGCGACCCGGCCCAGCAGGGCTGGGTCACCGTGGGGCTGCACAGCCGCACCTTCTTCTGCAGCAGCGGGTACGGCGTGTCCAGCAGGGACGCCAGGCGGCGCAGGACGGAGACACCTCCGTCGGGGCGCTGGGACAGCGTCATCATGTCCACGGAGACCACCAGCGCGGTGCGGTTGGTGACCATGGCCTGGCCCACGTCGTCGAGGATCTGGCCGCGTACGGCCGGGACGACGATGTTCCGGGTCTGGTTCGCCGAGGCCAGCTTCACGTAGCTGGTGCCGTTCATCACCTGGAGGTACCAGAGCCGGCCGCCGAGCGTGATCAGCAGCGAGGCCATCACCACGTACAGCACCACCATGCGCCGCCGGGATGCCGAAATCACCGATAACCTCCCCTGCCCCAGTCGAAAAACCGCAGCACCCGGGCAAGTACCCGGACGCGCACCGAGCCACGGCGCATGCGCAGCCGCGGGGCCGGGCCGCGGCTGGGCGAGCCCCGCCCGGCCGACAGGCCGCCGCCGGGGAAAGCGCGGGAGCCGCGCCCGCTGGACGTACTGCCGAACGAAGCCCGGCCCATTGAGTTCCGCCGGAGCATGCCCGGCCCGAACGCGCGCCGCCCGAACACGCTACGGCCGCTGGTCATGCTGCCGGACGGGCCCCGCCGGGGCGATATACCGCCGCCGGACGCTCCCCCGCCCAAGGCCGGGCGCCTGCCCAGCGAACGGCGGCCGCCGAACGTGCCGCGGCGTGGCGTGGTCCGGCTCAGCGTGCCGCCGGTGCCGATCGTGCCGGTGACGCTGCGCCTGCGGAAGCGCGGGACGGCGGCCCGGGCCGCGCCGCCATTTCCCCCGGCCCGGCTCTGCCGCCGCCCGGGGGTAAAGCGCACTTTGGGGATGGGGACCTTCACGCCGGTGACGTGGGTGCTGGCGGAGCCGGTGGGCCGCAACCGGGGTGCACGCTGCCCGGCCGGGCGCCACTGCACGCCCGGGCGGGCAGCGCCGGGCGTCCGGGTAGCCGCGGACAGCCAGGCCTCGCCACCACGGCGATCACCGAGATGCAGCCGGGGGGTGCCCGATGAGCTCGCCTGCCGGACGGCTCCGGCCGCGACCCCGGACAGGCCGGCCGCACCGGCGGCCCAGCCGGCGGACGCGGACGCCGCGCTTTCCCCGGGGGCGGCCCGGCTGGCCGCGCCGTTGAGCCGGACCACGGCGTACAGCACGAACGGGCTCAGGATCACGTCGTAGATCAGTGATGGCGGCAGCACGTGCCGCACGGCCGCCCAGGTCACCTCGGGGTCGCTGAGCATCACGCCGAGCGCGGCATGCAAGGCCGCGCCGACGGCCGCGGCCGCGGCCGAGATCCCGACGTACAGGGCGGGTGACGCCTCGCCCAGCTCCGCCAGCCGGCCGCAGGCGTACCCGACGATGCAGAACACCAGCGCGTACTGGCCGATCGTATGGCTGGCGGGCGGCGCGACGTCCAGCGCCAGCCCGGCGAGGAAGCCGGTCAGCAGGCCCGGCAGCGGGCCGCCGGTGAGCGCCAGCGCGACCACCGTGAGCAGGACCAGGTCCGGGCCGGCCCCGCCGGGCAGGGCGAGCCGGTTGATGAAGGTGAGCTGGGCGAGGAGGGCGACCGCGACGACCGCACAGGAGATCAGGAAGCGGCGCATCTCACCCGCCCGGCGTCGCGCGGGTGGACGGCTGGGCACTGGGCACGCCGGATGCGCCGGGCGTGACCGTCACCGTGACGGTCGGCACAGGCTTCGGGCCCGGGGGCAGCACGGAGTCCCGCGGGTTCTGCGCGGGCCCGGCGATCACGACGCCGACGATGCCGAGCGAGGTGAAGTTCACGAACGGCCTGACCAGCGCCGTCTGGGTAAGCGACCCGGCGTTGCCCTGCACCTGTGTGACCTGCCCGATCGGCACGCCCGGCACGAACGGCCGGTCCTGCACCGAACCGAAGGTGACCAGGCTCTGCCCGGGGTGCAGCACCACGTTCCCGTCGAACAGCCGCAGCCGGAGCAGGTACGGCCCGGACAGCGACTTCCCGGTGCCGGTGACCGCGCCGATCTGGTCGCTGGCCGCCATCCGCGCCCCCACCACCGAGGACGCGTCCGTGGCCAGCAGCACCGTCGAGGTGTCCCGGCTGACCTGGGTCACGGTCCCGACCAGGCCGTCACCGTTGAGGACCGTCTCCTGGGCGTGCACGCCGTCGCGGCTGCCCACGTCGAGGGTGACGGAGTTCGCATAGTCCTGCCCCGCTGCGATGACGCTGGCCGCGACGATCCGGTAACCGCCGCGCCCCGCCAGTTGCAGGAGGGACGACAGCTGGGCCTGATCGGCCCGGCTGAGCTGGGCCGAACTGAGCTCCGCGCGCAGCTGGGCGTTGGCCTTCTGCAAGGCTGAGATCTTGCTGTTCGCGGAGGGGCCACCGGTGACCCAGTCGAACAGGGACGAGACCGGGCTGGTGACGTCGCTGGTCACCCGCTCCACGGGGCCGAAAATGCCGGCCCCGACGCTGCGGACCGGCGACGAGCCGCCGTCGCGGAAGTCCACCGTGATGAGCGCGACCGCAGCGATCAGCAGAACGCCGAGGACCAGGCGCACTCGCCGGGTGTCGTGCAATGCGACTCCTCGTGGGCCCCGCTACCGCGGCGGCCCAGTTCCATCAGCGGCGGGACTCGGGCACGAGGACCTGGCGCAGCGTGTCGAAATCCTCCACGCACTTCCCGGTCCCGAGCACCACCGAGTCCAGCGGGTTGTCGGCCACATGGACGGGCATGCCCGTCTCCTCGCGGATTCGCTGGTCGAGCCCGCGCAGCAAGGCCCCGCCACCGGTCAGGGCGATGCCCCGGTCCATCACGTCACCGGCGAGCTCGGGCGGGCACTTGTCCAGCGTTGTCTTCACCGCGTCGATGACCAGATTAATTGGTTCCTCGATGGCGCGCCGGATCTCGGAGGCGGAAATCACGATCGTCTTCGGCAGGCCGCTGACCAGGTCGCGGCCGCGGATTTCCGCGTGCGGCTCGTCGGCGCTCGGGAACGCCGATCCGAGCGCCATCTTGATCTCCTCGGCGGTGCGCTCGCCCAGCATCAGCGAGTACTCCTTCTTGCCGAAGCTGATGATCGCGTCGTCCAGCTCGTCCCCGCCGATACGGATGGACTGTGAGGTGACGATGCCGCCCAGGGAGATCACGGCGACCTCGGTCGTCCCGCCGCCGATGTCCACCACCATGTTGCCGGTCGGCTCGTAGACCGGCAGGCCGGCGCCGATGGCCGCGGCCATCGGCTCCTCGATGATGTAGACCCGGCGCGCGCCGGCCTGGTGGCCGGCCTCCTTGACCGCGCTCTGCTCGACCCCGGTGATCCCGCTGGGGACGGCGACCACGATCCGCGGCTTGGCCATATGACGCCGCCGGTGCACCTTCTGGATGAAGTAGCGCAGCATCCGCTCGGTCACGTCGAAGTCGGCTATCACGCCGTCCTTGAGCGGCCGGATGGCCACGATGTTGCCCGGCGTCCGGCCGATCATCCGTTTAGCCTCGATGCCGACCGCCACGATCTGGCCGTTGTTCGTGTTCAACGCCACCACGGAGGGCTCATTGAGCACGATTCCGCGCCCACGCACGTACACGAGCGTGTTGGCGGTGCCGAGGTCGACCGCCATGTCGCGGCCGAGGAAGCCCATCGCGTTACTCATGGGGGACGGCAACCTTCCCGATCGGGCGCTTCGGAGCCCGGGGGGCCGGGTGAAGCATTTGTGAAAAAATTACCTAAGACGCGCCGTCTGGGCCGCGCGGGTCAAATGTGAGCCTGGGGAGGAAGGATCTTCATTTGTGATCCGGCTGGACCTTGATACGCAGGCCCTGGCCGAGAGGATTGGGCCCGGCCGAGAATTATGTGAGCTCGGGGAAAAAGATCTTGATTTCACGCTGTGCCGATTCCACTGAGTCGGATCCGTGCACGACGTTCGCCCCTATCTCCAACGCATGGTCCCCGCGAATGGTGCCCGGGGTGGCCTGCACCGGGTCGGTCGCGCCGGCCAGCCCGCGGAACGCTTCCACGGCCCGGGGGCCCTCCGCCACGAGGGCCACCAGCGGCCCGGACGTGATGAAATCGACCAGCGGATCGAAGAAGGGCTTGCCGGTGTGCTCGGCGTAGTGGGTATGTGCCGTCTCCCGGTCCAGGGTCCTCAGCTCCAGCGCGACGACCGTCAGGCCCTTGCGCTCAATCCGGGAGATAACCGCGCCGATGAGGCCGCGTTGGACACCGTCAGGCTTGATGAGGACAAGAGTACGTTCCGGCACGACGCTCCTTCTCGCAGGGCAACTGGGTAGTTGTCGCGAGCAGATCAGGGAGATAACCCGCGGCACGAAGCTTACCCGCGCCCGTGGCCTGCAGCACCGGCGCGGCACGCCCGCCCGGCCGGCGATAGATATGACGGTCATCACGATCACGATCACGACGGGGCCGGGGCCGCGACGGGGGCGCTGGCCCGGTCGGGTGCGGGCAGCGTAAGGGCTCAGAGCCGGACGCACGCGAACCATTTATCACCAATCGCTCCCTTCTAACTACTAAGGGCGATGATTCATAAGACTAGCCCGTGCCGGGCTGCTCCAGCCGGTTAGCCATCCAGATTCCGGTGAACCAGAAGACGGCGAAGATGACGCCCAGGGCGTAAAGGGCGGGAACCTCGATCCCGGCCACGATGATCAGGACCTGCAGCACGGTGCCGGCGATCAGGGCCCACCGGCCCCGGCCGACCAGGCCCGCGAGCACCACGGCGGCGAGCGCCAGCCCGCCGCCCACGCCGCCGGCGACGCCGTGCCGGAGGTGCTCGATCGTGATCGCCACCGGCACGGCCAGGATCAGCACGATGGCCTCGAACACCAGCACCGAGGCGAGCAGGCGGCGCAGGATCGGGCGGCGGCGGCGGCGGGTGCGGGCCGCGGTCGGAGACGCTGGATGTGCCGCTTTCCCAGGGCTGGTCATGAAAGATCGGCCGCCGTGAACGAGTGCCGGCCCGCGCCGCCGGACGGTTTCCCCGCATCGCCGGTGCCGGCGCCGGGGCGGAGCAACTGCCGGGCGTCGCCCGCGGTGACGACCGAACCGGTGATGAGCACCCCCCCGCCGCCGGGCAGGGCGGTCTCCGGCGCGTCATCGGCCAGGGTCACCGCCAGTTCGATGGCGTCATCCATCCGCGCGGCGACCTGGACCCGGTCGTCGCCAAAGACGTCGCGCGCCAGTTCGGCCAGTTCCTCGGGGGGCATCGAGCGGTCGGCGGAGTTGCGCGTCACCACAAGGTCGGACAGGACGGGCTCGAGCTCGTCGAGCATCCCGGCCACGTCCTTGTCCGCGCTGACCGCCAGAACACCGACCAGCCGGGCGAAGCTGAACGCCTCGGTGACCGCAGTCACGCTGGCCGCCATGCCGGCCGGATTGTGCGCCGCGTCGGCGATCACCGTCGGGCTGCGCCGCAGGATCTCCAGCCGGCCGGGTGACCGCAGGCCGGCGAACCCCTGCCGCACGAGGTCCGGGTCGAGGGCCGCACGCTCGTCCGGGTCGCCGGGCGTGTCGTCACCCACGCCGGCGAACCCCTCCACCGCGGCCAGCGCGCAGGCCGCGTTGCCCGCCTGGTACTCGCCGAACAGGGGCAGGAACACATCGGTGTAGGTGCCATTGAGGCCGCGCAGGGTGAGCTGCTGCCCGCCGAGCGCGACGTCCCGTTCCAGGACGCCGAACTCGATGCCCTCGCGGGCTACGGTCGCGCCAACCTCGGACACGCGGCGGAGCAGGACCTCGGCCGCGGGCAGCGACTGCTGGGCCAGCACCGCCAGCGCGCCCGGCTTGATGATCCCCGCCTTCTCCGCGGCGATCTCCTCCACTGTGTCACCCAGGTAGCGGGTGTGGTCGATGGCCACCGGGGTGACGACGGCGACCACGCCGTCCGCGACGTTGGTGGCGTCCCAGGTACCGCCGAGCCCGACCTCCACGATCGCGACGTCGACGGGGGCGTCGGCAAAGGCGGCGAAGGCCATCCCGGTCAGTACCTCGAAGAAGGACAGGGGTGTCCCGTGGCGCTCGTCGGTCAGCTGGATGTACGGGAGAATTTCCGCATACAGCGCGACGAAGTGCTCCGGATCCAGCGGCTGGCCGTCGATGCAGATCCGCTCGCGCATCGACACCAGGTGCGGGCTGGTGAACCGGCCGGTCCGCAGGCCGCGTTCGCGCAGCAGGACGTCAATCATGCGCGCGGTGGAGGTCTTGCCGTTGGTGCCCGTGATGTGGATAACGGGAAAGGCGCGATGCGGATCGCCGAGCAGGCTGACCAGGGTGGCGATCCGGTCGAGCGTCGGCTCGATCGACGACTCGGGGCGCCGGCTGACGATCTCCCGCTCGACCTCGCGCAGGGTCGCGTCGTCGGTCACGGCAGGCTCGCGGGCGTGGCAGTACTCACCCGTCCAGGCTACTGGGGGGCGGCAGCGGCCGGCCCCGGCCCCCGTGGCGCCGGAACCTGGGCGCCGGCCAGCTCGGCCGTGACGACGCGAATCCGGTTCCGGCCCGCGTCCTTCGCCTGGTACAGCGCCGCGTCCGCCGCGGCCAGCAGCTCGTCCAGGTCCTGCCGCGCGCTGGCCAGCTCGGCCACGCCGATCGACACGGTGATCCTGACCAGGATGGGCTCGTCCCGGCCGCCGCTGACGGCGATCGGCGCGTCGGCGATGTGCCCGCGCAGCCGTTCGGCCACCCGCTCCGCCTCGAGCCCGGTAGTGCGCGGCAGCAGGATCGCAAATTCCTCGCCGCCGAACCGCCCGATCAGGTCGCCCTCGCGAAGCTGGGCCTTGAACCGGTCGGCGACGACCCGCAGGATCCGGTCCCCGGCCAGGTGGCCGTGGGTGTCGTTGACCAACTTGAAGTGATCGATGTCGATGATCGCGGCCGAGGCCGGCGACCAGGAGCCCTTGGCGCGGGACAGTTCGGTGGCCGACTCGCGGTGCCACGCCGCCGCGTTCAGCAGCCCGGTCTTGGCGTCCGTGCGCGCCTCCGCGACGAGCTGGGAGTGCATGAGGAAGCGCTTCTGTACCAGTACGACCGGCACCGCCACGATCAGGACGGCGGGGGTGCAGGACAGCGCGAACGCGACGAGCGCCGCGAAGCAGGTTTCGACCGCATCGGTGGTGACGGCCTCGCGGCTGAACATCATGGCCC
>Ga0116134_1001564_pt1 | contig 11495 bp, 11 predicted proteins | sample June2015DPH_19_5_FD_89737 | JGI IMG/M metagenome (GOLD analysis project Ga0116134, IMG submission 89737) | Peatland microbial communities from SPRUCE experiment site at the Marcell Experimental Forest, Minnesota, USA - June2015DPH_19_40 | ecosystem: Environmental > Terrestrial > Soil > Wetlands...
CGATGATCGTCGCCACCTGTGACACCATCAGCGCCCGCGCCCGCCCGTGTCCCCCCGAACTGGTCCGCACCCTCATCAAGCCCACCCACTGGCAGACCACCAAGACCGCCCCGGACGGCATCTGGGAACGCTACTCCACCGTCAGCAGCGGCACCGGGCAGCAGACCTGCTCAAGCTGCGCGGACACCAGTGCGGATGGATCGCTGAGGCGCCCAGCGGGCTCCAGTGGCGTCTACCCGCTTTCCGACTTCCACAGCTGGTCGACGTCGGGGCCAGCGTGACCTCCGGGTCCACCTCCGGGATCATTTCGTCGTTCCCGGACGACGAGCTCACGATGATCGATAACTCGGGCAGCGTAAAGGCCCTGCCCGGATCGCTTGGCAGCGGAGGCGGCAGCTTCTCGGTCACCTGGGAGCGCAGCTCCTGAGAAAGCCGGGCCCGGGCGCCAGGGCTGCCCGGGGCGTCAGAGGGTGCCCTCCGGCCGGCGGGACGGGCTGTTCCGAGTCCTTCCGGCCGGGGGTGAACCCCGCAGCAGCCCGCCACCGGTCAGCGGTCGTAGTACCTCTGACGTTGGTCTCGCCCCCTCAACGAGGCCAGCTGTCGTACGATAGCTGGCGTATGTCGCGCTTAGTTCTCAGCCGGTGAGAGGGATTAGTGGCGCAGACAGGACCCGGTGCCGCGTTGCCGGTCCCTGGCGATGATGCCGCCACCGCGGGGCCGAGTGCTTCCGCCGCGTACCGGGAGGCGGCCGCCGCTTATCTGCGGGAGCTTCTGCTCCGTCCCGGCCGTGCCCGGCGAACGTGGGAACAATATGCCGAACGGAACCGCCCCGGGCACATCAACCAGCTGGCCGTGGCCGAAGTGCTCGCCCGTTACCTCTGGGACTATCCGCGCCGTCCGGGCGATAACGAGATCCTGCCGCGCCAGCTGAAGGACACCGCCTCGCGCGCCCTGTCCGGCAAGCTGCTCAGCAAGGCCGCGCTGGGGCTGTTCATGGACGCGTTCAGCATCCCGGTTTTCGAACGGGAACAGCTGTGGAAGCTGTGGGAGGGATCGAGCCGGATCCGGGTTCTGTCCGGGCCGCGGTCCTTCGCCGCGCGGCCCAGAGCGGAGATCGAGACCGCGCTCGGGCCGGCCGTGCACCGCACGCTGTCGGTGCACGATCACCACTACGTGGGGCCGGATCGGCTGCCCAGCCGGACGCGCACGCTGCAGGTCATCGAGGCCATCACCGAGGACGTCAGCCACATTCCTTACATCTACAACACCGACGCCCTGGCCATCGACCTCATCCAGGGCTGCTCCGGCCTGGGGGAGCGGTTCACCGAGATCACCAGTGGCTTTTTCGCGACCGACATGCTCCTGGTCAAGGCGCTCACCCTCGGTGAGACCCTGACCCTGGAGTACGTGACGAGCTTCAAATACGCGAAGGTCCCGGCCAATCAGCTGAACGGCGACCTGTGCCAGTACCGCCGCGCTGTGCGGCGCCGCATGGAGAATATCGATATTCGCGTCGAGTTCGATCCGGGCATGCTTCCCCGCCACGTCTGGTGGGCTGTCTGGGACGGCGTCGAGGGCAACGTGATCAGCCAGGAAAGTGTCGCGCTGGACGGCCAGAATTCGGCCCAGCGCTTCCTCCGCTTCATCGAGAACACCGTCGTCGGCTTCCACTGGCAGTGGTAGCCGCCGGGAGGCCCAGGTCAGCCTCTTGGACCTGGGCCTCCCAGACGAACTCACAACCTCATGAGCTCGTCCGCTGGGTGAGGTCGTAGACGGTGGAGCCGCCGACGGTCTCCTTCTTGAAGTGCGACGCCACCCAGGTGGCGATGGCCGAGGACCCCCGGCCGCCGCCGAAGCTCTGGCTGTTCGCGCCGATGTAGTAGTGGATCTTGTGCTCGGCGACGAGCGCCTTGAACTCGGCCAGGGTCGGTGCCGGGTCCGTTCCGTTGAATCCGCCGATCGCCATGACCGGCTCGCCGCCGGTGGCCAGCTCCAGCGGCGCCGCCTCCTGGGAGCCTTCGGTGGCCGCCACCCAGGTGTAGCCGGACGCGCCCGTCTCCAGCAGCTTGACCAGCGCGCTGCTCACCCGCGTGTTCCCGCTGAGCCCGCCGGCCCCGCCCGTGCCGCCGGCCGGGCCGGTCCGGCCCGGAACAGTCCCGCGAGCCCCGGTCGCCGAGCCGGCGGAGCCAGTCCCGGTCCCTCCGGTCCCGCCAGGCGCCCCAGTCCCGCTGGGCCTGCCCGTTCCGGTGCCGGCCGCTGTGCCGGCCGTTCCGCCCGTGGTGCCGCCCGTTCCGCCCGTGGTGCCGCGCGTCCCGAAGCCGCCTGCCGGACCGCCCGTACCCGTACCCCGGCCGGCCGGGACACCTCCGGCCCGGCCCGGGGCGCCACCGCCCCCTCCGGCCTGCTGTGGTCCGGCGCTCGGAATCGACCCGGTGTGCGTGCTGGCCACCGTGTCGATGGCGTACGCCGTGGGCCCGGTGAGCCCCGCAACCAGCGCGCACACCACCGGAATCCCGGCCAGCCCCAGCCCCAGCCGCCGCCCGCCGTGCAGGCCTCGCGGGCCCGCCAGCCACGGGCCGGCCAGGATCGTGACTGCCGCGGCCACGCCGGCGCCGGCGATAACCCAGCGGAGCCACGGGAACCAGGACGGCGACCGGCCGAGCAGTTCCACCGCCCACCACGCCGTGACGCCGACCGTCACCGCGGCGGTCACCCGGCCCAACCAGCCCAGCCGGCGCTCCCACAGCGTCATCGCGCCCACGCCGACGGCTGCCGCGATCGCCGGGGCCAGCGCGACCATGTAGTACGGGTGGATGATGCCGCTCATGTAGCTGAACACCAGCGCGGTGCAGACCAGCCAGCCGCCCCACAGCAGGGCCGCGGCGCGGGTCCGGTCCGTGCGGGCGGCCCGCCGCGACACCCACAGCATGGCTGCCAGGCAGATGAGTGCGGCCGGCAGCAGCCAGCTGATCTGGCCGCCGAACTCCGAGGAGAACAGCCGGGTGATCCCGGTGGCGCCGCCGAAGCCGCCCCCGCCGCCCCTGCCGCCAATCGAGCCGGTCTCGCTGCCGGTCAGCCGGCCGAGGCCGTTGTAGCCGATGGCGAGCTGCAGGATGTTGTTGTTGGTCGACCCGCCGAAGTAGGGGCGGTCCGCCGCCGGGACCACCTCGGCGATCAGCACCCACCAGCCGCCGCCCACCAGGATGCCGGCTCCGGCCAGCACCAGCTGCCAGATCCGCCTGCCGGGGCGCGGCGGGCCGGCCCACAGGTAGGCGAGCGCGAATCCGGGCACGACCAGGAACGCCTGGAGCATCTTGGCCAGGAACGCGAAGCCGAGCACGACGCCGGCCAGCACGAGCCACCGGGACCGTCCGTTCTCCAGCGCCCGGACCATCGCGTACGCGGCGACGGTCAGCAGCAGGACGAGCAGGGCGTCCGGGTTGTTGAACCGGAACATCAGCGCGGCCACCGGAGTCAGCGCCAGGACGAGTCCCGCGATGAGCCCGGCCGCCGGGCCGAACCACCGGCGAACCGCCGCGTACAGCACGGTGACGGTGGCCACTCCCTCGAGCGCCTGCGGGACCAGCATGCTCCAGGAGTTGACGCCGAAGATCCGCCCGGACAGCTCCATCACCCACAGCGAGGCCGGGGTCTTGTCCACGGTGATGAAGCTGGAGGAGTCGAAGGAGCCGAAGAAGAACGCCTTCCAGCTCCTGGTCCCGGCGTCGACCGCGGCGGCGTAGAAGTCGTTGGCCCAGCCGTTGCGGCTGAGGTTGACCAGGTACAGCAGCGCGGTCAGGGCGAGCAGCCCGAGCAGGGCCGGCCGGGCCCATCCCGGATCGGTGTCAGGCCCGCGCAGCAGCCGTTTCGTGCGGCCATACGCGCGGGCATGGCCTCCGGCCGCGTGCGCGGCGGGCGTCGTGATGGCGGTCAATGGATGCTCCCGTCGGGCTGGATGGTGGTCAGGGTCTCAGCCGGCTTGATGTGATCGCCATGGCCGAACACCCACGTGCGGTACAGCAGGAACCGGAGCGCGGTGGCCACCAGGTTGGCGGCGACCAGCACGCTCACTTCCGCGCCGCGCCCCGGCGAGGCGACGGCCGCGTGCAGCCCGGCCAGTGCGCCCGAGGTGAGCGCGAGCCCGGCGGCGAAGGTCATCAGGCCCTTGACCTGATGCCGGGCGGCGTGCGAGCGCCCGCGGATGCCGAACGTCAGCCGCCGGTTGGCGGCGGTGTTGGCCACGGCCGTGACGAGCAGGCTGAGCGCGTTGGCGGCCTGGGCGGGCATCGCGTTGCGCAGCAGCAGGTACAGGACGATGTAGGCCAGCGTGCTGGCCACGCCGATGGCGGTGAACCCGGCGATCTGCCAGCCGAGCTCACCGCGCGTCCCCCGCCGTTCCGCGCCGGTGGTCCCCGCCTCGCGCAGCGCGGGCACCTTGATCGTCCCGCGCATGAGCCCGCAGCCGAGCCGCGCGATGCCGCGCAGGTCGGCCAGCGCGGTGGCCAGGATGTCGACCCGGGAGTCGGTGTCGTCGATCCAGTCCACCGGGACCTCGTGGATGCGCAGGCCCGCCCGCTCGGCGAGCACGAGCAGTTCGGTGTCGAAGAACCAGCCGGTGTCCTGGGTGAGCGGCAGCAGGGCCCGCGCCTGATCGCGCCGGATGGCCTTGAAGCCGCACTGCGCGTCGGTGAATTCGGCGCCGAGCGAGGCCCGCAGCAGCAGGTTGTAGCTCCGCGAGATCACCTCGCGCCGGGGCCCGCGGATCACCCGGGAACCGCGCGCGAGCCGGGTACCGATCGCGATGTCGCTGTGCCCCGACAGCAGCGGGGCGACGAGCGGCAAAAGCGCGTTGAGATCGGTGGAAAGGTCGACGTCCATATAGGCGAGCACGTCGGCGTCGCTGGCGGCCCAGATCGCCCGCAGCGCGCGGCCCCGGCCGGGCTGTTCCATATGCACAGCGGTAACGCCTGGGAATTCATGGCTGAGGGCCTTCGCAACCGCCCAGGTTTTATCGGTGCTGCCGTTATCGGCGATCGTGATGCGGGCGGTAAAAGGAAATTGCTGCTGCAGGAATGAGCAGAGCCGCCGGACGCTGGGAGCCAGATCGCGTTCCTCATCCTTGACCGGGACGACGATGTCCACCTGCGGCGACGGAATTTCGCGATCAGCCACAGGACGTCCGGGTTCGGCGACGATATCAAGTGGCTTCATGCTTCTCAGCATCGGCTGGCGTATTCGGTTGGAGCTGAACGCCGTTTCTGTGCCGGCTATGAGATTTTTATAGCCGCTGAACGGACCAAATGCGGACAAATAGCCTCGCCTGATCTTTTCCTCTGCAAACTTTCTCCGTAATATTCGCATTACCTGAAGGGTGGGCCCGCGCAGTTATCCCGGGACGGAACCGCATCGCGGGCCCCCATGTTTTGCTGCCCGCGCCGCGCCCGCCTTGCCGCGCGCCCGTCGCGCCCCATGCCTCACCTCATTCCCTCACGCCCCCGCCCCCCGCAGCCCCACGTCCGCGCCGCCCCTGCACCCCCGCAGCCCAGATTCCGCAGGCCCATTCCCGGGCCCATCGCGGCTCTGACCGCCGCTTCAACGAGCCCAAAAACGCCATCGCGCTCGTCCTGGTGTGCCGATGGCGCCATCGCGCACGTTCGCCGGGGCTGTCCGGGCAGCCCCAGATTCCAGATGTCTGGAAGGTGCCCGTGATTCGTTGACGCGCGCCCGCGCGTGCCGGTGATACATGCCGGTGATACATAGTCAGGGACGGTGCCCATTGAGTGACCACGGGGAAGCGGTGCGCCGCCCGGCGCGGGCTTCGCTGTCGCCGCGGAACCGCAAACGGTGGATGATCGCGGGCGGCGTCGCGGCGGGCTGGGTGGCGCTGCTGGCCGTGACGGGCTCGCTGACCGGGGCGACGATCCTGCTGATCGTCATCGTGGGACTCGGCGTTACGGCCGTGCTCGGCCTCCGGGCCCTGGGCGTGACCCGGGAGCACCCGTGGATCCGGCGGATGGCGGAACGGCCCTGGCGGGACGGGCAGGAGGTGCTCCGGCTCGCCCTGCGGCACCTGTCCGAGGTGTTCGTGGTCACGCCGAGCGGGACGCTGCTCGCCCCGAACATCGTCGAACTCCGCATGCATCCCGACGACCTCCAGTCCCTCGGCGAGCGGATGGAGCCGGCCCTGGTCATGGCCAGCGCCACCGAGGTCTACGAGGAGCAGGTCGCCGAGCACGGGGCCCGCTTCGCCCGCCCGGCTCCGGTCGAGGTGCGGATGATCGCCGATCCGTCCGTCCCGCCCGGCCGCTACCGGCTGCGGCAGGGACAGCCCGTCAACGCGGGCGTCCCGTCCTACCCCGAGCCCCAGGCGTACGCGATCCCTGAGCCTGCCTACGCCGGGGCTCCCGCCGGTCCTGTCAGCCTCGCCGGTCCCACCGGCACGCCGCCCTACCGGGGCATCGTCGGCGATGACGAAATGATGGCCCGCCCCCCCCAGGACCGCCCCCACCAGGACCGTCCGGACCAGGACCGCCCCTACCTCCCCCGCCAGGACCGTCCGGACCAGGACCGCCCGGACCTTCCGCAGCCGGACCGTGACCTGACCCAGGGCTATGGCCTGCCCACCGTCATGGAACGCCGCAACCAGGTGCTGCCGGTGCTCCGGCTGGTCACCGGTGATCTGGTCGCCGAGACCAGGGCGTCCGGGGCCCGGGCCGGGCGGGGGTCCGTGGAGCTGGCGCTGCCTGAAGTGCAGACCGTCTCGCGGGAGCACGCCCGGTTCACCTTTTCCGACGGCCAGTGGTGGATCGCTAATCTGGGGATGAACGGGCTTACCGTCAACGGCCAGCCCGTGGCCGGTGAGCATCCGGTCGGTACTGGTGATGTGATCCGCTGGGGTATGCGGCCGGACGCCCTGGCGTCCCGCGTCGAGATCGGGTAAGTGTCACACTAGTCATCCCAGACATAGCGAGACGGGATGGGCGCGGCGGTCGCGCGCCGTCCCCGGGAGTGACGACGTAGTGGCAACTGGCCAGCTATTGCTCTGGTCATCCGCGCGCAGCGAGTGGGTGGCCTGCCCGCCGGACGAGATCACCTGGCTGGACCGGGAACTGCTCAGCGGCAACGAGGATCTCACCCTGCACCGGGCGCCCCGCTGCGCGGGCCTGCGCTACGTGCAACGCCGGTGGGAGCTGTTCAGCCGGGACACGAGCTATCGCGTGTACCTGGCGCCCCAGGACGGCGGGGGGCCCGTGACCGCCGCGGCGGTGCAGCGGGCCGCGGGCCATATCCTCCCCCCGGCCCCGGCCCGGTACGAAGCCCAGCCGGTCGTGCTCGAGGCGGGCTCCTGGCTGGTCAGCGTGGGGAACTGGGTGCTGCGCCTGCGCCTGGACGTGCCGGCGCGCCCGGAACCGCCGACGCCGGCCGGCCCGGTCACTCAGGACGGCAAGGTCCGCAACGCGCCACCGGGGGAGGAGGCGGTCGCCCGGGTCCGCAGCTACTTCGAGCGCAACACCACGGCGCGGATGTCGATGGCCTTCTACTACCAGGAGTTCATTCTCGGCCTGGCGGCCCCGCAGGCCCTGCCGATGATGGACGTGGTCGTCGCGCTGGACCTGAGCGGTGAGGGCGCGGTGTCGGACTACAAGAAACTGCTACAGGGCCTGATCTGGAACGAACGCGGCCACGCGCGCAATCTCGCTGACTTCCTGCTCTCCAACGGCCTGCTGACGCTGGCCGACCTCGATGAGGCCCGCAAGGTCGCGGCCGACAACGAACGGCGCGGTGTCTCCGGCCGGGCCCGCGAGCGGCTGAAGTACCGCCCGAAGGGGGCCTAGCCGGACGGCTGGCTGGTGGTCCGGGTTCCCGTGGCCGGGGCCAGCACGGCGATGAAGTCCCGGGTCCAGCCGGCCAGGTACTGGCTGGCCGGGCGGGCCTGCCGGGGGATGGCGGCGCTGAGTACGGCGCCCGGGGCGCTGGCCGTGTCGAGCTGGACCCATTCCGGATTGATGTCGAGTTCCATGGCGATCCGCGCGCCGCGTCCGGCCAGGGCGTCGGCGAGGTCGGTGGGGGTGGTGGCCATGCTCGCCGCGTACAGCAGGTCGCCGGCGGCGTTCTGGCCGATGGCGCTGCGCGCGGTGTACTCGACGTGGCCCACGGTGCCGCCCCACCGCCACCATTTGTCGGTCTCCGGGGTGCGCTTCCCGTTCAGGACGAGCGGCCACAGGTTCTGCCGGACGCTGTAGATGCTCATCCCCGGGGTCGGCACCGTGACGCCCCAGACCCCGATCCGGGCGTGACCGGACCGGTCGATGACCAGGCTGGCCAGGCCGTGCCGCAGGGACCGGAACACGTGCCCCTCCTGCGCGTAGCCGCCGGCCCGCGAGCGCAGCAGGAAACCGCCGTTGAAGGCGGCCAGCAGGCGCGGCCGTTCCGCGGCGCTGACCGCGGGGCCGGCGTGCACGAACTTCTCGTACCCGGGCCCGGGGTCCAGGCTGCCGTTGTGCAGCACGTACTGCACGGGGCCGTGGAAGGCCGCCACGGTTACGATCGATCCGTCGCCCGTCTGGACTTGGGAGAGCGTGACACCCGGTGGCACAGGCGCGGTCCCGGCGGTACCCGGGGCGGCACTGGAAGTGGCCGGGGCAACGGAGGCGGCCGGCGCCCCGCCCGCCGGTGCTCCGCACCCCGCCGTGACGCACACGCCAGCCAGGACGCCGGCCAGCGCGGTGGGCATCGCGAGCCTCCGCATGACGCGCCTCAGGACAGCGGGCGAACGCCGCGGACGATGCCGGCCTCGGCCACGACCGGCTGGAATTCCACCTCGGTGAACCCCGCGTCCCGCAGCGCCGCCTGCCAGAACTCCGGCGTGGCCGGATGCTCCTGGCCGACGCGCAGACCGTACCGGGTCAGGTTCTTCGCGATCCGCCACCACCCGCCGGGTCCCTTAGCGGCCAGCGCGACCACCTTCTGGTGCAGGATCTCGCGGTCCCGCGGGCTTGCGCCCCGGCCGAACATCATGTCGGCGATGATCAGGCGGCCGCCCGGGCGCAGCCAATGTACGGACCGGGCCACGAGGGCCCGCTTCTCCGCGTCGGCCAGATGGTGCAGCGCGTAGTTGGTGACGATGAGGTCGGCGCTGGCCGGGGGGAGATCGAATCCCGTGAGGTCGGCGACCTCGGTCGCCACGTTCGCCAGCCCGGCCTCGGCGGCCCGCTCGGCCAGTGACTTGGCCATGGCGGCCGAGATGTCGACGGCCAGTACCGAGGCCACCTTCGGCGCCAGGACGGTCGTCACGAAACCGGTGCCGGCCCCCAGGTCCACGCACACGTCGGTCGGCTGCGGCGCGGATATTTCGAGCATGCGCGTGAGCACTTTCTCGAAGGCCGGCGCCGAAGTGACGTGAGAATGCCATTGCTGGACGCGTTTATCCCATTGCCGTTCCAGCGGAACGTTCACTTTTTGATCCTCCAGGCAGGTCGCGTCCAGTGTATTCCCGCGAAAACAGTACGGTCCGCTTGTTAAGTCAGCATGAAGCGCGGATGCATGCCGCAAACGTGAAGCTCCCGGGCGTGAAACGCACACCCTTAGGACGAGCTACGGTCTGATTTGGTTGCTTTTGGTTAAGGTCGGTGCACTGATCGTCACCGGCAGCTCCGGACGTGGCCGACGGCCGCCCGCAGATGACCGGTGTCGGCCCAGGTTGCGTCGAAGGCGGGTGACAGGGCGGGGATCTCCACCAGCCCCGTCAGGCTGGGCAGGACCTGGTCGGTCCAGGACACCCCGACCGCGGTGCGCACTTTTTCCTGTTCCATGGGGAACATCCTGCCCGACCGGCCATCACCGGGGCAGGACAACGATGCCATCCGTGTATGCCTCGCTGCCGTCGGGCCTGATGAGGTACCCGGCATACCCGTCGAGCTCGCCGACGGCCTCCAGCGCATCGTCGCCGCCGACGGTCACGGCGGTGGCCAGGGCGTCCGCCAGCGCGAGGCTGGGCCCGGTGACGGTGGCCGAGACGCCCCGGTGCCCCGGCCGCCCGGTCCTGGGGTCGATGAGGTGCGGGCCCCGCTCGTAGCTGCCCGATGTGGCCGCGGCCGCCCGGACCTCGATGATGCCGGCCAGGGCGTCCCGCCGCCAGGGATGCTGGATGCCGACCCGCCACTCCCGCCCCGGAGCCGGCTGGCCGAAGACGGCCAGGTCGCCGCCTCCGGAGACCAGGGCCGCGGCCGCGCCCGCGCGGTGCAGGACGTCTCTCGCCCGTTCCACGGCCCAGCCCTTGACCAGCCCGGTGGGGTCGACCCCACCGGGCATCGCCCACGGATCGAACCAGCCCCGGGACCAGGTCCGGGCCGTCCGGCACAGCTCCAGCACGTCTGAGACCTCCGGGGGGACCTGGGCCAGCTCCGTTTCGCCACGGCGCAGACGGCTGACCGGGCTGCCGGGCTTCCAGAGGCTGAACGTCTCGTCGGCCTCCCGCAGCACGTCGCTGGCCTGGTCGAGGGCAGTTTCCGCGGCCGCTGCGCCGAGGCCCACGACGGTGAACGACACCACCGTCCCCATCACCTCGACGGTGCGCTTAACGGTCGGCTGGCCCACCTGGCCCCCGTCCGCCGCCCCATTCCCGGCGCCCGGCACTCCACTGGCCTCCAGCACCCCGTCGGCCCCGGCGTGCCCCGTCATTTTACGTGCAGCTTGTCCAGGGCCGCCTGCACGGACTGGACGTAGGCCTGGCTGGTGAAGGTGGCGCCGGAGATCCCGTTGACGTTCGCGCTCTGCGCCGACAGCACCTCGGAGCGGAGCATCGGGATGGCCTGCTCGCTGATCTGCTGGGAGGTGGGTTCCGCGGTCTGCAGGTCCGTGACCGAGATGTCGGTGATGTGGCTGCCGTGGACCGTCACCCGGACGTTGAGCTCGCCGTAGCCGAACTGAACCATCTGCCCCCCGGCACTGCGCACGGCGCCCGCCGCGGCGTGGGCCGGGGCCGAGGCGGCCGCGGCGGCCGGGCTGGCCGCCGCCGACGCGGACGACGCCGATGGCGTGCCGGATGGCTGAGCCTGGCCCGGCGTGGTCGCCGATACCGGGCGGGTGTGGAAGGTGAGGACCCCCACGAACCCGGCCACCGTCCCGGCCAGGACAAGCAGCGGCGCCCGCTTCATATGTGTTCTCCCGTCCTTCAGAGAGCGAAGGCTTCGTGGTGGATGGCTTCGTCCGGCACGCCGAGGTATCTCGCCACGTCCACGACGCCGGCCACGAATGCTTCCGGCCCGCACACGTACACGTCGCGGTCGCTCAGATCGGGCACGATGCGCGGCAGCGAGCGCTCGTCGATGGCGGCCTGGGCGCGTGAGCCGGTCAGCTCGTGCAGGCGGCCGCCACGGCGCTTCACCAGGTCGGTGATCTCCGCCCGGAGCGCGAGGTCTTCGGTCTTGGTGGCCCGCAGGATGACCACGGGCTTGGCCCCGCGCGGCAGATCCTCCAGCAGGGAGCGCACCGCG
>Ga0116134_1001565_pt1 | contig 11492 bp, 10 predicted proteins | sample June2015DPH_19_5_FD_89737 | JGI IMG/M metagenome (GOLD analysis project Ga0116134, IMG submission 89737) | Peatland microbial communities from SPRUCE experiment site at the Marcell Experimental Forest, Minnesota, USA - June2015DPH_19_40 | ecosystem: Environmental > Terrestrial > Soil > Wetlands...
TGCAGGAAGGATTTGGCATTGTTTTTCTGGAAGCGATGGCGGCAGGGCGCGCTATTGTTGCTGTGTCGGCTTCCGCCGCGCCAGAGGTGGTGCCACACGCGTTGTTCGCCGACTCCGGCTCTTCAGACTCGTTGGCCGGAGCCTTGCACACAGCCTGGAGTGACTCGGCATTGCGGGATTCCATTGCCTGCGCCGGCCGCGAGCGCGTGAAACGATACGACGCGCCAATTGTGGCCGGGCAATTCCTCGAAGCTCTCAGCGCCCCGTGACCAGCCCTCTCCAATTCACGCGCCTCCGGCGGCTTCTCGACTCGCCATACGCAAAATATTTCGCTGTCGTGTTCGGCCTGCTGATCCGCATCATCGCGCTCGCCCGCATCGGCGGCCGATTCCTTTATTACGAAAACACCGCGTATGACCGGATGGCGATCCAGCTTCTTCACAACGTCAGGTTCTCGCCATACTGGCCGCCCGGCGTGCCTTATTACCTGATGCTGGCCCACACGCTGTTCGGAGAAGCCCTGCTGGTTGCGCGGGCCTCTATCCTGCTCGTCTACGTCGCGTTCTCCTTCGGACTCTATGCGCTCGTGCGCGAGTTGTGGTCACGCCGCGCCGCTAACATCGCTGTGCTCCTATTCGTTCTTTATCCTTCCTACATTCGCTGGTCCTTCAACCCTTCCACGGAGTATCCGGCCGCAGCCTGCCTGGTGGCCATTGTGTGGCTGACTGCCGTTACGATTCGCAAGCGCTCCGTCGGAGTGGCGGTGGCACTCGGGCTGTTGCTTGGGATCCTCACGTTGGTGCGAGGTAGCAGCATGGGGCTTGTTCTGCTGGTTCCCGTAATTCTGCTCTATCGAACCCGGCTATTCACGCTTGCGTTTGTTCCTCTGCTGATCGCAGCGCTTCCAGTCTCTGCCTGGCTTTGGAAAGCGCACGACATGACCGGCCGGTTCGTCATGATTAACGAGTCGAACGCCGAGAATCTCTTTCAATCGAACAACGCCTATACTCCGCTGTACAACACCTGCATGGGAGGGCCGGTGCCGTGGAACATCCCGCCGCAATTGGCCGCGATGCAGCGCGACATCGAATGCCAACCGCCGGGAGAACAGCAGCAGACGTACCGCCGCCTGGCGATTCAGCACATCCTTTCGCGTCCCGACCTGTTTCTGCTGCGAAGCTTCAATCGATTCCGCGCCTTCTTCTGTTTCCCCATTCACCGTGGCGAACCGCTAACGGGCCGCGCGAACGCTACACCGTCGCGTGGATGGCTAGGCCTTGCAATTACCGTGTTCGAACTCTGCTTCTATTGGCCCATCATGATTCTGGCGATCATCTTCTGCTTCAATCTTCCGAAAGTCAGGTTTGATCCGAAGAATGCTGCTCTTTTGCTCGGCACGGTCTTGGTTTACGTATTCCCCTGCTTTCTCACCTGCTCGCAGCCGCGCTATAACTTTCCCGTTGTTCCGTTGTTTGCCGTGTTCGCGTGCGTTTTTCTGGACTCGCTCATCGACAAACCATGGCGTGACCTGGTTATCCCTCGTTACAAGCTCGCTATGATTCTGACTCTCGCGTTCTTCGCGTACATTCAGATTGAGTGGATCGTCATCCTGGTGTCGTCCGGGACGATTTGAATAGCGCCGCAGCTCGCGCCCGTACACTGGTTCTCATGAAGGACATTGCGCTACAAGCGCTGGACGCCGCTCTCGCCCGCGGGGTCTCCTACGCCGACGTGCGCGTGGAGCACGCTCGGGAACGCGCGCTCGGCACCAAGAACGGCCAAACCGGACGGCTGGGGTCTTCGGAATCCACCGGGGCGGGCCTGCGCGTGATCGTGGACGGGGCGTGGGGCTTCGCCGCCACCGACGATCTTTCGTCCACCGGGCTTTCCGCCGCCGCCGAGCAAGCAGTGTCCATCGCTCGCGCCAGCGCCCTCGCGTCTCGGTCTCCAGTCCACCTCGCCCCCGAGGAAAAGCACGAGGGCGTGTGGGAATCGGCTTGCGCCATCGATCCATTCTCAGTGTCCATCGAAGAACAGCTAGCCTTGATGCTGGCCATCGATGCCGAACTGCGCCGCAACCCCGGCGTGACGCTGGCTGAAACCAACATGATTTTCACTCGCACGCGGCAGGTGTTCGTGTCGTCACTCGGCAGCGTGATCGACCAGACCCGCACCACCTCGCAAGCGGGATTCGAGGCGTGGGCGTTCAAGGGCAGCGAGATTCAAAAGCGCTCCTACCCGAACTCCTTCGGCGGGCAGTGCCAGTTGAAGGGCTATGAACTGGTGTACGGACTTTTGCTCCTCGATAACGCACCGCGCATAGCCGAAGAAGCCGTCGCGCTGCATTCGGCCGATCAATGTCCCGAAGGAACACTCCCACTCATCGTCGATAGCAGCCAGCTCGCGCTGCAGATCCACGAATCGATCGGTCATCCCATCGAGCTCGACCGCGTGCTCGGTTCCGAAGCCAACTACGCGGGCATGAGCTTTCTCACCGTCGATAAGCTGAACACGCTTCGTTACGGATCGGATATCGTGAACGCCGTCGCCGATGCGCGGCTCGAACATGGGCCCGGACTCGGCACGTTTATGTTCGACGACGAGGGCGTCCCGGCGCAGCGCATCGACGTGATCCGCGACGGTCAATTCACCGGCTATCTGGCTTCACGCGAAACAGCGCCCGTGATTGGTCTGACGCGTTCGAACGGGGCCATGAGGGCCGCGGGCTGGTCGCGCCTGCCGCTGATCCGCATGACCAACGTGAGCGTGCTGCCAGGTCCCCACACGCTCGACGAGGTGTTCGACGTCGATCGCGGCATCTACATGGAGACGAACCGAAGCTGGTCGATTGACGACAAGCGATACAACTTCCAGTTCGGCTGCGAGATCGCGTGGGAGATCCGCAACGGCCGCCGCGCGCGCATGTTGCGCAACCCCACTTACAGCGGCATCACAACGGAATTCTGGAACTCGTGCGAGCGCATCGCCAATCGCGAGAACTGGACATTGTGGGGCGTGCCCAACTGCGGGAAAGGGCAGCCCGAACAGGTGATGGGTACCGGCCACGGGGCCAGCCCCGCGCGGTTTCGCAACGTGCGCATCGGCGGAGGATACGGCAAATGAACCTCCTTGAGCAGGCCGAGTGTCAGACCATCTTCGATCGGGCGCAGCGCGCCGCACGTGCCGCGGGCGTGGACGACATCGAAATCTACATCGGCGCGAATGCCACCGCGCTGACTCGTTTCGCCAACAACGCCATCCACCAGAACGTTGCCGAGCGTGACCGCACGCTCTCGGTTCGAGCGCTGATCGGCCAGCGTACGGCGCGCGCGACGACCAACCGAACCGACGACGATTCAATTCGGCGAGTCGTCGAAGAAGCGATTGCTTTGACAAAGGTAGCCGAGCCCGATCCCGCGTTGTTGCCGCTCGTCTCTCCTGAAGAAGCGGGTGAGATCGGTGCCGCGCCCTCGAGATTCGACTCCGCCACGGCAGCCACGACACCCGAACAGCGCGCGCTCGCCGTGAAGGAAGCCATCGGCATTGTGGAGGCTGCTTCGGCGACAGCGGCGGGTATCTTCGAAACCGGGGAAGAAGTCGAGGCACTGCTCAATTCGCGTGGCTTGTTTCGCTTTCACACAGAAACCTCGGCGCGATTTTCCATCACCGCCACCGCGAACGATAGCTCTGGTTGGGCGAAGGCATCGGCTGTATCGGCAGGCGCAATCGACCCGGTGGTGCTCGCTCGCAGCGCAGCGGACAAGGCCCGCCTCTCCGCGTCGCCCCGTGAACTGCCGCCCGGACGTTACACCGTGGTGCTGGAACCGGCCGCCGTGCTCGATCTGGTGGGCCAGATTTTCGCCGATTTTAGCGCCACCGCCATCTTCGACCAGCGCAGCTTTCTCACCGGCCGCGATCTTGCCGGGCTTTTCGGTGAGAACGTCGTCATCCATGACGACGCTTATCATCCTCTCCAATCAGGCGCGCCCTTCGATGGCGAAGGCGTTGCGCGAAGGGCCCTTCGTCTCGTGGACTGCGGCACGGTTCGGGACATTCCCTACTCCCGCGCCAGCGCCCGTCGAGCCGGAGTCGCGCCGACCGGCCACGGCCTCGCTTTACCCAATGACACCGGTGAGATGCCAATCAACATTGTGATCGCCGGCGGCGGCTCGACGCTCGATGAGATGATCGCATCTGTGGGTCGCGGCATTCTGGTCACCCGCCTCTGGTACATCCGCGAAGTGGACCCTTTCGAAAAGATCATGACCGGCATGACCCGCGACGGCACATTCCTCATCGAGGGCAGCCGACCCGTTTACGGCATCCGCAATTTCCGTTTCAATCAGAGTGTCATTGAAATGTTGCGCAATGTCGTGGCCATGAGCGCGCCGGTTCGCGCCAGCGGTGAGGAAGCCTTCGATCTTGTGGCGCCCGCCATGACGGTGGCGAACTTCAACTTCACCGAAGTCACCCGCTTCTGATCGTGTGGGGCAGGCTCTCAGCCTGCGGCGGCCTCCCGGTAGTGTCTCCGTTTGAAATCTGACCGTTAGGACGGGCCCAAAAGGAACAAGCCAAGGAATATCGCACCCATTGCGCCAATAACAGCAACATTCCACCAGAATCCCTTGGCGTCTTCCACGCGGGACACTATCCCTTGAAATTTGACCAACGTCTTTCCGGTGGCCGTGGAGATGAGGGCGAAGGCAATCGAACCGAGTCCGAGGTAGAGTTCGACATCACGACGGGCGGCAAAGTATTGATACCAATATGAGTCGTGATCCATGCCGCTATGCTAGCAGGCTCTACCTCGCAGGCCGCCTCCAAGCTAAACTGAAAGTGCCGCATGTCTCATCACCACGGCCACAGCCATCATCACCACGGCACCGGCCGAATCCTGCAATGGTCCACCGTGGCCACCCTACTGCTGGTGGTTGCCGAGGTGTTCGCAGGCATCCGCGCCCACAGTCTTGCGGTGATGTCCGACGCCGGGCACAACTTCACCGATGCGCTCGCGCTGGTGCTGGCGGCCATCGGCGTCTATTTCCAGACGAAGCCCGCCAGTACAACCAAGACCTTCGGCTATCAGCGAGCCGGCGTACTGGCCGCATTCGTGAACGCCCTCACGCTGGTGCTCATCGCGCTGGTGATTTGTTATGAGGCATGGGGCCGGTTCCTCAATCCGCATCCCGTGAACGAGCCGCTCATGATGGCGGCAGCCGCGCTCGCGTTTCTGGTGAACGCAGCCATCATGTGGGGGCTCAATCGCGACCGTCACGACGACCTCAATGTCCGCGCGGCGTGGATTCACATGGCTGGCGATGCGGCCAGTTCGGTTGCTCTGATCGGCGGGGCCATTGCCATCCGTCTCACTGGCTGGCAGCAACTCGACCCGCTGCTCTCGGTCGCAATCGCCGCGCTCATCGTCTGGACCGCGTGGGACATCATTCACGAGTCGCTCAACATTCTGCTGGAGGGCCTGCCGCGCGGCCTCGAATTGCAACAGGTCACCGGCGCGCTATGCACCGTGACCGGCGTCATCAACGTTCACGACCTTCATATCTGGAGCCTCGGCTCCAGCGCCCACGCGCTAAGCTGTCATGTGCTGATTGAGGACATGCCGCCATCGGCCAGCGAGTCGATTCTCAAGTGCATTAACGACGTGTTGTGCGACTTCGACATTCACCACACGACCATTCAATTCGAGCACGTCCCCTGCGCCGTCTCCCACGACGGATGCGCCATGTCCAGCGGCAGCCAGGCGCACCAACACTAATGATCAAGAAATGAAGACATCGCATATCGAACTGCTCAAGGCGAGCGTCGATAAGTTGGTTCAGGTGCACTGTCGCGACGGAGAAACCTTCATCGGAAAGGTGTTGTCGGTATCGGCGAATGAGCGCGACGTTGTCTACGATCTCATTTCAACGAGCCGTGAATCCCAATACGAAAAAGCTGATCGACAACCGGCCTATCTGATCAAGTTCGACGACATCGAATCGGTCGATGTGCATGAGTTCCCTAACCTCACCCTCCCCCGAACACCCACACCTCTGCCAACCCAAAATTCAACAGTCCCGCCAGGCTCACGCTCAGCAGATTCGCCGGAATCAGCCGCATGTGCAGCACACCCACAAACAACGCCATGAGGACGAAGTTCGCCACCAGCGAGACCAGTCCATTAGCCAAATGAAACCGCAGCAGGCGATACATCACAGACTGATGCGGCCTCCCGCGCCACGTCCAAAGCTGATGCCAGACGAAATTGTGCAGCACAGCGGCTTCCACGGCGATCACGGTTGCCAGCAAATACTCTATGCCGGCCACACGCTCCAGCAACCACAGCACGCCCAGTTGCACTGCCAGCCCGACGCCGCCAACCGCGTTGAACTTCAGCCAGCGCAGGATCACCGCAGCGTCTCGGCGCGATACAACTCGGTCCCGTGCTTCACTGCGGACCACACAAATGCCAGCAACATACCCGCCGCGCCGATCACGCCGCCGACATCGAACAACAGATAACGCCCGCCGAAAACCGTCACCACCGGCCGGTAGAAAACTGCGATATTCCCGGCAATCATCAGCAGACGAAACTCCGTCGGCCCGAACGCCGCAAAAGACAAATGGAACGTGCCCAGCGTGTAAGTGGCCAAGTAAATCTCCACGCTTAGCAGCAGCCACGCCACCAGCAACGCGAGCGCCACTCTCTCGCTCATGTAGCCCGAAAGCGCCAGCCCTCCGAACACAAACACGCTGCCGCAGGTGTCCAGCACGTGGTCGATGTAGAAGCCATACCGCGGGCGCTGTTGGTTGCGCACGCGTGCCAAAGTGCCGTCCAGACTGTCGCCGAACCAATTCACGACGAAGAGGATTGTCGCCAGAGTGAAGCCGGCCTTCGACGATCGCGCCCAGTAATACGCCGCCGCGATGCCGATCAGCGCTAAGAACCCGAGCGCGGTGAGATGGTCCGAGTTCACCCAGCGAGGCATGCGCTCCGCCATCCAAATAAGCGCCTTCTTCTCGATGGACGCGAGCATGCTCCGATGCTCTCGTTTGGCGTTGGTGAAAGCTTCCGCCGTGGGCATGACGGTTCTACTCTATCGCGGCCTTCGTCCCCACGGCCTCCTGATACACCTTCGTGAAAAACTCGCGCGAACTCGGCGAGCAACCAATCACCAGTGCGCCGCTGCCGGGCGTTTCCTCCACGAATCCCAGGTAACCGAGCCAGCCGATGTCATCCAGAACGAACCGCAAGGATTCGCGCTCGCCGAGCGGCAAATTCGCCAGCGAAATCTCGAATGCCTGGCCGCTGCACAGCGCGTCGAAGTGTGCTTTGCCGGTGGCGAACTCGCGGCCCGCGCGCGAGGCGTAATCGAGCGGGCGCGCCAGTCCGGTCACTTCGATGGGCACGAAACTCTCGCCGTGCGGGTGCAGCTCTTCAAACAGACGGCGCGTTTCAAACACGATTGTGAGCAGCGTGCCCAACGCCGAAGGCGAGGCGTCGAGATACGAATCGCGGTGCTCGGGATCGAACTCGCCCAGCGAACCATACCCGTTGCGCCGCAGCAGAAAACCGAAGTAATCGGGCTTGTCCATTGCACGCACCAGCCGCGTGCCTTCGTCGCGTTGAATGTCTTCGCAGGTGCGATAGGTCAAATCCTGTGGCTTCACCCACGCCGACAGGCGATTGGGAGCGCGCTGCACAGGATCGAAATCGTACCGGTATTCGTCCTGCAGCTTCTGGAAATCGTCGGGATCCTCTTCGTACATCGCCAGCAACTGCTCGGCGCGGCGCACACGAAACCAGTATGTGGGCGAGTAGTCGCGCTCCATCTGCTCGGCCAGTGCCTGCCAGATCTCGCGATTGTGCACCGGGCTGGAAGAGAAGAACACCTCCGCTACCGATGGCGGATTGCCCTTTAGATCCGGCGCGCGGCGCGCCATATCCAGAAATTCGGCCACGCAGCCTGCGCCGCAATGGTAAGCCCACACCGCCCAATCGAGCCCGCCAAATTTCTGCTCCATGTTCGCCAAATACTGTGCCGCTGCGGGAATGGCGCGAGCCGGATCCAGCCTCTCGTCGCGCACCAGTACGCTATACGGCGCTTTCACTTTCACGTTTCGGTAGACCGGCTTGCCGTGCCGCTTCTTCACCACGCGCCGCTCGGTGTGGACCTTATATTTCGTCGCGTACACGATGCGCAGGCCCATGGCCCGCGCGGTGGCTTGCGAAATCTGCATGATGCCTTTGGGTCCCGTGGGGCTTTCGGCGGTGGGCAGGCCGAAGCTTTCCAGAAACGCGATGGCTGTGATCATCGACGCGGGAACGCCGCTGCGATTGGCCGCATCCTCGACGATCTTCTTCATCTTCGGAGCGGTCATTCGCTCCGCCCCAGCCATGGCCCTTGCATCGCGCATGATGGCGAAGGTTTGCGCTTCGGTCATCAGACGAATACGCTCGTCCAGCATCACGTCGGATAAATCCTTGCGGTCGACGCCGATCGCCGTTAGCCGGTTCGTGGGGGTGAAAAAATCGGCGGCGAAGCCAGGGACCGCCAGAAACGCCATCAGGTACGGAAGCCTTCCGCGGAAAAGACCGCCTCTCCGCAGGCGCGGCATTCTAAGCATCACTGGAAGTATAGACGCGCCGGAACAGCGAAAGTAATTCAGGCGCGGCAATTCGGATATTAATGCTCAGATGCCTTCGCCGCCGGTGAAGCGTTCGGCGCGATGCAGAATGCCGGAGTCTTCCAGAGCTTTCATCAACTGTTCGACGGCGGCTTCATCTTCGCTGGCGAGTTGAGGCAACGGCAGCGGGTCTTCCGGAGACGCCTCCGCCACCACGATGGCGATGAGCCCCGCTGCGAGCAGAGCCTGCACGCTGGCGCCACTTTCGGTGATCGACACCGCCGCACCCTGGGCGAAGAGATCCCGCTCCAGCAACGTCGCCAGACGCCTGCGCTCCGGCAGCCAGATCACTGCCGGCTCATGCCCCAACCGGTCCGCGCGTTCACGTGCGCTCACGGGCCCACGATGCTGATCGTTCGCAATCGCGCTTCGAATCATGCCGGCCGCCAGTGTGGCGTTAGAGAACGGGTCGATCAGAATGAATGCGCCGGTGGATCGATTCTCCCGGTACGGATCGAAGAAAACGGGCCGGGGCACGTCGATGGTCACCGAGCCGATTTCATTGAGCCTTAGATCGCGCGCGGCTTCCTGCTCCAGCGTGTTCACGTCGATCCGGTCGCGGACATTTCGCACCGTCGCGCGCACCTGCCGCGTGGTGTGCTTCAGCAAGTAAGACCGCCCCGGCTCCAGCGGCGCGTCGTTCATCCACACCAATGTTGCGTCGAACGCACGCGCAACCACGGGCGGCTCTTCTTCCGCGCGCACAATCATGTTGCCGCGGCTGACGTCGATCTCATGGTCCAACGTCAGGGTAATCGACATCGGCGCGAAGGCCTCATCCAGAGGCCCGTCGTAAGTGGCGATCTCTTTGACGCGCGCTTCGCGGCCCGATGGCAGAACACGCACCTCGTCCCCCGGCCGAATGCTCCCCGACGCGATCTGTCCGGCGTAACCACGAAAATCGAGCGAAGGTCGAATCACGTACTGCACGGGCAACCGGAAGGCCTCGTCCTCGCCCGCGTCCTCCAACGGCACCGTCTCCAGATAATCGAGAAGCGTGCTTCCGTGAAACCACGGCGTGCGCTCGCTGCGCACGACTACGTTGTCGCCCTGGAGCGCGCTCATGGGTATGAAGTACGTCTCGCGAAAGCCCAGGGTGCGCGCAAATGCCACGAAATCGGTTTCGATCGCTTCGAAGACCTCGCGTTGGAAATCAACAAGGTCCATCTTGTTCACCGCGACAACCACGCGGGGGATGCCCAGCAGGGAGGCGATATAAGCGTGACGCTTCGACTGCGGCAAGACGCCCTTGCGCGCGTCAATCAGCACGATGGCCAAGTGAGCCGTCGAAGCCCCGGTAGCCATGTTGCGCGTGTACTGTTCGTGCCCTGGCGTGTCGGCGATGATGAACTTCCGGCGCGCGGTCGAAAAGTACCGGTACGCTACGTCGATGGTGATGCCCTGCTCACGCTCGGCTCTCAGGCCGTCGGTGAGCAGCGAAAAATCCAACGGACCGCTGGACCGGTTCAGGCCCGATTTCTCGATGGACGCAAGCTGATCCTCATAAACGCCGCGCGATTCGTACAACAGCCGGCCGATCAGAGTCGACTTGCCGTCGTCCACACTGCCCGCCGTGGAGAATCGAAGCAGGCTCTTTTCGGGCGCGAGCGCCGCGCTCGCCGCGCGAACGGCGACAGACCCACTCGCAAGGGCTTGCTCCACGGCCATCAGAAATAGCCCTCGCGTTTCTTCAACTCCATGGAGCCATCCTGATCGTGATCGATCACGCGGTTCTCGCGCTCGGAACGCCGCACATGAATCAACTCCTCGATGATCTGCGGAACGGTATCCGCCTCAGACCGAACCGCGCCCGTGCAATACGTGCACCCCAGCGAGCGCATCCGGCTCATCACCATTTGCGGCTGTTCGCCGGGTTCGAGCGGTGGGTTGTGTTCCGGCGGAATCAGCGTGCCATCGCGAACAATCATCTGCCGCTGTTTGGCGAAATACAGCGGGACAACCGGGATGTTTTCCTGTTCGATGTATTGCCAGACGTCCACTTCGGTCCAGTTTGAGAGCGGGAAAACGCGGATGGTTTCGCCCTTGTCGATGCGCGCGTTGTAGAGGTTCCACAGCTCCGGCCGCTGGTTCTTCGGGTCCCACTGGCCGTGGCTGTCGCGAAACGAATAAATACGCTCCTTCGCCCGCGATTTCTCTTCCTCCCGCCGCGCGCCCCCGAATGCCGCGTCATAGCCACCCTCGCGCAATGCGTCGAGCAAGGCCTGGGTCTTCAACAGAGCACAGCACTTTTGCGTGCCCAGCCGGAACGGGTTGGCCCCATCCTCGATCGCCTTCGTGTTGGTGTGGACAATCAGCTTCGCCCCGATCTCGCGGGCGAAGTTATCGCGAAACTCGGTCATCTCTCGAAATTTGTAAGTCGTGTCGATGTGCAGCAGCGGGAACGGAATTGGTCCCGGCCAGAACGCTTTCTGCGCCAGCCGCACCAGCACCGACGAGTCCTTGCCGATGGAATACAGCATCACCGGGCGCTCGAACTCGGCCACCACCTCGCGGAAGATGTAAATGCTTTCGGCCTCCAAAGCGCGGAGATGTGGCAACGTTCTCATGCAGTTAGGGATATTGTAGCATCCCGATGGAATTAGCCTTGTTTGCAGCGGTTTAGCGGGCCGGCCCCGGGGGCGCCTGATCGATTATAAGGCAGTTCACAGGGCGGTCGGGGTCGGCGGCCATGGCTTCGATCAGCGCGCGATACTGCTCCAGAATGACGTTGGCCGCGCCTTCGGTGAAATGCGCGGGGCTGTAATCGCAGCGCAGTGAGAGCCGCCCTTCCACAATGCGGGCATGAA
>Ga0116134_1001566_pt1 | contig 11487 bp, 6 predicted proteins | sample June2015DPH_19_5_FD_89737 | JGI IMG/M metagenome (GOLD analysis project Ga0116134, IMG submission 89737) | Peatland microbial communities from SPRUCE experiment site at the Marcell Experimental Forest, Minnesota, USA - June2015DPH_19_40 | ecosystem: Environmental > Terrestrial > Soil > Wetlands >...
CCCTGACGGCCGATGAGCCGGCCGGCGTCGTCCGTCTTCACGTCGAGCAAAACACCCTCCTCCAGTTTGTGTTCCTCGACCGTGGTTTGAAAGCCGAGGGACGCGAGAATTTTTTCCAGGGTTTCTTTCGGTTGAGCGGGCATGGGCTGGTTGAGGGTTGAAAGTTACCGGTTCAGTTTTCTTTTTATTTTTTCTTTTTTGACGCCGGCGTCAAGACTGAAGCGACGACGGGTGAAACCGGAGCCTGATTCATTTTCGTGAGCTTCGTTTGCACCACGGTCAGCACGTTGTTGACCGTCCAATACAGCGCCAGGCCGGATGAGTAGGTGTAAAGAAACACCAGAAACATCAACGGCATATAGCGCATCATTTTCGCCTGGGCGGGGTCCATGCCCGGCGACGGCGGCTGAAGGTGCGACTGCCACAACATCGAACCACCCATCAGCAGCGGCAGCAGGTTGAACGGAAAGTGGGTGCCCGGAATCATGAACAACGTGTCCGGCTTCGACAAATCCGCGATCCACAGGAAACGCGCGCCGCGCAGTTCAATCGCGCTCCGAATCATCGTGAAAAAGCCGATGAACACGGGCATTTGAATGGCCATCGGCAGACAGCCGCTCATGGGGCTGACCTTGTGCTTGCGATAAAGTTCCCACTGCTTTTGGGTGAACTTTTGCATGTCGTCCTTGTATTTTTCCTTGAGCGCCTGCATTTCCGGCGCGAGCACCTGCATCCGTTTCATCGAACGCGTTGCCGCCGCCGTCAGCGGCCAGAACAACACTTTGATGATCACCGTGATCAACACGATCACCCAGCCGTAACCCAGTTTGGTCACGTCGTGCAGCCAGTTCATTGCCAGCAATAATCCCTTGGCAAAAAATCCCGAAAATTTCCCGAATTGCATCACGAGGTCAGCCCGGTTTTGAAATTCTTCCCCAATGCGCGCCAGCAACCGATATTCCTTCGGCCCGGCGAAGAAGACGATCTGACGTTCGACCGCCTCATGCGCGGCCAGGGACGCGGCGGGATAAATGAGCGCGCTCTGAACTCCCTGCAGCGCCGGCGTGCCCGGCACCGGCTCGACATTCGGGAACGGCGGCAAATTCACCGGGCGGGCGATGATTTGCGCCCCGGGTTCCTTCGGCATCGCCATCAGCGCAAAAAATTGGTTGTGCACCGCCGCCCAAACCACATTGTTCGAACCGGCCAGATATTCCGTTCGCGGCGAGCCGCGGAAACAACCGAGTCCCGCGCCTGAAAACCACGTTGCGCCGCGGTCAACGGAATTCGTGCCATTGCACCACATCGCGCCCACGTTCATGCCGTTGTCGTCCGGTCCCATCGGCGTCGCCGTGCCCACGACCCATTCCTGCGCGGGCAACGCGAGCGGTTGGTCCGAAGCGTTTTCCAGCCGCACGCTCGCGTTCACGAGGTAATTTGAGCTGAGATGGAATTCTTTCGAGAGCCGCAGGCCGTTCACAAGGGATTTTTCCGCGTGAACGCCATTGGTGGTTTGGGTCAAGGTAAAATTGCCGTCGCCGACCAGACTGGCATCCCCCAAAATCGCCAGCACCGGCACTGGCGCGCGCAGGTTCAGCGTGGCTACGCCGTCCTTCGCCACCTTCTTTTTCCAGCGCGGCGAGACGGTTTCGGGATAATCCAGCAATTCCACCAATTTCAACCCGCCGCCGCGCGAAGTGAATGTGTAACGGGCGCGGGCATTGGTGATGACCAGCAATTCTTCCGGCGCGTTGGTGTCGAAAACGTGAACCGGAACCACGTTGGGCGGGGACGAAACGGCATTTGAATTTGCGGTGACGGTTTGCGCGGCAGTTGCCGTGTTGGTCGCCGACTGCGGTTGCGGCCGCGGCGGAGCATACTTCTGCTGCTCGACAAACCAGAAGACGAGCAGGATGGCGCAAAGCGTGACAACAATGATTCCAGTTCGATCCATGAGAAATTAAAAGGAATGTTCCGGCGCGATTCCCGTTTCTGCTTTCCGCCTTCCGCCTTCTGCCTTGGGTGCCGGGTCGTGCCCGCAACTCCGCTCCGCGCGAGCGGGGTCACCCCACGGATGGCAGCGGCAAATCCGCTTCACCGCCAGCCACCCGCCCGCCAGCGCGCCCCGCGCGCGGATCGCGTCCATCGCATATTGCGAGCACGTCGGCGTGAAACGGCAGCCGCCGGTCGATCCGAATAAAAAAGTTTGCGCCGGCGAAATCGTCCAGCGATACGCGCGGATGGCGAAAACCAGACCATGAATGACTAATGACGAAGCCCTAATGACTAAAAAATGACGAAGCCTGAATAACCAGGCAGAAACCGCCACCCACGCGGATTTTTCGGGATTGGCCATTGGGCTTTCTTTAGTCATTCGGATTTAGGAATTAGTCATTTCAAAATCATGCGCTGAAAATGGCAAAGAATCATTTTAATTTTTTAGCAGGCCCGCGCAGCTCAACACGGCCAGAAAATCCTTTTCGACCCCGGCAAAATCACGTCCGGCAATCGAATGCCGCGCGACCAGCACCAGTTCAACCGGTTGTGACAATTCATGTTGATGCAGCCGGAAACTTTCGCGGAGCAGACGCCGCGCGCGGCTGCGTTCCACCGCGCCGCCAATTTTGCGGCTCGTGACGACGCCGAGCTTCGGCGACGCGCCGTCTGGCAGGCGGTGCCAGTTGGCGATGAGACAGCCGAGCGCCAGACGCTCGCCCTGCTGCCGCACGCGCGTGAAATCCCGGTTTTGCCCGAGTCGCGAGTCGCGGCCCAGACGCAGGCGTCTGGTCCCGCTTTGCGGGAGCGTCTGGTCCCGCTTTGCGGGAGCGTCTGGGGACTGGGCGGGCATGAGCGGCGGGTTAAACCGGCGTCAGGCGTTTGCGTCCCACGCGGCGGCGATTGGCCAGCGTGGCTTTGCCGCTCCTGCTCGAATTGCGGTTAAGAAATCCGTGCTGCCGTTTGCGGCGGATTTTCGATGGTTGATACTGGCGTTTCATAAATTAATTCGGCTTCCTTCCGGGTGAAAAGCCGGAACGTGCGAGGATAGCCATGAAACCCCTCGTGTCAAGGCGCAGCTTATCGCCGTTTTGGGTTGGGCGCATTTTGCCACTGCTCCCAATGATGGTCGGGCAAACCTGCCGGTTTGCCCAATTCTCACCGCCCGCAAGCGCAGCGATGCCGGTGGAACCATGGGGATACGCACTCAAGAACATCGCTCCGCTCGTCCGGTGGAAGTTTGGGCGGCGCGTCCGCTTACGTTTCACTTCAGCGCGACAAGGCAGCGCCAGCCCTACGTCAGCGGTAGAGCAACGGTTTTGTAATTCAGAATGGGTTTTTCCCCTCAATTTTACTACATTGGACTCAATAGAATTTAAGACCGTCAGTAAAAGGCGAAACCGCAACCGCAATTTTCAGCGAGTTCCTTCGAGTGCATCCAAAAAACCTCAAAAACACTCATACCGGATACAAAAGCGGGATACAACACGCGGCAGTGATTGCTGACCGTTTCCTACGCGACAAAGTTTCAAAATCCGGGATACAATCGCACCGATCAAAAAGGCGTATGGATCCTGGCCTATGCAGTGGCAGTGCCTTTTTCGTTTGCCGCCTTTCTGCCCAAAATGTTCGTGATAGCAGCTTTCACCGTTTTTCGTTCAGTTAATGCAATCTGCATTCGGTCCGCGATTTCGCACAGAATGACTTCTGCTTCTTGGGCTCGTTCAAGACAATCGTGGTCATCGAGTTGATGAATTCCTTCACTTAATAGATCGTGCAGAAGTAAAAGCGGATTGTGCCCATCAATCAGCAAGACGGCCGGTATCGCGGAGACATCACGGAGCATCTCGATAGCCTTCGAAAACTGTTTTTCCGCTTGAGCCTTTTTCAACAACGCAATTTGCTCGGGCAAAGCTTTTGTCCCCTCGGCAACCTTAAGCACGGAACTGACCAGGTCAAACTTTGCATTTTCGACAATTCTCCGGTAATACGCATACGCGCCGATTCCAAGACCACGTGCAATTGCGCGTCGCGCTTGAAGGAAATGTTCACGGTTAGGTTCGCCAATCATATCGAACAGACGTTTCGGAATCGGATGACCGAAAGGAGGCTCTTGGTAGATTTTTGTGCAAATTCCAGTGTGTTTTGCCCCTTGCTGTTGAAGCTTCAGCCCAAAAATTTTAATGTCCGTTATGCAGTTAGTGCAGCTATATACGACAAAAACATAAAAGTCGTTAACAAACCTAAACTGGTTGCCTCCACTTTTGATATGCCGCCGAACACCCTCACACTTCTTGTGATCACAATGCACACGAATTTCGTTCGGAAATGCGATGCTTCCAGATTCCGGTTGGGCGAAAAGGGACAAAATTGTCCGTGGCGAATGAAGCGGTTCATTTTCCAGCAACTCTTGTAGCGTAGTCTCTGATTCAGCCATCAATTATTAGGTTGCCACATCCGACGTTTCTGACAAGCCCAGAATAAATTGACACCGATTACGGTTTCTGGCTGGAGCGATTTCCGCAACTGCTGGGTTTGTTCCCCCACCTTAGAAGCCTTCCCCGTGGCCGCCGTTGTCTCTCCAGCGACCACAGCGGAGCCTGATTATGCAATTTATCCGACAATGTCACTCCACGGTCGCTTCCAGAATAGTGGTACCTGATGTTAAGGATGAGGAGAAATTGTCAGAAAGAATTTTTGCCAATTTTGCCGGCATTTGATTTTTGTCCAGGTATGTCATCAACTCATCAATGAGTGGTATAATTTCCTGGCGAATAGTTAATTCATCACTTCCTAAACGTTTTGCAACAAACATGCTGTTAGAGAAATCGAATTGCGGCACTAAGTGACCATCGGGGTAGCGTCTTGCAATCCGCGGAGGAAAGTTTTCACGGCGGAGGATTGCTGGAAGTTGTTTTATTTGAGGTCTTGAGAAGTCGGATTTCGCCACGCTTTGCAAAAATGGTTTTGTTTGAATCGGGTTCGCAAGAAATGCTTTAAGCTCCTGTAAGCGTTGAATGTCTCCCTTTGAAAGCGATAGCAATTTTCTTAAATATTGTGAGGCGGTTGCGTCTTTGGCGCCTAGGAGTGGTCCAAGAAACGCTTCGATTATCTGTTCTTTCTTTTTTACCTTTCTAGATGTTAGCGTGTCTGAAATTGTAACAATTAAAAAAATGATGGTGAATAAAAGCAGTACTGTCCCCACCACAAAAACAAAGATTCTCACGAGTTGTACGGTCAAAGACCCATAAAAAACACTGGCCCAAAAGTTGGGACCTCCATTGTCTTTTTGATTCCTAATGATGGTTGAAGTTTCTATACCCGCGATTTTGCCTAAAACTTCCAACTGTGGTTCGACCTCCGCGTGGTGGAGTATTTGAAGTTCAATGGTAAAATACTTGCCCCGTTCAAAAATGATTTTTTGAAAGATTATTAAGTTGTTTGTTGTAGACTGGAGATTGATGTTGTCATGAATATATTCTGAATTGTCGGCGACCAGTTTTGGTATGTCTACAAGTTGTCCTCCTTTAAGCTGCAAACCCCAAGGCATCGATGGGTCGAAATCTATCGGCCTGATGTGAATCTCACCATCATTTCGGATTGTAATGGTCAACACGCGGAGATTTTTCTTCTGAGCGTAGATGTCTTCTCCTCGGTAACGGATTTCAAGGTCTTTTACCGGTTGATGGACGTCCAAGACTTTGGAGTCGCCTAGAATTTCGTAGGATATGTGCGGTCGTTTTTCGTGAACCGCAAGATAGATGGCAGGTACCCCAAGAATTACGGTAAATAAAATGCCTAGCAGCGCATAAATCGTTGCCTTCTCGATTCTTTTCTTCTTAGTTTGGTCGCCCATGTTTCTGACGAGATGTTAAGATTTTAAGCAAACGGCTCTTTTTTGCAAGAGCATCTGCTTGTTAGCCGCCTTGCAGTGATTTAAAAAAGCACTTTTTGGGCTTCATTCTGGCTGTGTTCATCCCGCAAATGACCGTAGGTTTTCATGCACAGCGCGCCGCCGTCCTGATGTCCGAGCCAGCGCGAGACCGTCGGAATGTCCACGCCGGCCTCGATACAGCCCACTACCCAATCCTGACAGCTGGCTCCACTTCCGAAAATTCCCCGGCCAATCAATTTTCCACCCGGACAATAAACCTGACCGTGGTCCCTTTGCCGGGTGCGCTGTCCACCTGGCATTCTCCGCCGATGCCCCCGATGCGTTTGCGCATGTTGGCCAGGCCATTGCCACCCGCAATGCGCAGCGGATCCTTGGTGGTTGCGGCCACGCCCACGCCAGCGGGATCGAAGCCGATGCCGTTATCCTCGATGGCAGCGGAGAAACCGGACTCCGCCAGGGTAAGCGAAACGCGCACCTCGGTGGCGGAAGCATGCTTGACCACATTGTGCAGGGCCTCTTTGAAAGCCAGGAAAAGGCTGTGGCGCACCTCGGCGGTGAGGGGCCATGCGGGCAATTGAATGGGCACCACCAACCGGCAGCGGATGCCCGCGACGTTCAAAAAATCCTGCGCGAACTTGCCCAGATAGTTCACCAGACTGTCGAGCGTGTCGTGGTGCGGGCTGACGGCCCAGACAATCTCGTCCATGGTCCGCGTGAGTTCCCGGGCCGTAAGATAAACTTTTCCCAGGCGCGTCACGACCTGTTGCGAATCCTCCCCCTCGGCGCGGTCGGACTGGCTGAGCATCATGATGCGCGCCAGGTTGGAGCCGAGATCGTCGTGAATGTCCTTGGCGATGCGCGCCCGTTCATTTTCCAGGGCGCGTTGCCGTTCCAGACGCTCCATTTTTTTGTGCAGCCGGCGGCGGGTGACGTAACGCGCCGCGCCCCCGACCACGCCGATGCCGGCCAGCACGGCCCCGCTGGTGAACCACCACGTTTGCCAGAACCAGGGCAGCACCGTAAACGCAAGCGCTGGCCCGCTTTCGTTCCAAACCCCGTCATTGTTACAGGCAATCACCCGAAATGTGTAGTCCCCCGGTTTCAGATAGCTGTAGTAAGCCACGCGCCGGTCACCGACATCCACCCAATCCGACTCCAATCCGTCGAGGCGGTACTTGAACCGCACCTTTTCCGGCGCGACGAGGCTGAGGCCGGTGTACCGGAATTCAAAGCGATGTTTTCCCGGCTGAATTTGCAGCGGGGCGGCGGGAGCGGACAGGTCCGGAACGGGCAGCGGCACCAGTTGGTCATCCACCATAACTTCTTCGATCAAAACCGGTGGGGGGAAGGGATTGATTTTTACGCTGGCCGGATGGACCACCGCCAGTCCCTTGATGGTGGGAAACCAGAGTTGTCCATCCGGGGTCTGGCACCCGGCGGATTGAAAGCCACCGGAACACTCCAGCGTGCTCAATCCTTCGGCCTTCCCATAAACCAGGCAATTCACCGCCTTCAATTGGCCGTCGGCGCACCGGTTCAACTCCTCCTTGGGAACCCGGAAGATGCCGCCATAGGAACTGATCCAGAAATTCCCCTGCCCGTCATCGAGGATATGGCAGATCACGTTGTTCGGCAGTCCTTCGCGCGTGGAAATGGTTGCGAACCGTCCGTTCCGCCAACGGCACAAGCCGCCGCCAAAGGTCCCCACCCAGAGAGTGCCGTCTTTCTCGGCCAACAACGACCACACAAAATCATTGGTCAATCCGTCCGGCCGGCGAAACTGCGTGAGCTGGCCTTCTTTGAGCCGGCCCAAGCCTCCGCCCGACATGCCAAACCAGATGGTGCCGGCGACATCCTCGGTGATGACCCGCACATCGGGCAACACCAGCCCATCCTTGCGGGTGAACCAGGCGCACTGTCCATTGGAATATCGGGCCAGCCCGGATTGGGTTCCCACCCACATCACCCCCTGCCGATCCTGATACAGGGCGAAGACTATGGCCGTCGGATCTTCCAAACCCTTCGGAAACTCGAACTTTCCTTCATGGTGGACAAACAAGCCGCCGCTAAAGGTTCCCACCCAGAGTTCATGCCGGTAATCTTCGAGCACCGACCAGATAAAAAAATTCAACAATCCATTCGTCTCCGTGAATGGTTTCACTTCCCCCTGCTCCAGCCGGTACAACCCCGCGCCCTCCGTCCCCACCCAAAGTCCGCCTTCGGCACTGGGCGTAACGGACAGAATGGCCCGTCCCTGCCAATCATCGGGTGCCTTCACCATTTCCACCTTCCGCTTTCGCAAGGCATCCAAACCACCACCGCCGGTTCCCACCCACAAGTTCCTTTCGCGATCTTCGCACAGGTCAAGCACCCAATCATGCGACAACCCGTTTTGACGCGTGAAATGCAGGCTGGTTCCGTCGGGCGACAGTAGAAAGAGTCCCTCCCGCAAGGTTCCCACGAGCAAATCGCCGGATTTTGTTTCCAGCAATGCCGTGACTAAATCCTGGCCCCAGGGAGCCGGTCCCCGATCCACGACGGTTTCCTGGCCAATCAATTTTTTCACCCGCCCGCTGCCCATAAGCCACAGGCCTCCATCCCGGCTTGCACAGGCCCTTTGCACATCGCTGGTGTCCGGTTGCACCCGGGGCACCCACGGCGCCAGCCGGCCTTTTCTCAGTGTTCCGAGCAAACTGCCTCGTATCACCCACAATTCTCCGTTTTTGTCTTTGGCGAGCGACGGCACGTTTTCCCCAGGTCCAACGTTCGGGGCAACCAGGTTTGCGCCCTGCAAAGAGAGAAGCGCTCCTTCCCTGCTGAGCAGCCAGAGGACCCCATCAACATCGGTTCCCAGGGCGAAAATCGACCCCCCCGGCCAGCGGTTGCCCAGATTTACCGCGGTGAATTTTCCGGCCCGCAATTGCGTGAGGGCGCCGGTTTCATGGCCAATCCAAAGAGTGCCGTCCGCGTCTTCAAACAAACTCGTAATCCGGCTGTCCTCAAATTCCGGCGTGTTGCGGGTGTCAAAAATTTTGAACCGCACGCCGTCAAACCGCACCAGCCCGTTGTACGTGCCCAGCCACAGGTAACCCTCCCGGGTTTGCACCACGGAAGAGACCGAGTCCTGGGGCAGTCCCTGCTCCATCTGCCACACATCGAATGAGTAATCGGACACGGACGAATTGGTTGCCCCCAAAAGATGAAAGCCGCACAACCACACCGCGATAATCCCAACGCAGACGGGAATTTTTCTTTGCCGGTGTGCATCGGTTGAAAGTTTGAATCGCCGCGGCACAGGACTCAGGGTATGCCTGTTTATCGCGCGGAGCAACCTTTAGGGATGCGTTTCCGGACCCGGCGGCCGGGCGTGCCAGCGGTGGCGAAATCCATCGCCACTGGACAAGGAATGCAAATAAAATTTATAATGCCGGCGGGCACGCATGGTTTGAATCCATGGTCGGGCGCGGCCCGGCAACGGCGTCGTCTAAACAGACGACAATCTTCTTTATGAAAACGGATGTAAAAGGAAAGGTAGTGAATATTGCGGTTTCGATCGTTGAAGATGACGGGCCGGCGCGGGAGATCCTTACGGACTGGATCCGGCATGCGCACGGATTCCGCTGCGTGAGCCAGTATGGAAGCGCCGAGAGAGCGCTGATGAAGTTGCAGTTGGAAAAGCCAAGCGTGGTGCTGATGGATATCAATCTGCCGGGCATGAACGGGATTGAATGTGTGCGCCAGCTCAAGCCACAGTTGCCGGACACGCAATTCGTGATGCTTACCGTTTACGAGGACACCGATCATATATTCGATGCCCTGGCCGTCGGTGCGAGCGGTTATCTCCTGAAGCAAACGCCGCGCGAAGAGTTGCTCACGGCCCTCAAAGACGTCCATGCGGGAGGGTCGCCCATGACCAGCAACATCGCCCGCAAAGTGGTGCAATCCTTTCTCCGCTCCGCGCCCCAGGCGGACGCATCCGTAAATCTTTCCCCGCGCGAACGGGAAGTGCTGGAATTGCTGGCGTGCGGTTATCTGTACAAGGAAATCGCCGACAACCTCGGCATCACGGTGGCAACCGTGGTCACTTACATCCGGCGCATTTACGAGAAGCTGCATGTGCGCTCCCGTGCCCAGGCCGTGGCCAGGTATGGACACTTCGCGCCCCGCGATGAACGCGGGCGAAGCGCGGCTTCCAAGTAAGGAGCCTGTTCATTTCCGCCGTTTCCCTGCCGTGATGAGCCGCCGGGCACGCCCATCAGGTTGCCGGGTTGTTGCGTCCGATCTTACAGCCTTTCCAACCGTAAAAGGCCACATAGGCGTAGGCCACCAGCGGAACGATGAAGGAGACCTGGAGATTCCAAACGTCCGCAACGCGCCCCAGAATCGCGGGCAGGATTGCCCCGCCCACCACGGCCATCACCAGCAGGGACGACACCTGGCTTTTGTAAACGCCCATCCGGTCAAGCGCGAGCGAGAAAATATTCGGCCAGCCGATGGAAGTGAACAAACCCACGCCGACGATGCACCACATGGCCAGTTTGCCGCCAAACAGAACCGCCACCGCCAGCAACACAACAATCGTCCCTGAAAAGATGAACAGCGTACGGCCGGCAAGTCCCTTGCCGAATTGAAAGAGCAGCCAGCAAAGCACGAGCAACGGCAGATACAATTTTACAATCCCAAAACCATTGGCGAAACAGGCGCCCAAGAAGGAGAAACCCGCAACGGGTTCGATCCCCGGCTGGGTTTTTGCCAGATGCCAGCCGCTGGCGAAGCAAATAATTAGAAAGGCCAAAATCGGAATGCCAGCCAGGAAAAGCTGCTTGCTGATTTTCTTCATTTCGCTCAATTCCACCGCCCCCATGAAACGGCCGATCAACATGCCGCCCCAGAAAAGCGAGACGTATTTGCTGGCCTCGAGCGCCGGCATGGCCGCCACGTTCGGCTGGCCGAGAAAATTGATGATCGTGCTGCCGACGGAAACTTCGCCGCCGACATACATGAAAATCGCCAGCACGCCGAGCAGGACATGCGGATATTTCAACGCGCCTGCCCCTGGCTCGATTTTGCCCTCGCCGACGTGCGGCAGACGAACCGAGAAGAAGAACGCCGCGAGCAGCACAAAGACGATGCAAAATATCAGATAGGGGAATTTGACGGATTCCGAGCCGTGGACGCCCGTCTTCGCGAAGTATTGGAGAATCAAATATCCGCCGATGAGCGGGCCGGCGGTCGTGCCGACGGAATTGAAGGCCTGCGCCAGGTTCAAACGGCTCGAGGCCGTCCGTTCCGGGCCGAGAATCGTCACGTAGGGGTTGGCGGCGATTTGCAGCATGGCGAATCCGAGACCGACGACAAAAAGCGCCACCAGGAAAAAGAGATAAGAATGCACGGTGGCCGCCGGCCAGAAAAGCGCGCTGCCCACGGCCGAAAGCAAAAGGCCGACGACGACGCCATTTTTGTAACCGAGCCGCGCAATCGGATCCCCCGTCGTGGCCGAGATCGCGAAATACAAAAACGACCCGATGAAGTAAGCGCCAAAGAACGCAAACTGAACCAGCATCGCTTCGAGATAATTCAGCGTAAACGCCTCCTTC
>Ga0116134_1001568_pt1 | contig 11478 bp, 10 predicted proteins | sample June2015DPH_19_5_FD_89737 | JGI IMG/M metagenome (GOLD analysis project Ga0116134, IMG submission 89737) | Peatland microbial communities from SPRUCE experiment site at the Marcell Experimental Forest, Minnesota, USA - June2015DPH_19_40 | ecosystem: Environmental > Terrestrial > Soil > Wetlands...
GTGCATACCAAGGTCGTCGAAGGCGACAAGGAACGCATCCAGATTTTCTCCGGCGTCGTCATGGGCAAACGCGGACACGGCCTGAACGAGACCTTCACCGTGCGCCGCATCAGCTACGGCGAAGGCGTGGAACGCGTGTTCCCGCTGCATTCGCCGCGCGTGGACAAGATTGAAGTCGAACGCCAGGGCTCGGTGCGCCGCGCGAAACTCACCTACCTGCGCAAACGCCTTGGCAAGGGCGCGACGCTGGTAAATGAAAAGCAGGAAAAAGCCGTGGCGGCACCGGCGAAGTAATTCCGCGAATTAATTTCACCCCGGCGGGGCTTCGGCCCCGCCTTTTCGTTTCAATCCGGAACCCGCATTTATTTGTTTGAATCGCGCGCTGCCGCCAGGACCGCGAGCTGTTCTTTCACAAATTGCCCGAATATCGTCGGCTCATATTGCCAATTTTTAATCAACGTCGGCCCGGCGGTGGTGTGCAAATCCCATGCGGTCCAATGAAGATCATGCTGCCGGGCGTAATCCATCAGATGGTGCGCGTATTTCAAATTATTCGTGCTGTTCATGCCGCGTCCGCCAAAACCCCATTCACCAATATACACTGGAAATTTTTCGCTGACCGCGCCGAAATAGTTGTCCCAATTCGTGCCTTTGAATGGATAAGGATGCGTTTCATAAACCAAATTTGTGCCTGCAATCGCATACCCTTGCAACACGCCGCTCAGATCGTAGCCCCAATCAAGTCCGCTGACCGTCACCAGGTTGGTTGCGCCGGTCGCGCGAACCGTGTCGTAAAGTTTTTGCATACCCACCGCTTCGTAAATGACTATTGCCTGGCTGGGGTTCCAGCGCGCCGGTTTGTCCGTGGCCGTCCCGCCATCGCGCCAGACGGCAAAGGAAACGTCGTGCGGTTCGTTGTAAAGCCCGAAAATCACATTCGGCTGGTTTTGGTAACGGGTGGCCACGTCGTGCCAGAAATCAATCGAACGTTCATCCGGCATGTTGTGCTGACCGAGTTTGCCGCCTTCGTTGATCCATTTGCCGCAATCCGACCAATGCAAATCCAGATCAATATAAACCCGCGCCGTCGCACAAGTGTCCACGATATGATCCACGAGAGTGCGATAAGCCGCGCCGCCGTCCGTCCGATTCGTCATTTTGCCAAACCAGCGATCCTGGGCCAGCGGCAGGCGGATGAGAGTCACCTTCCAGTCATTGATGGCCCAGCTCACGGATTTCTGCACGTGGTCGCCGCCGTTGGTCCATTCGAGCGAGGCGATGTTGACGCCGTAGAGCCAGACGGGTTTCCCGCCGGCATCAAGCACCTTGTTCCCCTCCGTGTGCAGACACATCGGATCAAGTTTGCGATTAAACGGGCGGGTTTGGCTCGCCACCAGTCCACTCCGTCCGGGTCCGCCAACCTTGATCGAACTACACGACAAGGTCAACACCAGCGCCACCGGCGCCCATTTGAGAAGATTCAGTCTTTGCACGAAACGAAATTAACAAGCCGTCGCAGCATCCACAAACTCAAACTTCCCGCAACGCCGCTTGATGAATTTCCAGGGCGCTCGCGCCAAAGCAGACCAATGTCATCTGCTCCACCGATCGGTTCCGTTCCAAAAAATCCTTCGTCTCGCGCACGGCAATCCGCGCCGCGCGGTTCATGGGAAAACCATACGCGCCGGTGCTGATGGACGGAAACGCCACGGTCTTGATGCCGTGCTGGACGATAATTAATCTGGTTGAGAAACGACCACTTCCTTTCTCCAGCAGCCAGCCTGAGTTTTGTCACCCCCGCCCGCGGCGGTGTGAACAACCATCAATGTGCCAACGCCGCCGCCACAGTTTCCTTGATTTTTGGGCCTCGCAAATCGGCCGCCAACACTTTGCCATCCGGGCCAATCAGGAAAATCCTAGGAATTCCAAATACTCCGTAACTGGGCGTAACCAAGTCCTTCGACCACTCACCCAGGAAGACCTGTGTCCATCCGATGCTGTTATCTTTCACAAACTTTTCAGGCGACGCACGTTCCGGATCAAGACTTAGACTAATCATTACCAGGCGCGTATCTTTGCCAAAAGTATCGTAGGTCGCTTTGAGGTACGGCATTTCCCCGACGCACGGGCCGCACCACGTCGCCCAAAAATCCAGCACCACATATTTGCCGCGAAAATCGGAAAGTTTGAGCGGCCGGCCATCAAGAGTTTTGACGCTGAAGTCGGGAGCCACATCGCCCGCTTTCAGGTCCACGGCAGCTTTGAGCATGACCTTGCCGATGTCAACTGGCGCATCTCCGTCATCCGTTCCGGCTGGAATCGTAACATGAACTTTATCCAGCTCGGCCAACACTTTATCCTGGTTCCGCCAAATCTTGGCATTCATCCAATATTCGCCCGGCTCGCACATTTCCCCAATGAAGGAACCGTCCGCATGAAACTCGAACAGGCAACTTGTGACTGCTTTGACATATTGGCGCCTGGCATCTGTGTTACGCCAATCCTGGTAGAATTTGGTCCTCTTCTCAATCGTGTCAATTTCCTTAGGCGGTCTGGGCATAAATTTGTTCACATCCATGCCGGTCCAAAGGTTGCCCCAACAAGATGTCAGATCAATGTTGTTGGGCAATCCGGCGCCCAGCTCAATGTGACCGACGACCGTCCGTCCCTGAGTTTCAATTGTCACGCGCGTCGTTTCACCCGGTTTTACTTCCACAGGATAGAGGAGGCTGAACCATAAATTTGGCGGATGCGCATGGACTTCCGAGAAGCCGACTTCCATGGGCGGAACATGCTCAAAAACGAAACGGCCTTGTGCATCGGTCGTGGCTTCGTCTGCTTGCCGGAACAAATTGAATATAAACGGCGGGCATAAATCTTGAATACACATCCAACTGAGTTCGCACCGGAGACGTTGACCGGTCAGGGGACGATTCCGGTTCATTCTGACGCCATCGACGCGGCCCCAGGGCCGCACGACCATCGTCGGATGGTTTGCCAGATCAAAGGTCTGCGACAAACTGAAACCTTTTTCATTCGCGATCACCAGAAAGACGTTCTCCTCACCTAACGGAATAGTGAACTGGCCGGCCGCATCGGTTTGCAGCCGTTTGCTGCCGCCTTTAATGGTTGTGCCCTGCAAAGTAGCGTTGGTGGAAGAGTCAATACAGACCACCGTCACATCAGGCACCGGTTTGCCTTCGGGTGTTGTGACGTGGACAGTGAGCGTCTTTGCCGGTTTCGTGGCGGACTCGCCCGTTCCTTCGCCGGCTTCGGCTCGGGGAGACGCGTTAAGGACCAAAGCTAAAACTAACACCAGAGCCACCGTAACATTCAAAGCAATCATGATGGGTAATTGAGTAATCATAGACCGAAATTCGGCCTCAGGCTGCGTTTCATGTAAATTATTGACAGAACAAAACCGCTGACGTCACGGGAAAAGCATTCAATTCTCGCAACGTTACCTTTTCACGCCATGTGCCAGCTCAGACGGACACGAGCCAGCGGCTCGAAAATTTGGGCCACAGGCCCAACGCTACAGCAACTCCGCGTCCGCCAACGCCGTCTGGTGGATTTGCAGCGCATTTGCGCCGAAACACACCAGCATCACCTGCTCCACCGATTGGTTCCGCTCCAGGAAATGTTTTGTCTCGCGCAAGGCAATCCGCGCCGCGCGGTTCATGGGAAAACCATACGCACCGGTGCTGATGGACGGAAACGCCACCGTCTTGATGCCGTGCTCCTCAACGAGCGCGAAACAACTTCGATAACAACTCGCGAGCAGTTCATCCTCGCCGTGCTGGCCGTCGTGCCAGACCGGGCCGACGGTATGAATGACCCATTGGGCGGGAAGCTTGTACCCACGTGTGATTTTGGCCTGACCCGTCGCGCAACCACCGAGCGTGCGGCACTCCGCCAGCAACTCCGGCCCGGCCGCACGATGGATGGCGCCGTCCACGCCGCCGCCGCCGAGCAACGACGTGTTGGCGGCATTCACAATCGCATCCACGCGCTGTTGCGTAATGTCGCCTTCGACAATTGCGATGCGATTAGTAAGCACGTTCACTAACTAATCTGAGATTTTCAAGCTTAAACCATTTTACCCCAGATAATTCAACCCGTTGCCCGCGCCGGTGAAAGACTTTCCCTGTTACCGGGCGCGAACCAGGTGCAAGTGGCCGTTTTCTCCAAGCACCAGCGGCAATCCAAGTTTTGCATTTTCCGCGCGGACCTGGCGGGCCACACGGCGAAACGCCCGGCGCGCCGGCGCGATGAAATCATCTTTCTTGTGATGTCCGTTTCCATTCTTCATGGCATTTGCAATATAGCTTTAAGTTGGCTTGCTGGACAAGTCCCGGATTCGGCCATTAAACGCGGTGGAATATATTGATTGTCCCAAACCGCCCAGCGATCAGCCAGCGGCGCATAGTCACGGACAAAATGTTGCAAACTGCGGCCAAAACGCCTGCGGATGTCGGCCAGCGGAACATCATGTCCGCCTTTCTTCACGCGTTCATGCACGCGGGCGATAGCAATCATCGGGTTGGGCAGCCAAAGATAATGAAGATGAACCCGAAAGCCTGCGCGTTTGGCACGTTTCAACAGACCAATGTGAGTGGCGCCGCTCAACGTGCTTTCAAAAGGCGAAAGTTTCCCGTCTGGCAACGAACGTACGGAATTCAACGAGCAACAAACGCCCGGCTTTGATGGCCGCCGCTCTGGTGTTCAGTGGCTATAATCCCTGCGCAATTAAATCAGCGTTCAGGAAGTTGAGGCATTTGGCCTCGTGCGGAAGGAATTGTTTCGCAAACGTGGTCTTGCCTGCGCCGTTGCAGCCGGCGATAAGATAAATGGTGGGCATTCCTTCACCCCAGATGATTCGCCACGTCGTTCGCGCCGGCGACGATTTCCTCGCGTGACTTCAGATTGCGGATGCGCACGTAGGAGTCGCTCTCGAATTTCGCGGTGTAAGTGGCTTTCAATTCCTGTGCGCGTTTGAATTGTTTGTCCGATTTGGCGATGGTAAGCGAATACTCGACGGCGTATCCCGCCGTGCGCAAATCCTGCACCAGTTTGAGCGAATGGGCGCGGAGATTTTCGTCTTCGATCAAAATGAAAACGTCCACGTTCGCGTCGAATTTCGGCAGCAGCCCGCGCGACTTGAGCAATTCCAGCAGCACCACGTCGCCCATGCCGAAGCCGAGCGCGGGCAGGTTCACTTTGCCGCCGCTGACGAGCTTGACGAGGTTGTCATAGCGTCCGCCGCCCGCGATGGCGCGGAACTCGCCCTTGGCATCGAACGCCTCGAACACCGTGCCGGTGTAATACGCCAGCCCGCGGATGACGTGGTAATCCACCTTCACGAAGTCGCGCAGGCCGCGCGCGGCGAGATTGTCCAGGATGCTCTGCAACTCCGCCGTCGGTTTGCCCGACTGGATGAACGTGTTCACCGCGTCGAGCGAAAAACCCAGTGCCGTGAGTTTCTTTTCGTTCTCTTCCGGCGACGTGCGCTCCAGTTTGTCAATCGCCTGATAAAATTCGTATTCCCGTGCGGCATCTCCCCTGCCCTGCTTGAAGAAATCCGACCACGCATTGCGGCTGCTCAGGCGGATGACAAAATCCGATTCGGTCAATCCGAACGACCGCAGCGTATCAATGAGCAGCGCAATCAGTTCGGCATCCGCCGCCGGATTCGTCTCGCCGATGAGGTCGGCGTTGAATTGGAAGTGTTCGCGCAGCCGGCCTTTTTGCTGGCGTTCGTAGCGGAACAATTGCGGGATGGCAAACCACTTGATGGGCTTTTTATAATTGCGTTCGTGCGCGGCGACCATGCGCGCGAGCGTTGGCGTCATTTCCGGGCGCAAAGCGATGGCGCGTTTACCCTTGTCAGTGAAGTTGTAGAGCTGGCCGACGATTTCTTCGCCGCTCTTGGTGGTAAAGAGATCGAGCGGTTCAAGCGGCGGGCCGTCGTATTCGCGAAAGCCGTAGCGGCGGGCCGTGGTCCGCCATTTGTCGAAAATGAACTGGCGGGCGTCAGCACTCCCGACATCGGAATGCGGAAGCGGTTCGGGATAAAAATCGCGGAATCCGGGTAATCGTTCCATGCCCGGGATGGTAAGAGAAATTTTTTAATTAGGAAAGCAGGAAGCTGGGCGCACCTCGACACCATCACCGGAACGCCGGATTTATCCGGCAGCAACACGCGCCGGTTGCACACCTGCCGGATGAATCCGGCGTTCCTCGCGGACGCAGCATCGTGCATGGGTGGCAGTGTCCGGGGCGTGTTGCCCAAATGGAACGGAGCGCGGGTGGCCCACCCGCACCAGCCTGGATTGCCGAACGCGCTGCGGCTGAGACTCCGATAAACTCCGATGAATCGCGAGCCGGTCGCGAGCAGGCAGCCGTGCTCCGCTGTCTCCAAAATGATTTGGGCAACACGCCCTCAAGTTGCGCCCTAGGAAGCTTGGCCGGGACGCTGCGGCGCGCTGGCCCTGCCTCTAAGTTTGCGGCGCCAATTTCTGGGGCGTGAGCTTGAGCACGTCGGCCCGCATTTCCTTGCCGGCCTTGAATTTTACCATCGCCCGCGCGGGAATCGGCACGTCGGTTTCCGGCGCGTTGGGATTGCGACCGACCCGGGCCTTGCGGATTTTGATTTCAAAGACGCCGAAGTTGCGGAGTTCCACCTTGTCGCCCCTGGCGAGCGACTCGGCGATGTAATCGAGGGTTTTTTGCACCACGTCAAACACTTGCTGCTGGACGAGGCCGGTTTCGCTGCTGATGCGAACAACCAAGTCACGTTTTGTGAGGGTCATAATTTTTTATCGGGTTTTTATCAGGTTAAATTGATTATCATTGAACCACACGGATTGTCCAGAAGTCGCTGGCCAGATTATCGTCGGTCACATACGCGTATGGCAAGGTAAAATAACCCTTTATGCCCCATTGGCCGCCCCACGAGTTGCGGACAACGAACCATTGCTTTGCATCGTCGTAACCGACGCCGGCAACGGCATGGCCGCCAATGGCTCGCTCGCCGGATTTCGGCAGCGACGCGTGACCAGTCCGCGCCACCGACGCGCTTTCAAAACTTTCGTAAACCGTGAATCCGAACACGAACGGATAGCCCGACGCGAGACAGCCTTTGAGCTGGCTGAGAATCGGCGTCAGGCGCTGATACAAAACAGCCCGGTATTTCAGCGCGTCAGCGTAGCATCGGGGCGTCGGCCTGGTTTTGAACCGGGCGATGACATAAGGCCATTCGGTTTCGGGGCAATCGCCCTGTTTGCCCACGCTTTTGATGCCGTCGCGAATTTGCGCGCCGCTGTCGGAATCAATCGTGTGTTCGATGGCGCGCTCGTTGTAATAAATGAACAGGCGTGACGGCGTGAAGTCGGCCAGCTTTAGTTTCAGCCGGTCGAACTCAATGGCTCCGGCTATGGCGTTGGCGGTGCAACTGCCGAGCTGGCCTTGATCATAGACTGGCGGGCATTGCGGGCGAAGATCAACTTTGGCCGGCAATACACCGGCCAGTTCCACCGGTGCGGCGTAAAAATGGTCGCGCTGATCCGGTAAATCGGGCAGCCAGCCGTAACGAGCAATCTTGTAGCTCATAAGTTTTGTTGCCGCGCTTTAAATCAAACGCTGTCCTTGAATTATTGAAGTTGACCGGACTTGTCCACAACAAAAACATCACCCGCCCTGGCACTTAAAACTTTACAGTCCGGGTCTGAATTCGCAGAGTAGGCGTGTGATTGAAAGCAGTTCAAGGGTTCAACCGGCGCAGTCGTCTTCGGCAACCCGTCTGCCAACGGATTTTGCCGGAGATTTGGGAACCGCCATTCTGCGGGCGCAGAAAAATCTGCTCCATTTGCAGCGACCGGAAGGCTACTGGATCGGCGAATTGATGGTGGATTCCACGATCGTCTCGGACACGGTGGCCTATCACCATTGGAACGGCAAGGTGGACAAGGAATGGCAGCGCAAGGCGGTCAATCACATCTTCTCCATGCAATTGTCCGACGGCGGCTGGAACATTTATTACGGCGGCCCGTCGGAAGTGAATGCCACCATCAAAGCCTATCTCGCGCTTAAACTCGCCGGCGTGCCCGTCACCGACCCGCGCCTGCTGAAGGCGCGCGAAATGGCGCTCAACCTCGGCGGCGTGCCGCGGATGAACACGTTTTCCAAATTGTATCTGGCGCTGCTCGGGCTTTTTTCGTGGGAATACGTCCCGACGATTCCGTGCGAGGTCATTCTCATCGGCAAATGGTTTCACGTGAATTTCTGGGAGATGAGCAACTGGTCGCGCGGGATGCTCGTGCCGCTGGCCATCATCAACCATTTCAAACCCACCCGCCCGGTGAAGGTGGATTTGGACGAGCTTTATCCCGAAGGCGTTCATGAACGCGACCTCGCGCTCGCGCCTGACCCGGAAAAATTTTCGTTGCGCAATTTTTTCCTGTGGCTCGACCGCCTGCACAAATTCGCGGAATGGTTTGCCGAGCACGGCATTCATCCCTTCCGCCGGCGCGCGCTCCGGAACGCCGAGCAATGGATGCTCGAACGTTTTGAAGGTTCGGATGGGCTGGCCGCGATTTTTCCGGCGATGCTCAATTCGCTCATCGCCCTCAAGGCGCTCGGTTATCCGGACGACCATCCGCAGGTCGTCCGCGCCGCACGCGAGTTGAAAGAATTGGAGCACGAAACCGCCGACAGCGTGCGCATTGAGCCGTGCTTCTCGCCGGTCTGGGACACGGCCATCGTCGCCATTTGCCTGCATGAATCCGGCATTCCGGAAAATCATCCGATGATGAAGAAAGCCGCCGAATGGTTGATGGAAAAAGAAATTCGCATTTACGGCGACTGGATCCACAAAAATCCGGTCCCGCCCGGCGGGATCGAACCGAGCGGCTGGGTCTTCGAGTTCAACAATCAGTGGAACCCCGACGTGGACGACACCGTGATGGTGCTGCTCGCGTTGCGGAAAATTCCGACGGACAACCCGAAGAAACGCGACGAGTGTTTCCAGCGCGGCTTGAAGTGGATGATGACCTTCCAGTGCCGGGACGGCGGCTGGGCGGCGTTCGACAAGGATTGCACCAAAAACATCCTGGAAAAGGTCCCGTTTGCCGACCACAATGCCATGCTCGACCCCGAATGCGCCGACATCACCGCGCGCATCCTGGAATTGCTCGGTTACGAAGGCTGGAACCCGGACCATCACCAGATCCGCGACGCGCTGGATTACATCCGCGAGCAGCAGGAAGAGGATGGCTCATGGTATGGCCGTTGGGGTGTGAATTACATTTACGGCACATGGCAGGTGTTGCGCGGTTTGCGGGCGATGAACATTGACATGAACCAGCCGTGGCTGCTCAAGGCGCGCGACTGGCTGGAAAGCGTCCAGCACGAGGACGGCGGCTGGGGCGAACGTTGCAACACCTACGACGATCCCGTCTTCAAGGGCCGCGGTCCCAGCACCGCGTCGCAAACCGCATGGGCCGTCATGGGGTTGTGCGCGTTCGACGACCCGGACAATCCGCATCTGAAACGCGGCATCGAGTATTTGATTCGCAAGCAAAACCCCAACGGCTCGTGGACCGAGCAGGAAACCACCGGCACCGGTTTTCCGAAGGTGTTCTATTTGAAATACGACATCTATCGCAACGCCTGGCCGTTGCTCGCGTTCGCCACGTATCGCAAAATCCTCGAACGCGCCGCCGCCCGGCGCGAGGACGACCTCGACGGCCATCCGCATCCCAGCATGGAAAATTCAAAAATCGCATCGCACTTTTCACCATAAAAACAGGTAAGACGCCTCCCGGACGTCCCGCGGATTGCTTGAATCGTCCATCCGAACAGGAAGTCTATCTCGACAACCGTAATGGTTAACTTTGATGACATCGACGACTGGGCACCCAAACTTGCCGCTGCGTTAAGCCCACATGTTCCGGACTCCGTTAGACAGAAGTTAACGGCGGCGACGCCGAAACTCATAGGGGATGCACGGAATCTGCTCTTCGACTTAACGGTGCGCAATGAAGTCATTGACGCAACGCTGACCTGGATTCGCTCCACAAAAATCGCGGGCTATCAGGGTTGTGGGTTTTCGCAACTTGTTACCCAGCGTAGCCCCGAAAGCATTCGGGGCAACACTGGGCTGGATGATTGTCATCCCGTTAGGATGCATATTACCATCCGGTCTTTCCTTCATGGGCATTTGAAAATTCTTTCATCCTTCGGGTTTAGTCATTAGGTTTTCGTCGAATGCTTGAGCAAACCGTCCAGATCGTTTCCAACGAGCGCGATACCGATTCTTATTTTCGCCTCGTGGTGCGCGCGCCGCAAATCGCTCCGCTGATCCAGCCGGGACAGTTTGCCCATGTCCGCGTGCTGCCGCTAAAGGATGCCTTGCTGCGACGGCCGTTCAGCATTTTCCAGGTCGAGGGTGATGCCTTTTCCATTCTTTACAAAAGTGTCGGCAAGGGCACCGAGGTTCTCGCGCGGATGCAATCCGGCGAGGAACTCAGCGTGATTGCACCGCTGGGCCATGGTTTCACCGTCCCGAAGCGCGGCGGCGAAACTCCGCTGCTGGTCGCGGGCGGCTACGGCATGGCGGCGATGTATCTGCTGGCGCAACGCTCGCCGCAGAAAGGCATCGTCTTCGTCGGCGGCCGGCGGCGCGTGGACATCCTCTGCGAAAAGGAATTTCAGGCGCTCGGCTGGGACGTGCGCGTGACGACGGAAGACGGCAGTCACGGCGAGAAAGGACTCGTGACGAAACCGCTGCAGGCCGAATTGAAACGCAGCACGGCTCGACGCAAGTTGTTTGCCTGCGGACCGACGGGCATGTTGAAAGCGGTTGGGGAAATTGCCGAAAAGTCCAAAGTGCCGGCGGAACTTTCGATGGACGAACACATGTGCTGCGGCGTCGGCGTCTGCCTGACGTGTGTGATCCCGGTCAAGACCGGTCCCGCACTGCGGGACTGGGAATACCAGCGCACCTGCACCGAGGGGCCGGTGTTTGATGCGCATCAGGTGGTGTGGGAGGTGGCGAAATGATGCAAAATCCGAAACCCGAGACCCGAGACCCGAAAGAAATCCGAACACCGAAATTCGAAGTGATGAGTTTCGGCCATTCGGGCTTCGGGCTTCGGACTTCTTTCGGATTTCAAGTTTCGGGTTTCGGGTATTCAATGTGGGTGCCGCTCCTATGAACTTGTCTGTCCAAATTGGGTCGCTACGCCTGCAAAACCCGGTAATGGTCGCGTCCGGCACGTTCGGCTACGGCGTCGAATACGCGCAGCTCCTCGACCTGAACCAGCTTGGCGCGGTCGTCGTGAAAGGCATCCGGTTGCATCCGGTCCGTGGCAATCCCACGCCGCGCACGGTCGAGGTCGCCAGCGGACTCATCAACGCCATCGGCCTGCAAGGCCCGGGTGTGGATGGCTTCATCAAAAAATACTGGCCGTTCCTCAA
>Ga0116134_1001569_pt1 | contig 11478 bp, 9 predicted proteins | sample June2015DPH_19_5_FD_89737 | JGI IMG/M metagenome (GOLD analysis project Ga0116134, IMG submission 89737) | Peatland microbial communities from SPRUCE experiment site at the Marcell Experimental Forest, Minnesota, USA - June2015DPH_19_40 | ecosystem: Environmental > Terrestrial > Soil > Wetlands >...
CGCCCGCCGCGCCCATCCCCAACAATCGGCGATAAGCACTGACATAATTCTTGGCCATTCTGGTGCTGGTAAATCTCTCTTCAAATCGTTGCCGCACCGCGCGGCGATCGTACGCCAGAATGTCCGGCAGCGCCGCGATGGCTTCTTCCTCGCTGTCGACTATTCTACCGGTGACGCCATCTTCGATGACCTCGGGGATCGAGCCGCAACGGAACGCGAGCACCGGCGTGCCGCATGCCATGGCTTCGATCATCACAAGTCCAAACGGCTCCGGCCAGTCCACCGGAAACAATAGGGCGGCTGCCTTGCCCAGAAACTCGGTTTTCTCACGCTCGTTGATCTCGCCGATAAACTCCACGCCCGGGCCATCGATGAGCGGCAATATTTCGCTGCGGAAGTAGTCTTCGTCGACCTTGTCGACCTTGGCGGCAATTTTCAGCGAAATGCCGGCGGCACGCGCTATCCTGATCGCGCGGTCCGGACGTTTTTCCGGCGAAATCCGCCCCAGGAAGGCAAGGTAGCCTCCCTCCTCGAACGACGGGCGATGCAAGTCGGCCGGAATGCCGTGATGGATCGTCGCGACGAAATTGGCGTGCGGCAACGGCTTGCGCTGGTCGTCGGAGATGGAAATCAACGGCATGTCGGCGAAACGATAATAGAATGGCTTGAGATCCCCCAAATCCTGCCGGCCGTGAAGCGTGGTCAAGGTCCGCGCTGCCAGCGATCTGAAAAGCGGGAAATGAAACAGATCGATGTGAAAATGAAGGACGTCGAACTCCTCGGCCCGTTCGCGCACCTTGTCGATCATCAGCATGAAGTGCGGAACGAAATCGCGCGCGGTGGGATCGAGGCGAAGCGCGCGCGTACAACACGTCGCCAGCTCGGCGTTGGTGATGGAGTCGCCGCTTGCAAAGAGCGTCACGTCGTGGCCAAGCCCGACGAGTTCTTCGGTCAAATAGGAAACAATTCTCTCAGTCCCGCCATAGAGACGAGGAGGAACGCTCTCGATGAGCGGAGCGATCTGCGCGATTTTCATGATGACCTTTATTCCCCCGGCGTAGCACCAACGCGTGCAGTGCAGCAAAGTTCCGCGATATTCCGATTGGCCGCACCTCACTGTCGACCGAGCCGGCCAAGGCCGCCAAAAAGCGCCCAAAAAAGCGCCACGGTCGGCATCGGGGGGCGGGATGGGGACTGCGTGGGAGAGGACTGCGTAGGCGATTGAGGAAGTTGGCCGACTTAATCCGACAGAGTCTGTCCGATTTTGACCACTTTATTTGCGGCGGTGCGGTATGATTTCCAGGGAAAAATGACGACGCCGTCGTTGTCTTGTGACCCAACCCGTCGCGTAACGGAGTTTGATCGATGCACAATTCGTCCGTCGGAGGCCGTCTTCGCGTGGAGGTAAAGCACCGGCACGCCGCGCCGAACCGATATACCTGGGAAATTCATCGCGACCACGAGGCTCTTCCCGTGGACGAAGCCCGCAACCAGTTCGGCTCGTGGGAAGAGGCTAGTCAAGCTGGAAAGCAGATGTTGAAGAAATCGTCGGCGATCGTCTAAATTTCATCGCAGCACCGCGCCACGATAGGTATTATTTTTATCGGCCAAGATGGTTGGCCAACACGGTCGGCCAAGGCGATTCGCAGCCCATGGCTTTGGTTGTGCGGTGAGACTTCGCAACCGACTGCAACTCGGGCGTTCGGGGGCCGGTTGGCTTGTACCCGGGATGCCTCCCCTCATCGCCGCATGCTCAGGGAGCCTGCGTGGCAGATAGCGCGAATCCGAGCGCGACGGTCATCGGCGCGGCTGCAGCCGATGCAGTTGAACCATTGCCATCCCAAGCGAGCTTGCGCGGCCTCGATGCCGTCAACCTGTTTCTGGCCGGAACATTGTCGGGTTTCGGGCCCTACGTCGCCGTGTTTCTCGCCGATCAAGGATGGACCCAACAAAGCATCGGCTTCGTTCTGACGGCGGCCGGCTTGGCCGGCTTGTTGAGCCAACTGCCCGGCGGCGAACTGCTCGACGCCATCCGCTCCAAGCGAGCCGTGGTGCTGGTGGGCGCCACTATGATTGCAGCGGCGGCACTGATCATTGCGCTTCGGCCGACTTTCCCATTGGTATCCGCCGCTCTGGTGCTTCAAGGGATCACCGGCGGTTTCCTGGGGCTGGCGATTGCCGCCATCAGCCTCGGTCTGGTCGGCCACGCGGCGCTTGGCGAGCGGCTCGGCCGCAATCAGCGCTTCGCCTCGGCGGGAGGGGTGATCGCGGACGGGCTGATGGGCTTCGTCGCTTATTTCCTGTCGTATCGCGCGATATTTCTCATCGCCGCCCTGCTCGTGGTTCCACTCTTCGCCGCTCTCGCCCGCATCCGGCCTTCCGACATCCACTTCGGTCGTGCCTGCGGCGTCCCGGACTGCGAAGCGTCGCGGAACCCGCCGAGAACTTCGCGCCGGGACCTCTGGACGAACCGCGGTCTGCTCACGTTCGCCGCTTGCGTGTTCTTGTTCCAATTGGCGAATGCGTCGATGCTGCCGCTCGCCGGCGAGGCCCTCGCCTACAGCAAGGAGGCTTTCTCGTCGCTCATCATCACCGCGTTGATCATCGTCCCCCAGGTGATCGTGGCGATCATGGCGCCATGGGCGGGACGCCGGGCCAACACGTGGGGCCGCCGGCCGCTGCTGCTCGTCGGATTTGGAGCATTACCAATCCGGGCGCTGCTGTTCGCCTGGACCACCGATCCCACGATTCTCATCGTCGCTCAGGTACTCGACGGCGTCAGCGGAACAGTGTTGGGCGTCCTTACCGCGCTGACCGTCGCCGACCTCACCATGGGTACTGGCCGGTTCAATCTGGCGCAGGGCTTCGTCGCGACGATATCCGGAGTTGGCGCTTCGCTCAGCACGACGCTTTCAGGCCTCGTGGCCGGGAGCTCTGGCCGCGCGACGGGGTTTCTCGGCATAGCAGCGGTGGCGCTCGCCGCTGTGGTTCTCGCGTGGCTGCTGATGCCCGAGACCAGACCGCGGGCCGCAAAGGAGCTCCGCTGACCGCTCGACCGCAGCCAAACAATCGCGCTCATAGGGTCCAGCGCCAGTCGCGAACTTCGGGCATGTCGTCGCCGTGCTCGCTGATATAGAGCTTGTGGCGCTCCATCGCCGCCCAGTAACGCTCGGCGGCATTTTTCCGTTGATCGCTGAACCGCGGAATTCGCTCGACGGCGTCCAACGCCAACTGATAGCGGTCGAGATTATTGAGCACGACCATGTCGAAGGGCGTCGTGGTGGTGCCTTCCTCCTTGTAGCCGCGCACATGAATATTGTCGTGATTGTGCCGCCGGTAGGTCAGCTTGTGAATCATGGCGGGATAGCCGTGGAAGGCGAAGATCACCGGCTTGTCGGTCGTGAACAATTCGTCGAAATCCTGATTCTCCAGGCCGTGCGGGTGCTCGGATTGCGGCTGCAACACCATCAAATCCACCACGTTGACGACGCGGATGCGGATGCCGGGGACGTGGGCGCGGAGCAGCGTCACGGCGGCGAGCGTCTCCAGCGTCGGCACGTCGCCGGCGCACGCCATGACCACGTCCGGGTCGCCACCATCGTTGCCGGCCCAGTGCCAGATGCCGGCGCCGGCGACGCAGTGCCGTACCGCCGCATCGATGTCGAGCCACTGCCACTCCGGCTGCTTGCCGGCGACAATCAGATTGACGTAATTGCGGCTGCGCAAACAGTGATCCGCGACCGACAGCAGGCAATTGGCGTCGGGCGGCAGATAGATGCGCACGATATCGGCCTTTTTGTTGGCCACGTGATCGATAAAGCCCGGATCCTGGTGGGAAAAGCCGTTATGGTCCTGCCGCCAGACGTGCGACGTGAGCAGATAGTTCAGCGACGCGATTGGCTTGCGCCAGGGGATCACCTTCGAGGTCTTGAGCCATTTTGCGTGCTGATTGAACATCGAATCGACGATGTGGATGAAGGCCTCGTAACACGAAAAAAGGCCATGGCGTCCGGTGAGCAGGTATCCCTCGAGCCAGCCCTCGCATAAATGCTCGCTCAAAACCTCCATGACGCGCCCTTTGATGCTCAGATCGATGTCGACATCTTCGATCGCGGCCATCCACTCCTTTCCGGTGACCTGATAGACGGCCTCCAGCCTGTTCGAGGCCGTCTCATCCGGACCGAACAGCCGAAAGTTCTTGTTGTCGAGACTGAGCTTCATCACGTCGCGCAGGAAGTTTCCCAGAACCCGCGTCGACTCCGCTGCGACACCACCTGGCGCGACGACTTTCACCGCGTAGTCGTGGAAATGCGGCATCGCGAGCGGCTGCAACAATTCCCCGCCGTTGGCGTGCGGATTGGAGCCCATGCGGCGATGGCCCGTCGGCGCCAGCGCCGCGAACGCGTCGCGGAACTTGCCGCGTTCATCGAACAACTCGTGCGCCCGGTAGCTCTTCATCCAATCTTCGAGTTGCTTGAGATGTTCCGGGTTCTTGAGATCGGCGAGCGGGACCTGATGCGCGCGCCAGGTGCCTTCGACCGGCTCGCCGTCGACGAATTTCGGTCCGGTCCAACCCTTGGGCGTGCGGAACACGATCATGGGCCAACGCGGCCGCTCCACCGTGTCCGGAGAGGAACGTGCCGCCTGCTGGATTTTGCGAATCTTCGCCAGGATCGTATCGAGCGTGGCGGCCAGACGTTGATGCACCAGCGCGGGGACGTCGCCGTCCACGAAATGCGGCTCATAGCCGTAGCCGCGGATCAGGTCGGTCAATTCCCGGCGACTGATGCGCGCGAGTATGGTCGGATTCGCGATCTTGAACCCGTTGAGATGAAGGATCGGAAGCACCGCACCATCGCGCGCGGGATTGAGAAACTTGTTGGAGTGCCAACTCGCGGCAAGCGCGCCAGTCTCCGCCTCGCCGTCGCCGATGATGCAAGTGACGATCAAATCCGGATTGTCGAACGCGGCGCCATAGGCGTGGAGGAGTGAATAGCCGAGCTCCCCGCCTTCGTGGATCGACCCGGGCGTTTCCGGCGAGACATGGCTGGGAATGCCGTAAGGCCAGGAGAACTGACGAAACAGCCGCTGCAGTCCATTGCGGTCACGTTCGACCGCCGGATAGCGCTCGGTATAAGACCCTTCGAGATAGGTCATCGCCACGATGCCCGGGCCGCCATGACCCGGACCGATGACGTACATCATGTTCAAATCGTTTTCTTTGATCAGCCGGTTGAGGTGGACATAGAGAAAGTTCAATCCGGGCGTCGTGCCCCAATGGCCGAGCAGGCGCGGCTTGATATGTTCGAGCCGAAGCGGGATTTCGAGCAGAGGATTGTCTTGCAGATAGATCTGCCCGACCGAAAGGTAATTGGCGGCACGCCAATACGCGTCCATTTTTTCCAAGAGATCGCCCGACAGAGGGCGCGGCATGTCTTCCGGCGGAGCCGGCGAAAGCGTGGCGGGCGCCTCCTCCAGCAGTTCGAGCGAGGGCGTGGCAGGCATCGAAAGCTCCTTACGGGGTTCGTTCACGCGCCGCGAACGGATGATCTCGGGGATATCGGCTCGGGCGGCTGAGCGCGCTCGACCATGTTCAGCGCCGACAGGATTTGAGCCACGATCTCGCGCGGCGGCGGCTCGATCGAGACGGTGATCGAATTCTCGTCCGGTCCGGGTTCCTCCAGCGCTTCGAATTGGCTGTGAAGCAAGCTTCGCGGCATGAAATGCTCATGACGGGTGGCGATACGGCGTGCGATCAGCGTCTCGTCGCCCTTGAGATAGACGAGACGGACGTCGGCACGATCGCCGATCAGAACATCGCGGTAGCGCCGCTTCAGCGCGGAACACGCGACGACGACGTGTCCGCCCGAACGACGCGTCTTGTCGATCCAGGCGGCGACCGAGTTGAGCCAGGGCCAACGATCCTCGTCGGTGAGCGCAATGCCTTTGTGCATCTTGTCGACGTTGGCGGCGGGGTGGAACCAATCGGCGTCCTCGAACTCCCACCGCAGGTGCAGAGCAAGGAGCGCCCCGACAGTCGACTTCCCGCAGCCCGAAACACCCATCACGATCACCGCCTTGGGAGCGGGCGGTGAAGCACCTTCCGTCACATCGGTCTGTGTGGCCATCAATCCGCTCGCTCCATCGTGGCAGCGCGATCCATCAACCAATGGAGGCGGCCGACCGGACGAACGGCGCCCGCGGGAATCGTCCGATCTCCGTCCATGGCGCGCGCGACGACTTCCCGCTTTTCTCGACCCGTCACCACGAATGCGAGATCGCGGCTGCTGTCGAGTGCCGGATAGGTCAGTGTGATGCGTGCTTCGGCTTTGGCGCCGATGACGGCGACCGCCCATCGTCTGGTCTCCCGCAGCGCCGGCTGCCCGGGGAACAATGATGCGGTGTGGCCGTCGTCTCCGATGCCAAGCAGTGTGACGTCGAACAGCGGCCGATCGGGATCAAGCGCATCGGCGCCGTAGAAGCGCTTCAACGTCGTCTCGTAAGCCGCGGCGGCCTGGTCCGGCGACAGACCTTCTGTTGGCACCGCGTGGATGTTGTCGGGCGGGACCGGGACTCGCGCCAGGAAGGCTTCGCGCGCCATGCGATAATTGCTGTCGGGATGGTCGTGCGGCACGAACCGTTCGTCGCCCCAGAACCAGTGCGCGCGGTTCCATGGAAAGCGCGACGCAATGTTCGGTGCCGCGAGACATTCATAAAGACGCCGGGGCGTCGATCCGCCCGACAGGTTGAGCGCGAAGGCACGCTCGCTCGCCCGCGCGAGACTGCAAAGCCATTCGGCGCCATTGCGCGCCAGCGCTTCGGCATTCTCGAATACGCGATTTTCAGACAATGCAGCGTCCATCGTTACACCATCCTCACGCCGCAGCCTCGTGCCGCAACGGGCTGTTTCGAATGCGTGCGATGGCGGCCGCGTAATCGCCGGAGCCGAATATTGCCGACCCGGCGACAATCGCGTCGGCGCCGGCCGCAATGGCCGATGCAGCCGTGGCTCCGTTCTCCCCGCCGTCGACTTCGATCCACGGGTCGAGATTTTTTGACTCGCAGAGCCGCCGCAGTTCGCGGATTTTCGGCAACATTTCCGGCAGGAATTTCTGTCCGCCAAATCCGGGATTGACAGTCATCACCAGGACGACGTCGCAGAGGTGCAACACATGTTCAACGAAGACGATGGGAGTGGCCGGGTCGAGCACCGCACCCGCTTTCTTGCCCAATTCCCGAACGCGCGAGAGCGTCCGATGCAGGTGGACCGTCGAGGTGGGCTCGACCTGAATGAGAAGATGATCTGCTCCAGCCTGGACAAAATCTTCAAGATACCGTTCCGGCTCGACGATCATCAGGTGCACGTCGAGCGGCTTCGCGGTCGAGCGGCGCACCGCGTTCACGATGGCGGGGCCGAAGGAAATGTTGGGCACGAACCTGCCGTCCATGATGTCGACGTGTATCCAATCGGCGCCGGCCTGATCGACGGCGCGGACTTCTTCGCCGAGCCGCCGCAAGTCGGCGGACAGAATGGATGGCGCGACGACGATCGGCTTCATGACGCCCTCCGCGACGCCGCGCCGGCGCGCGGCAAGACGAACCGCTCGATTGCCTTGGCGAAGCCGTCATCGTTGTAGGAGTCGGTCACCAAATCGGCCTGCGCCTGCACCTCCGAACTGGCGTTGCCCATCGCGATGCTCAGTCCACTCCTGCGAAACATCAGCACGTCGTTCGGCATATCGCCGAGCGTCGCGATCTCCGCGGGCGGGATCGAGAGGAATGTCGACAGCCGCGCCACCACCGTTCCCTTGTTGGCGTCCGGGTGGGTGACGTCGAGATAATAGGGTTGCGAACGTGCCGCCGATGCTTTGGCGCCCAGCGCGTCCTTGGCATCCTTCTCGCAGCGCGCGACCAGTTCGAGATCGTCGCTCACGCCGACGATCTTGACCGCGCTGCCGAGCACGTCGTCGAAATTCTCGACCACCGTCGGGGCGAACTTGACGGTCCATTGTTCCCGCGCGACGTGCGGCGCGGCGGGGTCGCGAACGAGCCAGTCGTTGCCGCTGTAGACCCACGCATCCATGCCGTTCTTGAGGATGACCTCCAATGCGCATTTTGCGGCCTCGGCGGCAAGCACGTGCTCTTCCATGATGGTCATGTCGGGCTCGACGAAAATTCCGCCATTGAATCCGGCGACCGGGCTTCGCAGCGACAAGGGGTCGATCAGCATCTCCATGCCGCGCGGCGGCCGGCCGCTGGTAATTGCAAAAGCGATGCCGGCGTCGTGGATCGCCCTCACGGCGGCGGCCGCGCGCGGCGTCAGCACTTTTTCCTCAGTGACCAGCGTGCCGTCGACGTCGGCGAGGACCAGCGAGATTTTCGCTGTGCCGCCAGCAGGCGTTACCATGTCCGATCTCCCGCCCGCTCCGTCTCGACCGGCGAATGCGAACGACCGCCGCCGAGAATGAACCGTTCGATCGCGTTGGCGAAGCCGTCGTCGTGATTGCTGTCGGTAACGAAATCCGCCGCTTGTTGCACCTGCGCACTGGCATTACCCATGGCAATGCTCAGACCGCTCCGCTCGAACATCGCGACATCATTATTGCCGTCGCCGATCACGGCGATTTCCGGCAGCGGAACGCCCAACAGCTTGGCGATCTCCGACAATGCAACGCCCTTGTTGGCGAGCGGATGCGTGATATCGAGATAATAGGGCTGCGAACGCGCAACGGATGCTTGATCGAAGAGCAGGGCGCGCACGTCGCGCTCACACCCCGCGAGCAGATCGAAATCCGAACTGACACCGACGATCTTGGCGGTGCGAGCAAGCGCGGGTCCTAACTCTTCGACCACCGTCGGCGCGAATCGAACCGTGCGTTGTTCCAACCCGACATAGGGCTCGTCGGAACGACGCAACAGCCAGTCCTCGCCGCTGAAAATCCATGCCTGCGCTCCGCGCGCCTCGAGCATTTCGACCGCGCTTCGAGCGACCTCGGCCGGCAGAAGATGCTCGGCGATGATCGTAAGTTCGGGGGTAGCCAGCACCCCGCCATTGAAGCATCCGACCGGCGTCGTGATACCGAGGGGCTTAAGCAGCATGCTCAAGCCGCGGGGCGGCCGGCTGCTGATAATCGAAAAAATGATGCCGTTGGCGCGCAGCGCCGCCGCGGCCGCCTGCGCGCGCGGCGTCAACACTTTGTCGTCGGTCACCAACGTGCCGTCGACATCCGAGATCACGGCCGAACATTTGAAAGACAGCGGGCGCTCGCCGCTCATGACGGTTGTCCATCGCTGTGGCCTTGGATGCTTCGCCAGCTGCGGCCATCCCGCGCCAGAAGCGCATCGGCTTCGCAAGGCCCCACGCTTCCCGCGGCATAGATCGGCGGATCGCCGGTGTCATCTTTGGCCAAAGAGCTTTCGGCCGAAGACTTCGCGGCCGAAGAGCCTTCGTCCCAGGCATCGAGCACCGGCTGCACGATGCGCCACGTCTGCTCCACCATATCGACGCGGTTGAACAATGTCGGGTCGCCGATCATGACGTCGTAGATCAGCGTCTCGTATCCGACGTTCGGTTCTTTGGGAAACCAATCATCGTAGTGGAAGTCCATTTTCACGGCGGCGAGGTCCACGACCGGGCCGCGACGCTTGACCTCGAACTGCAGGGAGATTCCTTCGTCAGGCGCGATGCGCAGCACTAGCCAGTTCGGCCGCAGCGCGCCGACGGGCGTGCCGTGGAACGCCGCGTAGGGCGCCTGCTTGAAGCGGATCGCGATCTCGGTATTCCGATGCGACAAATGTTTGCCCGTGCGCAGATAGAACGGCACGCCGGCCCAACGCCAGTTGTCGATCTCGAGCCGCATCGCCACATAGGTCTCGGTGTTGGAATTCGGCGCCACCTGCGGCTCTTGCCGATAGGGCTTCACTTTTTTGCCCAGCACCGAGCCGGCGCCGTATTGGCCGCGCACCACTGCTTCCGGCTTGACGGCGGGGATCGCGGCCAACACCTCGGCCTTCTTGGTACGGATTGCGGCGGCGTCGAAGGCGGTGGGGGGCTCCATCGCCACCATCGACAGCAATGTGAACAGGTGATTGGGGACCATGTCGCGCAGCGCGCCGGTCGCCTCGTAGAAACTGCCGCGTTCTTCCACGCCGACCGTCTCCGCCGCCGTGATCTGCACGTGATCGATCCGGTCGCGGTTCCAAATCGGTTCGAACAGCCCATTGGCGAAGCGGAACGCCATGATGTTCTGGACCGTGTCCTTGCCGAGAAAATGGTCGATCCGGAAAATCTGGTTCTCGTGCAGCGTGCGCAGGATGTGGGCGTTCAATGCGCGCGCCGAATCGAGGCTGGACCCGAACGGTTTCTCGATCACGACGCGGCGCCAGAATCGATAATCGCCGTTCTCGTCCTGCTCCTGATCGGTGAGCTTCGCCTTGCCGAGTTGCTCGACCACAGTGCTGAACAGCCGGTCGGCGACCGCGAGATAGAAGATCGCGTTGCCGGCGGTTCCATGGGTCTTTTCCGCATCCGCGAGAACGCCGCGAAGTTTGTCGTAAAGCTCGGGCTTAGCCAGGTCGCCCTGGACATAAATCATCTTCTCGCCAAGCCGCTTCCAGATATCCTCGTCGATGTGATCGACACCGAACTCCGCGGTGGGGTTGCCGACGAAGCTTGTCAGCATGCCGTGAAGCTCGTCGCGCCAGCTTTCAGCGGTTCCCGCCGTCCGGGCGACGCCGATCAACGCGAAGTTCTCCGGCAGCACTTTGGTGCGCAAGAGATTGTAGAGCGCCGGCACCACCAGGCGTTTGGTCAGGTCGCCGGTGGCGCCGAAGATCACCATGGCGCAGGGATCGGCCGGTTTGGCCGGGCGCCGCGGCGGACAGGTGATCATCTGTGAGATCGGCTGTATCGGCTGTGTCGGGGGAGAAATTTCGTCAAGCATGGCACTACTCGGCGGCGTGTTGCGCTGCTGATGGGCGCTGCGAATTCTTCGGTTTCGGCTGGGGGTCGATCGGCTCTTGACCCTCGACATGTCCACCGAAGCCGAAACGCATGGACGAGAGCACCTTTTCGCCGAACGTATGCTCCTGCCGCGAGCGGAAACGGGTGTAGAGCGCCGAGGTGATCACATCCGCCGGGACCGATTCCTCAATGGCCGCCTCGACCGTCCAGCGCCCTTCCCCCGAATCCTGGACGTACCCAGAGAAATCCTTCAATTGCGCATCCTTCGCCAACGCCGCCGCGGTGAGATCGAGCAGCCAGGATGAGATGACGCTGCCGCGCCGCCAAACCTCGGCGATATCCGGCAGGTTCAGCGTGAAGCGCTCGTCCGCAGGCAAATCTTTCGAGTCTTTGTTGCGCAGGATGTCGAAGCCCTCGGCGTAGGCCTGCATCAGGCCGTACTCGATGCCGTTGTGCACCATCTTGACGAAGTGCCCGGCGCCGGACGGACCGGCGTGAATGTAGCCGCGCTCGGC
>Ga0116134_1001573_pt1 | contig 11455 bp, 6 predicted proteins | sample June2015DPH_19_5_FD_89737 | JGI IMG/M metagenome (GOLD analysis project Ga0116134, IMG submission 89737) | Peatland microbial communities from SPRUCE experiment site at the Marcell Experimental Forest, Minnesota, USA - June2015DPH_19_40 | ecosystem: Environmental > Terrestrial > Soil > Wetlands >...
CGATCCATCAAACCCAAGCGACGCACGCAGGAAATGCTCCTGAGGAGCCTGACGCATGATCTGATGCTTCTCTGCAATCAAGACACAGGGTAGAGACAGAGCCGGAGCTGTCCCGTTTTCCGAGCTCGCTCTAATTCGTGAGAAGTCCGCGCCAGCAGGGGTTTGCTGCGATCAAAATAATGAGAAGCGCAGCAAGGAAGAATGGCCCGAGCAAGCCCATCCAAACGAAACAGATAGACCGCTTTATAAACCAGCTATCGCGACTGTGGACCTGCTTGCGATTATGGGGAGCGGGCTTCCCGTTAGTTCCTTTCCCCCATCTTTCTATCTCGTACTTTTCGAGCCAGATGGAATCACTTATTTCATAAGCCCTATGCTTGGCCATCGACTGTAATGACGCTAATGAAGTCGCGCAGGAGAGAACGCATGAAATGAGACGGGCTGCAAAGCTGCTATCGTGAGCCAGGGCGATTAAAAATAAAAATGCTTGTGCAGTGAGAGAAAGAGCGGGGGTCTGCCACAGAATTGATTCGGTTGTTTGTCGCCGGAACCCGATAATTTCATATAGTGTGTCCGAACCTGCGTTGATTTTTGCGGGGAGAAATGCTTCCGTTGAATCTGATTGCGTCATTGGTTTGCTCCTGAAAACTAAAACGGGACAGATCTGAATTCTACGTTGTCGGAGGGGCATAGTTTCGTTCCGTCAGTTCGCCGCGGTGGGAGTCGAACCATGCGATTGTCTTTTGCAGGCCGGTCTCCAAGGTTGTCTGGGCGGTGAAGCCGATCGCTTGCTTGGCGCGAGTTACCTCCAGGCATCGGCGCGGCTGGCCGTCTGGCTTGGTGGGGTCCCAGATGATCTGGCCGGTGAAATTGCTCAGGCGGGCGATCAGTTCCGTCAAGTTCTTGATCGTGATTTCCCGGCCGCTGCCTAGGTTCATTGGGTCTGGGGAATCGTATTTTTCCAGGGAAAGGACGATGGCCTCGGCGCAGTCCTGCACGTAGAGAAATTCGCGGCTGGCTGAGCCTGTGCCCCAGGCGGTGATTTGTTTTTGGCCGGACAGGCGGGCCTCGACGCATTTGCGGATCAGGGCGGGGATGACATGGCTGGAGTGAAGATCGAAATTGTCGCGCGGGCCGTAGAGATTCACCGGCAACAGATAGATCGCGTTCAGGCCGTATTGCTGGCGATAAGCCTGGCACATGACCAGGAGGGATTTTTTGGCGATGCCGTAGGGGGCGTTGGTTTCTTCGGGATAGCCGTTCCAGAGTTCGCTTTCGCGGAAGGGGACGGGGGTGAATTTCGGATAGGCGCAGATCGTGCCGACCTGGAGGAATTTCTTGATTGCGTTGATGCGGGCCTGCTCGATGAGGTGCAGGCCCATGGCGAGGTTGGCGAAGAAGAATCTCCCCGGGTTATCGCGGTTGGCGCCGATGCCGCCGACTTCGGCCGCCAGGTGCATCACCACGTCGGGGTGATATTCGCGATAGAGGCGCTGCACATCGGCTTCGCCGGTGAGATCGAAATCCTTTCGGCGCGGAACGAAGAGGTTCTGGTATCCGCGAGAGCGGAGGATTTCGACGACGCAGGAGCCGAGGAATCCGGCTCCGCCGGTCACGACGATGCGATCGGTCCGTGCGATGCTCATACTGTTTTCGCGCGCTCGGCCAGGAGCTTTTCGCTCCGGGCCAGATGCCAATCGGCTTCGGTCATCATTCGGGCCAGGGCTTTGAAAGTAACTTTAGGGGTCCAGGAAAGATTGCCGCGGGCCTTGGCGGCGTCGCCCTGGAGCTTGTCCACCTCGGCGGGCCGGAAATAGCGCGGATCGACCTCGACGTATTTTTGCCAATCCATTTCCAGATAGCCGAAAACTTCGTCGAGGAACGCGCGGACGCTGTGGGATTCGCCGGTGGCGATGACGTAATCGGCGGGCTGGTCCTGCTGGAGCATGAGCCACATCGCCTCGACGTAATCGCCGGCGAAGCCCCAGTCGCGTTTGGCGTCGAGATTTCCGAGAAAGAGCTTTTGTTGAAGGCCTTCCTTGATGCGGGTGGCGGCGCGGGTGATCTTGCGGGTGACGAACGTTTCGCCGCGGCGAGGGCTTTCGTGGTTAAACAGGATGCCGTTGCAGGCGAACATGTTGTAGCTCTCGCGGTAATTGATGGTTTGCCAGTAGCTGTAAACCTTGGCGCAAGCGTAGGGGCTGCGGGGATAGAAGGGGGTCAGTTCGTTCTGTGGGGTCTGCGCGACTTTGCCGTACATTTCGCTGCTGGAGGCCTGGTAAAAATGGATCGGCAATCCGGTGTCGCGGATGGCCTCGAGGAAGCTCATCGTGCCGAGGGCGTCGACGGCGACGGTGTAGACGGGCTGATCGAAGCTGACGCGGACGTGCGATTGGGCGCCGAGGTTGTAAACTTCATCCGGCCGGACGCGGGTGAGGATTTCCCGGAGCCCGGTTCCATCCACCAGGTCGCCGTAGTGGAGAAAAAGCCGGGCGTGTGGATCGTGCGGGTCGCGATACAGATGGCCGATGCGATCGGTATTGAACGAGCTGCTGCGGCGGACGATGCCGTGTACGTCGTAACCCTTGGCGAGGAGCAATTCAGCGAGATAAGAACCGTCCTGTCCGGTGATGCCGGAAATTAGGGCCTTCTTGCGGCTGGTGGATTGCATTAGAATGTTCCAAATGACATTGAAAGCGGGCCAGATGTTAACCGCCAAGACGCCAAGACGCCAAGGAAATGCAACCAATGCAACCGCAGAGACGCAGAGACGCGGAGGAAGACGCGGAGAAGCCCCATATCGTTTTCTCTGCGTCTTCCTCTGCGTCTCGGCGTCTCTGCGGTTGCATTTAATTTTGGCATTGATACTGGTGGCGTGCGCGGGCAGTGCGGTCGCTGATGACTCGCCACCCGTGCCGTTTTATTATGCGGTGGGAACGACGCTCGACCTGCAGATCAGCACGCTGGTGGTGGGGGTGAATGAGAGTGCGGGCCAGGCGGTGCGGTCGAACGACCGGAAATATGTTTCGCTGAACGTGGATACGAGCCTTCTGGGCTCGGCCGCGGTTCGTGGATTTCAGTATCAGAAGGGCGGATCGGGGTTTGTCGGCAGCGCCGCTTCTTCGCGGAATATGCCGGCGAGCGCGGGGAATGGCTTGACGCCAACGATCGCGGCATTGCCAAGCCAAATCGCGCCGCCGGTGTCTGTTTTGGATAAGCTGGGGATGGTCCTTGTTATGCCAATGGAAAGATAAACATGACGCAAAAGCAATCCGGCCCGGGTGATCCGAATGATCCAGCCGCCCAAAGTCCCGGGCAACCGGCGGGGAATGAGCCGCTCGAGGGTGAGAGACCGAAAAAAAAGAAAAAACACCATTGGCTGCTGAAGGCCGTCGGTGCGCTGCTCGTGCTCATCCTCGTTCTGGTGATTCTGGCGCCGACGATCATCAGCATGGGCTTCGTGCGCGAGATCGTTGTCGGGCAGATCAACAACCTGGCATTGAACGGCAAGCTGCAGATCAAGGATTGGTCGTTCGGCTGGACCAGCGGAATCCGCATTGAAGGGGTGGAGCTTACCGATGCGGACAACAAGCATTTGGTGTCGGCCGCGGAAATCAGCACGCCGCTGTCGCTCTTGAAGGCGGCGACGGGCAACATCGACCTGGGCGACGTGACCATCAGCGGAGTGGATGTCAACGCAATCATCGATCGCGACGGAAATCTCAACATCCTCCAGGCGATCAAGCCGAGCAACAAACCGCCGAGCAATCAGCCTGCGAAGCTGCCCAACATCAAGGGCGTGATCCATCTCAAGCAGATCACCGGGACTTTCGAGGACGATCCGGACAAGGTCACCGTGGGATTGGATCCCCAGAATCCGCTGACCGCGACGATCACCGTCAAGGACATCAACCAACCCATCGAAGACAGCGTGGACCTCGGTCTTCAGCTCCAGGAAAAGAATCTCGTGAAGGTGAAGGTGTCCGGGACGTTATCGGCGATCCAGAACAACCTGGTTGCCGTCGATCATCTCGCTGTGAATCAGACGATCGAGTTGGCGGATGGGGATTTGGCCGCGGTCTCGGATGTTCTCCAGGCGTATCACCTGAATCTGAACGTGACCGGGAAGATGAACGGCAAGATCACGGCGACGGTCAATACGCTGGATAACATCACGGCGGATGTGGGGATCTCTCTGGCTGATTTGTCGGCTGGGGGCAAGCAACTGGCGGGGGATACCGTTGGGTTTCAGGCGCTTCAGTTTGGATTGAAGGCGTCGGTGGTTTCCACGGGCGGGAAGAACGCGGCCATCAAGCTGGATATGCCGATCACGGCCCAGCCGAATGGATCGACGCAAGCCGATCAGATCACCGTGCACGCGGACGTGGCGCAGGATTCGTTGCTGCAAACGGCGGATGTGTTCAAGGCGATCGCGGCGCATCTGACCAGCGGGAAGAAATCGACGACGGAGACGGTGGCGATCGCGGGAACGGGCGAGGTGAAAATCTCCGCCGACGTGAACGTCGCGAATCTCGTGAGCCAGGCTCCGCATTTCATCCACCTGGAACCGGGCACGAGACTGAATAGCGGGCGATTGACGCACGAAACGACGCTCACGCTGGCCAACGGTCAGGCTGTGATCGCGACCCAAACGCATTTGAAGGATTTCAGCGGAACCAATGCCGGACATCCGGTGCAGTTAAGCAACATCGACATGGCGGCGGGGGTCACGGCGGTGGGCGGCAGCGCGCCGGACCTCCGCAATATCAAACTGAGTCTTGCCAGCGCGTTCGCGAACATCCAGGGTGGGGGCGAAACGCTTGGGAAAACCAGTTTTCAGGGGACGAGCGATCTGAAAAACCTCCAGCAGCAGGTGAGTCAGATCATCGATCTGGATTCGATGCTGCACGTGCCGGCCGGATCGCACGCAACGTTCGGCGGGACCGTTGCATTTCACGAGCACACGGACGGCGATCTGACGGCGGCGGACAGCACGGTCGCCGTCGGCGCGGATTTCAGCGCGACCGATGTCGAGATCAACATCCCCGGCCGGCGGCAGATGAGCCAACCAAAGTTCACCGCGTCGATCGGCGGGAACCTGCACCATACTTCGGCACAATTCGTGCAGGCGGTGCACGATCTGGCGATCTCGATTCAATCGCCGGCGATCAATTTCCAGGCCGGCGGCGAAGCCAAGGTCGGCGGGAAATTCGGCGTGAGCGTTCCGACGTTCGCGATATCGCAGGGAAGCATCGACCTGAGACTCGTGCAGGAGGAATTCGGGGGGGCGTTGTCGCTGTTTGTGCCCAAACCCCAGCCGGGCGAGCAGCCGAACCTTTTGCAGAGAGTGGCCGACAATTCCGCGCGGATCGAATCGGGCAGCGTCACGATTTCGGGCAAGGGGGAATTCGACCAGGGCGGGTTTGGGTTTTCCCAGCCGCTGCGGATTGACGTTCAGCCGACGGATTTGACGGTCGCGGATGATTTGGGGACGGTGCAGACGGCGCATGTTCCGGCGATGTCGCTGGTGGTTTCCGGCGCCGGCTCGGTGAGCGATCAGAGCATCGCGACGGTGAAGGACCTGACGGTGACGGCGACCATCGGGACCGCCGAGAGTCCGCTGTTTTCCATGGAGAGTTCATCGGATGCGATGGTGGCGATCGCCAGCCCGGATTCGCCCACGGGCACGGCCAAGCTGCCGGGCGGCGGGGCGATTGAGGTGTCGCGAATTGAACTCGGCAAATGCCAGGGGGATTTGGCGGCGCTGCAATCGGCGTTTGGGCCTCTGGTTCCGCTGGTGCTTCCCCAGCCGCCGGCGGCGGCGGCGACGTCGCAGCCGTCGATCGTGCAGATGGTGGCGCAAAATCTTCTTCTCTGCACGTCGGGAAAATTAACGGCTTCGATGACCGGATCGTATGACGGGACGACTTTCACCATCTCCAAGCCGCTGACGGTCTCGATTGCGAATCTTTCGCTGGAGCAGAAGGGCAACGGAGGCAAGCCGATCGAGAACCAGACCCTGTCGGCCGTGATCGGCGGATCGGTGTCGCTGAGCGGCGGCGGCGTCCACGCCAATTTGCAGACCCTGGCGCTGCAGATGGGCGATCAACTCAAGATCGCGGGCGATCCGCAGTCGCCGCTGGATGTGGCGCTGTCCCCGGCGGGAAAGATCGCGGCATCGGGATCGGTCCAGCTCGCCCAGGCGGATTTGCCGAAGCTGATCAATATGGCGTCGCTCATTTTGCCGCCCGAGCAAATGGCTTCGCTGAATCAGCTTACCGGCGGGCAGGTCAGCGGAGCGATCCGCTTCCAGAGGTCTGCCGATGCGACCGCGGCGTCGGCGGATATCTCGGTCAATTCGCTTACCGTCGGCCAAATCTTGAACAACGAGACGATTCATCTGGTGGCCGGGGCGACATTGGCCAGTGATTGTTCCGCCGTGCACGATGCTTCGCTGATTCTGGAAACTTCCTTCGCCAAGAAAATCAGCGTCACCAACGGACAGATCGCCTTGCTGACGCGAGAGGGAAACGTGCTGGTTCCGACGGGGTTGTTCAACAAGGCTCAATCTTTGGATATCGAGGTGGACGATCTGGATCTGGTGAAGGTGGATGGGGTGGCGAACCTGCTTCAACCGCCGCCGCCGAAAGCCGGCGAGAAGACCGTCGTGGTCTACGCTCTGCCCGCCCGGATCACCGGCGGAACGGCGACTTTGAAGCTGAACGTCTCGCGGCAGGGGGACGCGACCACCGCCAATGTCTCTCAGGCGATGGTACACGGTCTGGTGCTGACAACGGATAACCAGAGCTATGGCTGGCCGAGCGATATCACCGCGAAATTATCCGCGGAAGTGGACACGCTGCCGGATGCCAGCAGCCAGATGCCGATCGTGGCGCAGATCGCGCAGGCGTCGGTGACGTCGCTGTCGGCGGATTTGGGGCTGGCCAAGATCGGGCTGGCCGGCGGCAAGCCGATGTTGGCCAGCGGATTGGGCAATCAAGCGACGATGCTCGTGCAGGGGGGAATCTCGGTGGATGGGGACATCGAGCCGGCGGCGCGGCTGGCGGAAGTTTTCTCCGCGGCTGCGCCTAACGCCTATCCCTACAAGGGCCACTATCATTTCGACGAATCTCTCGCCAAGGACCCGGCCCACCCGCGCCTGCACGTGCTGGGCGGCGGGGCGATCACGCAATTCCAGGCTTTCAATACTCCGCCGCCGGTGAAGGGACAGCCGGCCGCCGGTCCGCAGCTTGCATTCTCCGAGGACAAGATCGCCATCCAAAATGGATTCGACGTGGATTTCGGGACCTATTCGGTCATCATCGATTGGGCCAACCCGATTTCGGTTTCGCTCGAATCGACCAAGGCGCTGGCCGTGCAGATCACGGGAACGGTGAACGATGTGCCGCTGCGGCGGCAGATCGCGGGCGACGATCCCGTGCAGATCCAGGCGAACTATGACCTGGCGAAATTGTGGAGCATCGTCAAGCCGCTCTTGTCACCGAGCCAGCAGCAAACCCTGGCGGATTTGACCGTCACCGGGCAGCAGCAGCGGAAGTTTACGATTTCCGGAAGCTATCCGGCCGACAAGCCGTTCAATCAGGCGATCGCGATGATCAACGTTGGGGGGTATCTGACGGTGGACAGCCTTTCGACGCAGGGGATCACGATCCAGAACCTGGATCTGCCGCTTTACCTGAGCGGCGGCGTGCTGAGGACGGTCTATCCCGATCAGCCGGAAGGGAGCAACGCCCCCAAGCCCGCGACCTGCAACGAAGGAACGCTGGACATCGGCGTGCTGAGCGTGGACCTGCGGAGCGATCCGATGCTGCTGACGATGAATGCCGACCCCACGCAGCCGCATTACATTCTCCGGGATGTCTCGCTCAATCCGGCCATGGCCAAGTCGTTCCTCGGGAAAATCCTGAACAATCCGGCGTTTGTGAACGCGAACGAATCACGCGGCCTGGTCAGCGTGTGGGTCTTGCAATTGCAGAAAATTCCGCTCAGCGGCCTGGTATTGCAGCCTTCGCCGCAGAATCAGGGCATCGCCGACGTGCAGTATTCGGTCCGCCAGTTGCAAATCGGCAGCGAGCTGCTGGCGGTGTTCGGCAATTCATCGGTGGCGGCGGAGATCAACAACGCCGACGTGAAGATCCAGAACGGCCGGGCGACGGAAGACACGACGCTGATGATCGACGGGGACAAGCCGCTGCGGTTTGCCGGTGTGGTGATCCTGGCGACGGAGCAATTCGCGCCGATGACGGCGTACATTCCCCCGGCCCTGTTTGACCGCCTGATTCCCGCCAATGTCCGCGGATACGTGCCGGACCAGGTGATCGTGCCGCTGAAAGGGGACATGAACCATCCGAAGCTCGATCTGGGAGACGCGATAGCCCAGACGGTAAAGAAGGGCGCGCAGAAGGCGGTCATCAACGGGCTGTTGCAGGGGTTGGGAGGGCTGGGGCGGCATTGAATGGGAGACCGGGATTCCGGTGGCAACCCGCGGTGCTTCGCACCGCCGCTAACTATTGCTTGAGCTGTCCCTGAGTCACGGTTCCTTATCTAGCGTTTTCAGGGCCTCTGCAACGGCCTGTATAACGCCGGCCCAATCGCCGCGGGATTTTTGGCGGAATAGGCGCAGGGTTGGATACCAGGGCGAATCGTCGCGATTCAGCAACCAGCGCCAATCCGGAACAAATGGAAGCAATACCCAAACCCGCATTCCCATCGCGCCGGCCAGATGCGCTACCGCCGTGTCCACGGTGATGACCAGATCGAGGTTGGCTACCAGGCCGGCCGTGTCGGCGAAATCGTGAAGCTCGTCGGTCCAATCGATCAGATTCAATCGCGGCGGCCGCGGTTGACTGGCGGCGGGGCCTTTTTGAAGGCTGAGGAACTGAACTCCGGGCACATCCGCCAGCGGAGCAAGCTGCGGCAACGTGATCGAACGCAGGCGATCGAGCTTGTGACCGGAAGCGCCCGCCCAAACCAGACCAACTTTCAGCCGATGCGGCTCGATCTTCAGCTTCCAGCGATCCGCCAGTTTGGGGTCGGGGCGCAAGTATGGCGTCTGGGCGGGAATCGAATTGAGGTCCGTGGAAAACGCCAGGGGAAGGCTCAGAAGCGGGCAATGGAAATCGAATTGCGACGAGGGATCGCCGAAAGTCATAATCCGTTCGACGCCGGGGAAACCATCGAAGAGACGGACCAGTTCCCGCTGGCAGGCGAGAACGATGCGTCCGCCGCGGGCGGCCACCAGCGGCACATATCGAACGAATTGCAGCGTGTCTCCAAGCCCCTGCTCGGCATGGAGAAGAATAGTCCGGCCTTGAAGTTCGCCGCCGTTCCACTCGGTCCGCGGAAGGTCGTCGTGGGAAAACATGAACGGGGGCTGGGCCCGCGCCCGCCACTGGTATTCCGGCCAACCGCGCTGGAAGTCGCCCCGCATCAGCAATATCAGCGCGCGATTGAAATGTGCCAATGGGAGATCGGGATCCAGTTGAATCGCTCGATCCAGCGTTGCTGACGCTTCGCCGAAGAGTCCCTTTTTCATCAGGGCGTCGCCGAGGTTGCCGTGGGCCAGGGCGCTTCCGGGGTCGAGTTCGATGGCGCGGCGGTAGGAGGAGATCGCCTCGTCGAGCCGGTCCCTGTCGGCGAGGACGGCGCCCAGATTGATGTGTGCTTTGACGATTCGCGGATTCAGTTCGATCGCGCGCCATAATTCGGAAATTGCTTCGTCGAAACGGCCTCTCTCTTTCAAGACGCTGCCGAGGTTGTAGTGGCCATCGGCATAATCCGGTTTGGACTCGATCGCGCGGCGGAAGGCGGCGATCGCATCTTCAAAATGTTTCTGATCATTCAAGGTGACGCCGAGATTGTTGTGGGCCTCCGCATAATCGGGCCTCAGGGCGATGGCGCCTCGATAGGCGGCAATGGCGGCATCCAATTGACCTATCGCACGAAGCGCGTTGCCGAGGTTGTTGTGGGCCTCGACGAAATCAGGACTCAATTCAAGCACGCGGCGGCATCCGGAAATCGCTTCATCGGGCTGGCCGGCGTCGATTAACGCCGCGCTCAGGTTGTGAAGGGCATGGACGTCTTTTGGATCAAGTTGGATTGCCCGCCTGGCGCAGGCGATCGCTTGTTCGGGATGCCCGGCCCGACGACAAATGTCGGACAGATTGCAATGATAAATCGCCGCCCCGGGATTGACGGCAATCGCCCGCGAGATCAGATCGAACGCGACATCCAATCGCCCGGTCTGGCCGGCCAAAACACCCAGCAGATGCAGCGCATCAGCGTGACCGGGAACTTGGGCGAGGATTTGGCGGTAGATCGCTTCGGCCTCAGCCAACCGCCCGGCCTGGTGATGCCCAACGGCAACCCGGGAAAGCTGATCAACATTTTCCTGCGGCATCAAGGCGGCCTTTGAAGGGGCGCCGATAAATATACTCGCAATCGACCGGTCTGATTAAGGATTGCCGGCGCGTTCATTGTTGAGAACCGCGCGCCTCGGCGATTACGCCTCGATCGCGGTTGAGGCGTCGGGCAGGGTGAGCCGGATGATTTCCAGCCGTTGGCAAAGCTCCTGCATGTTGGCCGGGCGCTTGGCGGGCGTGATCCGCACGCATTCCATCACCAGGTTGGACAGGTTTTCCGGGACCTTGGGGTTCAGTTGGAACGGTTGGGGGATCGCGTCGGCGACCAGGAAACTGTTCCGGGATTTCTTCAGCGTGAAGAGCGTCGGCAGCTTGGCGCCGCTCAGCATCCAATAGAACGTCGCGCCCAGATTGTACACGTCGGTCTGGATCGTCACCGGCTCGCAGCGAACCTGCTCCGGAGAGATGAAATCCGGCGTGCCCTGAATCCGCTTCTTGACCGATCCGATCGGACAGGCCTGACCCAGGTCGATGACCTTCACCCGGCCGTCCACCGTCACCAGGATGTTATTCGGCTTCAAGTCGCAGTGAACGAAATTCAACTGGTGCAGCGCCCCCAGGGCGGCGGCGGTTTGGTGGAACACATCGACCAGCAAAGCCAGATCGGTCGGCGGGCGGATTTCGCAGCTTGTTCCCTCGACCAATTCCATCACCAGCACGGCATCGGTGACCTTGCGCATAAGGGTCTTGGTCAATTTCAAATCGATGCAGCGGCGCAGCAAGGGATGATTGGTCTTCACCCCGATTTCATATTCGTTGATCAGTTGTTGGACAAATCGCCCATCCTTCACCCCTTTGACCGCGACGTGCTTGAGGGCGTAAATCTGGTTGGTCGCCGGGTCGCTCGCGGCGTAAATCATGCTGCCGGCGCCTTCGCCGAGAAAGTCGATGACCTCGTAGCCGTAGAGGCTGCGAGGCGCTACGCTTCGGGGATGTTCCATTGACTGGCTGCTCATGGCGGATGTTTTCCCCCATGTAGGGGAGACATTCCAAGGCTTCAGAACATTCCTGGA
>Ga0116134_1001574_pt1 | contig 11453 bp, 10 predicted proteins | sample June2015DPH_19_5_FD_89737 | JGI IMG/M metagenome (GOLD analysis project Ga0116134, IMG submission 89737) | Peatland microbial communities from SPRUCE experiment site at the Marcell Experimental Forest, Minnesota, USA - June2015DPH_19_40 | ecosystem: Environmental > Terrestrial > Soil > Wetlands...
AAGAATCCTTCAAGTGACCATTTTCGGGACCTTGCACGATAATCTGAGCTCGCTGGATTTCAACCTGTTGTTGCCCGATGTCATGACCATTGCTGACGAAGTGGACGCGCAGTTAACCCAAACCATGGAGAGCTTCACCAATGGAGCACCGGCGAAGGCGCAACTTGTGAAACCGAAGGGATGAGTTGGGTCTGAAGACGTTTACTTCTCAGAACAGAGAAGTGGAGCGGTCGGGAGGATTGAACTCTGTTGACCATCTCTGCAATTGTTTCATTTTTGAACATGTTCCAAGATATACCTGGGCCACACTCGATTTAGTTCGTGACGAGAGACGGTGCTGTATGAGCCTGACCGAACGCCCTATTTCCCACAAGGTTCTGCTGGTGGATGACGACGACGCCGTTCGCGAGATGATGACTCTGACTCTTGCAGACAAGGGTTTCGATGTTGTCGCTGCCGCCAACGTGACGGAGGCGTTGAAACTGATCACAACAGAGAGTTTCGATGTTTTAATCACTGATCTTCACATGCCGAACCCCAGCGACGGTTTTGCGGTAATTACCGCAATGCGCCACATCCAACCGAAGGCACTTACGCTGCTGGTCAGCGGCTACCCCGACGTGAAGAGCGCTATGGACGCGATCCTTCTGGAAGCGGATGAAATCATCGTGAAGCCAGTTGAGACTAAGACCTTCGCTGATCTCGTCCACGACAAGCTGCTCACTCGCAATGTTGCGGCCTCGACGCCAAAGGAAAGAGTGGCGGGAATATTGGAGCGTTCCATAGGTCTTATCGTCGAAGACTGGCTGGCGAGGGTCAAAAAAAACACGGAGCTTAACCGCGTTGATCTTAGCGATCAAGAGCGCACGGGATATCTTCCCAAGCTGATTGACGACTTGATTGTGCGGCTGAGATCGCCCCACATCAACATACAGGAAGGCGGTTTCATCAGTTCCCCTGCTGCCGTCGCTCATGGCAAATTGCGAAGGTCGCAAGGCTACACCTCTGCCATGCTGGTGCAGGACTCACGAATCCTCCAAGTAACGCTCTTTGGGACGTTGCAGAAGAATCTGGGTGCGCTGGACTTCAGCCTCCTGTTGCCTGATGTCATGACGATCGCGGATGAAGTGGATTCGCAGTTGACACAGGCGATGGAAGGCTACATTGGTGTCGCAGGGCAGCCAGCAGCGGCGTAGGTCGTTCTAATCCCAACATAAGAAGGATGCGGCTGATGGTACAAGCGCTAATACCACAGGAAATCTGGCCAATCTGACGAATCAAGAGCAGTGGATGGGACTCTGCGAACTCGCCTCCAATGAACACGACCAAGAAAAACTGGGGGCGCTTTTTGAGGAAATACTTCGCCTTCTGGAAGACCAACAGGTGCGCCTTAGCACCGCTGCCGATGGCATGCCCCACGACACACCAGCGTTAATTTAGAACTCAACGATTTCCATCGCGGGTTGCACTCATCGACCCGGATTGAGGTCGTAAGCACTCCCTGCGGCGCTGCCAAAGTGTTCCTCGATGACCCGACTCCTCATTCGAGCCAGGTTCGGGCTCTGTTCCACCAAACAATCGCGCGCGATTAATTCGTGGAAAATCCGCAACTTGCCGTGAAGGCGCAACGGCGGGCGCGGCAGCGGGGGTGTGTTTTTCGGACAAGTGTCCAGAAAAGAGGCAAAAGCGATCCGAGGCCTCAGCAATATTTGGCCTTTATCGGTCGAAAGGGCCTCTTTTGATCGGACTGCGGTTGGCGTCCCACGTGCACTCGTCGAAGCGTACCCTGCATCGTTAATCAGACATGAATATGACTTCAACAGGCTTCGGCCTACGTGAGGATAGCGAAGCTCTGCCCAGTTGCTTACTCGTGGACTCCCACGGCGCGTTGCAGAGGAATATTGGGCAGCCCAAGTGGTATGCCGCACGGACTCTGCCGCGACACGAAAAACGCGTGCTCGGCCACCTCAATAGTCGGAGCCTGGAGTGTTTTCTTCCGCTCTACCAAGCTGTGCATCGCTGGAAGAACGGTTGCAAGATGCGCGTCGAACTCCCGCTGTTCCCCGGGTATCTTTTTGTGCGAACCGATCTTCTCGATCGAGCACAGATCCTTAGTGTGCCTGGGATTCTTTCTCTCGTGGGCGGGAGGCGCTGCCTTTGGCCTTTGCCGGAAGGGGAAGTTGAGGCACTGCGCGCGGGGCTACATCTCCGCAATCCACAGCCTCATCCCTACCTGGCAATAGGACAAAAGGTACGTATCAAAACCGGTCCTCTGGCTGGCCTTTCCGGTGTCTTGCTTCGACAAAAGGACGGGCTGCGCGTCGTCTTGTCGATCGAAGCGTTGATGCGGGGGGTCGTCGTGGATGTGGACGTGGATGATATCGAGGCGCTTCCGCCCTGCGAGTAATTACACAAAGCGTTCGTTAGTCATAACAAACGCCGCACTTCCGTTGGCACCTGTCTTTCCATGGCGGATCTAGGAAATTGTCCGTTTCAATTCAGGCATCTGATGCAACTACCGAAGAAGGACTACGCGTGAACAGTGAGAATGTGACAAACGCCGCAGAGAACGAGGAGCGGAATCCGACTTCTTTGTTGACTCATGCCCTGAGATCTCCGTCGGCGCACGACCATTTAGGGAGCGGACCGGGGGTGGGACGCAGGTATCTGCTTTTCATCGATCTGATCCTGGTCTGGATAAGCGCCGGCACTGCCAACTTGCTCACCTTTCACTGGATGAAGGCGGTGAGACCGAGTTTCATAATTCCGTCTCCGTCAGGAATTGTGGGATTTCTGTTTCTGTTCTCGATCCTCGTCGTGCTTTTTGCAAACCTGCACGGACTCTATGCATGCATCTGGCAAAAGAGCTTCGGTGAAGAGGTGAAGCATCTGGGAGAGTCCATCGGGTCGGCCGCGCTGATGCTGATTGCCTCGTTGCTTCTGGTGGGCACAAAAATGTCCGCCATCCTGGTTGTGGGACCGACCATCATCCTGAGCTGGCTTGTCTTGGCTGCGTGGCGGCGATTTCTGCATTCGCAATCCATCCCCGGACTTTCCGAAAAACGCAACGTGCTGATCATCGGGGGTGGCTCCACCGCAACGCAATTGAAGGAACACCTGGATAGCCATCCCCAGCTCGGATACGTCGTGAAAGGGTTCGTGGATCGCAGAAAACAGCCCCGGGAGGAGAATCCGGCCAAGAACTGTTTACCCCAGGGCTTCGTGGGAAATGTGAAGGAACTGGCTCCCATTGTGAGGGCCCACTTCATCGACGAAATCTTTGTTTGCGTTCCGAATGACCGTCGCATGGTCATGGAAATTGCCGAGTATGCGCGGGGTACGGGCGTCTGTTTGCGAGTGATTCCCGACTTGTACGATACCGCGACCGCGAGCGCACCGGTCGAGTATGTCGGCCAGTTTCCTACGATGACAATGCAGAACAACTCCATCCCCTCCTTGCAGCTCATGTTGAAGAGGGCCGTCGACATGACCGCATCTGCCTCGCTCTCAATTTTGCTATCCCCGTTGCTGCTGCTGATTGCCCTGACCGTGTTGTTGACCTCGAAAGGACAGCTTTTCTACCGGTCGATCCGGGTAGGCAAAAAGGGAAAGACATTTGTCTGCTACAAATTCCGAACCATGGTCGCTCATGCGGAAGCGATGAAAGCCTCCCTTGCGCATCTCAACGAAAGGGATGGCGTACTTTTTAAGATTGCCAAGGACCCGCGGATTACTGTGGTGGGGAAATTCCTGAGGCGGTACAGCCTCGACGAACTTCCGCAGTTATTCAACGTGCTCAACGGAGACATGAGCCTGGTGGGACCGCGGCCTCCGGTGCCCGGCGAATACAAGCAGTATGCCCTAGATCACTTGCGGCGGCTGGATGTAAAGCCTGGCATTACCGGCCTGTGGCAGGTGATTGCGCGTCAGAGTCCCTCCTTCGAAAACTATATCGAACTCGACCGCCAATATGTGGATACCTGGAGTCTCTGGCTCGATTGCAGAATCCTCTGGAAGACGTTTGGCGTGGTCGTTGCCGGCACAGGACAGTAAAACCGAGATAAAACTGGTTTCTCCCAGCAAACCAATGCCTGCCCCAAGAAAAATACAATTGCTCCTCCAGCAAACTGTCGCGAGACTCTCTTCCAGCACCCTTGGTCGAAACACACTATGGGCGCTTGGGGGCTATGGCGTACGCCTCCTGATCCAGGCGGCGTATTTTATCGTTATCGCGCGCTGCCTTGGTTCGGGACAATACGGAGGATTCGTGGCGGCCACGGCGCTCACCAACATCATTGCGCCGTTTGTCGGCATGGGCAGCGGGAATCTGTTGATCAAGAACGTTGCGAAGAACAAGAGTCTGTTTGCGGAATACTGGGGCAACGGTCTCCTGGTGACATTGGTATCGGGCATCGCATTGGTTGGGTTTGTAATTCTGTCGTCGATCGCGCTGCTCCCGCACACGATACCGGTTTTTGCCATTCTGTGCATCTCGGTATCTGACTTGATTATTGTGAAGTTTGTCGAGATGGCCGCATTTGCTTTCCAAGCGTTCGAAATGCTTTCCAGGAATGCACATCTCAATGTTTTGATCAGCTCGACTCGTCTCGTCGGCATCGTGGCGCTGCCGCTCATCTTTCCACACCCCGCGATCCACGCGTGGTCAGGCGTCTATCTGGCGGGTTCGATTCTTGCGGCTTCGATTTCCGTCGTTTGGGTAACCATCTGCCTGGGCCGTCCGAAACTGGCGCTGGACCGCATTCGGGGAGAAAGCTTCGAGGGCTTTAAGTTTTCGACGGGCCTATCGGCGCAGACGATTTACAACGACATCGACAAGACCATGTTGGCGCGACTCGGAACCCTGGAGGCGACCGGCATCTATTCCGCGGCGTATCGTCTGATCGATGTCGCGTTCATTCCAGTCAGGGCGCTCTTGAATGCCGCGTTGCCAGGCTTCTTCCGCAGCGGGCTGGAAGGAATCGGCGGCACGCTGCGTTATAGCCGTCGTTTACTGATTCACATCTTGCCCTATTCCCTGTTTGCTTTTGCCGTCCTCATGTTTGGCGCGCCGCTTGTCCCCCGCATTCTGGGTCCGCAATACGCGGACGTAACCGAAGCACTGCGCTGGCTGTCAGTCCTTCCACTGTTGAAGACGCTTCACTATTTTGCAGCGGATGCGCTGACGGGAGCGGGTTATCAGGGAACTCGAACAACGGTTCAGGTGGGGATTGCAGTGTTCAACGTCGGTTTCAACGTGTGGATTATCCCGGCATACGGGTGGCGAGGGGCAGCCTGGTCCAGTATTGCCAGTGACGGTTTGCTGGCAGCGATTCTATGGTTCATCGCAATGCGACTCTTGAGAAGAACCCGCGACAGCTTCCAACATACCGGCCTACTCGCCCCGGAAACAGCTTGAACTCCATTCGAGAACGTCACCACGTCATGCCTAAACTCAACGAAAAAATATTCGTGATCGCGATGCTGTTTTATGTCACGGGCGCGGTACTTCCGTTCCTCGCCGACACTCAGGACCGCGCCACGCGTTTGGAAGGCGATCCGTTCCAATTCGCGCTGCAATCGATTTTTTACGCGGGAGCTTTCTGGTTTATGGCCATTCACTGGCGGACAGTGCTTAATGGCGCCTACCACGCGAAATGGATTATTTGCCTCATCGTGGTCGCAATCGCTTCTACGATGTGGTCGCAGGACCCCGCGTTTACTCTTCGCCGGACCATTGTTCTCGTCGCGACCACGGCATTCGGCATCTATTTTGGCAGCCGATTCTCGGTCGCCCAGCAGTTGCGCCTTCTGGCCTGGACATTTGCCTTCGTGGTTTTGTCCAGTTTTGCAATTGCCATTTTCCTTCCGAGGTACGGTGTTGATCATTTCCTTCATCCCGGAGATTGGCAGGGTGCGTTCGGCCAGAAGAACATGTTGGCGAGAATTATGGTGCTTTCCGCCATGGTCTTTTATTTCGTCCGGCCCCAGAGTGGCAACACATTGCGCTGGCTGGGCTTAGCGGGCGCCTTCGTTCTCCTCGTTCTTTCCCGCTCGGTCACGGGAGCCCTGGTGTTTTGCGCCGTCGTGGCCACGATCCCTCTGTATCGACTTCTCCGCACCAAAATCACCGCCGCCATTCCGATTGTGGTTGGTGTTGTTCTGGCGGTTTTGGGATCGGGCGTGATCATTGCCAATTCGCTCCCCGCTATTTTCCAACTGTTAAACCGAAGCCCGCAACTTACCGGCCGCACCGAGCTCTGGAATGCAGTAGTGATGGCCATCATGAAACGCCCGTTGATCGGATATGGATTCAACGCATTCTGGCAGGGCATGACGGGAGCATCCGCGACGGTGATGCTCACGGTGCAGTGGCTGCCGTTGCATTCGCACAACGGCTTTCTGGATCTCATGCTCGACTTGGGCTTGCTGGGGCTGGTCACGTTCGCGTTGGGCTACTTCGCTCTGTGGCGGCGCGCCATCAAATTGACAAGAACAATGCGGGGTCCGGTTCCTGTCTGGCTTTGCACTTACCTGCTGTTCATGTTCGTTTACAACCTCACTGAAAGTTCGATTCTGGTCGAAAACAACATTTGTTGGGTTCTCTACACCGCGACCGCCGTAAACCTGTTTCTCGATGTTCCCGACACAGTTGTGCTGGAAGAGGCCACTCTCGATTATGGACGCTAGAAAAACAGTTATCGTCTACCGGGATGAACTACTCGGGCCCTCCGAGACATTCATTCGCGCACAGGCAGAATCGCTGGATCGCTTTCGGGCATTCTATTTGGGATTGCGCCGTATCCCAGGGCTCAGTCTTCCTGAGGAGCGAGCACACATTGTCAGCAGGAGCGGTATGAGGGGAAAGTTGCAACGCGTCCGCTTCAAGCTTTTCGGACCCGCTGCGGCGTTACAGCGAACACTCGCGGGGCAGCTTCCGGCGCTGGTTCATGCGCATTTTGGTCTCGATGCCTGCAATGCCATCGCATTGGCACGCTCGCTCCACGTGCCCCTGGTCGTCACGTTCCACGGATATGACGTTACAGTTGCCGATCAACACATGCCACGTTTGTATGTACACCGCCAGAAACTCCTGAAAAAGGCCGGCGCAAGGTTCCTCTGCGTCTCGGGATTCATACGTGACCGAGCAGTAGAGAAGGGGTTTCCAGCAGAACGGGCGATCGTCCACTATACCGGCATCGACACTGGCTTTTTCTCTTCGCAGCCAGCGGTGGTTCGCTCGCCAATTGTTCTTTTTGTGGGCAGGCTGGTCGCAAAGAAAGGGTGCGAGTACCTGATTCGAGCGATGGCGCGTGTGCAGGTGGAATTACCGGACGCTCGACTGATCGTAATCGGCGATGGTCCCTTGCGCCGTCAACTGGAACAACAGGCAGCATCCTCCTTGAAGCATTTTCGCTTCCTCGGAGTCCAGGAGCCCGTGGTTGTCCGACAGTGGATGAACCAGGCTCTGGTCTTCTGCACGCCGAGCGTGACCGCTGAGTCAGGGGATGCGGAAGGATTTGGGATGGTGTTCGCGGAAGCGCAGGCGATGGGCCTTCCCGTGGTGAGTTTCGCCAGTGGGGGCATCCCAGAAGCAGTCGCCGACGGCCAGACGGGTTTTCTCGTCCCGGAAAAAGACTGGGAAGCGCTCGCGACGAAGATTTCGCTTCTACTGATAGACCGAAGCCTCTGGTTTCGATTTAGCGCGGCAGGCCAAGTCCGAGTCCAGATGCTTTTTGACATACGGAAGCAGGCAGCTGTACTCGAAAGCATCTATGAGAGCGTTCTGTCCGAGTATAGCGAGCGTCATGCGGATCACACGGTGGGCGGACAGAATGAGCTTGATCGGGAACGGGTCTCCGCCCTTGCAGCATCCGTCTAGTTAAAGGCCAAATGGTCACTTACAAAAACAAACCAGAGCGTCAAGGCACCGTCTCGGCCGTAATTCCTACGCGGAATCGTCCAACCCTCGTGGTTCGCGCGGTGCGCAGCGCTTTGGCACAGACTTACACGGATCTGGAAGTAATTGTAATTGCGGATGGTCCTGATCCCGCTACCGACGAAGCGCTGCGGGAGATTGACGACCCGCGCTTAAAGAGCGTTGTACTGTCGACATCGGTGGGAGCGGCGCAGGCGCGCAATCTGGCAGTCGACGCCGCGCGCGGAGACTGGATCGCATTTCTCGACGACGACGACGAATGGCTTCCCGAAAAGATCGAGTTGCAGATGGAACGGGCGCGAAACTCTAAATTCCTGTATCCGATTGTGAGCTCTGAACTGTTCGCGCGGAAAAGTACTTACGAAGTCGTTTGGCCGCGAACGCAGCCAACCGAACCACTTAGCGAATACTTACTCGCACGCAATAGCTGGTCTTACGGTGATGGCCTCCTGTCAACCATCACACTGCTGTTCCCCAAGGAGCTGTTTCGCTTCGTTCGATTCCGGCCCGAATTGCCGCGTCATCAGGATTGGGACTGGATCTTGCGCGCTGCCAGACATGAAGGAGCCGGCATTGAGTTCATCTCGAAGCCGCTCGCTGTGTGGAATCAGGCGGAGGGACGCGGAAGCATCAGCACCGCGACACACTGGCGTGGTTCCTTCGAATGGGCGGAAGACATTCGCAGTCTGATGACGGATCGGGCCTACGCCAGCTTTCTCGCGACGCAGGTGGCGCCACAGGCAGCGCGTCAGGGGGACTGGAGGGCGTTTCCGTTCCTGCTTCGCAAGATGATCACCTGCGGAGCGCCGAACATTCGAGATCTGGCTCTCTTCTTCGGCATGTGGTCCGTGCCGATGAGTTTTCGTCACGCTGTACGCAAGGCTAACAGGTAAATCCATGCCCCTGGTAACCGTCGGAATCCCGGTCTACAACGCGATGCCGCACCTGCCGGAGAGTCTCGAAAGCATCCTGGGGCAGAGCTTTGCCGACTTCGAAATATTAGTGATCAACGACGGGTCAACGGATGGAAGTTCAGAGTACTTGCAGTCTGTCCGGGACCGCCGGCTGAGGGTTGTTGAACAAGAAAATCAGGGACTCACCGCAACCCTGAATCGCATGCTTGCGGAATCCAACACACCGTGGCACGCACGTCACGACGCTGACGATGTCGCCTATCCTCACCGAATGGCACGCACGATCGAATATATCCAGAAATACCCGGATGCAGGCATGTTCTACTCGCTGGCCGATTATTACCCCCACGGAAGCGTAGGGCAGTTTCGCACGACGAAGGGTAGCCCGAGCGACATCCTGCAACTGGTTCGATCAGGCCGCCTACCAGCCATTTGTCATCCCACGGTGACCCTGAATGTCGACAAGACGGTAAGCGCCGGCGGATACCGGTTCAACCTGCATGTCGAAGATATTGACCTATGGTGGCGGCTGGCGCTTCTCGCCGATGTTCGGCTCGTTCCAGAAGTGACGATGGGAGTGCGGCAAAATCACAAAAGCGTTTCGTCGGCAAATCTGGAAAGCCAGGCGATCAATACACTCTACATTCAGTATCTACTCCTCTCCCATCTGTGGAACCACACGCCATTGCCGTACGAACAGGCACGAGTCGTGTTGAGATCGTTGTTCAATCCGGAGAAGTTGGATTTCAAAGCGCATATTCGTTCTTTCAACATTGCATTGGGCCAGCGCAAACATTCGACGGCACTATGGGAACTTGGCCGCGCATCGTTCGCATCTCCGATCGATATTTTCCGCCGTGTATTGGACGAGTTGGTCAAGGATCGGATGATCGCGCAGGGGGAATTACCGCAGGGCTTCTCAAGACTCGCGAATGTCTTGTGGCCATCACCCCTTACTCCGGCGGATTCCGCTGCTGATCCGAGAAATGGGTGCTATGAAAACTCCTAGTACAATCTTGAACGCGAACCGGCATTCCTTACTTGGGATTCGCTTGGACGCACTCAGCAATGCCGAGATGGTCCGTTTGATGGCGGACACGATTGTCGCCGGAAAATCGTATGTCATCGGCAACCACAACATGCACAGCTTGTATATGTGGCACCGCGAGCCAAAGATGCGAGAGTTTTTCGCTTCCGCGGACTGCGTTTACATCGACGGCATGGCACTGATTCTGCTGGGAAGAATGGTCGGATTGCCGCTCAAACGCCGACACCGAGCCAGCCTCCTGGATTTTCTGCCTTCCTTCGCCGCGGAGGCCGCGACCAACGAATGGAGAATCTTTTCTCTGGGTTCAAAACCAGGTGTTGGCGAAAAGGCGGCAGAAAGACTGCGACAACAATTCCCTGGTCTTCAAATACGCACGCATCATGGCCATTTCGATGCCGCCAAATCAAGCCGTGAAAATCAGGCTGTGCTGGCGGAGATCAACGCTTACGCCCCTCATCTTCTGATGGTAGGAATGGGGATGCCGCGCCAGGAGCTCTGGATCTTGGAGAATCGGGCCGACCTGACCGCAAACGTCATCACTTCCACCGGGGCAACCATGGATTACATCGCGGGCATCAAGTCGCCGGCGCCGCGATGGCTTGGGCAGCTCTATCTCGAGTGGTTCTACCGGCTCATTACCGAACCGGCCAGACTCTCGGGACGCTACCTGGTGGAACCTTGGTTTGTTATCGGCAAGATGGCGAGCCAGCAGCTGAGAAATAAATGGCATGCAATCGCGGTTGCAAGTGTCGCATCAGGAGTGACAAAATGACTGACTTTACGCGTCGTCAGTTCTTCGCAGGAGCGGTGGCCATGGCTGCCGTGCACGGGTTCGGCATAAACTCCTCGGCGGTTGGGTCTAGCGCTCTCCGTGAACGGGCCGCAGCCAAGGGATTTGTTTTTGGAAGCTCCTTCAGTATGGAATCTATGAGGGACCCTGCCTACGCAAAGATATTCGCGGAGCAGTGCGGCATCCTCGTGCCGGAACTCGAGTTGAAATGGATGGCCCTGCGACCCTCTCTTGAAACGTTTGATTTCAGCCGGGCAGACTCGCTGTATGAATTTGCCTCCCGCCACAAAATGCTGTTTCGCGGACACACGCTGGTGTGGGAAAGAGCGCTTCCGTCGTGGTTCGATCGTTACGTCACTTCCGCCAACGCGGAGCAGGTGATGACCGAGCATATTTCGAAGGTTGTGCGTCATTACACCGGCAAGGTTTCGTCCTGGGACGTCGTGAACGAGGCGGTCCAGGTGCAGGACGGGCGACCGGATGGGCTCAAGGTAACGCCCTGGATGAATTTGATGGGTCCCGAATACATTGAGATCGCCTTTCGCGCCGCGCACGAAGCCGACCCTAAAGCCAGCCTGATCTACAACGAGAATTGGATCGAACCCGATGATTCCGACTGCGAAAAGAGACGCCGGGCTGTACTTTCGCTCCTGACCGGCCTGAAGAAGAAAAACGTGCCCGTTCACGGACTGGGAATTCAATCGCATATCTTTGCCGAAGCTCACGTCACAGGAGCCAACTTCCACCGCTTTCTACAGGAAATTG
>Ga0116134_1001578_pt1 | contig 11439 bp, 10 predicted proteins | sample June2015DPH_19_5_FD_89737 | JGI IMG/M metagenome (GOLD analysis project Ga0116134, IMG submission 89737) | Peatland microbial communities from SPRUCE experiment site at the Marcell Experimental Forest, Minnesota, USA - June2015DPH_19_40 | ecosystem: Environmental > Terrestrial > Soil > Wetlands...
TATGGCAGCAAAACAATTACTGTTTGATGAGGCGGCGCGGCAGGCAATCCTGCGCGGCGTCCAGAAGCTCTCGAAGGCGGTCGTCGCCACGCTCGGACCCAAGGGCCGCAACGTGGTCATTGACAAAAAATACGGCTCACCCACCGTCACCAAGGACGGCGTGACCGTCGCCAAGGAAATCGAACTGGAAGACGCCTATGAAAACATGGGCGCGCAAATGGTCCGCGAAGTCGCCAGCAAAACCAGCGACACCGCCGGTGACGGCACGACCACGGCGACCGTTCTCGCGGAGGCGATTTATCGCGAAGGCCTCAAATATGTGACTTCGGGCGCGAACCCCATCGGCATTCAGCGCGGCATCAGCAAAGCCGTCGAAGCCGCCGTGTCGCATCTCGACAAAATCACCAAGAAGGTCAAGGACAAGGACGAAATCCGCCAGGTGGCCGCGGTGTCGGCCAACTGGGATTTCCAAATTGCCGACAAGATCGCCGAGGCGATGGACAAGGTCGGCAAGGATGGCACGATCACGGTCGAGGAGGCGAAGTCCATTGAGACGACGCTCGAAGTGGTCGAAGGCATGCAATTTGACAAGGGCTATCTCTCGCCTTATTTCGTCACCAACGCCGAGACGATGGAGGTGAAACTCGAGGACGCCTACATCCTCAATTACGAAAAGAAAATCAGCAGCCTGAAGGACATGTTGCCGCTGCTCGAAAAGGCCGCGCGCTCGGGCAAACCGCTGCTCATCATCGCCGAGGAAGTCGAAGGCGAGGCGCTCGCCACGCTCGTGGTGAACAAGCTGCGCGGCACGCTCAACGTCTGCGCCGTGAAGGCCCCGGGCTTCGGCGACCGCCGCAAGGCCATGCTCGAAGACATCGCCGTCCTCACTGGCGGCAAGTTCATCAGTGAAGACCTCGGCATCAAGCTGGAGAGCATTGAACTGACCGACCTCGGCCGCGCCAAAAGCATCGTGGTGGACAAGGACAACACCACCATTGTTGAAGGTGGCGGCAAATCGTCCGACATCCAGGGCCGCGTGAACCAGATCCGCCGCCAGATTGAAGAGACGACGAGCGATTACGACCGCGAGAAATTGCAGGAACGCCTGGCCAAGCTTGCCGGTGGCGTGGCCGTCATCAACGTCGGCGCGGCGACCGAGACCGAGATGAAGGAAAAGAAGGCGCGTGTCGAGGATGCGTTGCACGCGACCCGCGCGGCGGTCGAGGAAGGCATTGTGGCCGGCGGTGGTGTGGCTCTAATCCGCTGCCTGCCCGCCATTGAATCGGTCAAACCCGCCAACGACGACGAGCGGATTGGCGTGGACATCGTGAAGCGCGCGATTGAATCACCGACTCGCGCACTCGCAACCAACGCGGGCGTCGAAGGCTCGGTGGTCGTCGAGGAAGTCAAGAAGCGCAAAGGCAACGAAGGTTACAATGTCACCACCGGTGAATACGAAGACCTCGTGAAGGCCGGCGTGGTGGATCCGAAGAAGGTCACCCGCACCGCGCTGCAAAACGCGGCTTCGATTGCCGGTTTGCTGCTCACGACCGAGTGCCTCATTGCCGACGTTCCGGAGAAGGACAAGCCGGCCCCGATGGGCGGCGGCGCTCCGGACATGGGCGGCATGGGCGGCTACTAAAAGGTAGGGACGCCGCGCCGCGGCGTCCGCGGACGGCCCGGCGGGCCGTCCCTACCAAACGAAAATATCAGCGCGGCGGGAAGCAATTCCCGCCTCGTTTTTTGTTTGGAACGCCGAGCACCGTCTCGGCGAGTCAAACTGCAATTGCGAAAGAAACTTGCCGAGACAGTGCTCGGCGCTCCGCCCGAAAGGCCTCATTTTTGCCGGAATTTAAATGTAAAGAACGCTCGATATATGACAAGGATGCTTTACACTACTGGAACTATGAGCAACAAACCAAACGATCCAGAAGTGTTATTAAATTTCAAAAAAAACTCTCAGTGGGCGGACGCGAAAGTGTTTATGAAAGTGAACTACTGGTTGTTCATCTGCTTGGCAACCGGCGCAGCCAATGCACTATTGTTTCATACCATTGTGCCTCCGCTTGACGGAGTTCTACGGGAAGATTTTCTAACCTGGCCGGTCGGGATAAGACTAATCATCGAGTCAGTTCCGCTGCTGGCCGGTCTGCTTTGGGCGCGGAGCTTGGCCCGGTTTATACGCGGCATGGATGAATTGCATCGCCGCATCACGATTGAAGCGTGGCTTATTGCGGCCCTGGCGACGCTCGGTTTTCTTTCCATCTGGCCGCTGCTGGATGCAGCCGGGATTTCAGCGTCGGTTTACTGGGCGACACATTTTCACGGGGAATTCACGGACAAACCCCACTTTATTCTCGGGTTTTGGCTGCTCCTGGACAAACCACCCAGCATCTTTCTGACTCTTTGCCTGCTCTATGGCTTTTATATTCTGGGCTATTTCATCCTAATCCGCTGCTACAAATGAAAAACAAATTACGCGAACTGCGCGCGGCGAAGGAATGGTCGCAATCCGATTTGGCGGACAAGCTCGGCGTCTCACGCCAGACTGTCAACGCCATCGAGACGGAGAAATATGATCCGAGCCTGCCGCTGGCGTTCAAGGTGGCGCGGCTCTTCAAGCTGCCCATCGAGGAAATTTTTGAATTGGGCAAGGACTGAACCCGAAAACCGGAGTTGCGGCGACGGGGGCGTCGCCACTACGCACAACTCCGGTTTTCGGGCTGAATCCAAATCAATTGCCTGCCATCGGCCCGGCGGATTTTTCCTGGAACCGGCGCAATTGGTTTTCAAGCTGGGTCACGCGGTTATGTAGGCGTTCCAGAACTTTGCGCACATCAACAGGCAGAACAACGCAGTCCGCGCAATGATGCCGTGTGGCGTCGCTGCCCTTGACGGGATACTCGAATTTTTTCCCGCAGGTGCGGCAGGTGCGGGGACGCTGGCCGGAGGTGATTTTTTCCATGGGCGAAGAGTTAACAAAAAAATCCGAAACGCGAAAACCGAAATCCGAAAGAATTCCGAAACCCGAAGCTTCCAGCTTGAAGCAAGGCGTCAGTTTTCCGCGCAATCAGTCGCAAATTCATTCGGTTTTCGAAATTCGGGTTTCTTTCGGGATTCGGGGCTTCGGTTTTCGGCCTTTTCATCTCTGCTTGTTTTCCAGACTGCGGGGGGCGCTGGTGACACCGCCGTCCATCAGCAGGCGGCGGTCGCGCGAGCGGGTTTCGCCCACGGCGGTGACGCGGATGGCGGCCTCGTCGGTGACGGGACACTCGTGTTCACAAATGCCACAGCCGATGCAGAGCGCAGGGTCCACGTAAGGCCGGCGCAGAGTGATCGGATTCCCGTCGCGCTTGGTGATGGTGACTTCGCGCGAATATATCGCCTTGGGCGAGACGGGACAGACTTCCTCGCAGACAACACACGGGGTTTCCATGGACCACGGCAGGCAGCGGCCATGATCGAAAAATGCCGTGCCGAGCCGGATCGGGCCTTCCGCTGCGAACGGTCCAAGACCGGTCTTTTCCTCGATGGTGATGCGCTGGATGGCGCCGGTGGGGCAGACCTGGCCGCAGAGCGTGCAGTTCACCTCGCAGTAGCCGAGTTTCATGTTGAGGATCGGCGTCCAGATGCCTTCCAGACCGGACTCCATCAGCGCCGGCTGCAACACGTTCGTTGGACAGGTGCGGATGCACTGGTCGCATTTGATGCAGCGTTCGAGAAAAGCCTTTTCCTCCACCGAACCGGGCGGACGAATGACCTTTTTGTTGTAATTCCGGTCCGAAGCGCCGGAGGCCCGGCCAAAAGCAAAAAAAGTCAGGCCCAGCAGGGTGCCAAGAAATGCGCGCCGGCCCGGCACGACGGGCGCGGTGATTTCGCGCTGGAGCGGCGGCATGAACTTGAACGAAATGGCGTCCTCGGGACAGTCTTCGATGCAGTTGAAGCAGACGAAACATTCGCTCTTGCGCAATTGTGTGTGCGGGTCGGACGCGCCTTCGCAACTTTTCAAGCAGAGGTCGCAGTCCACGCATTTGTGCGGGTCGCGGTCAATGCGCCACAGCGCGGCCATGGACAGCGTGCCAAGAAACGCGCCGAGCGGGCAGAGCACCCGGCAGAAAAAACGCGGAATCACCACGTTCATGCCCACGAGGAACACGAGCAGAAAACCAATGACCCAGGCGCCGGCGTGAAAGTATTGCCGCACGTAAACGCTAGACGGGAAAAAGAGGTTCAGCATCGGCAAAATCGCCACCGTCATCGAGCGATGAAACAGGCAAATCGGGTCGAGCCAGCCGATTTGCAGGCTGCCGCAAATCGCCGCCGCAATCATGCCGATGAGGATGACGTATTTGAGCGAGTATAGTTTTTTGTAGCGGTTGGCCTCGATGCGTTCGCGCTCCTCCGCGCGGCGTTTGCCCATCAGCCAGCCGATGAAATGGTGCAGGATGCCGTAGGGACAAATCCAGTTGCAGAAGATGCGCCCGAACAGCAGCGTCGGGATGATCAGCAGCAGGCTCCACAGCAAACCCATGTAAACCGTGTGCGTGGTGATGGCCGTGGCGAAGGAAACCAGCGGGTCGAGTTCGAGGAACAGCGAGACCGGATAGCCCTTGAGATACCGCAGGTCGGTGACGAAGACGAAAAACAGAAACAGGCTGAAGAAAAAAACCTGGGAAATGCGGCGGACGGTGCGGGCTTTCATAAGGTGGCAGAATTGAGAAAACACCAGCGGAACGGGCTTGGAAAAGCCGTTCCATTTTCCTTCGACCCAGCCGCAGAGTGGCGAAAGAAAGTAGCCCACGGCGACAGCCGTGGGATCGACGCCGCAAAATCAACAAGCCCCGGGAGGGGCGACAGGGAAAAAATACCAGAAGATTCTTTCGCCCCTGCCGGGGCTTCGGGTGTTTTACCTGACAACCCACGGCTGTCGCCGTGGGCTATTCTCCGACGCGCCTCTGGCGCTGAAGATGGATTGGTAAAAAACATTTTTTACGCTTGAACCTCTTTGTAAAACATGTCCTTCCAGTTGATGTTGCCGAGGCCGCGGGCCTGGGCCTTGTGAACGTAGGTCAACTCGGCGATATCACGCTCCATCAAGTGCGTGTAACCGTAGCTGTCCACGGCCACCATGTCCATGCCTGCAACCACCGTGTTCATCTGCTTCACGTCGGAGAGGCGTCCGCCGGTCGGGCCGTTTTTCATCAGCACGTTCATGCCGTCGAGCACAACGAGTGTCGGCTTCATCATCAGCGCGAAATCCGAGACAATGCTGTGGATATATTGATGGAACTGACTGCGGCGTCCGCCCAGCAGGCCATACCAGTTTTTCATCGTCATCGAGGCGTGGCAGAGGTTGTGGTCCTTGCACGGCGCAACCCCGATGACCTTGGTCGCCTTCTTGAACGGCTCATGGAAGAACGTCCAGTTGCGGAGGACCTCGCCGTCGAGTTGCAGCGGCGCGAAGGAGCCGGATTCCGGGTAGAGCAAATCCACATTCAAATCGTCAGCCACCTGGCGCAGGCCGCTCTTGAGAAAACAACCGGTGGGACTGTTGATCGGGTTGTCAGCAACAAACACTTTGGCCGCGCCGGCTTCGAGCACGAGCTTCGCCACAGCGCGCAACGTTTCGGGATGGGTCGTTGCTGCGAGCGCGGGCGGGGTGTCGAATGCGACGTTCGGTTTGAGCACGACCACGTCGCCCTTGCGAATGAAGCGCGACATTCCGCCGAGGGCGCCGATGGCGGCGCGGACGGTTGCATCATGTTCCGTGCCGTGCGCAATCGCGAGCGACGGCAGGGTTTTATTCGGCTCGATGGCGTAACTCGGAAGCTGCAACCCCTTTTCCGGCTGGAAGCCGGGGACAAAATGTTTCGGCTGCCACAGGGCGTAACCGCCCGCTGCCGCGCCGGCGAGCAACGCCCCGGTGGCGCCCGCGCGGATGAAGAATTCACGCCGACTGATACCGCCTTCCGCGGCATCGCCGGACTTGCCCTCCTTGATGGCGTCCGGTTCAGACTTCATAAACTGAACTTTATCATAGCATTACTTGATTTGCCCCTCCAGATATTTTTCGACAAATTCCTGCGCCTTGTCCACATCGGCGGCGTCCACGACACCGCCGATTTCGCCGTCCCGCTGGTAAATCACCTTCCAGGTGCCGAAATTCTGGGCCGCAAAAATCTTCGCGCCGCTCACGTCCGGCAGCGCCGTCACCTTGCCGCCGAACTGGCCGGCGAAATCCTGATACGATTTCCACGCGGCCGCGGCGTCTGCCGGGGTCGCCACCATCAGGAAAAACGGCAGCTTTTTGCCGGCAAAATCATAGTTCGCCTGAAAAACATTTTTAAGAAAAGCCTGGCCCAGGGCGTTTTCCTGCACAAACTGGACGCTTGCCGGATCCAGCCCGGTTGCCGGCAGGCGGCGGCGGGCGTCGAGGCCGGTGTCGTCGGCGGGGAGATTTTTCGCGCGATCCTCGGCGATGGCCTTCGCCAGCCCGAGGGTTTTTGCGTTCTGGTCCGAAGCCATCACCTGGATGTAGCGCGGGCCTTGCCGAAAGAAGAATCCCATCCCGCTCACATAACCGTCCGGCGCGAAATCCAGCGGCCCGCCGTGGGGATCCCGCTCCAGCGCGAACATACCGAAGGCGTTAATCGGCGTGTCGAAGCGGTATTCATAAACGTCCACGAAGCTGCCGGAGGTGCCGGTGAGGGAGAAAGAACGGCAGCGAAGTTGTTGAAAACTAAAATTCAAGTAGGCCGGGGCGCGCCCGTCAATTTTCTCGAACAAATTGTCCGCGTTGTAAAATTCCGTGTCGCTCATCGGCTTCAGCCCGTCGAGTTTAATTTCCAGCGGCTCGCTTTTGGCGGCCGGTGCGGGAGCGGCAGCGGCTCCCTCGGCGGGTTCGACGGCGGTTTCACCTTCGCCGTCGGCTTGAGTTTTGACGGCGGCCTTTGTTTCCCCCGGGCTGACGTCCGTCCCACGAGCGGTGCCCGATTTTCCTTCAACGGCCGCAGCGGTGGATTTCAACGCGTCGGGGTTGAGCGCGAAACGATCGGGGTCATAGTGTTTTCCCTTGAACCAGATCGCGCTGCCGATGATGACGAGCAAAACGACGAGGGTCAGGCTCACAACGCGCTCCACCGGTGAAATTTTTGTGCGCCGGAAAGTTTTGCGATTTCCGGTCGGAGGTTTGGTGGCAGGGGGGACGGCCATGCGTCAAAACCGGCTCACGCGAAGTAGCGCTCGGCGCGCTTCACGACTTCCGGATAGTCAACCTGGAACGCGCAACGGTCGCGTAGCGCGGCCAGGTCCACTCCGGAAGCATCGCGCGCGTACGCCGGCAACGCGTGATAGGATTCCCGCGCGCCAAGGTGTCCGTCCTGTTCGTAATAAGTCACATAGCGGGCGACATCGAGCAACGCGAACTCTGACGAGGCGGCAAAGGCGTCACACGACGGGCAGCCTGGACAGAACGTGCGCCGGCTGGCGAGCACCGTTTCCTTGAGCAGATTGATTTGAGCCGTCTTGAGAGGCGTCTTGTAGCTGCGCGCGGCGGCGACGTTTTCCTCCAATTGGCTGACATTTTCCAACTGGCAGCACACGGCGGAGATGCGCGGATCGCTCCAGACCGCGTGGAGCATGGCTTGGTGCGTGGTCAGTCCCTGCTTGTCAAAGTCGGGCACGCGCTTGGGAATGTCCGTGCCGGCGCTGCGCAGCGTTTTCATCGCCACGAGCGCGATGCCGGACTTGTGGCAGGCGTCCAGCGCCTTGTCAAATTCGTCGCCTTTCGTGAAGAACGGCGTGTATTTGAGCATGATGATTTCCACGAACCCGCCTCCGGCGGCGGTGTTGAGATAATCATTCAATCGTCCGTCATGGCAGGAGAAGCCGACCATTTTGACCTTGCCCGAACTTTTCAGTTGGTCGGCGGTCTTTTTGAACTCGTCGCTCTTGGGCCATTCCAACGAACCATCGCCGTATTCGCGCGGGCCGATGCCGTGGATGTAGAAAGCGTCGAGATACTTCGTGCCGCAGGCGTCAAGCCGGCGGTCAACCATTTCCACCATTTGTTCGGCCTGGCGGGGATGATCCTTGGAGACGAGGAAAATATCTTTGCGCCGTTCGGGATATTTGGCCAGCCATTGGGCGAAAATCTTCTCGGAATTGCCATTTAGATAAGAAGCCGCAGTGTCGAAGTAGCGGATACCGTTGGCCCAGGCGATGTCCAGATATTGCGGGCTGAGGGCGGGGGGCATGCCACCCATGCAGAGCATGGTGACTTGCGGACCGTTTTTTCCGAGCTGGCGCTTGGGCAGCGGCGCAGCGGCTGCCGGGGCGTCCCCGGCGGACAGGGACTGCGTCATCATCGCCGGTGCGGCCGCCAACGCAACGGGCAGGGTCAAAGTGGTCTTGAGAAAATGACGGCGCGAGCTTTGATTATTATTTCCTTGCATAAGCTTTTTAAGTTTCTGCAAAACTAGCACTCGTTTGAGATTCCCGCAACGGGAATTGAATCCGGCCGTTTGCGCCCGTAGCGCAGGTTTTCAACCAGCTGCTTGCCGCGTCACAGCAGGGCGTAGACGGGTATCGGCGGGTTTGCCGGGTGGTGGAGGGCACCATCCTTCGCTCATAACCGCTGGCGCAGTTCCGAGCGCAGGATCGTTCAGAGCAGTCGTTTGCTGGCAAACGACTTGCCCGAATGCGATTTCAGATAACGCTCGAAGGCGAGGGCTTTGTCTTCCTGCTTGAAGGCGCAGTAAAACTCGATCCGCCACGGACTGAATTTGGCCGTATGCGGGCGGCAGTCCTGGTTATGTGTGAGGAGTCGCTGTTTGAGATCCTGAGTAAACCCGATATAGGTCTGGTCCGGCTGGTTTACACTTCGGATGATATAGACGTAAAACATGGCCCGTGCTCCGTTTCGCTCCGCCCAACTCCGCAGGGCACGCTTCGCCAAATCCCGGCAGATGCCCTCACCCGTGGCTTTTCTCCCGCAGTAAACGTGGCTTGCCACGCGTAGCCTGCAAGGCGAAGCGTGGAGGCGGCGGGAGTTGAACCCGCGTCCCTGGCAAACAAACCAGCCGCGACTACATGCTTAGTCCGGAGAAGGTTTTCTGCTGTGCGATGGCGTCCGGACTCGAATCGCACTGCCTAGTCCGCAGGATAAGATCTCGGTTGCCAGCGCGCAGACTCCGCCGGCAACCCAACCTGCTGTGGCGTCCGTCCACCGTAGCAGGTGTCCAGTGGCGGACGTCGAGGCCTTAGGCCGCGAGAGCTAGTTCTTGATTAGCTGTTTTGTTTGGTTCGATTTTTTACGAGGCCAACGAACCATCCTCGGCATGCCGCCTCTGGCGCATTTCCCAGGTCGAAACCAGTGCGCCCCCAACATTCGATTCGGCACTACTATAATCTTTCAATTCGCCGCGCCGGTCAAGCGCCGTGCAAGCCGGGCGCAACCAGAGGGTGTGTCGCCCAAAAAACCGGATACTAAAACGGAGCGCGGCTTGGGACAAGCCGCGACCCAGCTGCGAGCAACCTTTCCCGTCCCTTGTCTGTAACGAGAAGCAATGGGAAAAAGAAGTGCGCCCTTGCGCCTCTTTGCAGTAATTATTAATGACAACGAAATCAGGCTTTATGGGCCGCACCTATTTGTTTGAATGTTTCAGATGCGGTTATCGCGTTTGCGCGCGGACGAGGGCGAACATTTCGCCGTCCAAACCATTGCCTGCGCCGATTGCAAGGCGCTCCACGACGTAGTGGTCCGATTCAAAACTTCGCCGTGGCTCAGGGAAAACTCGCCCAAGACCGCGCCAAAATTCGCCGCGGTATTGAACCGGCTGCCGCCGCGCGGTGCGCGCCAATGGCTGAAATTTAAACCGGTTTGTCCGGTTTCGCCGTTACATCGCATCCGCATCTGGAAACAGCCGGACAAATGTCCGAGGTGTGGAATGTATTTGGAGCAAAACGCCATTCCGTTCCGCATCTGGGATTGAACCTGAAATTGATAAACCACGAAATACACCAAACACGAAAACCGGGACGGAAATAACATGGCCAGTCGGCGCACTTTTGGAATGGCGCGAACTCATCCCACACAGCGGGACGGCTGCGGAAAAAAGGTGGTAATCAAGGCACGATGACGCGCAACTTTTCGCGCTCGACCGAGAAAGTTGCCGGCAAATGACCGACCCACTCGCCGTCCAGTTCAAAGGCCGACGCCGGTTCGCCGTCCAGTTCAAAAGCCGCCGCGCGAACGCGTTGCACAACGCTCTCCGGCAATCTTCGCCGCGCGACAAAGTCCGGCAGGCAGCGCAAAACAGTCAGCCAGTTGACGCGCGGGAAAACACAAATTTCCAGCAATCCGTCACGCAAATCGGCCGGCGGAAAAATTCCCAATGGTCCGCCGTACAAATGTCCGTTGCCGATCAAAACCAGTTCACCCCGGACCTCCCGGCCTTCTGCGCGGACAATGATTTTAGGTTTTTGTTCCCGCAGGGCCTTCAGCCCGGCGATAAGGTAGGCCAGCGGGCCGATTTTTTTCTTGTGCCCCCAGTCCACCAATTCAATCGCCCGGGCATCAAAACCCGCTCCGGCGAGTTGAGCAAAGTAACGTTGTTGGCGCGTGCCGTTGGCCGAAAATTCCACGCGCGGCAGGTCAATGCGCATTTCGCGTCCGCGTTGCAAGACGTCCCAGGCACGTTCAATACGCAATGGAATTTTGAGTTCGCGGGCAAAAACATTCACCGTGCCGAGCGGCAGCACGCCGAGCCGCGCGCGCGCAAAACCATCCGGCGCGTCGCCGAGGCCGTTGAGCGCCTCGTTTACCGTGCCGTCACCACCGGCAGCGATAATCAAATCAAAACCTTCGCCCACAGCCTCCGCCGCGAGCCGGCGCGCGTCACCGGGCGCAGTTGTGGCTTTCAACACACATTGCGAACCGATGGCATTAAGTTGACGGCGAAAGTGTCGGGCTTTGTTGCCGCGGGCCGCCGGGTTGAAAATCACACAGATACGCACGCTCCGAATGATTTGTGGCGACCGGACGGTTAGTCGAGGAGAAAACAAGGCGTTTGCTTGCGTTCACCCCGCGTTTCTCCGAAACTGGCCTTATGAACGACACGACAAATTGGAAGGTTCCCAAGTGGCCTTTTTTGCTCGGGGATGCGTTATTGATGGTCTTCGGTTATTTTTTTGTCCGGCATTCACCCCAGCCAATCCGCTACTGGGAAATTGCCGCCGGCTGCGTTGCCGTCGGGGCCATCCTGGGGGTGATACCATTCATTCTCGATTATCGTGCGATGGGCAAGGCCTTGGAAATCAATGCGCTGGGCGCGGTCGCCGAAAAAATTCAAAATTTGGAAAAGCTCGCCGCGCAAATTTCTTCCGCCACGAACCAGTGGGCGGGCGTCCAGGAAAGCGTGCAGGGCAACTCTGACAAAA
>Ga0116134_1001580_pt1 | contig 11433 bp, 9 predicted proteins | sample June2015DPH_19_5_FD_89737 | JGI IMG/M metagenome (GOLD analysis project Ga0116134, IMG submission 89737) | Peatland microbial communities from SPRUCE experiment site at the Marcell Experimental Forest, Minnesota, USA - June2015DPH_19_40 | ecosystem: Environmental > Terrestrial > Soil > Wetlands >...
GCCGGCTGGCCCGTGCTGGAGGCCGGCTCGCCCGTGCTGGAGGCCGGCTGGCCCGTGCCGGTACCTGACTGGTCCGTGTCGGTAGCGGGTTCGACCGCGCCCGCGCCCGGCCGGGCTGGTCCGGGTTCGGGCAGCGCGCGGGGCGGCGGGGCGGCGGTGACCGCTCCGGGCACGGGGATACCCGGAGCATCGGGAGTACTCGGAGCGCTCGGAGTGCCGGGAGCGGCGGAGGCACCCGGAGTGCTCGGCGCGGCAGGAGCGGGACGGCGGGCGGACGGACGGCCCCACAGCGGGACGCCCACGGGTCCCTGCAGTCCCTGTGTCTCGTGAGCCACCTCGATGGGGGGCGGCGTTACCGGCCGCGGGCCGGCCGGGGCGGGGCCGGCCGCCGCTGGACCAGTAGTAGCCGGACCCTTCGCAGCAGGAACGACCTCAGCCGGACCAGCAATGGCGGGAGCGCCCGGAGCAGGAGCGGGACCGCCCGGAGCGGGGTCCCTCAGCACCTGACCCGGGATGGGCGCGCGGCGGCCCGGCACGCTCGCACCCGGCCCGGTCCGCGTGGCGAGCGGCCTGGCCGGACGGGCGGGACCCGCCGTGCCCGCCGGGCTCGGACCGGTCCAGCCCGGCGCGGTCCGTCCGGTCCCGGCCCGCGGCGCGGGCGCTGCATGTTCCGGTCCGGCCCGTTCGGAGCCGGCCCGGATCGGAACGGGCCATCCGCTCGCGCCGCCGCTGGCCCGGCCGCCGCTGGCCCGGCCGCCGCTGGACCGGGTGGAAGCCCTCCCGGCACGCGGCCACGCGGGCGCCTCGCCGGCCGCCGAGGGCCCGGTCGCCGAGGGCAGGGCCTGATCGGGCCGCCCCGGGCCCCTCGGCCAGGTCTTCCGCGACGGGCCGGAGCTACGACTGGTTCCCGGGCGCCCTGCGCCGCCGGCCGGGAGGCTGACCCCGCGCGGGGCAGGCGCCCCGGCGGCCCCGGCTGCACCCGCGGTACGGGTGGCCGGGGCGGTCAGCACTTCGGCGTCCTCCGCGCAGGCCGGCGCGCGATGCCACACCCTGGCGTAAACCCGTATCTCATTCTTTTCGGACAACGGAACAAGGCGGCACCAGGTGCGCGGTTCGCCAATGTAACGGAACTGAGAAACAAGCAGCTCGTGCAGTCGTTTATTTTCCAGCACAGGCCGCGTTGCGAGCCAGGTCAGAACGCCGGGCGGAAGGACGTAAAGCGCGACCAGATTGTGATTGAAGGGCAGCCCGATAGCCGCCAGGATGCCAACGTAGGGAACCGTGATGCCGCAGAAAACGGCGATCCAGCTGATCGGAAGCGGCATCGGCAAGCGGAAATCATAGAGCTTGTAGAGACGCTTCTCAATTCGCCAGATGTTCGTATATGTGGGCAGGTCCACGAAGTGCGCTCCTTCGGCCGTGACGGGGGGTCGCCGTTACGGTGGCTAATGGACTCCGAGCGCGTTCGTGATTCCCGTGGCCAATGCCTGTACGATGCCTGGCGTGTAAAAAACGATAGCTATCAGCACGGCCAGCACAATAAACTGCACAAACCGAGTGATCTCACGAGTAAAGAGGAAGAAGAGCGCGACGATTCCCACGATGCCGAGGAACAGCGGCCCGAACAGCCCCTGGAGGTAGGTGACGAGCCCCTGGGTGCTGAGGGCAACCGCCGGCTCCGTGGCCAGGAGGTGGATCGTCGACATAACTCTTCCCTTCCGGGATCATCAGGTACCCGCCAGGCGGCCGGTACCTGCCAGGCGGCCGGCGAGAACCGTGCCGTGCCCACAGTAAGACACCCCGTTCCCGCCGGGGGCGAAGGCGAGCCTTTGCCCTTACCCTTCCCCAGGAAATACGTGTGGCGAGCCGGGTATGGTTCACCACCCCGCGTCTCGCCTCGCCGGGCCGCAGCGGGATATTCAGCGTCTATCATGCGCCTCCCGTCGGCTGGGTCCCCCGTGTCGACGCCGCTATGTCGTGCACGTACCACTTGCCGGCCTGATCAATGACGGTCATGTCGTACGTCATCTCCAGCTTCGCGGGACCGCTCGCGCCCGACCCGGGCAGCTGCCAGACGACGGTGGCCGTAATGTGCCGGGTCGCTCCGCCGGCCGGCACGTACAAATTGGAGATACCCGTATAGCCGAGGGCGCCGCCCAGCCCGGACACCGTGGCGCCCGGCGCCAGGAACCGGTTCAGCGTCGCGCTGTCGCCGCTGGCGTAAGCCTGGAAGAAGGCGGGGAGCTGGGCGTTCAGCGCACTCTGCGCGACCGGATCCGGAGCCGCGGCCGCGGGCGACGGCGGGGACGCCTGCGGCGGAGCGGCCAGCCAGGCGGGCTCCCCGGAGACCACCAGGCCGCCGTTCGCGGCGTAGATGGGCACACCCAGCTGCATGAGCGTGCCGTTCACGCTGGCCAGGAGGGTCACCACCGCGTGGGCGGGATCCTGCACGCTGATCCCGGCGACCTGCTCCGACTCCAGCCTGAGGCTGCCGGAACCGTCCCAGCCGAGCTGCGGGTCGGCGCTGATGACGGCGCCCGGCAGGTAAGTCGCAAGTTCCTGGGCACGCTGATTGGCCGTCGCCGTGCTGAAGTTCAGGTAGACGGCACCGAACTGCATCGCGTACGCCTCGGCCAGGGTGACGGGAAACTGGCTGCTCCCGGTGCCGGCCGAGGCAGGGGAGCCCGAGCCGGAACGCGATGCCGGGGTCTCGTTGAAGATGATCGCCGTGATGCCCCGGTACCCGATGATGAGCAGGACAGCCCACACCACCGCCCGGAGGACCCAGACCAGCCATCGGCCTCCGCCACCGTTCCACGAGCGGGACTGGCGGGTCCGCCTGCCACCCGGCCGTCCCGGCATGCCAGCATCCATCTCCGGGCTATTAGCGTACACAGCCGACCGCGCCGCGTCATCTACGCCCGAACCGCGAACCATCACACCTCCGCCCACTCCGCGTTGGGCTCTTCATTCGGCTGACGCCACCCCGCCGACCTTAAGGTCCATTGTGCGCCATAAAAGCCAGTCACGGGAGGACGTTGTTGATGAGTCTTATGCCCGCACCCGAATAAGCCGATAAACCCCGGGGATCTGCCGGTACACAGGGAAACCAACACACCTAAACGGTGACTCTATGGCCTCACCTTAGCGGATTGACCACAGATACCCCTTCAAGCAGCCTCGTCAGGCCGCTGACCTGGAGAAACGCCAGAGGCCGCTAGACGTTGAAGCGGAACTCCACCACGTCGCCGTCGCGCATCACGTAGTCCTTGCCCTCGATGCGGACCTTGCCGACTGCGCGGCCCGCGACCAGCGAACCCGCCGCGATCAGGTCGCCGTAGGAGACGATCTCGGCCTTGATGAAGCCGCGCTGGAAGTCGGTATGGATGACACCCGCCGCCTCCGGGGCGGTCGCGCCGGCCCGGATCGTCCACGCCCGGGTTTCCTTCGGGCCCGCGGTCAGGAAGGTCTGCAGCCCGAGCGCGCGGAACCCGGCGCGGGCCAGCTGGTCCAGGCCCGGCTCTCCCAGCCCGGCCTCAGCCAGCAGTTCGGCGGCCTCGTCCTCGGGCAGCTCGGCCAGGTCCGCCTCGGTCTTGGCGTCCAGGAAGATGGCCTCGGCGGGCGCCACGAGCGCGGACAGCCGCTGGCGCAGCGCCGGGTCGGCGAGCTCGTCGCTGTCGGCGTTGAAAACGTACAGGAACGGCTTGGCCGTCAGCAGCTGGAACTCACGCAGGTCGGCCAGGTCGATCCCGGCCGAGGCCGCACCCGCGAACAGCGTCGTCCCGGAGTCGAGCAGCTTCTGCGCCCGCACCGCGGCGTCGGCCACCCGGTTCCGTTCGGGATCCTTGGCGAATTTGGTTTCCTTGGCCAGCCGCGCCGAAGCCTTCTCCAGCGTCTGCAGGTCGGCGAGGATCAGCTCGGTGACGACGGTCTCGATGTCGCGTTCGGGTGACACATCGCCTTCGACATGGCTGACGTCCGGGTCGGTAAACACCCGGACCACCTGGCAGATCGCGTCGGTCTCGCGGATGTGGCCGAGGAACTGGTTGCCGAGGCCCTGTCCCTGCGCGGCTCCGCGGACCAGGCCGGCGATGTCGACGAAGCGCACCGTGGCCGGGACGATCCGGGCCGAGTCGTACAGCTTGGCCAGCTCAGCCAGCCGCGTGTCGGGCACGCCGACGATGCCGACGTTCGGCTCGATGGTCGCGAACGGGTAGTTGGACGCCAGCGCGCCCGCCCGGGTCAGCGCGTTGAACAGGGTGGACTTACCAACGTTCGGCAGCCCGACGATACCGATGGACAAACTCACGTGGCGATTTTAGGTGCCCGCGCGGACCGGTTGCGGCGGTGCGGCCGCTACGAGCCCCGCCGGCGAATCTACCGGCACCCTGTCGATGCGGGGCGGTCCCGTTCGACTATGGGTGAGTGGCCGGCGCAGAGCGGCCCACGGCGGAGAGGTTTCTCGCGATGAAGTACATGTTCCTGCTGTACGGCCAGGATCTGCCCGAACCGGGGACGGAGGCGGCAGCCAGGCTGTTCGAGCAGTGGGACACGGCCCGGCAGGCGATGGCGGACGCCGGCGTGCTGATCGACTGTGCCCCGCTCCAGCCGCCGGGCGCGTCCACGACGGTGCGGGTCCGCGGGGGCGAGACGCTGCTCACCGACGGCCCGGCGGCGGAGATCAAGGAACAGTTCGGGGGCTTCACCCTGATCGAATGCGACGGGCTCGACGACGCGCTGAAGTGGGCGGCGCGGATCCCGACCGCCCTCGACGGCTCGGTGGAGGTCCGCCCCGTAGTGCACGTGCAGGCACAGTGAGCGTGCAGGCACCGTTCTGAGCGACGACCCCGGCGAGCTGTTCCGGGCCCACTGGTGGCCCGCGGTGGCGACCCTCACCCGTCTGCTGGGAGACCTGGAGGCGGGTGAGGACGCCGTGCAGGACGCGTGCGCCCTGGCGCTGACGGTATGGCCACGGGAAGGGACACCGGCCAACCCGAAGGCATGGCTGATCGGCGTGGCCCGGCACAAGGCGGTCGACCGGATTCGGCGCGAACGGCTGCGCGCCGGCAAGGAGGCCGAGGCGATGCGCGGCCTCGGGCGGGAGATTCCGGCCGGCCCGCGGACGAGTGCGGCTACGGTGCCCGGGGTGACAGGCCCGGCTTCGGCCCTGGCCGAGGATCAGCTCGGCCTCATCTTCGCCTGCTGCCACCCGGCGCTCGATCCGGCGGTCCGGGTCGGGCTGACCCTGCGCTGCGTCTGCGGCCTGAGCACAGCCGACATCGCGGCCGCCTTCCTCGTGCCGGAGCCAACGATGGCCCAGCGCCTGGTCCGGGCCAAGCGCAAGATCCGCCAGGCCGGTATCTCCCTGCGCATGCCCGAGCCGCCCGGCCTGACGGAACGGCTGGACGCCGTGCTCCGGGTGGTCTATCTCGTGTTCACGCAGGGGCACCGGGCCGCCGCGGGGCCGGCCCTGGTCCGCGGCGAGCTGTGTGATCAGGCGATCGCGCTGTCGCGCGCGCTGGCCGCCCTGCTGCCGGACCAGCCCGAGGTGACCGGCCTGCTCGCGCTGCTGCTGCTTACCGACGCCCGGCGCGGGGCCCGGATTGGCGCCGACGGCACCCTGATCGTGCTACCCGACCAGGACCGGGAACGATGGGACCGTAACAAGATCGATGACGGTGAGCGGCTGCTGGAGACGGCGCTGCGCGCCCGCCGGCCAGGCCCTTACCAGCTGCACGCCGCCATCGCGGCCTGCCATTCGTGCGCGCCGACGGCCGCCGCGACCGATTGGCGGCAGATCGCCGCCCTGTACGGCCAGCTGATCCGGTACGAGCCCAGCCCGGTGACCGAGGCCAACCGCGCGGTCGCGGTCGCCATGACCGAGGGCGCCGCCGCCGGGCTCGCCATCCTCGACGCGGCGGGCACGCATCCGCAAATGGCCCGCTGGCCGCAGTTTCACATCGCCCGCGCGGAACTGCTCCGCCGGGCCGGGCACGAGGCCGAGGCGGTCGAGGCCTTCCGGGCCGCACTGCGACTGGACCTCCCGCCCGCCGAACGCACCTTCATCGAGGCCAGGATCACCCAGCCCGGTGCCCCGGGCCAGCACGGCAGCACGGCGTGTCAGGACTGGATTGTCACCCCTAGCTGCCAGTATTGAGACACATGAGCGCGATCATGCTGATTGCCGGGCTGGTACTGGGGATCCTCATCGGGGCCGCGATCGGGTACCTGTACGCCCGCGGCCGGATCGCGTCCGTCTCCGCCGACCTGGCCAGCCAGGCCAGTGCCGCCGCCGAGCGGGCCCGCGCCGCCGAGGAGCGCGCGACGATGATCGAGCGGACCGGACGGGAACGGGCGGCGCTGATCGACGGTCAGCTCGCTCAGCGGTTCCAGAGCCTGTCCGCGGAGGCTCTGGACGCCAGCACGGCACGTTTCCTGGAGATCGCCGAGGGACGCCTGCGCGCGGAAAACGTCAAGGCGTCCGGGGAACTGGAAAACCGCCGTGCCGCCGTCGAGCATCTCGTCGCCCCGCTGAACGACACCCTCACCCGGCTGGAAGCGCAGCTGCGCGAGTCCGATTCGGCCCGCCGCGCCTCGCACGCCGCCCTGGCTGAGCAGGTCAACCTGACTAGGCACAGCGCCGAGCAGCTGCGCGACCAGACTCAGGCGCTCGTCACCGCGCTGCGCCGGCCGGAAGCGCGCGGGCGCTGGGGCGAGCTGCAACTGCGGCGCGTGGTGGAACTGGCCGGCATGTCCGCGCGCTGCGATTTCGAGGAGCAGGTCGCGGTGGCCGGGGACGATGGACCGCAGCGGCCCGACATGGTGGTGCGGCTGGCCGGCGGCAAGAACATCGTGGTCGACTCCAAGGTGTCGCTCGCCGCGTACCTGGAAGCGGTGGAGGCGACCGACGAGTCGGTCCGTGCGGCCCGGCTCGATGCGCACGCGCGGCACGTGCGCGAGCACGTGGACCGGCTGGCGGCCAAGGCGTACTGGACCGCACTGCGCCCGTCACCGGAGTTCGTCGTGCTCTTCATCCCGGGTGAGGCATTCCTGGCCCCGGCCCTGGAACGGGACTCCGGGCTGCTCGAGCACGCGATGATGCGGCGGGTCCACATCGCCACCCCGACCACGCTGGTCACCATGCTGCGGACGGCGCAGTACGCGTGGCAGCAGGAGGCGCTGTCGGAGAACGCGCGCGCCGTGTTCGACCTGGGACGCGAGCTGCACGCCCGGATCGCGGGACTGGGCCGGAACATGGATGCCCTCGGCCGGACGCTGACCAAGGCAGTGACCGCCTACAACCAGACGGTCGGATCGCTGGAAAGCCGGGTGCTGGTCAGCGCGCGGCGGCTCAGCCAGCTGGGCGTCGTCGACAGCGAACTGCTGTCTCCCGCCCCGGTCGAGGAGGCCGCCCGCGCTCTATCCGCACCCGAGCTGGTCGAGCCGTCCCCCGGGCTGCCCGCCCCCGGGCTGCCCGCCGCCGAGATGGCCGCGCCCTCTCCTGAGCTGGCCACACCCGAACTGGCCGCTCCGATTACCCCACCCGGATCGAAATCGGGCACGGAATCGCCCGATATCAGCGACCACGATCAGCTCATCGAGGCGTCACAATGGACGTGAGACCGGCGATGCCGGCAGTCTGATACCAGGCATCGCCACAACGGGAGGATGAAGCGCAGGCGTGCCCGAATACACGAGGCAAGGTTCGGTACGGCCGCGAACCGGTCCGAGGCCCGCGAATGACGCCGGCGGACGGCCCGTGGCGCGGGGCACGCCGCCCGCGCCGCGCCAGGGACGGCCGGACGACGCCAGGAGCCGGATGAGCCCGCCGCGGCCACAGGCGCATCCCGGGCCGGGAGGGCCACAGAGCGCCGCGCCCATGGTGCGCCTGACCGGCCGCGGCGCGATCTTGGCCCTGCTGGTGCTGTCCTTCCTCGGGCTGATCGTGTCGGACGGGCTGGGCTGGGGGATATTCGCCAACGGGACGTTCGTGGTGACCTGCATCCTGATGGCCTGTTACGTGAAGCCCAGTGACCTGCTCCCGGTCACGGTGTGCCCGCCCCTGGCGTTCTTCGTCGCCTGCGTGTGCGAGAAGCTGATCACGTCTTCGGGCGGCACCGCGGCGGCCGAGGGCACGCTCGTCACGCTCGCCACTTCCGCACCCTGGCTTTTCCTCGGCACGGCCGTGACGATCCTCATCGGGCTGCGCCGGGGTCTGCTCGACAACATCCGTGACCTGCGTCAGGGCCTGCGGGGCGAGCCAGACGGGCCGTTGCCGCCCCGTGTCCGCCGCACCACCGGGGGCGGCTCCGGTGGGCCCGGTGACCCGCTGGGCCGGGATTCCGATGGCCCGGCGTGGAGACGCTGAACTCGGGTCACGGTCACGAGCACAGCCACGAGCACACCCCCGGACACGAGCACGAGCACGGCCGTGGACACGAGGGCGCGACGGGACATGAGCATCCGGCGGACGGCGGGCGCTCGCGGGCCGCCCGGCTGCGGCACCAGCTGGCGCATCTGGCCCAGCCGCACAGCCACGATGCGGCGGCCAGGGTCGACCGGGTGATGGAAACCTCGGCCGAGGGCATGCGGACGCTCTGGATGTCCCTGGCGGGTCTCGGGGCCACCGCCGTGGCCCAGGCGGCCGTCGTCGCCATATCCGGTTCGGTGGCCCTGCTCGGGGACAGCATCCACAACGCCGCGGACGCACTGACCGCGCTGCCCCTGGGGGTGGCGTTCATCGCTGGGCGCCGCGCGGCTACCCGCCGGTTCACCTACGGGTTCGGCCGGGCGGAAGACATCGCGGGAATCTTCATCGTGGTGCTCATCGCGCTGTCGTCGGCGCTGGCCGCCATCGCTGCGGTCAGCCGGCTCCTGCACCCGGCCACGGTGTCCTACCTGCCCGCCGTGGCGGCCGCCGCTGTGATCGGCTTCATCGGCAACGAGTGGGTCGCCCGGTACCGGATTCGCGTTGGCCGCGCGATCGGCTCAGCGGCGCTGGTCGCCGACGGCCTGCACGCGCGCACCGACGGCTTCACCTCGCTGGCCGTGCTGCTCGGCGCGGCCGGGGCCGCGCTCGGCTGGCGGCTGGCCGATCCGGTCATCGGCCTGGTCATCACGGTGGCCATCCTCTTCGTGCTCAAGGGCGCGGCGCAGGAGGTGTTCCGGCGGCTAATGGACGCCGTGGACCCGGCCCTGCTGGGGACGGCCGAATCCGCGCTGCGCAAGGTGGACGGGGTGCTCGAGGTGAGCCGCCTGAGAATGCGCTGGATCGGCCATCACCTGCACGCGGAGGTCACGATCGTCGTCGACGGCCAGCTCAGCGTCCGGGACGCCCATCGTGTCGCGGTCGACGCCGAGCACACGCTGATGCACGCCATCCCCCGGCTGACCTCAGCCCTGGTGCACGCCGACCCGGCGTCCGAGGGCCCGGACGATCCGCACGCGCCGCTCGCCCACCACCGCCAGGACGAAGGTGCCTGAACCGGCCAGCCAGACGGTGCGCGGAACATCGGTGGCGCGCGGGACACAGGTGGCGCGGGACAGCAGGTGGCGCGGGACACAGCCACCGGCTACGAGGGATCTAGCTTTCCGCTGCCGCCTGACTCTGGGCGTGGTCCCGCGTGCGCGGCGGCCTGATCTCGCGTGGCAGCGCGAACGACATGCGCTCCTTGACGGCTTCCACTTCCTCGACGCTGCCGAAACCCCGCTCCGCCAGCCAGGCGAGCACGCCGGAGACAAGTTCCTCCGGGACCGACGCGCCGCTCGTCACGCCGACGGTACCGACCCCGGTCAGCCAGTGCTCGTCGATCTCCGACGCGTCGTCCACCAGATAGGCCTCGGCCGCACCCGAGTCCTTGGCCACCTCGACCAGGCGGACGGAGTTGGACGAGTTCTGCGAGCCGACCACCAGCACCAGGTCGGCATCGCCGGCGATCTCCTTTACGGCCAGCTGCCGGTTCTGGGTGGCATAGCAGATGTCGTCGCTCGGCGGGTCGATGAGGGTCGGGAAGCGGTCCCGCAGCGCGGCGACGGTCTCGGTCGTCTCATCGACCGACAGCGTCGTCTGCGATAGCCAGACCACCCTGGCCGGGTCGCGGACGTCGACCGAGCCGGCGCCCTCCGGGCCGTCCACCAGCCGGACACGCGTGGGCGCTTCCCCCGTGGTGCCGATAACCTCTTCGTGACCCTCGTGCCCGATCAGCAGGATGTCGTAATCCTGCGCCGCGAAGCGCCTGGCTTCGTTGTGCACCTTGGTGACGAGGGGGCACGTCGCGTCGATCACCTGAAGGCCGCGCTGCTGCGCCTCCTCGCGCACGTCGGGGGCGATCCCGTGCGCCGAGAACACCACCACCGAGCCGGGCGGTATATCCGCGTTCTCATCGACGAACACCGCGCCGCGTTTTTCCAGCGATCGCACCACGTGCAGGTTGTGCACGATCTGCTTGCGGACATAAACGGGGGTGCCGTAGCGCTCGATCGCCATCTCGACCGTCTGTACGGCCCGGTCGACACCGGCGCAGTAGCCGCGTGGCTTTGCGAGGAGGACACGCCTGGTGGTCACAGACATGTCACCCATGTTAGGCGAGGGACGGCGGCCCGTACCCCGGCCGTATGCCGGAACCGCGGCCGCCGGGCGCGTCCGCCGGTGACCAGGCCTTGACAAGCGGCGATTCCATCGTGTTGCGGCGGTTCCGGTGAGGGACAAAGATACCGGCAAGGAAACGCCTCGTTGAAGAGCGCGACTGGATCGCCTGCGTATGGCATCCTGCACGTGTCCGTCCCCTTTACAGGGAGAGATTCCATATGCGCTTCCCGCAGGTTAGCGAACGGGTTAAGGAAGCACCGGCGCACGCGCTGCGTGCCCTTTTCGCGGGTATCGGCCAGGTTCTGCTGGTCACCGACCGGATGAAGAACAAGCCGGAGGAAGAGGAACAGGCCGCCAGCCCGCACGCGGACGAACCGGCGGCCACCACCGCGCCGCCCGCGGCCGGAGAGACCAAGCCGGCCGAGAACCCCGCGGCCGCCACGGCGGTTACCGCTACGGCCGGAGCCTCGGCGGCGGGACCGGCCGTAGCTCCCGTCGCCGAAGCTCCCGTCGCCGAAGCTCCGGCCGCCAAGCCCGAGGCCAGCGCCCCGGAAACCGGGGACACCAAAGCCACGGCCGAGGCCAAGGCACCCACGTCGGGGGACGCGAAGGCTGGGAAGACGGCCGCCAAGGCACCCACGGCTAAAACGCCCGCGGCCAAGGCACCTGCCAAGCCGCCGACGGCCAAGCGCAGCACGCGGACCGGGAACGTCCGCCTGCTGCCCGATACTGGCCAGGCGCCCGCCGCAGAGACGCCGGCGACGCCGGCGGCGGGGCCAGCCGCCGCCGCGCCGACCGCCGAGGAACCCGCCACCGAAGCGAAGCCAACCGCCACTGCGAAGCCA
>Ga0116134_1001582_pt1 | contig 11423 bp, 5 predicted proteins | sample June2015DPH_19_5_FD_89737 | JGI IMG/M metagenome (GOLD analysis project Ga0116134, IMG submission 89737) | Peatland microbial communities from SPRUCE experiment site at the Marcell Experimental Forest, Minnesota, USA - June2015DPH_19_40 | ecosystem: Environmental > Terrestrial > Soil > Wetlands >...
ACCGCGGTTGGACAACAGGCCCCGGACGCGGATGATGGAAGCGGCGAATCGCTCGAAAGTCATTTGGCCAAAGGCCATGCCGCCGTCATGCAGAAGAGGTATGACGAAGCAGTGATGGAGTTCCGGACGGCCCTGCAGACAGATCCGGCGCTGGTGTTGCGGGCCCGCTATCCACTGGCAGTGGCGCTTTTCGAGTTGACGCGGTTCGACGAAGCCAGAAAGGAATTTGAAGCTGTACACCGTGAAATCGGCGACCATCCTGACCTTATGTACTACCTCGGTCGACTGGATTTGGAGGATCGGGATTTCGAAGGTGCCATCCGGAATCTGAGTAAGGCCATGGCCAAACCTTCCCACCCGGATACGGCGTATCATCTTGGATTGGCATATCTCAAACACGGGGATCTTGAGGACGCGGAAAGATGGTTGAAAGTGGGTCTCGAGGCGAAGTCGCGAGACAGTGCGGCGGCATACCAGCTTGGCATTGTCTATCGGCGCGAGGGACGCGAGGACGACGCGAAGAAAGCATTCGCGCGGTCGGCTGAGCTTCTTCAGCGTGAAGCCGAAGATAACCAGATCAAGTTTCAATGCAGAGAAAAGCTCGCGGCGGGACTTCGCGACGAAGCGCGGGCAGTTTGCCAGCGCCTGTACGATCCCAACGATGCGGAGAAATTGACGTCTCTGGGCTTGGCATTCGGTGAGCATGGAGATTATGAGGCGGCAATCAGGCCGTTTCAGCGAGCGGCGGAACTAACTCCACAACAACCGCGAACGCAATACAACCTGGCCTTTACGTACTATCAGCTCAACCGTTTTGAGGACGCTCGAAAGGCTGTGGCCGATGCTGTGCAGCGATGGCCTGATCAGTTCCTGCTGATTGCTCTTTACGGCGCCGTCCTCGCGAAGCTGGGCGACGATGCGGCCGCATATCCTGTGCTGACGCATGCCTACGAACTCAACCGCCAGGATCCCCAGGTAGCTGATCTTCTTTTCAGAACCGCACTGACGCTCGGGCGAAAAAGCCAGGCTGAGCACCAGTACGCCGATTCGTTGCGCTATTTCGACGAAGCCACCAGTCTGCGGCCCGACGATCCGGAAGCCCATAAAGGGAAGGCGCAGGCGGAGCAAAAGCGAGCCGCTCAGTCGAATTCTTCTCACTAACGTGTTTAGGAATTGTGAAAGGCAGAAGGAACTACCTTGTGATGTAATGCAGGCAGACTCATGAATCACGGTTTGAACATAGCCTCTTCCGGCGCATTCGACTTCGTGTCACTCGGCGCTTTGGTGCATCGTCTGGACCCTGGTATCGTCCCGTTTCGCAAAGCCACTGAGTGCCAGATTCACGTGAGCGGCGGCGAATACAACTGCGCCGCCAACCTGTCGGATTGCTTCGGCCTCGAAACCGCGGTTGTTTCCGCGATGGTGGATTATCCAATTGGCGAACTGATCGCCACGCGTGTTCGATCCATGGGCGTGAAGGGCATCTATAAGAGGTTCCGGCACAATGGCGTGAATGGCCCCAACATGGCTGCGGTTTATAGCGATCGCGGTCAGGGGGCGCGCGCCCCCGTGGTTTTCTACAACCGCTCGAATGAAGCCGCCGCTCAATTGAAGCCCGGCGACTTCGACTGGAACGCCATCTTTTCCGGGGGTGTGCGCTGGTTCCACACGGGTGGCATTTTCGCCGCGCTTTCGCAGACAACCGGCGAACTAATCGTCGAAGCTATGCTGGCCGCCCATCGTGCGGGCGCAGTGGTCTCGTTCGACATGAACTACCGTGAGAAGCTCTGGAGCGTGTGGGGTGGGCAGGAGCGCGCGGTGGACACCATGAGCCGTATCGTTGAACATGTCGATGTGCTGGTGGGCAACGAAGAGGACCTGCAAAACGGACTGGGCATCGCTGGACCTGAAATCAAGGGCGATTCAAAACTCGATCCCCGCACGTTCCTGGCGATGATCGAGGGCGTGGTGGGGCGTTATCCACGCATCAAAGTGATCGCCACCACTCTGCGCGAGGTCCACTCGGCAAGCCGGCACACCTGGGGCGCCGTGGCGTGGATCAACGGCGAAACCTGCGCAACGCCTACAGTCGACCTCGATGTTTTCGATCGTGTTGGCGGCGGCGATGGCTTCGCTTCGGGTTTCTTCTACGGGTTGCTCGCGGGCGAATCCAGCGAGCAGGCGCTGCGTCTGGGCTGGGCGCACGGCGCGCTGCTGACCACCACCCCGGGGGACACCACTATGGTCACGCTCCCTCAGGTGCGGGCGTTCGCGCGTGGAGGATCAGGCCGAATCCAGCGTTAGTGCGGCTTGTGGCCTCCGGTTCCGGTACTAAATGCGTGAGGTGTTTTACCCACCGGTTCCGCGTTCTCTATTGACACGGTTTTTACAAAACCTGAACATAGAGGCGCGGCATGCGGAATCGTAGAATTGCCATCTTTGCGTTTGTCGTCTCGCTGGGGATGGCCTCGGCGTGGGCTGCCGACAGGGTCGCCGATCGGGGCCACTCCGGCCCTTTAATTCAGTACGCATCCTGGTTCAGTGGCGACATCGGCGAACAGATTAATGCCGCGTATGCGTCACTGCCTCCGTCGGGTGGCGCGATTGTGGTGGACGAAACCGGTTCCTTCGCCACGCCGATCACCTTCGAAACCCCCGGCAAGCCCGTTCTTCTGAGTGGCATTCCGGGCGACGTTGTGAATCTCACGTTTACCGGTACCGGGACTGCCATGACATTCGACTACGGCATGGGACACCGCATGGGACACGGCATGCGCGACCTAACCTTGACTGGTCCAGGGAATGGGACCGCGACGATAGGTGTCCTCTTCGGCGGAGCTAACGGTGCCGAAGGCATCGAGTTCCGCGACTTCAAGGTCCAGAGTTTCGGGGTGAATCTGCAAATGGGTTCGCATACCTGGCTTGCCAATTTCGATCACGGCATGGTCCGGGATGGGGGAATCAACGTGCTGTTGCCCTCGGGCCTGGTGGAAGCGGGTGAGCAAATCGCGTTTCATCATGTCACGTTCGCCGACGCGCCTCCGCCCCACACAAACAGCGTTTGGGTGCAGGGCGGGGGACAGGAAGTGGTGTTCACGGATTGCTCGTTTGACCAGACGCAGTTGCGCATCGGCAACGGTGCGGTGTCCGCGGCGCAGGTGTCGGTGCAGGGCGCGCACTTCGAGAATCCGAACTGGTCTTTCACGGGGTCCGTCCCTTACGATTATGTCGTCCTGGACGACAATCCCGGCAATTTGCTGCGCCTCACGGACAGCTACCTGCTGCAGGACGCGCCGTCCGGCGGTCCCTTGAGATTCCTGATGTTGAATGGCGGCCACCTGGTGCTCTGCGGTATTGGCATGTACACGCCGACTGGCTCTCCCTTGCGAAATTTCGCGGTTCTGGCGAATGGGGCCACAGTACAGAGTTGGGGATTTAACGACCTGAGCGGGAACATCAGCGGGTCGCAATTTCAGAGCTTGCCCGGCTCCTGACCGGTTCCGGTTGACGACACAGAACTGCCCTCCGGGTCTTCCTGACGCGCTGAATGAAGGATAGCGATTCGTAGCCGACCCGTCCACTCGTTTTCGCACGCCGCTCTCTGCCAAAGGCACCGCGAGAACGGTGTCTCCGGGGGAGTCGTCTATCAGCGACGTCCGAAGGCGATTCGGATGGCCCTCGGATTCATAGAGAACATTCCAGGTGTCTTATGGGGTCTCCTCACTTTGCGCCGACGCCCGAGCGGAGGCAGCCGCCGTGTGTTTAATATGGAAAGGAACTCCTGTTCTTCGATCAATCTCTCGCCGGTGCTGAGCCGCCCGGGAAGAGAACACGGTGGCAGTCGATCCTGGATCGAATTGCCCATCACCGGTCTGCTATGCGAGTTGCTGTCAATCTCCGACTGTACGTCAAAGGCAAGATCGGCGGCATGGAGAACTACGTCCGTCACGTGATGGCAGGTATCTCCGTCAACCAGGCAAAGTCGGGCGACGGTTGGACCGTGTTCGCGAACCCGTCTGAGGCCGGAAACGTTCGGGAACTGTGCCCAGGCGCAAGCATTATCCAGGTCGTGCACGAGACGGCCGCGGGTGTTATACGGGAGGAACTGCGCAGGACCGGGCACGACGTTCTGTTCTGTCCGTTGCTGGCTCTCGAGCCGATGCACCCCGGGATCCCCTCGGCGGTGACTATCCCGGATTTGCAGCACGAGTTCTATCCGGAGTATTTCGATGCCGCCACCCTTAAGTGGCGTCGTGACTCCTTTCAACCGTCAGCCTCTAACGCCGATATCGTTTTCACGCTCTCACAGTTTTCCAAGAGTACTATCGCAGAGCGGCTCCACGCCGACCCCGGCAAGATCGTGGTAGTCGATCTTGCGGCTGACCCCGAGTTTCGTGCCACCACGTCACCGGAAGCCGAGGCGGCGTGGCGCGATCTGCGGTTATGCGGCGACTACATCTACTATCCGGCCAACTATTGGCCGCACAAGAACCATTCGGCGCTCCTCCGGGCACTGAAGCTGATCCATGAGAACGGCCACTCAGATCTGCGCCTTGTGTTGACTTGGGCGACTGAGGGCGCGGAACGAATCCACAAGGAAATCGCGTCGCTCGGCCTTCGTAAGAGCGTTCATATCCTCCCATATCAGTCGCGCACGGTGATCGCTGAGATCTACCGGCATGCTCGCGCATTGGTCTTCGTCTCCCGATTCGAGGGCTTCGGGATTCCCGTTGTCGAGGCGTTTCATACGGGGACGCCGGTTGTCAGCTCAAAGGCGTGTAGTTTGCCAGAGGTCGCCGGAGACGCAGCGTTGTTCGTTGACGAAACCAGCCCGCAAAGCATCGCGGATGGCATATGCCGGGTCCTTGACGACGACGCCCTTCGAAAGGACATGGTCGCCAGGGGGACTGAACGAGCACGCAGGTATGACTGGTCCAGGGCGGTGGATCTTACTCTGGAGTCGCTGGAGCGCATCGCTCTCACTTCCAGGGACACGATGATCCAGGTCGACGAGTTCCCCACGGTAAGTGTCGTCACTCCGTCTCTCAATATGGGAAGATTTCTGGAAGAAACCATCCGGAGCGTCCTCGGCCAGGATTACCCGCACATAGAGTATTGCGTGATGGATGGCGGCTCCACCGACGGAACTCAGGAGATCCTGCGAAAGTACGAAGGCAAGCTCCGTTACCGGTGCGGCAAGGACGGCGGGCAGGCAAGTGCGATCAATCGCGGGTTCGCGGAATCGTCCGGCGAGGTCTTCGCCTACCTGAACGCCGACGATACTTACCTGCCGGGTGCGGTTGGGACCGCCGTAGGCCACCTTCGCGCCAATCGAAACGCAGGTGCGGTCTACGGCGAGGCGTACTACACCGCAGAAGATGGTGGAATTGTTGGCAGGTATCCTACGGAGCGCTTCGATTACGAGCGGCTGAACCGGAATTGCTTCATCTGTCAACCTGCTTCTTTCATGACTCGCGAAGCCTTTGCCGGGGTAGGAGGAATGAACGACACGCTGCACTACGCGCCGGACTACGATCTGTGGATGCGCATGGCAAAGTCTTATCCTCTCCTTAAGGTGGACGAATATCTGGCCACCTCGCGGATGCACCAGGCGAACAAGACTTTGGGAAGCCGGCGGCGCATTTACAAAGAGATTATCAGCCTCGCAAAAAAGCACTTCGCATACGTGCCATTCGATTGGGCATTTGGCTTTGCCTCATACCTGCTGAACCGCGGAGCCGGATTTTTTGAGCAGCCAAAGGCTACCCCGGTTACCTACTTGCTCAGTCTGGCGCTTGGCCTCTACTACAACCCGAAGCAGATGGGGCGCTATGGAAAGGAATGGGCCACCCAATTGGGCATCGGTGCGGAATTCACGGGCCACTGGAGCGATGGCTGGATCTCGAAGCGTTATGTATTCGAAAAACCGGTGCCTGGCGACTGCGTATCCATCCGCCTGACCGGCCGCCACATTGCACCTTTTCGCTCCGGACTGTCGCTCACATTGCTGCTGAACGGCAGTCTTGCCGCCCGGATACCGGTGCGCCAAAGTGGGCCGTTTACCTTCGACACCGAATGCCCACCGGAGGACAAAGGAAAGAACGTTGTTGTTGAGCTGAGATCGAACAAGACGTTTCGCCCTGTTGCTGGCGGCGACTTTCGAAAACTTTCCTGCCTCATCGACGCCATCGAGTTCGTGCGCAATGCCGATCAGCCCGGATCTTTGGAGCGCGGCGATCCTGAAGACAGGGGTCTGGTCAAAGATGAACGTTGACGAAGACGCACGAATCAGTGTGCATGTACGATTTGCGCCGGCAGAAGACCGATTCATTTCGCGGTGGTGGGGCTGGCTCCTCGTGTTTCTGCTGCTCGTGTGTGAGTACGGCCTTTTTAGCCAATATGTGTCACGCGAGATCGCCTGGGCCTATCCCGCCAACTCCGACCAAGCGGCTTATCTGAGTCAGGCATATGGAAATTATGAACGGATCCTCTCGGAAGGATTCTCGTCTGGTCTAAAGTCCAGTCTGCTCGCTCAGATTGCGACCGGGGTCATGCTGGAGACCCAAGCCGCCTTATTGTTCCTGCTGATCGGGCCAACGCGTCTCAGTGCTCTCACGCTTTCATTCCTTTATTTCGCGCTGTTTCAGTTGGTCCTGGTGTATACGCTCAGGTGGCTCACCAGACGGTGGTCGCTGGCATTCATTGGACTGGGGCTCTTTCTCGTCTCGACGAGCCGATATTTCTGGGCGGGCGGCCTCGCGGACTTTCGTATCGACTCAATCGCATCCTCTTTTTATGGAATCACCCTCTGCCTCGCCATACGATCTCGCAATTTCAAGTCGCGCCCCTGGGCTTTCGTCTGCGGCGCTTTTGCCGCGCTTCTTGCCCTTTTTCGCTTCGTGGCGATCACCTATCTTTTGGGAACGCTGGCGTGCTTTTTGGTGTACCTGGCGATCAGCGCGCTATGGAGTCGCCGGAATGATCCGTTGGTTGTCGCGCAGGTAAAACGACAGGCGCAGGGTCTGATGTTGGCGGTGCTCCCAATCGTTGGTTTGGTTGTGCCGTTTCTGATTCATGACCGGACAGCCCTGTACTCTTACTACGTCATTGGACACCTGGTGGGTAATGAGAAGGCGATCCGGGCAGCCGAATTTGGCGCAGTGGGTTTCTTTAACTACTACTTCTATTATCCGGTCTCTCTCGTCAAAGACCATTTGGGTGCTCGTTTTATCGGACTTGCTCTGTTAACCCTCGTCGTTTTCGCCTTGTGCCGATTTCATAGCGCACAGCGCACTTTGCCCAATCATCGGGACGGCAGGCGGGAGCTTCAGGACTCGTTTGCCTTGTCTCTGCTGGCATTTCTGATGCCGCTGGCTCTGTTCACATATGACGTTTCCAAGTCGCCGGTGGTAGCCGGCATGCTGGTAATCCCGGTCGTTTGGCTGGTCCTTCTCGGTGGCTTGTGGTTTTCCCGGTTTGGCTCGCGAGGACATCCAACCGGCGCCGCGCGGGTTGCATTATGCGCAACCGCTGTTCTAACGCTCGTCGCTGGAGCGTGGACTGAGTTCGCGATGAATACGCGAAAGTACCACACCGTCGACCGGGAACAGGAGCAGCGCCTCGTGGAGACATATGACCGGATTGGCGCATACTGTGCCGAGGTTGGATGGAAGACACCGCGAATCTCCGTGGACCGCGCTCTCGATTATTTTAGCGGCCCCGTTCTTTCAGTCGTGGTTTATGAACGATCGAAACTCCTTCTCAGTCCCGAATTCACGCTCGGCAGCGGGATTGCTGAGGTCGGACGCGAGGAGGCGTTGAATGAAGTTCGGGCATCCGATATTGTTGTCCTTACAACAAACTCCGTGCCCTCCGATGAGGCGTCTCCGTACCCGCTCACGAAGTCAATGATGGCAATCAAGGCGGATCTCCTGGCGACCGCGACCGCCAACATGGCGCCGCTGACTAAACTTAGTTTTGCCGGGCGCGAACTCACAATCTTCGTCCGCCCGGGCGCGAAGGTCGAGGGCGATTCTGCCGGTTGGCTCACCAGTGCCGGGGCGGACGTTATAGCGCCCGCCATAGCTTTGAAATCGCACCGTTACATCGTTCTACAGGGCCGGACCATTCTCCCGGATCTTATCGGCGGGAAGCTGAAGGTCTTTGCTCGCCTGCTAACGGCCGCGGGGCCGCAGAGCCTGCCAACCATCGTCTCTCCAATTACAGGGAGGTATACGATCGCGATAGATCTGAAAGGCCAGACGCTGCCCAATGACGGCCTTGTGGACATAACGCTGTCGTTTGACCGGTATTTCGTTCCGAGGGAACACGGGATCAATAGCGACACCCGCAAACTGGTAATCATGACGCCAACGGACGTAACCGTAACTGACCAGGTGAACGCCCCGCTGCTGAGCTCGACGAACTAAACGATGAACAGCCGCAGCGTCGGCTTTACCAATCGAAACCACGGTCCTTCGGGACAACGCGTCGGAGTGTGTAGACATCGCCTGTCTTCGGCGTGGCAAGCAGCTCGGGAAGCTGGTCCCATGGGTCCCAAACTGCGCTAATCAGTTTCCCGGTGATTCCGTCGCTCCGGCTGGATAGCAGGAACGCGCAAAGCTCGGCGGCCTTTTCGAACGACGCGCCCCCATCTTCCCGCTGCTTTACGGACCGTTGATAAAAAGCTTCTCCGGCCTGCTCCGGACCTGCGGCGAGCACTTCATCCAGCAGGCGTGTGTTCAACGCACCGGGGGCAATGGAATTCACATCGATTCCGGCGCTGCGCGTTTCCTCAGCCAGCGTCTCGGTGAATCGGACCACCGCGGCTTTCGAGGCCGCGTAGGCGCTGAATCGAGGCAATGGCGCGGTTGCTCCGCCCCCTGACAGATTCACGATCTTCCCGCCTTGATTGCGCCGGAATATCGGGAGAACGGCTCGGCAAAGCAGCACAGTCCCCATCAGGTTGATCTCGATCGCCTGCCGCCATTCATCCCAGTCAACCTCCTCCGAAGGACCGATAGGCCCGTAAATCCCAGCGTTGTTCACCAGGCCGTTAAGCGACGGCAGCCGGTTTCCCGCGGTTTCGATCAGATGCGTCACATCTTCCGGCCGCGAGACATCGGCGGTGTGCGCCAGGATCAGTTGACCGCTGGAAGCACACCCGCCTAATTCCGCGCGTGTGGATTCGAGCAGGTCCGCGTTTCGGGCGCACAGGAATACATGAGCGCCTCCACGGACACAAGTCCGTGCAATCGCTTTTCCCAAACCTTGACTCGCTCCGGTGATAACGATGCCGCGCCCCTTAAGATTCATGACGGCCTTCCCACACAATCGGCAAAGCGCTGCTGCCCACGTCGCCTATCCTCAAGGAACACGCTCCCCGTTGAGAGTGACCTCGTCGACAGTGCACTGGGGACAGGCTCGCTGGACATTGGGAAACGAAATACGATTTTCGCCGAAAAACACCAGATCGGCACGCACCGTCATATACGGCCCCTGGTATCGCAGTATCGAATTTCCATTGACGCTGACACCTACTGTCCAGAGGTTATTGGACAGAGCCCCATCCACTACGAGAGTATCTTCGGTCTTAACGTCGCCCCCGGCAGGCACTTCTTTGCTCTCTTCGTTGGATCTGCCCCAAACGTCGAGCACAACAAAGTACCCCCCGGAATTGCTGGGGCGCAAATACATGGCAACGCCCTGTTCACGCCGCCCCATCGTCAATATGGGCCAGAGGTCAGGCGACTTTTCGAGCTCGGATGATCGGACGCGAATCACACCACGGAACTGAGTCAGCGTTCGCGGAGGCACGCCGAAGTAGAAGCAGAACGATCCGCTCCGATAGAGAAGTGTTGAAGCATGCGATTGGGCTTCCATCGCAACGGTCTCTATGCCCGCGCTTGGACTCCCCGTTGGAACATCGGATATGACGGTGCCTTTCCGGACGTTCGCGCTTTCCAGCGCCTGGAGATCGCCATTGGCGGGCTGCCCGTCGAAAAGGGCCCCCCCCAGGCTATGCGCAGGCAGGTCAATCAAACGGTCCGGCACGCCGTAGAACTGCAGGATTCCGTTCCAATACATGGAGGAGATTGCATCCCCCGAAGGCAGTACCACGGCTGAGCCATAAGGGATGGCTCTCACCGCAGCGGCCACCGAGGTCAACGGATATGCCTTGGGCCAGGCCGCAAACCGGCTAACTACTTCGGCCCCCAGCAAAAAGTTGGCGGAGAGAAAAGCCACATAGCCCGCAGTCAAAACGCGGCGTGACCATTTGCCAATGCGGTCGTCGGACACGGCCAGAATGAAGGTGGCGACGAGCACGAAGTTTCCGTAGATGAGCGCTTTATTCGCCTTGTAGACGATGGACGGCCCGTCCACCGCAGGGTTACTCGACCAGGCGAGAGCAGTGGCCGCGCAAAACAACAGCGCACCAGACAGCAACCAGTAGCGCCGCTGATAGCGCATGGCGATCCAAAAGGCCAGGACCAGGCTCAACAGGAAGAAAGCGACAAGAGCGGCCTCGATCGCGCTCTGGTCGAATAATCTCACGGAGAGAAAGGGGAAGCGAAGACCTAAGACGGTGCCGAAATACCCGAGAACACTATCACGCGGCGTACCAAGCATGACAAAGCCGGGTTTCGCATTGGCCAACCAGACGAAGTACCGAACCCGCCGGACCAGCAACAGCGGGTTCAGCAATGCCGCTGCGATCGGTGGCGAACTCGCCAACAAGGCCAACTTTGCAGACTTGGTCTGAAGGAAGAGAACAAGCACCTCTATCCCCTGGATAAACAACACAACAGGAACGCACTCCGAGTATGAAATGTAGAGGTATAGGTACAGGAAGGTCAGCGCTGCAAGGATCCGAGCGTCACTGACGTCTTCCTTGAACTGAAGGAAAGCAACAATCAGGATCGCCACGGGTACGACCCCATAGTGGCTCAGAAACGATACCGAATAGTTCATCAACTCGACGGAAGACAGCGCGAAAAGCGTCAGGCCCGAGTACAATAGCCACGGGCGCCGGAAGATCTTCAGATCGGTCGCGCGCAGGAGCAGAAATGCAAAGGCCGCGAACGTGTGAGCGCGGAAGAGTCCGATCAGGATGGCAACGCAGTTTGCGGGCGGAGCATTCAAGGCATTTCCCAAACAAGCAAGCAGCAGATCCGCGCCATTTCGTGTGGCGGCGTTGTCTCGATAAGCCGCCGCGTACGCCGTATGTATGGTGCGGCCCATCAGATGGCTTGCAAGAGCCGCGTAGTTCAACAGTTCGGCGTTGAGCTGACTACCGATATATGTGAGGCTCTGGTTCGCAATGTCCGGGGCCACGGCTATTAGGGCGAGAGCTGTGGACGCAGCCAGCACACCGAACGCAGCCCAGTAGCCGGCCCGCTCCAGTATGAGGCGCTCTCGGTCAC
>Ga0116134_1001584_pt1 | contig 11420 bp, 10 predicted proteins | sample June2015DPH_19_5_FD_89737 | JGI IMG/M metagenome (GOLD analysis project Ga0116134, IMG submission 89737) | Peatland microbial communities from SPRUCE experiment site at the Marcell Experimental Forest, Minnesota, USA - June2015DPH_19_40 | ecosystem: Environmental > Terrestrial > Soil > Wetlands...
AAGGTCTCGGCGCAATATACGATCATCGATTCTCCGTGCAATTTCTTGAATTGCGGCGAAGACGATTGGCCGTGCAATCGCAATTGCTCCATGGGTCCGGTGAGGAGCATCGGCCCAATCGCCGCCGGGAGCGAAGCCGCCGCCAGCATCCAGAACAATACGGTCACGCGCAGGGATTTGGCGAGCACGCGCCAAGCCGCCGCCCCGAGCAGCGCCGCCATTGCAAGCAGGAGTTGATACCGCTCGAACGCCAGAAACATTCGCGGGGCCGCCTGCAAGGCGGTTTGGCGGTCCTCGGCGAAGAGCCGGGTGACCAAGAGGAACAGGCTTGCCAATCCGCCAAACCACAGCGCCCAGGCGAGGCACACCAGAGCGGCGGCGATCCTCCGAAGCATTGACATACTATATGCGATGTCACTGGTCATTTGTCACTTGTCATTTGTCACCTGTCATTTGCAATGTGCGGTCCGCGAACTTTTCCGTCTGACCAATGACAAATGACCAATGACAAATTGTCGCAGGCCGCTACAATGTTGTCCGCCACGCGGGGAATGGATTCCCCGGATGCTATTGCGGCAGCGAATACTTTTTTGAGGAGACTGTGTTCCATGGCCAAGATCGACGTGACCGACTACCGCGTCAAGCAGGGATGGACCGACCCCGCGCGGGCGGACGAACTTTCGCGGAAATATTGCCAGTATCTCGAAGACGGCGAAATTCTCGCTTTCGATTCCATTCCATTTGAATTTTCGCAGGAGGACCGGGAGTTCCTACTGTCGCAGAAGCAGAGCGGGCTGAAGGTCCACAAGAACGTCTCGTATCGTCCGAGCCAGGACCTTCTGCGCGGCGACGCGTGTGAAACGCCGGAGGAGAACCAGCGCCTGCACGACATCATGCGGCGATATTCCAAGGAGGTCACGCGGTTTCTGGGCATTTTTCTGGCCCCATACGCGCCGCATTGGACGCTGGATTTCGCCAGCTATCGGCCGCTGGAGGAAAAGGGCCGCGACCTGCCCGCGCACAAGCGGAACGACCTGATGCACGTGGACGCGTTTCCAAGCCGCCCGACGCACGGCGGGCGAATCCTGCGCGTGTTCACCAACATCAATCCGACCCGCCCGCGCATTTGGGAAACGACCGAGAAGTTTCCTCTTTTGGTGAAGACCTTCGCCGACGACGCGGGCCTGGGGCGATTTGCCCGGGAATCCGGCTCCGCGGGTGAGAAGATCAAAAAAGCGCTTGCGCCAGTCATGCGGGCGGTGGGCGTCAAAGGTTTGGACCGCAGCGCCTACGACCGCTTCATGCTGCGATTTCACGACTATCTAAAGGACAGCGCCGAGTACCAGACGAAGTGGCCCAAGCTTCGCCTGGAATTTCCAGCCGGCAGCACGTGGATGGTGTACACGGATCAGGTCCCGCACGCGGCCATATCCGGGCAGTTCATGACGGAACAGACGTTCATCATTCCGGTGAAAGCGATGGTGACGCCGGAGAGGTGCCCGCTGCGCGTGCTGGAGAAGCACTGCGGGAAAGCGCTGGTAGGATAAGTCTGAACCGTGAAATTTAGAATCTCAGATTGCCGTTACCGGCGCCCTCCAACGAGTTGGTCATATTCGGCGTGATGTCCTATCCAAAACCAAACGATGTCCGATTCTTCCTGAACCGCTAGCGCACGGTAGTGTGCGCCGACACGAACCGACCGGAAACGCCCTATGTTCTTGAATCGCAGGGATGGATGGCGCGGATTTTCCTTGAGCAACTTGAAATTTTCATCTGCCAGGCGACGGATGGGTTCGGGTAGCCGTTGGTAATACCCCCAGAACTTTGCGCTGGCGCGGTGGGTCACAGTTCGGTGGTGCGCCCAGCACGCAGATCTTTGATGGCTTCCTCAGCCAAGTCGTCGAGCCGATTGGCCCGCACGTCCCGCTCCAATTGTCGATCCCAGGCTTCCGCATCGAACTCGTGAAACCATTTCCTGAAGCTGGAGAGATCGGATGGGGAGAGATTGCGTACTGCTGCCTGGATTTCCGGCACGGTGCCCATGGATGGAGTATATCCTCGGGATAAATCCGGGACAACCAGATTCCAGGTCACGCTCACCCCGCCATCTCCGCAAACCGTTCCTTCAGGTCTCCGTACAGCTTGTGATACACCGCATACTGGCGATCGTATAGCTCGACCCTCTTCTTGTTCGGGTTAAGCTTCTTCGTTTCCTTGATGCACGCGGCGGCGGCCTGCTCGACGCTACTCCATACTCCGGCGCCGACGCCGGCCAGGAGCGCCACGCCATACGCCGATCCTTCGTCCGAAGTCGTGGTAACAATCGGCTTGCGATAGATATCGGCCTGGAGTGATCGCCAAAACTCGCTGCGAGCGCCGCCGCCGGTGGCGCGGACCTGGGCGACGGGAATTCCCATGGCCATCATGATCTCCAGCGAATCGCGCATGCCGAAGGTCACCCCTTCGAGCAGCGAGCGGATGAGCATCGCCCGCGTGGTGCGCTGGGTCATGCCGATCCAACAGGCGCGTGCGAAGGGATCGGAATAGGGACAGCGCTCGCCGGTGAGGTAGGGCAGGAATTGCAATCCCTCGCAACCGGGCGGGGCCTGCTCGGCCTGGCGAACCAGCAGCGCGTAGGGATCGAGATTTTTCTTTTTCGCCTCGGCGATCTCCGCTGCCGCGAAATTGTTCCGGAACCACTGGAACGATCCGCCGGCTGCAAGCATGCAGCCGAAGACGCACCATTTTCCGGGAACGGCGTGGCACATGGTATGAACGCGACCCTGCGGATCGCGCGTCGGCTGATCGCTGTGGGCGAAGACGACGCCGCCGGTGCCGATCATGGCGCTGACTATTCCCGTGGCGACAATGCCGTTGCCGACAGCGCCGGCGGCCTGGTCTCCGCCACCGCCGACGACCGGCGTTCCGGCGGTCAATCCAAGTTCCTCAGCCGCGCCGGCGCTCAGCGTCCCCGTCACTTCCGGCGACTCATGCACCCTGGGCAATAACGCCCGGTCGATTTTCAATCGTTCCAGCAGTTGATCCGACCATCGCCGATTCGCCACGTCCAGCAGCAAGGTTCCGCTGGCGTCGCTGACTTCGGTGGCATATTCGCCCGTAAGGCGATAGCGGATGTAATCCTTCGCCAAGAGAATATGCTTCGTTTTCTCGTAAACCTTCGGCTCATTCTGGCGGACCCAGAGGATCTTCGGGGCGGTGAAGCCGGTGAGCGCGGGGTTGGCCACGAGTTCAATCAGGGCGGAGCGGCCGCCGGCGCGGGATTCGATCTGGGCGCATTGTTCGGCCGTCCGCTGGTCGTTCCAAAGAATCGCGGGACGAAGCGGCTTGGGTCCGTCGGCCAGAAACACGCTGCTATGCATCTGCCCGGACAGGCCGATGCTCTTGATGTCGCCGGGTTTGACCGCCGCGCGCTTTCGCACGGCTTTTGTCGCCGCTACGGTGGCATTCCACCAATCCAGGGGATTCTGCTCCGACCACCCGGGTTTGGGCGAATAAATCCGATATCCCGAAGTCGCCGTCGCCAGGACCTTGCCTTTTTCATCGCAGATCAGCGTTTTGGTCGCGCTGGTGCCGATGTCGATGCCTAAAAGATAGCCCATGCCTGGATTTCCTCCGTCCCATTTGGCCCCTGACCGGCCATTTAACTTATGTGCCGTCAGCCCAAAACAGATGACAAATGACTCATGAGAAGCGACACTGGTTCCGTGACGATAACCGCTGGTGAACTTGCGGAGAAGAACGGCAACTCGTGAGAGGGCGGCTAAATCGCCGACTGCAAGAGTTTCTCGCCCGCAGCGTCTTTATTGGGGATAATGGAGAGACGGGGTTATGGGCTTCGTCGAACGCATGAAATGGTGGCAGTGGACCGCCTTGAGCCTGGGCCTGGGCGCTCTGCTCGGCTATTTGAATTCGAGCGGGGCCAATCCTCCGATTGAGCACAGTTCCGTTTCGCCCATGGTATTTGAAACGGGGCTCATGCAACCCCCGTACGCGGACCCGACCCACAGCGCCCATCTTGAGCCCCTGGTCAGGGGCATCGTGGTTCATCCGATTCAGGAAATTCGCTTGGGCGGCAAGATGGCACAGGTTCAACTCGTAACCTTTGACGCGCTGGACCCTCACAGCCCCGGCCATCCCTCGGGAGCGTACCAGCGTGTTTCCATGTTCGCGCCATATCCCTATGAGCCGCAACCGCGGCACGAGCCGAATGAGGATCAATCGGGTTGGCCGGCCGCCAGCATTTATTATGGCCAGAGCGGCGACACGATTGAATCCCTGGCCGCGCGTTTCTATCACAAGTCGACGGCTCAAGGGGTGAGGGCGATCATCGCCGCCAACGATACTCTGCGAAGTGCCAGCAACGCTTCTGAATTGAAGATCATCGAAGACCACGCCTACTGGATTCCATGGGACCCTGCCGACCGCCATACCATCAGCGATTTCCTTCTCGCGGCCAATAAGCTGATTCTTCAGCAGCAAGGGCCCGGCGCGATTCCGGTTTCCTTCCGCTACACGTGGTGGGAATCGGCGAATCATGCCTTCGCGATCTGGATGACCGGCTCGTTCCTGCTCGTCGGGGTGATTTGGCCGACGCTGCTTCAGGTGATGGTCAAGGGCGGCCTGGGCCGCACCAAACCCGAGGAATTCGACTTGAGCCGTTACAAGCCCGCCCCCGTTTCACCCGGCATCGCCAAGCCCACGAAGGCCGTGACGAAGGACGACATGCAGCAACTGCGGGAGATGGAAGAATCCCTGGAGGCTTCCCTCCGGGCCTCCGCGCAAGCGGGTTGCCCGGCTGCCGAACCGCAGACCCAGCCGGCGGCGCCGGCGATCAAAGTGCTCGCCGGTGCCGAGCCGGCAGCCGTGCTTCCTCAGGCGCCGGAGGAACCCAAAGAATACCAAGGCGAGTTCTATCCCGTTGTCCGTCCGGTGGAGAAGAAGACCGATTAGAAACTCAAGGAGCCGGGGCGCGTGCCGTCGCGGTTCTCCGCTGGAGCAACGTGTCCGAAGCTGAATCTCCCGCCATTCTCGCCCTGGTGCGCGACCTGATGTTCTCGGGAAAAATCTCCGCCGAGGCGCGAGCCGCCGGCGTGGCCATCAAGATGATTCGCAGTCCCGCCGATCTCGCGCTCTTGGCCCAGACCACGGCGGGCATGCTGATCGTGGACTTGAACCTGGCCGACGCGATCCCGGCGGCCGCGGCCTGGGGGCGAGCGGCGGGGCGATCGGTGGTCGGATTCATCTCGCACGTCGATGCCCAAACCATCGCCGCAGCCCGGGAAGCGGGGATCAAGCAAGTGCTTGCCCGAAGCCAGTTTGTCAGCATCCTGCCGGAACTGATGCGAACTCAGGCGCGGTAAACGCGGGGGCATGCCATTGATTTAGGCGCTGGCCTCCTTACACTTTGGTTTTACCTTCAAAGGAGTGCCTCATGCCAACAACAAACCGTCAACTCGTCGATCTTCTGGGCCACGATGCCGAGAACCTGCTCAACTACACCGCCAAAGGATTCAAGCGTGAGACGCTGCACCTTCCCGGCGCGGATTTCGTCGATCGGGTTCTTTCAGGGACCGACCGCTCGCCGAACGTGCTGCGGAATTTTAGTTCGATCCTGAGTTCGGGCCGGCTCGCCCGCACGGGATATGTTTCGATCCTGCCGGTGGACCAGGGAATCGAGCACTCGGCCGGCGCGAGCTTCGCGCCCAATCCGATTTATTTCGATCCGGAGAACATTGTGAAGCTCGCGATCGAGGGGGGCTGCAATGCCGTCGCCTCCACGCTGGGCGTTTTGGGCGCTTGCTCGCGGAAATATGCCCACAAGATTCCATTCCTCGTGAAACTGAATCACAACGAGTTGCTCACTTATCCCAATCAGTTCGACCAGATTCAATTCGCCAGCGTGAAACAGGCGTTTGACATGGGCGCCGTCGCCGTCGGCGCGACGATTTATTTCGGGTCGATGGAATCAACGCGGCAGATCCAGGAGGTTTCCCGCATGTTTGCCGCGGCCCACGAACTGGGGCTGGTGACCGTCCTGTGGTGTTATCTGCGGAACCCCGCGTTCAAGACGCCGGAGAAGGATTACCACGTTGCCGCGGATTTGACCGGCCAGGCGAATCACCTGGGCGTGACGATCGAGGCCGACATCATCAAGCAGAAATTGCCGGAGACCAACGGCGGATACAACGCGCTGAAATTCGGCAAGACCAGCAAGAAGGTCTATTCGGAATTGACGCCGGGGGATCATCCGATCGAACTGTGCCGATACCAGCTCGCGAATTGCTACATGGGCCGCAGCCCGCTGATCAACAGCGGCGGCGCCAGCGGCGAACACGATTTCGCCGAAGCGGTGAAGACGGCGGTGATCAACAAGCGAGCGGGCGGCATGGGTCTGATCAGCGGAAGAAAGGCCTTCCAGCGTCCCATGGCCGAAGGCGCCAAGCTGCTCAATCTGATTCAGGATGTGTATCTGGATCCAGGGATCACGGTGGCGTGATGGCGCTGATTGCGCGGCTTGCCGACTTCAGTCGGCATGATTTGCCATGGCAGAATTCAAAAAAGGTTCCTGCGTCAAGACGGAATTTTACAAGCGCCGACATCGACGCGAGCATTGGTACCGCGACAATACCGTCTATTTCCTGACCGTCCGCTGTGCGGATCGGTTTCCCGCGTTCGCGTCCGAGGAGGCCAAGGCGATTTTCTGGCGTCAGTTCGCCAAATACACAACCGAGCATCATTTCGACGTCTGGGTCTGCACGCTGGTGGACAACCATTACCACGCCGTCGGCTACCTGGACCATGGGCCAGACCTCGCTCCGATGATCCGCAAGATTCATGGCTCAGTCGCCAAGCTCGTCAACGATATGCTTCCCACCCGTCGGGTTCCGTTCTGGGCCGACTATTTCGACGGATGCCTGCGAGATGAGGATCAATATCGGCGCGCATATCGCTACACCCTGCTGCAATCACAACGACATGGGATTTGCGGCGATTACCGTCTGTATCCTCATACGCGCGTGGACGTGACGCTTGAGGACGGATTGGCGCTGGCGCGAAGTCGGCGAGTGTTTCTTCGCGAGGTTCCGTATAAGCGATATGAGAATGCTAGAAATCATGCCGACTAAGGTCGGCAAGCCGCGCCGTGTGTTGCTAACGACGCCCCTCGCCACCGCCGAAATCCGCCGCGTTCAACCCTGATTCAATGAAAGACGCTCCCGGCAAAACCGCACTCATCACCGGCGCATCGGTCGGCATCGGGCGCGATCTGGCCGAGCTTTTCGCGCGCGATGGGCATTATCTGGTCCTCACCGCACGCAACGAATCGCAGCTTCAGGAATTGGCCGCGACACTGCGGGATCGATATCACGTGAACGTCGAAGTGATCGTGCAGGACCTTGCCGCTGCCGGAGCGGCGCAGCGGATCTTCGAGCCCTTGCAATCGAAGTCGATCGACTACCTCGTGAACAACGCGGGCTTCGGAACGCATGGGCCATTCGCGGCGTCGGATTTGCAGTCGCAGCTCGCGATGTTGCAGGTGAACATCGTCGCGCTGACGCATCTGACGCGGCTGTTTGTGCCGGGGATGCTGGCGCGAAAGAGCGGCAGGATTTTGAACGTCGCATCGCTGGCGGCGTTTTTGCCCGGTCCATACATGGCGGTCTATTACGCCACCAAGGCGTACGTGCTCTCCTTTTCCGAGGCCCTGTCCAGTGAAACCGCCGGCAGCGGGGTGACGGTTACCGCGCTGTGTCCGGGCGCGACCCGGACGGAGTTTCAGAAGCGCGCCGGCATCGGCGAAGTGCGACAGATCATGGGGAACGCCACCAGCTCGATGGAGGTGGCCCGCATCGGTTACGACGCGATGATGCGCGGCCGATCGTCGGTCGTCGCGGGCTTGGCCAATAAATTGTCGGCATTCGCCATCCGATTCATGCCGCGCTCGAGGGCCGCCGCGATCGCCAAGGGGCGCAACAAAAATCGCTGACGAGTTAGATCGCGATATTCTTCCACCTGCCGCTCAAAAATCGCGCGAAAGTCAGCACTCCGCGAATGAACAATTCGGCCGCGAGAACCATCCAGACCGCCGCCAGGCCGAGCCGGAGCCACAGTCCGACGATCAGAACGCCGGTGAAGCGCAATCCGATCGTCGAGGAAAGATTGATGCACATGACGGCAAAGGTATCGCCGGCGCCGCGCAGGGCGCCGCCGAAAATCAGGTTGGCGGCAAAGCCCGTTTGGATGAATCCCGTGATCATCAGACAGCGCGTCGTCAGTTGAATGATGTGCGCGTCCGCCGGCGAAAGCCACTTCGCGGGATATCCGCCGAGCGTGATCATCAGCAAACCGCAGAGCGTCATCAGACCGCCGCCGGCGGCGAACGCCAGCATAGCACACCGGGTGGCGCGAGCGGGGTCGCTCTGGCCGAGACTGATCCCGACCATCGTCGCGGCGGCCGTGGCGAACGCGATGCCGGAAAGAAAACTGATGCTCTCCAGGCGGATGGTGTTCATGTGCGCCGCCGACATCGCGTTGGTCGCATCCATCCGGTTGATGACCGCGATCACGGCGAAGTTGGCAAACCAGGCGAGAAGTCCGTCGATGCCGGCGGGAACGCCGATTCGCAAGAGACGTTTGATCGTGTGCCAGTGCGGCCACATGCGGTGCAGATAGAGCCGCGCCCCGCTGGTTCCGATCCAGACGACGAGGAAATCGAGCACGCCGCCGACGACGTACGCGATGATTGTTCCTGAGGCGATGCCCTGAAACCCCATCACCGGCAATCCCCACCAGCCACGGGTCAGGGCGAAGCTGCTGACCATGTTCACGAGATCGACGATGACCATGACGATTGCCGGCGAGAGGGTATCGCCACCGCCGCGGCGGCAGGCGCCGGCGATGAACATCACCATGGTGAAGGGCAGGGCGACCGAGAGCAGGCGCAGATAGCTCAGGGCGAAGATGCTGCCCATACCCTGAAGCTGGGTCGCGGCGACGATCGGCCGGGCGGCGAAAAACAGAAACATTCCAATGACGACGCCAAGGATCAGGGCGGCGGATACGGATTGGCCGGTCACCTTGTTGCTGAGCGATTTGTGGCGCGCTCCCTTGGCGCGCGAGATCAGGGCCGTGCTGCCCGCTCCGATGGATGAAACCATCAGGCCGATGAACCAGAGAAAATAGGTGACGGTTCCGACGGCGGCCCCGGCGTCGGCGGCGTGGGCCGGCAGGTGATTGGCCAGATACGTGTCGTTGAGCCCCACCAACATGTGCAAAACTTGCTCAACCCAGACAGGGCCGGCCAGAGCCAGCAACTGACGCACCAGCGCCCGGTTGGTCTCACGCCGTTGGGCAGGATCGAGTGCTTGGGCGAGGGTCCGGGTCATCGGCGGATCGGATCATACGGCATTTATGTTCAGTTGGACTGCGGGCGCGGCCGACATTTGAATCTCAGGCGGGTTTGCCCATAATTCCTTTGTCCAACCTCAGAAAGGCATTTTGAAATGCGACGAGCGAAGATCAGCATCATCGGCGCGGGCAATGTCGGGGCCACGGCGGCCCATTTGGCGGCGAGCAAGGAGCTGGGGGATATCGTTCTGGTGGATGTGCCGCAAGTTGAGGGGATGCCGCAGGGCAAGGCGCTGGATCTCTATCAAGCCTCGCCCGTGGAGGGGTTTGATGCCCGCATCACCGGAGCCACGAGCTATGAGCCGACCGCCGGCAGCGACGTTGTGATCATCACCGCCGGCGTCGCCCGCAAGCCGGGCATGAGCCGCGATGATCTGATCAGCATCAACACCGGCATCGTGAAGCAGGTGGCCCAGAATGTCGCGAAGCATTCGCCCCAGGCGGTCCTGATCGTCGTGAGCAATCCGCTGGATGCAATGGTTTACGTGGCCTGGAAGTGCAGCGGATTCCCGGCCAAGCGGGTGGTCGGGCAGGCGGGCGTCCTTGACGCGGCGCGATATCGCGCGTTCCTGGCGGCGGAAATCGGGTGCAGCGTCCAGGACGTGCACGCGTTGCTTCTCGGCGGGCACGGCGACGACATGGTCCCGCTTCCGCGCTACAGCTTCGCAGGCGGAATCCCCGTCTCCCAACTCGTCTCCCCACAGCGCCTGGAAGAAATCGTCAAGCGCACGCGCAACGGCGGCGCGGAGATCGTCGGACTGCTGAAGACCGGAAGCGCCTATTACGCCCCGGCCTCCGCCACCATCGCCATGGCCGAATCCATCATCTGCGACAAAAAGCGCATCCTCGCCTGTGCGGCCTATTGCGATAAGGAATATGGCGTCGGCGGGTATTTCGTGGGGGTTCCGTGCATATTGGGGACCGAGGGCGTCGAAAGGATCATCGAAATTGACCTCGACGAATCCGAACGCAAAATGTTCAAAACCAGCGTTGGGCACGTGATGGACCTAGTAAAAAACGTCAAAATCTGATGAAACCGACCGTCCGGCGTCGATCCGAGGCGCTGTTAAGATGGGGAGCAGAGTGACAGGGACCGGGCGCTGCGATATACATTATTGACCGTGGGCCAAGATCGCTTTTCTCAATGTCTCCGCCGGCTAAGCCGCCTGCTCGTTGTCGGCGGGTGCGTCGCGGCATTTCTGGCCGTCAATGGATGCACGTCCAGCCCGCGCCTTTTGCCGGCGTCGATGCGGACGACCATCGACCGCCGCATCACCGAATATCCCGACGGGTTCGACCTTAGGCCGTATGTGGAGAATCTCAGCAGCCCAACGGGCTTCTGCTTCGACGAATCCAAGAACCTGATCGTCGCCGAAGGGGGACTCGACGGCGCCGACCCGCGCATTTCCGTCATCCGGCCCGATGGGGTCATGTTCGGCATCTACCCGGTCGGCACGCGTATTCCAGTGTTCAGTCCGGGGTTCCATATCTACGGCCCGATCGGTGGCATCGTCGCCTATCACGGAAAGATTTACGTCAGCCACCGCGACGAGCACGACATGGGCGTCATCACCGTGTTTGATTACAACGGCGATCACAAGACGATCGTAGCCGGGCTGCCCGCCCAGGGAGACTACGGCGTGACCGACCTGGCGATCTCCCCGATCGACAACCGGCTCTATTTCGGAGTGGGGACGGCGACCAACAGCGGCGTCGTCGGCCTGGACAACTGGGAGGAGGGCTGGATCCGCAAGCATCGCCGGGCCTGTGATCTCCCATGGCAGACCATCAATCTCCTGGGTTTTCGATTCGACGCGGAGAATCCCGAAGGAAGCATCTTCTCCGCCAGCTCGCTGGTGACGGTTCCGTTCGAGCCTTTCGGCGTGAGCGACATCATCCAGATTCCCGCGGTGGAGTTTCCCGTGCAAAAACCGTCGGGGGCGATCTTCAGCGATTCGCTCGAAGGCGGGGATTTGAAGGTCGAGGCCTGGGGC
>Ga0116134_1001585_pt1 | contig 11414 bp, 7 predicted proteins | sample June2015DPH_19_5_FD_89737 | JGI IMG/M metagenome (GOLD analysis project Ga0116134, IMG submission 89737) | Peatland microbial communities from SPRUCE experiment site at the Marcell Experimental Forest, Minnesota, USA - June2015DPH_19_40 | ecosystem: Environmental > Terrestrial > Soil > Wetlands >...
CCCGATGAAGCCCGCAAGGAAAACAAGCGCCCGCAGCCTGGCTCAATAGGGGCATCTAGCCCGAGACGACCCTTTTCGTTGCCTAACGTGACCGGCCGATGCCCGAGTCCGCGCGCGTAGCCGCCGTTCTGTCCCTCGGCTTCGATTAGATTCCCGGCTAGCTGTATCGCACGGAGCAGGTCGTTCTGTCGTGCCAGCCTGTCCGGCGGCGAGCTGACGCGCTGCTTGCCTAACAGGATGTGGCTCTGGATCTGCTGGCGTGGCCGCGTGCCGTTGGACCGAGCCGGAAGTGTCGGCGTCCGCTTACTCAGAAGGCGAGGATCACGTCCAGCTGTTTACTGGCCGCAATCTCTCCTGGGAGCGAGGCCTCGCTCTTGACTCGGCGTCGGTGGGGTCCCAGCATCTGAACCGTCGGACGGCGGTAGAGGCCGATGCGGGGAAGAGGGGTAATGGCGGGCGGCGGGACGATCAGGGACTATCTGCTCACCCGGTCAGGAGAACTGCGGCTTGGCTTGGTGGTACAGGGCGGCGGGATGCGGGGCGTCTACTCGATGGGAGCACTCGCCGCACTCGAGGAAGCCGGCCTTAGAGAGTCCTTCGATATTGTCACCGGGTCGAGCAGCGGGGCGATTAACGCGGCATACTTCCTGGCGGGCCAGGCGGATGAGGCAGTAGACCTGTACCTTCGCTATCTAAATAGCCGGGAGTTCATAAATATCCTACGACTGCGGCGGATCGTTGACATTGATTTCGCCATAGAAACGGCAATGAAGTGGCACCGGCCGCTTAAAATGGAGACCCTGCGGAGCTCGCCGTCGCTGCTCGAGGTTATAGTAGTCAACGCGGAAACCGGGCAGCCGGAAGTGATCAGCAGCAGGGATGACCACTACGATTTTTATGAGGTGATGCACGCGACCGCCGCATTGCCTGGTCTCTATAACAAGAAAGTGCGGCTGGGCAGCGGGCTGTACGTGGATGGCGGCCTAGTGGATGCCCTTCCGGTCGGCCGTGCGCTGGATGGCGGTGCGGACAGGGTCCTGACGATTGCCACCCGCGTGCGCGGCTACCGGGATGAGGGGAACGGTCTGCTCTACAGGCTCGTCGCGCGACTGCTAGCCCACGGTCAGGCGCCAGCTATCCGGAAACTGATAGGACCGCCGAACCTGCTCCTGAACGAGACCATGCGACTGCTGGAGAACCAAACGGAAGAGGCCGTGCCGCCCCGCGGATGGTGCGTATGGCCCAGCGACCCATCGCGGCTGGTGAGCCGAACCACCCTGGACCGTTCCGAATTGCGCCGATGCGCGACGATGGGGCGCAGTGACATGTGCGGATTGCTGCAACGTGAATTGCGGGAGAACCTTGGCTGATACGTCGGCCTTTGATGCGGCAGCCGATCACTTATCCATCTATTGGCGTCGGCGGGCCTGCTGCACCACTGAGACAGAAGGATATTCCTGATGCAGGGCCACGGCGGCATCAGGGATCGCCCGGGTGCTCAGGTATCAAGGTTCGGAGGAGGCGCTCGAGGCGCTAATCTGGTAGTACCGCTAAGAGGAATAATGCCGCCGTACCCGGCAGCCACTCCAGCTGCAGGCGTCAGTTAGCGGACGCCCGCCGACCTCATCTAGTACGTCTTTGTTCTTAACCTGTGTCCGCGCAGGGCAGGCTTGCTGCGCGGCGAGAGGGGCAGGATGGGAAGATCCGGCGTCGCCCGTATAGGCGCCAGGCGTATAGGACTATTTATCGCTGTGTCTTCGGCAGCATTGGATTGGCGGCGCGTTCCGGTCCTTCCCGATGACGTTGTCTGCCAGACCGAGAAGCGGCTAGCCAGGATGCTGGCTTTCGTCCGCCCGTTGCTGGCGCTGTTCCTCATCATCCCCTTGTTCGGGTGGGGACGCCTGGCGCACCCGGTCCTGGCTGCGCTGATCCTATGCGTCGCGACCGCGGAATCGGCATGGTTCGTGCACCGGGCACTGACCAGCAACCGGGACCTGGCCAGCAACCGGGACCTACCGTGCGACACGGTGCGCGGTGACCGCTTGATCGTCGGGGTGGACGTTTGTGCCAGCCTCGTCGTCATGATCGTCGGTTCCCGCGCCGCTGCCCCGCATCTGCGTAATGTGGTCATGACCGAGGTGGTGCCGTTCAGCCTAGTCACCTCCGTGACGATCGCGTTCGCAGCAGGCTTGCGACCGCTTGCCGCGGGGCTGGTGTTCGGGTTGGCCGCCGTGTGGTCTGCCGCCGTGGCGCCCGATTTCACACTCAAGCTCGGCTCGGACGTGCTCGGATTTCTCCTCTGGTACGTGGTCGGCCTCTACATCGCCACGCTGCTGCGCAGGATGGCGTACGAGACGGCACAGGCGGTCGCCGAGCAGACCGAGATACAGCGGCAGTTGGATCGGGCACTGAACCGCGAAAGGCTCCGGCGCGGCCTGCATGATGGCGCGCTCGGGACGCTGGACATGCTGGCGCAGGATCCGTCGCTCCCACCGCCCGTCCGGCATAAGGCCCGGCTCGGCGCGCTGCGGGCACGGAATACCCTCCGCGCCGCCGACGGCCACGATTTCCGCATAGAAGCCGAGCTGAATCAGCTGACCGAGATGTTCACAGGGCATGGCCTTCTCCTGCACCCGCGCTTCTACGTCCACGGCGATCCGCCCGCCGCCGTCGTCGAGATAGCGGTGGCCGCGGCCAGCGAGGCGTTGAACAATGCGCGCAAGCACGCGGGAGAAGCCCCCGAGGTGTCCCTCTTCGTGGTCTGTGACCGGGACAGGCTTGAGATGTCGATCCGGGACAACGGCGTGGGGTTCGACCGAGAAACCGTGCATTGGGGCGGCGGCCTGAGCAGCTCATTTCCCGCGATCAAGCAGCAGGGCGGCATCTGCGAGGTTGCTTCCACTCCAGGAGAGGGCACCACCGTCACGCTCAGGTGGGTAAGGAGGGCTAGCCATGCATCAGAGGACGGTCGTCTTCATCGATGACGACGAGGGGATCATCGGGCCTTTCATCGAACAGGTCAAAGCGAGGCTCGTCGAGCTCGGCTACGCCGTCCTTCCCCTGTTAACAAGAGTTGACCGGGTCGGATTGGCGCCGCACCCCGTCAGCATCGCTGTATGCGACGTGGCGCCGCGTGTCGGCCCCGAAGGGGAAGCAGCGGTCAGGTACCTGACCGCCCGGGGCTGGTCAGTGCTGCTGCTATCGGGTCAGGCGCCTGAGGAGCAGGTTCTTGAGGCCATCGCCGCGGGCGCCAAAGGGTACATCATCAAGAGCGAGTCGCCGCAAACGGTGGTTGAGGCGATCACCGTCATCTCGGCTGGTGGGCGGCACCTGTCGACCGAGCTCGCCCACCTCTTCTACAAGGACCTGCACGTGAGGCGCCCCCCTGCATCGCCGGAACTTCCGCCGTATGACCGGCAGGTGCTCGCCTGGTTCGTCCAGGGACGCCTCGGTCAGGCGCCGGAAGCCTTGCGGATGCAGTTGGTCGGGGTGCAGGACGTGATCAGGCGCATCTTCGATGCGGCCGTGGCGCGCCGGATAATGTTCCGGCTGTCCGATCGCGAACGGGAAGTAGTGAAAATGGTTGGCTGCCGCGGTGCCACGGCCAATCAAGTGGCCAGCGAACTGCATATGAGCAGAAACACAGTCAACACTCATCTAAGCCGGATACGGGAAAAGTACCTCGCTTGCCATCCGCACATCAAAGACGTGACACCCCGAGCGGCGGCACAGTTCTGGGCGAAGGACCTGAACCTCTGCCACCAAGAAATTAATCATGAATAACGAACGTAGCTCATTCCGCCTTACCCGGCGCAGCCGATCACAGATATTGTCACCCGACCGCGCGGCCTGCCCGGATGAGCCATGCACCCGCCCGGCAGCTCGCCGTTCATCAAAAATAGTGAACCTGCCCCATTTTTCTTGACTCTCGGCAGTCATGTCGGCACCTTGGACGGAGATTAGCGATCCGGGGGATTGACCACTTCGGGGATGGAAATGGCTTCTAGTAATCATGCCGATCTGGCTGCTGAGATGCGCGCAAGGCAACGGGACGCTGCCGAGCAGCTGAAGAAGAAAAGCGGCGCTCGCGCGCCGCAGGCGCGGAACGCGTCGTTGCGGTCGGCCGGGCGGCCGGAACCCATCGTGTGGTCTAGCCCGGCCCTGCCCGATCATGGCCTAGGTCGGCACGTGCGCGTGCTCGCGGGGGTATCCGAGGAGATTCTCGACTGGGTCCCCTCCCTCCGGCCGCAATACACCGGCCTGGGGTCTATCGTATTGATCACGGGCTGCTTCGCGGCGCTGGCCATGCTTACCGCGATCACCAAGGTGGTAGCGGTCCCAGTGTTGATGCGCCTCGTGATAGCCCTGCTGTGGGGACTGGCCATCCTCTTGATCGATCGCTGGCTGATGACGAGCACGCACGGCCTCACCATGCATCATGGCAGCGACACGACCAAGCGCAAGAACGCCGCCAGGCGCGATGCCCCCGAGGGGCGTCGTGAAGCGCGGCGACGTTTCGCGATCTTCGCCCCGCGGATCGTTCTTGCCGTGCTCGTCGGTCTGACCATTGCCGAACCGGTGATCCTCTTCGTGTTCCAGTCGACGCTCGATCGCCAGGTGCAGACGACCCAGAAGGATCAGCTCGTCTCGTACGAGAGCCTGCTCAATACCTGCAATCCGCCCTTCGGCCAGCCGCAGCCCAAGAACGCTGCCTGTGCGGATTACAGGCTGCTGGTTACGGTCCCTCCGCCTACCGCCCTGCAGGCGCAACTCGCCGTGGCGAAGACGCAGGCCGCCACCGATCAGGCCACGATCACGAGCCTCCAGGCTACGGTCAATAGCGAGAAGACGCTCGCCACCAATGAGTGCGCCGGGACGAGCGGTCCCGGCTTGACTGGCCTTCCCGGAGATTCCACCGACTGTAACCGAGACTGGCGTGTGGCTGATGCCAGCCAAGCACAGCTGAACACCGATCTCAATCGACTCGCCACAGACAACGCCAGCGTCGTAAGCCTGGAACAGCAGCTCACCACCGCGACCAACCAGTACAACAATGATCTCAGCACGCAAATAGACCAGGCAATCAACGACAAGAAGAATGATCAACGTGGCGTGATCGGAATCATCGACGAATGGAACGCGCTGAGCCAGCTCTCCGCCCGTAATCCAGTCGTGACTGTCGCCAGCTGGCTTTTGCGGCTGATCTTCATCATGCTGGACTGCCTTCCGGTGCTCGCCAAGCTCATAGGCGGGTCGACGGTGTACGACGGCCTGCTGGCCAACAGGCGACAGCACGATGAGAAGATCTTCGATTACGAATTGTGTGTTCTCGACCACCATGAGGCAGCGGAGCGAGAGCTGAGGATCGCGGAAAAGGACCACCTGCTCGCGGAGAGGCGCGCGGCCCTGAAGCAAGGTGACGCCGTCAAGATGAGTCCGGCGCTGGCCAGGCGACTTCGGGCCTTTGCCGCGACGATTCCGGGGATGACTGTGCCCCTGGTGAAAAACCGACTGATCGATGAGGCCCTGCGTATCGAGGAACACCCCGGCATCGTCTTCCGCGGCTGGCGACGGCGGGCCACTGTACTCGACGGGCGGCCGGTCTGGGAAATCATCCGGGAAGTCAGGTCGCTGACCGCGGAGAACCCAGATATGCCCGAAGACGAGCTGCTGCAGATAGTGGCCCAGCAGACTGAGACAGACTCAGGCGGGGTACGGGTTGCCAGGAGGTATGAGCAGTCCTATCCCGCCGAGATCGATGCCGAGATAGCCGCCGCGGACGCGGAGGACAAGGCCCGCAAGCGCGCGAGCAGGCAGTTCCTCGGATAACCCGGACAGCCACGCCCTTCATGTGAGCAGCGGTCGGCCAGCCACGACCTACGCTGGTATGTGGACAGGCAGCCTCGATTCGTCACGATCTTTGACTGTTCACTAGGGTTGACCTGCGGAGACGCTTGATGTGGCCCTCACCCAAGGGTGCGGGCTCCCGGGTGCTTGAGGGTGTTTCCGCAGCTCAAGCTCATAATGAGAGAACTCTTGACCTTGGTGTGAATAACCGAGGTTGGCGTGGGCTGCGCACCAGAATGGCTGATCTGGGCTCAGCCGAGGATAGCGGCGCTGGATAAGTCGTAGACGCAAAATCGGCGATATGGGCGAATAGCTACCCATCAGTAACGGGTTGTTCATTACGCTATGTCATTCTGTGGAAGGTCGCTGGCATGGGGATTCCGACGGCGAAAGAACTCGAGCCGCTTCCCGCCATGGCCGTGCCCTCCTGAGCGGTCTCCCGGATTACGGTGCCTGCTGCGCGGTCTCCCGGATCATGCGGGCTGGGTCCTTGTCCCGGCACGACGAGCCGGGCTCGGCCCAGTGCACCCCCGTCCGCGGCAGCGTGCCGCGGACAGGGCCACACCTGGGGTTGGGGCGGCCTGGTGGTAGCGGTAGGCGTACGATCTTGTGGCCTCGCCGGCCTCGCCGGGCTCCCGGGGCCACCCGGGCAGTGCGTGCCGGCGGGTTGGCAAGGTCGCGGGAACGTGCCGGCGCAGGTTCGGTTCGAGGAGGGCCGTCGATGGCAGATGAGCCGTTCCGCACGATCATTGAGCCGTTCCGCATCCACTCGGTCGAGCCGATGCGGCTGACGACCCGGGCCGAGCGGGCAGCCGCCCTGGCCGCGGTTGGGTACAACCTGTTCGAGTTGCGGGCCGAGGACGTGCTGATCGACCTGCTCACCGACTCCGGGACCGGGGCGATGTCGGCCGAGCAGTGGGCCGGCATCCAGCGGGGCAACGAAGCCTACGCGGGATCTCCCTCGTTCGGGCGGTTCCGCGACGCGGTGAGGGGCCTGTTCCCGTTCCGGCACATCTTGCCCACGCACCAGGGCCGGGCCGCGGAGAAGATCTTGTTCACCGTGACCGGCGGCCCGGGCCGGGTCATCCCGAACAACACCCACTTCGACACCACCCGGGCCAACATCGAGTTCACCGGGGCGCAGGCCGTCGACCTGCCCATCCCGGAGGGCCTGCAGCCGTCGCTGCGGCACCCGTTCAAGGGCAACATGGACGTCGCGGCGCTGGACAGGCTGCTGGCCGAGCGGGCCGCCCATGTCCCGCTGGTGATGCTGACCGTGACCAACAATTCCGGTGGCGGCCAGCCGGTCAGCCTGGCCAACATCCGGGCCGTCCGCGATGTCTGTGACCGCTACGGCAAGCCGCTGTTCCTGGATGCCTGCCGGTTCGCGGAGAACGCGTGGTTCATCAAGACCGGCGAGCCCGGCTACACCGGCGTCCCGGTCGCCGCCATCGTCCGGGAGATGGCCGCCCTGGCCGACGGGATGACGATGTCGGCCAAGAAGGACCCGCTGGCTAACATCGGCGGCTGGCTGGCGCTCAACGACGACAGCCTGGCCGAGCAGTGCCGCACCCTGGAAATCCTCACCGAGGGCTTCCCCACCTACGGCGGGCTGGCCGGCCGCGACCTGGAGGCGATCGCCCAGGGCCTGACCGAGTGCACCGACCATGACTACCTGCGCTACCGGGTGCGCTCGATCGCCTACCTGGGCGAGGCGCTGGAGTCCGCGGGCGTGCCGGTCGTCGTCCCGTTCGGGGGCCACGCGGTCTTCATCGACGCGCGGGCCATGCTGGCGCACCTGGACCCGCTGCGCTACCCGGGCCAGGCGCTGGCCTGCGCGCTGTATGAGGAAGGGGGAGTGCGGGCCTGCGAGATCGGGACCGTCATGTTCGGCCTGCGGCCAGACGGCACCGAGGCCCCGGCCGCGATGGACCTGGTCCGTCTGGCCGTCCCCCGCCGCACCTACACCCAAAGCCACCTCGACTACGTGATCGAAGTCGTCACCCGGGTAGCCGACCGGACCGACGAGCTGCCCGGCATGCGCATCGTGTACCAGCCCCGGCAGCTGCGGCACTTCACCGCACGGTTCGCGCCGCTGCGCTGACCGAGCCGAAGCCAGCACCAGCGGCGCCCCGGTCACCGAGGCCGGATCGCCGCGTCACCGGCGCGCAGCGCGCTGATCACCCCTGCTGCCCCGGTGGCTGTCATCGCGCGCCGTAACCGGATCGCGCCACCCAAGAGCCGCGCACTGCCGCCGTTATGGACGGTCACCGAGAATGGCTGTCAACGGTCAAGATGGTACATAACGAGAATTCTTGCACTCTTGTCTCCGCCTGATCTGGTGGCTTGGCACATATTTGCGGCAGAATTTTCACGAGTTCTGGTCATCGCCATAAAAATCATGGACGGCTCCTGGCATAGAGATGGCCCAAGGGAATGCCCGGCGGTTCTGGCCGTGGACTCGCTGCACCTTCTCGCGACGCGGTGGCTCCTGCAAGCCCGCATCCCTACCTGCCGAGCGCTTCGACGTTCGCACCCGAGGCAGGAGCCCAGTGCGTTAGCAGCGCACGCTGGGATCTGCGCGGGAGCCCCCCCCATTAGGGCGGTCCCTACCGCGATCGGCTCATCCTGACGGAGCTCCCCCAGTGGCAATCGCCAAAACGACAAACGCCACCGCCACCGCCAACGCGACAATGCAGGCGGCATTGTTCCGCCGGGACTGCCGCCGGTATTGCGCCGCCTGAGGGGTCAGGTACTCCCGATCACCGCGGCGACCGAACCTCGCTAAGTCCAAGGTTCCTCCTCCTTAGCCGTCAGGCAGGCCACCACCTGATCACGGTCATGGGCTGGGGCAACCGGCCCGCACATACAGGCCACCCCCGGCGCCGCGGACGGACACGGCGAGCGTCGGCACCGCCGACGAATCGCACACCACGAACGATAGCGGCCAGGCCGATAGCTACGTAGTGACACATCCGTTACTCCCAACTTGCATGAGCTCACCGGGTTATCACCCGGTCCGCCGGCAGTTCGGCCTGGCTGAAGGTTCCACGGGTTCACTGCCTACCCGTCAGTTACTTTGCGGTTCGTGACCCCAACCCGTGCAGAGGGCCACAACCTCAGGGCCCGTAGAACCCGCCACTCGGCGCGATAGCCGGTCCGCCACGCTGACCGGCAAAACGGAACAATCCCGGGGCACGATCAAGTACTGGTCAGCCTGCTGCCAGGCGGTGCTGGTAGGCGTACCGGACGGCTTGGGCGCGGTCACGGGCGCCTGTTTTGGCGAAGATCCGGTTGATGTGGGTCTTTACCGTCGCGTTGCTGAGGTAGAGGCGCTGGGCGATCTCGGTGTTGCTCAGCCCCGATGCGAGCAGGGCGAGCACCTCGACCTCGCGAGCAGTGAGCCCATCGGGCGGTCTCTGGCCGGGGCCGGATGGGGCCGCCGGCGGCGGCTGGCTGATGACCGCGGCCACCAGGCGTTCCTGGACGGCGGGGTCGAGATGGGTCTGGCCGGCGTGGACCGCGCGGATCGCGGTTTCGATCTGCTCGGCGCTGGCGTCCTTGGTCAGGTAGCCCCGCGCTCCGGCCTGCAGCGCGGGAACGATCGCGTCCTGGTCGGCGTAGGTGGTCAGCACCAGCACCCGGGCGGCCGGCAGCCGCTCGCGCAGCTCCGCCGTCGCGGCGGTGCCGTCGATGCCTGGCATGCGCAGGTCCATCATGATCACGTCAGGGTGGTGAGCCTCGGCTAGCCGTATCGCCTCGGCTCCGTCACAGGCCGTGCCCGTGACCTCGACCCCGTCGATGAGCGCCACCAGCATGCTCAGCCCCTCACGCACGACCCGCTGATCATCGGCGATCAGGACCCGGATCGTGCCTGGCCCGGGTGCTGCCGTCACGCGGGCACCTCCAGCTCGACCAGCCACCCGTCGGCGGTCGGCCCGGCCCGGGCGGCTCCGCCCGCCCGCTGGGCTCGCTCACGCATCGCCGTCAGGCCATGTCCGCCGCCCGCACCGGCGAGTACGGGAGATCCGGGCTCCGCGGCCAGGCTGGGACTGGTACCTAATGGGCGGGTGTGGTCTTCGACGGTGACCAAGGTACGGCCGGGCTGGTAGCTCACGGTGATGGCCGTGGTGGCGCCGGGCGCGTAGCGGGAGATGTTGGTCAGCGCCTCCTGGGCGCCGCGGAACAAGGCGAGGCTGGCCTCGGCCGGCAGTGGCCGGCTCGTCCCGTCGATCCGCAGCGTGGCGTCTGCGCCGGTGTCGCGGCGGAAACCCTCGACGAGGGCACCCAGCTGATCCAGGCTGGGCAGCCGTTCGCCGCGCAGGGCACTGACGGCTTGCCGGGCGTCAGCGAGTCCGGCTTTGGTCAGTTCGGCCGACCGCTCGATCGTGGCGCGCAAGCCGCTGCTGACCCCTTCCCTGTCGGCGAGCTTGCGTGCGCCCTGAAGCTGGATGGCCAGGCCGGACAGCGAGTGGGCGAGCACGTCGTGCAGTTCGCCGGCGATGCGGCTTCGTTCGGCGAGCGCGGCCGCGGCAGCCTCGCCCACACGTGCGTCCTGGAGCTGGGCCAGGAGCAGTTCGGTGCGATCCTGGCTCTCCCGGCCGCGCCGCAGGAACTGGCCGATCACGGCCAGCAGCAGGCACACCAGCGTCGCGGTGATGGCCGACTGGGCGGCCGGGTGCTCAGTCAGGCCGACAGCTAGGGCGAGCGCGGCCGTGATCGCTCCCGCCGCTGCGGCGGCCGGAGCGGGTGGGAATCTGACCGCGGCGATCCACACTCCCAGGCTCGCCGGCAGCTCGACCGGCCCGTGCGGTTGCAAGGCGGCCAGCGCCACCCCGGCCCCGCCGATCAGCCCGATCACGACGGCCTGCGCGGCCGGTCCGCGGCGAGCCCAGCCGACGCTTATCGCGGTCGCGACCGCCGCGGCGTACACGGCCAGCACGAGGGCCACGCCCAGGCCAGTCCCCCGCAGAGCAGGCGCGGGATGAGTTTGCACGCTGGCCGTCACCACGACCGCGAGAAACACCAGGCCAAGCGGCCGCAGCGCCTGCCGCTGGCGGTCACTGCGCTCGCGGGCCCGAGATCGTGCCTGCGCCACCCGGGCCGAGGCGGGCTCCCCAGCCCCGGCCGCGGCAGGAGCCGACCCGGGCCGCACGGTGCCATGAATAAGGCCCGCCGCTGCCAGCCGTACCTTCACAGACACAGTCTGGCTCACGGCGGGCGCGGATACGAGATCAGGCACGGGCGCCGGCCGGGATGGGTGCCTGGGCGGCCGCCGCGCCTGCGGCCAGCCGGCGGCCGCGCAGGTAGACCACGACCAGCCGGGTCAGCACGTCGGCCAGGGCCATCATGACCAGCGCCGCCACCCACGCGGCGGAACCAGTGATGTGGTGCGCGATGCTGAAGCGCCCGATCGCCGGGCCGGCGCCGTGCGTGGCGGCGAACGCGAAAGCCATCCGGCCCCCGACCCCGGCGACCCACATGCTGGCCGCCAGAGCGCCCGCGCGGCCCAGCGGCCGGCCGTCGCCACCGCGGCGCAGCCGGGTGGCCAGGCCGCCGATCGCGCC
>Ga0116134_1001586_pt1 | contig 11414 bp, 9 predicted proteins | sample June2015DPH_19_5_FD_89737 | JGI IMG/M metagenome (GOLD analysis project Ga0116134, IMG submission 89737) | Peatland microbial communities from SPRUCE experiment site at the Marcell Experimental Forest, Minnesota, USA - June2015DPH_19_40 | ecosystem: Environmental > Terrestrial > Soil > Wetlands >...
GAGCTGCATCATGGCGGTCATGTAGAGCGAAGCCATGAAGCGCTCAAAACTCATTTCGAGTTCTTTGGCCGAGTGTCCGCTCAGTTCGACTCGCGTGTCCAAATCGCGCGACGACTGCTTATAGGCGTCGTGCTGGGCCTGCTGCTCGGAGGCGCTGGGCGGTTCGGGGATATCGGATTCGGGTGCGTGCGCAGACGGAGTTGGAGCAGATTCCGGAATCGTCGAAACAGGCGCGGCGGAAGCGGTCGCCGCTGCGCTGGCAGCAGCAGTGACCGCAACCGGAGCAGGTGCTGGTTCTTCCGCCGCGTCGGATCTCAGCTCTCCGTCGGAGGTGAACAAGCGCTTGTCGCTCACTTTGAATTCGCTTTCTTCTCTTCTCTTTTGCGCCATATGGTTTCCCTGGTTTTTCAAGATTCGGATTGTTTGAAGTTCAAGTATTTAAAGATCAATTCTTTGAAGATCAGATGATCGGCAGCGCTGCCGGTTTCAGCCGCGCCGTTCCCGCCCGCAAATCTCTTCCTGCAGCCTCGCGCCGCAGATAACCCAATGCGGCTGGCCGATCTCCGCCGGGCAGAGGCAGAATCGCGCTGCTCGTAATCTCGCCAACCTCTTTTTCGTCTTTATTCTCATTATCTCTGGCCAGAATCTTCGCGCCCGGCTCCGGCAGCGCGCCCTCGACCGCGAACGCGGTGAACTGCCGGTGTACTGCCCCGCGCGAGCGGATACGCTCCACGATCTCCTGCCCGAGATAGCACCCTTTGGTGAAATTCAATGCCCGTGTCTGTCCCGTCTCCTGCGGCAGATCGCGTTCGCGGATGTCCACGCCAAATTGTGGAATGCCGCGCGAGATGCGAAAAAGATTCAGCGCCGCCGTGCCAGTGGGCCGCGCACTAGCGCCAGCACCAGCAACAGGCTCGGTCAGCGCGCCCCAAAGCTCATCCCTATGCTCAGGGGCAATCCAGATTTGCCAGGACTCGCCAGCTTCCTCGCCCGATCGCAAGAGCGTGACCGTCTTCTGCTGACCGCCGTGTTGCCAGGCAACGTCCGCAAATTGCAAGTGCGCGAGATCAGGGACGGCGACCCCGGCGCGTTCGAGAACATGGCGCGATTCCGGCCCGGTCAGACCGATGGCGGTGAGTTTGTCGCTGATGTCGGCGATCTCAACGTCGTCGGCGATGATGTAGTGATCGAACAGCTGCAATACTTTTTCTCGCTGCCCCCGCTCCGTATCCACCAGCAATGAGTCGCCGCGCTGGAAGACGTAAAGATCGGCCTGAATGCGGCCCTGCGCGTTCAGCAGGAAGGCATAGACGCCGTGGCCAGCGGCAAGATCGCGAACGTTGTTCGTGGCCATCCCGTTCAGCCAGCGGATACGGTCGCCGCCGGTTACCACGATTTTTGCTCGCCAGCTCAGGTCATAAAGGCCGCAACCTGACAGCAAGGCCTGGAACTCGGCGCGAGTATCGCCGAAGTTCGGTGCAGTGGCGCCGACCGCGCCGGCGTGCTCCGTCGAGTTCGCCCCAGGTATTGTCGTCGAAGTCATAGGCTTAATCCATAATTATAACGAAGGGCCCGATTCCGCCGTACGGTGGCTGCGGCGACAAATCAGAAGGTGGAGAGACGGAGGCACTCGCCGTCCTGCCGGGGCGGCCCGGTGCTCCACCGGTTAGCGAGTTTAATAATGCTTCGCGGCTGTGCTAACGTTGCCAGCGTGAGTGCAAAAAAACGCATTGCCGTAATCCCCGGTGACGGGATCGGAAAAGAAGTCATTCCGCAGGCTATGAAAGTCGTCGAGGCCGCGGGCGCTGCCATCGAATGGACGTCGTTCGACTGGGGAGCCGACCGCTATCTATCCGATAAAACTACGGTGCCGCCGGACGGCTTCGCGACTTTGGCTCGGGATTTCGATGCCATCCTGGTTGGCGCCTTTGGCGATCCTCGCGTGCCCTCCAACATTCATGCCAAGGAAATCTTGCTCGGGATGCGTTGCAAGATGGATCTATACGCCAATGTCCGGCCGGTGCGCCTGCTGGATGCGTCGCTGTGCCCCCTGAAAGGCATCGAACCCAAAGACGTGGATTTCGTCGTGATTCGCGAAAACACCGAGGGTGTTTACGGCGATCTCGGAGGAGTCTTCAAGCAGGGAACGCCGGACGAAGTTGCGATTCAGGAGGACATCAACACGCGCAAGGGTGTCGAACGCATCATCCGCTACGCTTTTGAGTACTGCGCGAGCAACAAGAAGATCGACGGCTCTCCGCGGCGGCGCGTGCTGATGTGCGACAAGTCAAACGCCATGACCCATGCCGGCGGCTTGTGGCAGCGTATGTTCAAAGAAGTGGCCGCTGAGTATCCGCACATGGAGACGCAGCACATGTACGTGGACGCGCTCTGCATGCAGATGGTGCGCGATCCGCGCGGTTTCGATGTCATCGTCACCAATAACATGTTTGGCGACATCATCACCGATCTCGCGGCGGGATTGCAGGGCGGGCTGGGGATGGCCGCAAGCGGCAATCTGCGTCCGGGGCATACGTCACTGCGGCAAATCGGGATGTTTGAGCCCGTGCATGGCTCTGCGCCGCCGATTGCGGGGAAGGACATTGCCAACCCTTTCGGCGCAATTCTCACCGCTGTGATGATGCTGGCGCATCTGGGAATGTCCGGCGAGGCGCAGAAGATCGAAGCGGCCGTGCTCGAAGCCGTCCGGCAGAAAAAAGCAACGGTCGACATCGGCGGAACGCTGGGGACGCGCGAGGCGGGCGAATGGGTGGCGGAAAGGGTCGCCGGTCGCTAAGAACCGCGCGATCCCGGATCATTTTTCAAGATAGAGGGAACATGAGGTTGTGGAAGCTCACCGCAGTTATCCTGCTATTCGCACTGCTGGGTTGCGCGGCGTGGTCGCAAGACCAGCCGCAGGCTCCAGCGAGCAACAAGAACGTCGATAACATTGGGGTCCAAGTCGATGATCAAAAGAACGATCAGCAGGGACAGACGCCCGCGGGCGAGGGCGCCCGCGCCACACAAGCTGCACCAGAAGCCACCGTATCCCCCAAAGAGGCGAAGGAACTCTTTCGCTCGGTGGACGAAATTCTGGAGTTTGCCAGCCAGGATACGGGCCTGCCCATCAAGCACAAGGTGAAGCGCAAGCTGACCAAGCGCGACGAGGTGCAGTCCTACATCGAAAAAAGCATGAAGGATGACAAGGACGCTAAGCGACTGGAGAGGTCGTCGGCGGTGCTGAAGAAATTCGGGTTGCTGCCGCGGAACTTCGACCTCGGCACCTTTCTGGTCGCCATGCTGCGGGAGCAGGTGGCGGGGTACTACGATCCCAAAACCAAAACCGTGAACTTGCTGAACTGGGTGGACGCAGAACAGCAGAAGCCGGTGCTGGCGCACGAACTGACGCACGCGCTCCAGGACCAGTCGTTCGGCATCGAGAAGTGGATGAAGGGATCAGCGGAAAAGACTGATAATAAAAAAGATGATCCCAGTCCCGGCGACATCGAAACCGACGAGGAAAGCTCGGCGCGACAGGCGGTCGTTGAGGGCCAGGCAATGGTCGTTTTGCTCGACTATTCGCTGGCGCCGGCCGGCAAGACGCTGCTCGACTCGCCGCAGATTGCCGACGCACTCAAGCAGGGGATGCTGACGGGGTCGCCGGATTCCCCGGCATTTAGCAATGCTCCAATTTTTTTGAAAGAGGAGCTGACCTTCCCCTATCGCTACGGACTCGATTTTACGACTGCGCTCCTGAAGGCAGGCGGCAAGGAATTGGCTTATGCGGGAGCGTTCAAGGATCCGCCGAGGACGACGCGCGAAATCATGGAGCCCCAAACGTATCTAGCGCACGAGAAGCTGCCGCCGATGAAATTGATCGACATGGAGAAGGATTTCAAGGGTTACGATCCCTTCGACATCGGCGCGATGGGCGAGTTTGATGTTGATGTCTTGGTTGAGCAGTACGCGGGGCGGGACGAGGCTACTGCCATGTATCCGGAGTGGCGCGGTGGGTATTACTTTGCCGGAAAGCCAAAGGGAGACAAATCCGCGCCGATTGGCGTGCTGTACGTTTCCCGCTGGTCGAGTCCGGCGAAGGCGGCGGAGTTTGCAGCGGTGTATGCGAAATCGCTGGCCAAGCGCTATCAGAAGCGTCAAGGGTTGGGAGTCGAAGGCAAAGTGGCGGACGACGCGCCTCCGGCGGATTCCTGGCGAACGTTGCGCGGACGGCATGCCTGGCTGACGGAGGAGGGCGTCGTAGTGATTGAAGTCCGCGGCGACGAGGCACTGATCAGCGAAAGTCTGGATGACGAGACGACGAAGCGGGTAGAGGCGGACTTCTGGCCGCCGGAAAAACCGCTGGACAATCCGTTGGAAAAGGCCGCGCCCGCCAAGCCATGAGTTCCCGTCTTGTATAATCACAAGTTCCGCGGGCATTTTGTTAACGTCCAGCCTATCCCCATCAGGAGCGCATTTGCAGCAGGCAGAGATTGGCATTATCGGCGGCAGCGGTCTGTACCACATGCCGGGTTTCAACGACGCGCACGAGGTCAAGCAGCAGACTCCGTTTGGAGACCCTTCAGACGCGTACATTCTGGGAACGCTCGAGGGGCGCAAAGTAGCATTTCTGGCGCGTCATGCGCGCGGGCATAAACTGCTGCCGAGCGAATTGAATTTCCGCGCCAATATTTACGGCTTTAAGCAGTTGGGCGTCGAGCGCATTGTTTCAGTTTCGGCTGTGGGGTCGTTGAAGGAAGAGCACAAGCCGCTCGATTTCGTGATCCCGACCCAGTTCTTCGACCGCACCCGCCACCGTGTGGACACGTTCTTCGGCGACGGCATTGTGGCCCACATTGGATTTGGCGATCCCGTATGCGGCGAAATGACGAAAGTGGTCCACGGCGCATGCATGGCTGCGGGCGTAACTGGAAAGCTCGGCGGCACTTATATCTGTATGGAGGGTCCGCAGTTTTCCACCAAGGCCGAGTCAAATGTCTATCGCAGCTGGGGCGCGGATGTGATCGGCATGACCAACCTGCAGGAAGCCAAGCTCGCGCGCGAAGCGGAGATTTGCTACGTCACCATCGCCATGGTCACGGATTATGACTGCTGGCACCCGCATCATGATTCCGTGACCGTGGAGCAGATTGTCTCGGTGCTGGTAAAGAACGCCGAGAACGCCGCGAAAGTGGTGAAGGCCACGGTTTCAGCGATGCCGAAGGCGCGCTCCTGCAAATGCGGACGGGCGCTGGCGAATGCCATCCTGACCGATCCAACCAAGATTCCAGCGGCGACAAAAGAAAAACTGCATTTGATATTGGGAAAGTATTTGAAATAAGTCGTTGGTGGATGGTCGTTAGTTGTTCGCGAGATCAATTGGACGCTTCCTCGTTTTCTGATACGAACGCCAACGACTGACAACGACTAACGACCATCGACGAACGACCGCCTTACGGAGACGCATGAGCATTCTGGTAGTTGGTTCGGTTGCCTTTGACACGATCGCCACGCCTTCCGGCCGGGTGAACGACATTCTCGGAGGGGCCGCGACTTACTTCGCGCTGGCCGCAAGTTACTTCACTGAAGTGCGGATGGTAGCGGTAGTGGGCGAAGACTTTATGCCCGAACACGAAGCGGTGCTGAAAAAGCGCGGTGTGGACACGCGCGGCATCGAGCGCACCGAGGGCAAGACCTTCCGCTGGGGCGGACAGTATCTCGACAACCTGAACGAGGCCAAGACCGACTTCACGGAACTGAATGTGTTCGAGAAGTTTCAGCCGCGCATTCCAAAAGAATATTCGGACACGCAGTTTCTGTTTCTCGCCAATATCCATCCCACACTGCAAGCGGCGGTGCGCCTGGAGATGGATAGCGTGCGCCTGACCGGCGGCGACACCATGAATTTTTGGATTAAGGGCACGCCCAGGGAATTGGCGGAGACGTTGAAGCTGGTGAATGTGCTCCTCATCAACGACACTGAGACCAAAATGCTGGCGGGGGAAAAGAATCTTCCGCGCGCAGCGAGGAAAGTTCTGGCCATGGGCCCGAACGCGCTGGTGGTGAAGCACGGCGAGTACGGAGCGACCATCTTCTTCCGCGAGGGAGCCTTCGGCCTTGGAGCGCATCCTTTTCGCGCGCCCGCGTTGCCCATTGATGAAGTAAAGGACCCAACCGGAGCCGGCGATTCCTTTGCCGGCGGATTTATGGGTTACATCGCGTCGCAGGGCGAGGTCAATCGCGAGGTGCTGAAACGCGCTTTGTTCTACGGCGGCGTGATGGGATCGTTTGCCGTCGAACGCTTCGGAACCGAGCGTCTGCAGAATCTCACGCGCGGAGAAATTGACGCTCGCTTTCAGATCTTCCGCGAACTGACCCACCTGGACTAGGTGCATTGCGGTTGCGCAGGGGCGGACGCATTCGTCCGCCCCAGGATCAACTAAGGTTCGTGTCAGGGCATGCCTTCAGCCATGCCGTAAGTGCTGCGTGATAAGAGCGCCTTCAGGCGCTGAGGCCGGAGATTGGGATTTCACCACGAGCGCACAGTGACCGTAAAGACAGCCCCCGTTCCCGATCGCAGCGCGGCCCGCGTGGCCGGGATAGCTGCCCTTGTGTCCATGTTCTCCTTTTTCTACTATCTTCAGCGGAGCGACCTTCTGCTCTATGGCGATGCGGTCGCGCACATCAACATTGCGCGGCGCGTGTTCGATTCGCAAAACCCCGGTTTGCTGCAATTGGGGACGGTCTGGCTGCCGCTGCCTCACCTGCTGATGATCCCGTTCATCTGGTCCAAGTCGATGTGGCAGAGCGGGGCAGGCGGTTCGATCCCTTCGATGATCGCCTACGTGCTTGCGGTCGTGGGAATATTTCGCCTCGTGCGCGGTGTGCTGAAGGCTAATGTCAGTACGAAGCCGGCAGCTGGCGTGGGCGCGGTGGCCGCGGCCTTCGTTTATGGAGCCAATCCAAACCTGCTGTACATGCAGGCCACGGCGATGACGGAGTCGCTCTACCTTGCTCTGTTTATTTGGGCCGTCGTGTACTTCGCGGAATTTATTCGGAGCCTGCGAAAGACTGATGATGCAGATGGACGACAGACGCGCACTCCGCTGACGGGCTGCGCCTGTTGTCTGGCCGGCGCGGAACTCACGCGTTACGACGGATGGTTCCTGGCGGGTGCGATGGGAGCGGCGGTCGTTGTTATTGTCATCGCGCTGCGACGGTGGCAGAATCGCGCCTTGCGGCGCAATGCAGCGAAGTTTCTGTTGAGCATTGCGGCGGTTCCGATCCTCTGGCTGGCATACAACGGGGCAGTGTATGGGAACGTGCTGGATTTCGCGAACGGTCCATACTCGGCGAAGGCAATCGAGCAGCGCGTGGGTGCGCCGAATCCAGCGCTCCACCATGCCGGGGTCGCGGCCATTTATTTCTTGAAGTCAGCGCAGTTGAATCTGGCAAATGGAAACTGGGGCCGGTTCTGGCTGGCGGCGGCCTTTATAGCGCTGGCAATCGGAGCGTGGAAGCTACGGCCGCAATTGGCGCCCCTGCTGTTGCTCTGGGTTCCGCTGGCCTTTTACGCGCTTTCGATAGCCTACGGCTCGGTGCCGATTCACGTGTACACTTGGTGGCCGTTTGCTACTTTCAATCAGCGCTATGGACTCCAGTTGCTGCCCATGTTCGCGGTTTCGGCCGGAGTGCTGGCGGCTTCTGTCTTTCTTCTCGGCACGGGCTGGCGCCAGGTAGGGAAACTGGCGCTGCTGATTGCGCTGGTGCTGGCCAGTTACGCGTCGGTGTGGAAGGCGGGGCCGCTATGCTTGCAGGAGGCACAAAGGCAATGGAGAATCCGGAGCCCTTTGAATTCCGCAGTGCAGCGCGAGGTCGCGCGACTGCCGCGGAATTCGCGGTTTCTGATGGACCTTGGGGAACATGTCGGCGTCATGGAGCAGGCGGGCATTCCGCTGCGACAGGTGGTGAATAACGAAAATCACCGCCCCTGGAAGCGGCCGTCGGATCCCGAAGGCCTGTGGGAGCGCGCGCTGGCCGATCCGCCGCGCTATGTCGACTTTGTGATTGCCTTCGATGGCGATCTGGTAGACCAAGGCGCGAATCGAACCAATCTCACGGTGATGGAAGAAATTCACGCTACCGGCCAGCCGCATGCGCGTATCTACACAACTCGGAGTGTCCCGAATCAATCGCGTTAACCCTTCCCGGCAAGCCGCACAGAAAGCGTTCCCATGCGGTGATAGAATCCGCTCCGTGGCTCCCAGACCACGCGCTTTTCGCGGGCTGGGGTGGTCGAAGCCGGGGCGCTGTTATGAACTTCATCCATCAAGTCATCAATCTGCTGCGGAATGAACTGGGCGTGGTGCTGAGTTCAACGCTGGCGCGGCTGGTGCTGGCGGCGATCCTCGGCGGCATCATCGGCCTGGAACGGCAACTGCGCCACCGGCCGGCGGGGCTTCGCACAAATATGTTTATCTGCTTTGGCGCGGCCCTGTTCACGGTTTTATCGCGCCAGCTTGCGGGTACGCCCGCGGACAGCGCGCGCATCGCAGCGCAGATCATTCCGGGCATCGGCTTCATCGGCGCGGGCTCCATTCTGCATGCAAGGGCGTCGGTGTCGGGCCTGACTACCGCAGCCACGCTCTTTGTAGTGGCAGGGGTGGGAATGTCGGCGGGCGGCGGCCTGTATCTGACGGCATGCTTCGCCACGGGCATCATTCTGGTTGCGCTTGTGCTATTGGGACGAATGGAGCACACGTTCTTACTGAAGTCGTTTATTACCACCTACGAAGTGACGGGTCACAACGTGGACGCGATGTTGCGGGAGGTGAACCGCATCTTGGATACCGAGCAACTCACCATGCAGAGCGTGCACATCGCGTCCGCGGACCCCGATTTCCGCATGGTGTTCGCGGTGGATTGCGAGCGTGAACAACAGAGCCTGTTTTCCACCCGGTTGCACGAATCGAATGTGTTTGGCAGCGTGATTTCACTCGGGATTACGGAGCACGAATGAGTTCCCCGCAGAATGACCCGCCGCAGAACAGGAAAATCCCTTTTACCAAAGCGTCGGCCTGCGGCAACGACTTTCTCCTCGTGGAAGGTGCGCACGCCACCGGAGACCTGGCTTTGCTCACCCGCCGCTTGTGCGATCGCCATCGCGGAGTGGGCGCCGATGGAGTGGAATGGCTCTTTCCGGATGCGCAATCCGGCGTAGACGTGAAGGCGCGCCTGATCAACTCCGATGGCTCGGAGGCGGAGATTTCCGGCAACGGCACGCGCTGTGTGGCGGCCGGGATTTGTTCGCGCCGGGATACAACAGAACCCAAAACGGAAGTTGTGGTTCGCACCGGCGCCGGACTGAAGACTTGCCGGCTCGTGACGCAGCAAGGTTCCGCGTTTGAGTTCGAAGCCGATATGGGCCCACCCGAGATCGGCGAGCAATTGTCGATTGAGACGATGGGGGTGCGGGTCGTTGGGACGCAGGTTTCGATGGGGAATCCGCACTTCGTGATTTTCGTCGAAAACTTTCAGGATGGATGGCAACGGCAAGGCGCAGTGATCCAGACGCAGCCCCAGTTTCCACAGGGCACGAATGTCGTGTATGTGGTGGTGGGCGGCGCAAATGGCCGCTGCGCGAATGAAATCGAAATCCGAATGTTTGAACGGGGCGCAGGGGAGACCGAGTCTTCGGGCACGGGATCGTGCGCGTCAGCGGTGGCGGCGATCGCCAGCGGACGGGTAGCTTCGCCGGTGACCGTGGTTGCGCCCGGAGGATCGCAGACGGTGCGCTGGGAGAATCAAGTTTATCTGCGGGGCCCGGCGACGCTCATCTGCCGCGGAGAGTTCTTCGTTTAAGATCGACCCACATGCCATCCGCTTCTCAGAATTCGCGAAGGAAGCCACGTGCGCTCCGTCCGGGCGACAAGGTGGGAATTGTTGCGCCCGCGTCGAACGTCAAGCGCGAGATGCTGGAGGCGGGCTGCGACGGTCTTCGCCGTGCAGGCTATGAGCCGTTTTACTTCGAGTCGATCCTGGAACGCGACCTGTACTTTGCCGGGTCGGTCGAGCGCCGCGCGCGAGAACTGGAAGACATGTTCCTGCGCGACGATATCCGCGCGATTGTCTGTGCGCGAGGGGGTTATGGATCGAACTACCTGCCGCTGGCGCTGGATCCGGCTAAGATCATTCCGCATCCCAAAATTCTGGTCGGTTATAGCGATATTACGACGCTGCTCTGCTGCACGGCAGACTCCGCGAACTTCGTGACCTTCCATGGCCCGATGGTGGCTAAGGATTTCGCTGTTGCCGATGGTGTAGATCTGGATTCGTGGCAGAACGCGTTGGGCGGAGCCGAGCAGTGGGAGATTGCCGAGGGTTCAGGCGCGAAACCGCTCGTGCCGGGACAAAGCGAGGGAATCCTCTATGGCGGCTGCCTTTCGATGCTGGTGGCGTCGCTCGGCACCGAGCACGAGATTCGCACCGCGGGCACGATCCTCTTCATCGAAGACGTCGCGGCCAAGCCCTACCAGATCGACCGCATGCTGATGCAATTGAAACTGGCAGGCAAACTGAAAGACGTGCGCGGCATTGTCTTCGGCGAAATGATGGATTGCCGCCAGAGTCCCGATCAGGATTACACGCTCGAAGAAGTGGTTTTGCGGATTGTCGAAGACTTGCGGATTCCGGTGGCGTTCGGCTTGCGTTCCGGCCACGTCTCGCGTGCCAACATCACCCTGCCGATCGGGGTCCGGGCGCGACTGACCGTGGACGACGCGGTGGAACTGCGGATTCTGGAAGCAGCGACGGCTAAATGACCAAACCCCGCCACATTCATCTGATCGGCATCTGCGGCACGGCGATGGCATCGCTGGCCGGCATGTTGCAAGAGCGCGGCTTTCGCGTCACCGGTTCGGATGCAGCATCATATCCGCCGATGTCCACCTTCCTCGAATCGTTGGGCATCCCGGTAGCGCAGCCGTTTGCCGAAGCGAATCTTGGCTCTCACTCCAATCCTCGACCCGACCTGGTGGTCGTGGGCAACGCGCTTTCGCGTGGCAACGTCGAACTGGAGCGCGTTCTCGACGAGCGCATTCCATTCTGCTCGCTGCCGCAAATTCTGCACGATGAGTTCCTGGTGGGGAAAGAAGTTCTGGTGGTTGCCGGAACCCACGGCAAAACTACCACCACGTCAATGCTGGCGTGGATCTTCGAGACCGCCGGCCTGCACCCTTCATTCCTCATCGGAGGTATTGCCGAGAACTTCGGCCGCAGCTTTGGCCTGGGCGACGGCAAGCACTTTATCCTGGAAGGCGACGAGTATGACACGGCATTCTTCGATAAGGGTCCAAAGTTTCTGCACTACTTTCCCGATTCCGTGATTCTCACCTCGGTTGAATTCGACCACGCCGATA
>Ga0116134_1001587_pt1 | contig 11413 bp, 10 predicted proteins | sample June2015DPH_19_5_FD_89737 | JGI IMG/M metagenome (GOLD analysis project Ga0116134, IMG submission 89737) | Peatland microbial communities from SPRUCE experiment site at the Marcell Experimental Forest, Minnesota, USA - June2015DPH_19_40 | ecosystem: Environmental > Terrestrial > Soil > Wetlands...
CTAGGGCGTGTTAACACTATCGCAGAGCCTCGACAATTAAGGCGAAGTTGAGAAATCCAAGAAAGAGGGCGTCGAGTTTGTCGAAGCGGGAGAAGATGCGACGGAAGCCCTTAAGTCGGCGAAACAGCCGTTCCACTTCGTTACGCTTGCGGTAAAGGGCTTTGTCATACTGCCACGGTTCCAAGCGATTGCTCTTGGGAGGGACCACCGGGATAAAGCCGAAATCCAGCGCCAGTTGCCGGGTTTCGTTGTCCTCGTAGGCGCGGTCCATGATGAGATGCAGGGGCGCGGGCAACGGTCCGATGCCGCCCAGCAACAGGCGGCCCTGCTTCGCGTCGGAGGCTTGGCCGGGAGACAGCGCGAAGGTTATGGCCGTTCGAGCATTCGCGGCAACCATATGAATCTTGGTGCTCCATCCACCGCGGGACTTGCCGATGGCCTGGGGGCCGTTTTTTTTAACGCGCCGGTGCCATCGGGATGCACTTTGACGATGGTGGAGTCCAGTTTGACGGCCGTGATCTGGATGCGCACGATCTGCTCGCGCTGCAGTCGCTCAAAGATGCGGTCCAATACGCCGTTCTTGGACCAGCGGTTCATGCGGGTGTAAATGGTGTGCCAGTTGCCGAAACGCCTGGGAAGTCCGCGCCATTTGCAGCCCTGCTCGGCCACATACAGAATCGCATTTAGCACCGCGAGGTTCGTCAGCCTCACGTTGCCGCGCTGCCGCGGAAGGCTGGACTCGATGCGACCGTATTGCGCCTCGGTAATCTCCATGAAGAGGAGAATACCACCAAATTCTATTTAGTGTTAACACGCCCTAGATTGATTCTGAAGGGCTGGTCGCTGCAAAGTGTCATCCAAGCCCGATCCGCCCCGCCCGTTGATATTTTTGACGCGAATTTCTTCGGCGCGCCATTCGATACTGGGATCAGCGCAGATGTTCGACCTGACGTAGTTCCAGGACAGCCGTTCTACTTGTATGGGTCGCAATATCCTGGTGGGAAGGCCTTTAACCCGGCCGCGTTCACAAACCCATCCGCCGACCCGAAGACCGGCAATCCCCTGCGGCAAGGAACTCTACCAAGAAATGCCCTACGAGGGTTTGGTGCCGCTCAATGGGATTTTGCCGTCCATCGAGATTTTCCTATTCACGATTCCCTCAAGCTGCAGTTTCGCGCTGAGATGTTCAATCTCGTGAACCACCCCAATTTCGGCCCTCCTCTCAATGATTTCGGCGAAGCCAGCTTCGGTGTCTCGCAACAGGTGCTCGGTCGTGGCCTTGCCGGTTCTAACAGTTTAGGCGCTGGGGGGTTCGATTCTTTGTATCAGATTGGCGGACCCCGCTCGATCCAATTCGCCCTCAAGTTGCTGTTTTAGACAGAGCCTCTCGTTGCGTGTTGCGCATGAGTATGGCTAGTGGCGCGGTGCATGTGTTCTGTGTCGGCGAGCGCAGCAAGTGGACTCTATTGCGAGTGCTTTTGTGGCAGGGGCCTCAACTACTAGAGGGCGGAAAGGACGATGGGTCACAAGGGACCAACAATCGCGACAATTTTCAGCTTGCTACTGACCCCATTCGTCGGTCTAGCTGCCGGAGGGATGCGCCCAATTACGGCAGAGGATTGCGTGCGAACGCGAAGGATCATGGAACAGGAGGTCCGGATCTCTCCGGACGGAACCATGGTCGCGTACGTCGTGAAAGCCCCTGATTTGGCCAGGAATCGGAACGACTATCGACTCTACGCGCGCAAACTGACACAGACGGATAACCGTGACACTGGGCGACTTCTCCTCGGCGCAGATCACCTCTCCGGAATTCGCTGGCTCAGTTCAGGGAAAATTGCTGTTCGGGTCGAGCGAAGAATGCAGGGCCGCGCGCACGAGCTAGTCGAGGTGGACATCGTCAATCCTGAAACCGGCTCCTCTGAGAAAATTGATTTTCCTAAGCCGATGGCGGATTACGGCATAAGTGCGAACGGTGATTTGATAGTTTTCTCGAGTCTTGCATCGGCTCAGTCAGAATCGTCGGATTCACAGCACAATGAAAAGAATCGAGAAGACCGCGGTTACCGAATTTCTTATGGCGCCGGATCGGGCGGTGGAATCGACCAGTTGCCCCAATACAGCCTGTACGTGGGAAGAAGAACAAGAACAGGACTAGAAGCGAAGAGATTGTATTTCAGCGGCCCTGGGAATGCACCTCGGAGATCCGTATTGGCCTGGGTCGAGAGGCTCAACCTGTCGCCGGATGGGAAATATCTGCTGCTGAACTACAGTGCAGACTCATTGCCGGACGGCTGGGAGAACCAGCCTCTTGTCAAACAAGTGAGTGGGTTCGGAACACGAGCGGAAACGCATGTCCTTGGGATCTATGAGCTGGCAACTGGCCGCCTCCGATTGGGGTTCAACTATCCCGGCGTTTTCTTGGTCGAGACGCGTTGGTCAGACGATGGTCGTGCCTATTCCGTAGTGAGTCCCGCCCCGTTTGACACTCTAGAAGCTAGGGAAGAGGCCAGCGCCGCTGAGGCATTTGGAAACATTTACCTTTACATGTACCGTTTCAAAGATGTGTTCGCCGTTGAACCAAGAACCCTGACGGTCACGAAGATCCTTGCTCGCAACCTAGGAGAACAGGGAGCTTCGGAATTTCGTGATGACGGTCCGCTATATTGGGTTAATAATGAGATGATTCTCAAAGTGGGCGTGCATTCACTGGCTAGCCTAGCCTTGCAGAACGGAGCGTGGCAGGAAATTGGCCGATTGGACATCCCCGAAGAGGGCCGATTTGATTCCTCTTTCATTACCAACGGAAAAGTTCTGGTTGCGATCTCCCAGGCACCGATGATTCCGCCCGACCTTGTCCTGTGGGATTTTCAGGCAAAGCGACTGAAATTACTTACAGACCTTAATCCAGAGTACCGAACAATCGAGCTAGGACAAGTCGAAAGACTTGAATGGACTAACCGCCGCGGCTCGAAGTGCGCGGGCCTCCTGATCAAGCCCGTTGACTACGAGATGGGGAAGCGATACCCGATGGTGTTTCTCGGGGCGCCAGCGACCAACGATTTCATCAGCGATTCCCGATACACAACAGCTTATGCACCACAGCCGCTCGCAAATGCAGGTTTCGTCTTGCTTCTGGCGGAGTACCCTCTTGAGAACAAGATACCAAGGGGCGAATTCCCAGGCGAAATGAGCGACGCATACAACTGGATGGCGATGGTGGAAAGTGCAGCGGATCTCCTCTCGGATCAAGGACTCGTGGATAAGAGGAAGATCGGGGTCGGAGGATTCAGTCGTACGAGCTGGTTGGCCAGCTTTACGATAACCCATTCTACCTATAGTTTTGTCGCAGCGTCCCTGGCAGACAGCGCGCTCTATAGCTACGGACAATACTACAAATGCAACAGTTTTCGAGCGATACATGGAGCAGAGAGCCAGATCGGGGGACCACCGTATGGTCCGACTCTCAACGATTGGCTCAACTATGCCAGCCCGTTCAATGCAGACCGGGTAGAAGCTGCCGTGCTGATGGAGTTTACACCCCCAATCGAGGACGCGTACGAATTCTTCGTTGCGCTGGCCAGGCAAGGGAAACCAGTCGAACTCTATTACTACCCGAAGGGTGCTCATCCCCTAGACACACCCGCAGAACGGTTAGCGTCCCTTCAGCGCAACGTGGACTGGTTTCGGTTCTGGATACAGGGCTACGACCGTCGAGACCCGGACGATCCCGAGCAGTATCGTCGGTGGCGTGCGATGCGTTCTCGCGGGTATCCGGAAAAGAAAAGCGTGGTCCCCGATACCTCCCCGACACACTTACCGCTGTCCGCACCATCCTGATGACCTGCTCGTCTGATTCGTAGGTACTGCTCAACACGTAGTCGGACGTTGCGAGCATCATTTGAATCTAATTGTTTCCCTCATGCTCCAAACCATCCTGGTTCACATCGCGGCCCCGCTTGAGAAAGGGCCGGAGGCCAAAACAATGACCTCCAGCCCTGTTGACTTACTCGTCAGCTTCATATGCGCCGTTGGACTCCGTTGGATTGCTCGGGTCACGGTCCGCGACCAAGTGGATACGCTTGTCGCCGGATTCGATTGCCTTCAGGGCACACGCCAGGACAACTACTGCTGGCTTTTCGTATTTCATGGTTTTCACCTCCTTTCGTCATGGCATTTCACTTGCTCCAGTTAGCTAACTGAACTCTTCTCGCGAGACTGCCCTTAGGGGCTTCGGTTGGCCAAGAAGTGCCGAATCGTGGGTGATGATGACTCGTGACCAATCGATGAATGCTTCTTGGTTGATAAGGCCCCTCAGCCAGAACTCGATACCGAACGTGCGCATGAGAGTGACGATTCGGCATTCCTCCCCGTGGCGAGCCTTTTGGAGCGCTTCACAGAGGCGGCTTGAGTCGATGATCCCAAGTGAACTCGTTATCATGTGTTGACTGATCTCTGACAAACTTGCCCATTCAGCCGAGATGGCTGCAATCGGTGATCGGGCAACAAATGCTTTCCGCCTTCTATTCAAGAGCTCATCCGGAACGATGCCGACGAGTGCGCGGCGCATTAGGGACCGACGCTGGCCAGGGCGTACGAGTTGTTCCCGTGGGACGGCGTAGACAAACTCCAGCAGGTCACGGTCGAGATAGGGATAGCGTTTCTCATGCGGCGGATCCAAGGGGAGGACATTGCAGTGCAGTTGTCTTCGCAGCCCCTCCAATGTGCTGAGGCACTCCTGGAAGCTTGGGGGAGGACCGCTCACCCTCACCCGAGACGGATAGCCCGTGAGTGTGACGCGATGGCGCTTGACGAAATCGCGAGTTAGCCAGGGCGCGGGTTGCATGTGGCCCGGCACGCCTGCAAGAGCCGGAGGGAAGAAGCCTCGCGCGGCTTCCAAGAACAGATGGAGCCATGGCTTCCTCTTGTTCAGCGCCCACGCTTTCAATTGATAGGCAAGGGCCTGGAATCGTCCCCTCGCGAAAAGGTCCATGAGTTCTGGTATGGGTGTTGGTACTCCCCCTAAGACCTCGTCGCCGCCTATGCCAGAAAGTACAACGCGATTCTCTTGTGCAGTCATTAGCGCTGCCACCTGTCTGCTGACTTCACTGGGGCCACGGCCACCAGAGTTGGGGGTGGCCGCAAACTTACTGCTCTTAGGCTCAAAGTGGAACGGCTCTAACGAACTGACATTGATGTGGCACCCCGTGCGTGCGCGCTTTTTTTCTACCTTGGTGAAGTAGGGGCGCTCGTTCCAATTGGGTTCGGAGTCGTCATAACAGGAGAGCGTATCGAGCCGAGGAGTGTCGGTCCCTCCGCAAGCGATGATGGTGTCCGCCATGCACACGATGGATGAAGAATCCATTCCCCCGCTCAGTTCGGCGAGGATGGGGCTGTCCGAACGGAGCCTGCGCTGAACGGCTTTGGCGAAGACCGTGCGGAAGTGCTCTTCGTATTCGGCGTCGGTTGTGTATCGGATTCGCTTGCTGGGATCGAAATCCCAATATTTGCTGACGGTGTGCCTTTCCGCTCGTATCAGCACCAAAGAGGACGGCGGGACAGAGTGAATGCCAACGTACGGTGTGAGATGAACAGCGGGGAAGAATGAGAACCAGCCGGCGATGTACTCTTCGCAGAGTGACAAGGCTTTGCCGGCAAACAGAATGAGTGGGTCCAGTATGGTGCTCCAGGTGACCTGGTCTTTGTCGAGCGAGAAATAGAGATGGCGCGCGCCGATGGGATCTTTGGCTAGGATCAAGGAGCGCGTGTTGGCATCCCAGATCGAGAGGGCCCAGTCCCCAATGAGCTTTGCGAAACAGTTGACGTTCCACTCTTCGTAAGCTGCCGCGACGACAGCCAGATCCGGGGAGTTCATATCCAGAACCTTGTGCAGCAGATGGATAACCTCTGCGCGGTTGTCCAATCGACCATCCCATGTGATGATTGCACCGGAATCTGTGACATGCGGTTGTGTCTCTCGGCGAGATTCCCTGGTGGTGTGGAAGGCCCAGCAGTAGATAGTAGCGCCGTCTTTTGAATAGGAGCCGCGGTTATCCGGGCCGTAGGGAGTGATGATTGGGATCACCTTCTCGATATAGTTTCGATCCACCGGTTTGCCATCGAAATTCCATCTTCCAAACTGAGCGCTCATGACAGGGTCCTTTACCTCCGCTTCCCGATAGGTCCTCAAAGGGGCGGGTCGATGTCCGCCCTCGCATCGGCAGGTATATCGATCCCCCGCACCAACTACCGCATTAGCGTAGCCGAGGGCAAATTCAGCATCTGTCGAGGACGGCGTACGTTTCCGGTGTATACGGCTTGTCGTTCACCACGCGGCCCTCGACTTCGACCCAAGCGTGAGCTTTGAAGGGAATCTGTTGCGCGCCGATTACCATCTGTGCCGGCACGCCATAGCTCTTCAAGAGGCACGCCGTGGCTGCAGATCGTTGCAGGCAAAGCGCTTCTTTCCAATACCAAATGCAGGCCATGTCCACTGCGAAGCAAATCTGGTCGACCGCGTTGGAAGGTGGCGTCTTCTTGGCGATCGGGTGGTTGCGGACTTTCTCATACAGCACTGAGAAATTTCCTCGTGTCAGGTAGAAGTCGAAATGAATCAGCTTCAGGTACGCTTTCAGCACGAAAAACGACATCGGGAGGAACCTCCATTTCATACGCCCAACCGCAACTGGTCACAGAGAAATGCCATCCGGTCTGTAAGGGCCTCAATGCGCTCACTCAGCGGGAGTACCGGGGAGTGTCCTCGATGCGGGCTGTAGTCCAGGAATATCGGACGGTCCGATACGTTGGCGGCTTGCAGGCGCGCGGTCATTTTTCGCGCATGAAGGGGGTTGCAGTTCTGGTCCGCATCTCCCGAAATGATCATGGTGGCTGGATAGGACACGCCTTCACGCACCCGGTGATACGGCGAGTAGCCAAGAAGCGCCGCGAAGTCATCGGGATCGTCGGCGGTTCCAAACTCTTCCTTCCAGACATATGCATTGTCAAAGAGGTGATAGCGCAGCATGTCAAGCATGGGAACCATGCAGACGATAGCCCGGAAGAGATCTGGCCGTTTCGTCATGGCTGCTCCGACCAGCAGACCCGAATTCGAACCACCGAAGATGGCTAGTTTCTGCGGTTCAGTTCGACCAGTCTCAACCATCCACTCGGCTGCAGCCAAGAAGTCATCGAATGCCACTTGTCGATTACGTCGCTTGGCCGCGTCATGCCATTCGATACCGAATTCCGATCCGCCACGAATGTTGGGAAGCGCGAACAAGCACCCACGTTCGAGCAGGAAAGCTACAAACACGCTGAACTGTGGCGTCATCGGGACGCCGTAGCCGCCGTACGAAGTCATGATTGCGGGATGCGACCCACTTTCGAGAACATCGCGGCGACCGACAAGGAACATTGGAATTCGTCTACCGTCCTTTGCCGCGAACCAGACCTGCGTATGGCTGAACGCTTGGGAGCTAAACGGAACCCTGCGCTCTGCCCAGAGTTTGGTCTCACCAGTGCGGGACGAATAGCTATAAATCTGAATAGGTTTTGTGAACGACTCTTGTTCGAAGAACAGCTCATCTTCGTCAGGCGAGCCACCAGTGGGACGGGCCGTAACCGATTTGTCGATCGGCAATTCGCCGAGTGGTTTACCAAAGAGATCGAAGACGGCGATCTGCGTTTTGATTTCTCGAGTGTAGGAAACAAAGATTCGGCTGTCGCTCACCGCCAAGTTCTGAATTGGAACGTCCGTTGCGGGAATCACATCCACGAACTCCGGTTCCAGACCCTCTTGTAGACGAAGCCTGACAATCCGGGAATTTGGTGCATTGCGGTCAGTGACGGCCAGAATTCGGCCATCGTTCATGAGTAACGGCCCGAACTTGTATCCCGCGTTCTCGATGACTAGCGTTGGAGCTGTTTCACTGCCAAATCGCCAGAGATAAAAGTCCGTGTACGGTTGGTCCCTAAAGCGGTATACAAGAAATCCAAGCTGGCTTTTCCCTGGAACAATACTCAGCCGGAGCTTGTCACTGTCACCGGCGAAGAAGATCTGCTTATCATCGTCGAAGCGAGTGCCCAGAACGTGGTGATAGACAGCGCGCCTCTGTGGCTTTGGTGCGGTCGCTTCGTGAACGTAATAGAAGCTTCGCGAATCGGGCGCAAACGCGAAGCCCCGCAGGTAGCCACGGGGAAGCACATCGGGCAAAGTCTTCCGGCCTTGGACGTCCAGCAGTTCAAATGTTCCGGTCCGTTCCCCTCCTTCTTTCACTTCGTACAAGAGAAGTTGGCCATCGAGCGAGATACGAAAGGGTTTGACAGCTGTATGCTTTCCAATACCGCGTTCAGCGGGATCAATGAGAAGGCAATCTTCTCCATGCGAACCTTCGCGTAAGTAGATGCAGGGTTGTTCCTGGCCGGGAAGTCGCTTGCGAAAGAAATACCTTCGACCGACTTTTCGGACGGAATCGTAGCTCTCAACGTCCAGCAGCGCGCGAATGCGCTCCCGAATCCGTTCGCGGCCTGGGATCGCATCCAAGTATGTGCGCGCATACTCCGTTTGCGCCTCAAGCCAGGCACGAGTTTGCGCAGAGTCTTGGTCTTCAAGCCAACGGTACGGATCGGTAACGGTGACGCCATGCAAAACTTCGGTCACAGGTTCGACCGGCGAAAACGGCGGAGACTCCATCAGTTTGGGCATAGCGCACTCCGATCCCTCAGCCGGTTTGCTTCGCAATGCATCCGCCGGGTCAGACTCCGTAGATATCCTGCAACCGTGGGGTCTTGAAGTTTAGCCGGGTCGCTCCACGCATCGGTCGGAGCTACATAGGCAAAGACCGCAAGCATCGGTGTAAGAGGCAAGGTTTCTTGTAGGTTTTCCGGCGAGACCAATATCTGCCACTGCTCGGCATACGCGCTGGCCAAACCCGACTCGGCGGTCGCGTCCATGTCAGCCGTGCGCCTAAAGTGTTCAACGAGGTACTGGAAGCTGAATAACGGATTTCCCACGTGCGCCTCGGCCCAGTCCAAGAACACGCACCCGCTGCGCGCAACGATGATGTTTCCCGGATTGAGATCGAGATGTCCCAGTGCATCAGGTATCCGCAAATCTGTGCTTAAGGAGAGTGCCCTTTCGATCTGCTCTCCGAGCAATATGAGTTCACTTCTCGACAGAACGGGTGGTGGAACCTTGGTCTGCTTTTCCATGAGTTGACCCATCGCATCCAGGAATGGGCGGACCAGCTTCAACAGGGCGGACGCCCTAAGATCTCGCGCGCCCGAGTTGATGAGCGCCCCGATTCTGTCAATGGATTCAATTTGCAGCTTCGCCAAGGCCGACGCCGCAGCCTTCCAATGGCGAGTGTCTTGAGCGTTGCGGAGATTGGTGCCCTCGACCTCCAGGGCCAGCCACCCATTCCAACTCGGCCGCGCGGCAAGAAGCGGCGGAACGTACCGTGGGAAAAATCGTGCCAGCGCAAGCGTGATCGGAAATTCACGAAGATTAGGGTTGCCGACTGCCTTGAACCATACAGCGGGACCGCTCGTCTCGAACCGAACCAAGCTGAATGAGGGACTGGCATTTAACTGAGCAAAACTCCCCGTCAGATGGAATCCCAGTGGCCCGATTACCTCTGCGATCCATTCCTGCAACTCTCTAACCCAGCCGAGCTTTGCGAACGGCCTGGGTGGTAGACCACCGGAGTGCCCGGCACATTCAGCAAGAGATCTTTGCAGTGCCATATAGTCTGCTGGGTCAGCGAAGACTTCCTCCGACAAGGACGCGACACAGACCCAGTCGGCCCGTGGGCTGGATTTTGCTATGGGTCCGCAGGACTCCATGACTTGGTAGGTGCGTCCGTTGGTGGATCCCGCCGGAACAGCGACATCCGGAGAGAATAGACAGACTACTTCGTGGCCCCACTCCTTCCTCATCGCAGCAGTTAGGTTTTCGGCAATTCGCTGCCAGCGCGGGATCTCGACCGAGGGCAGAACAAAACCATCGCCAGCCTGTGCCAAAAGCAGTTCATTCCCATACTGCCCCAGCACAATGGCACGATAGGTCTCTCGATCGGACTGTTGTGTCGATTCCATGATCCTGATCCCAGCTCAGGCCACCACACCCGGTTCGTGCTTTTCGACCAGGTGACATTTCTTCAAGGACTGAAGAAATTCCCGGACGTCGTTCTCAGCAAGGTCCCGACTGATGCCGAACTCGCGGCTGATCTCATCGACAATTGCTGATTCGGTGGACCCACTCTTCAGAAGTTCGAGGATTCGCGATCCAACGAAGTTGAGGTTGAACATCTGACCTTGCCGGACATCCAGCACAATTGCGCCGTCCTGGTTGTGCGTGCTGCGCACCGTGTCAGAAACTCTGTACATTGCTGCCCCATCCCTTGCTTTTCGTAATCGAAGTCGAATGCCTGGAGCGAACTGTGCCATCCTTCGCCACCTGAAAGCCAGTAAAAGGTGAAAAGGTTCGGTAAACCAACATGGACGAAGAGAAGTTGCTTGATGACAACAAGATGCGTTCGAGACTTCTTGTGCGGAAATAATCAATCTGTCCGCTTTTTAATCAGCATTGCTGTTTCTGAAGTCCCCTACGATAAAGCAGCAAGGAACAAAGTCCGCCGCAGCTTGTATTTACAGAGAAGTTTCTCGGAGACCTTCGTCGATGGTCGAGGCTGTGCAAAAAGATTGGTGGGAGGGGCGGCTCGCTGCAAACGTGAGGGAATGGGGGTTGCCATCTTCAACGATCTCTCCACGGGAAAGAACAAGAAGTCTACCGAATGTGGAGAATGTTGAAGGGCGGTGCGAGATAATAATCAGCGTTGACGCTGTGAAACTACGCCGAATGTTCCCAAGCACGACCCTCTCTGAAGAAGGATCAAGACAGGAAGTCGCCTCATCCAATATCAAAATCCGAGGCTGCTGCAGAATCGCTCTTGCGATGGCGAGTCGCTGGCGCTGACCACCGGAAAGTTGGCAGCCTCCGGGTCCGATCCGTTGGCGTAAGCCATCGGGCAACGCTGCAACAAATTGTGAGAGCCCAACGCTGCGAATGGCTTCTTGTACTTCATCGTCGGGCGCTGCCGGCCGCACAAAGCGAAGGTTGAAGGACAACGTTCCATCAAACAAAACGGGGTCGCGCGGCAGATAGCAAACGAACTGGCGCAGATCCCTGAGCTGGATGTTCCGGATGTCTACGTTTCCGATGCGAATCGACCCGGAATCTGGGTCGTAGAGTCGCGTAATGAGTTTTGCAAGGGTGCTCTTTCCGGCACCGTTCTCCCCGGCAATGGCAACTTGTTCTCCCGCCAAGATTCGAAGCGAGCGGATGTGAAGCATGTTTTTCTGCCTTCGATATCCAAACCCAACCTCGGCAAAATCAATCTGGGGAGGTTGCTCC
>Ga0116134_1001590_pt1 | contig 11407 bp, 17 predicted proteins | sample June2015DPH_19_5_FD_89737 | JGI IMG/M metagenome (GOLD analysis project Ga0116134, IMG submission 89737) | Peatland microbial communities from SPRUCE experiment site at the Marcell Experimental Forest, Minnesota, USA - June2015DPH_19_40 | ecosystem: Environmental > Terrestrial > Soil > Wetlands...
ACCGCATACACCGACAGCACGGTCGTCTCTGGTCAGACTTATTACTATGTTGCAACGGCCGTGAATAGCGAGTCGGAGGAGGGCGGATACTCGAATCAAGCCACGGCCGTGATTCCGACTCCGTAAGCGTCGCACTCAGCACGGCGGACTAGCTTGTGGCCAGTCTAACTTTCGACCGACTAACTTTTCCCGACTAACTTCGCGTACGCCCCGCCAACTTAGGGAATCGTGGCTCGTGCTTCCGCGGAGAACCGGCTCTCACGACCAGCTTGATCCAGGGCGGTCACCACGTAAAAGTACGTGCGTCCACTGCCCACCAGACGATCTTCATACGGTGGGCCTGGGACTCGAAGCAAGTTTGACAAATGGCAATCCAGACGTCGTGCTCCGATAAACGTTGTAGCCGACGACCGAGACGCCAGTAACGGCCTGCGGCGCTTCCCACGTGAGCGTAACGCTGTGCGGCGGAGCCTTGTGACGGCACGCGAGACCGATGCAGAGCAGATCACATAGCACCAGAAGGAGCCGGAATGGGGTGATTCTCACGGATTTGTCCAGTTTAACAGGGAACAATACTGGGAATTTCCGACTTGTATCCGAGCCAAATTAATGGCCAGCATCGCGTTTCATGCAGGTTTATTGCGCTATTCCCGACAAACCGGTCAGTTCCGATCAGGGATTTATCAGGGAAGCGTTCCTGGATAGACATCAACGAAGATGGGATGCCATAAAAGCCCGACCGACCAAGACTGCCGATCCGATCTACAGAACCAAGAGGGACGCGATATGCACTTTTATGTCCTTCTTCTTTTTCCCGGCGTTTGCCATAATTACGATGCAGCGACATTGGTGTTCCTTTGCGGAAAAAGTGCAGTCAGGGGAATCAGGAGAAGGCCTTGAAGCTGCCTACCTTAGGCCAGTTGAATTCTGTGTGGAGCGGACTTCAACGGGATCCGATCGCGCGGAACGCGCTTGATCAACTTAAACAGGCCGGGTTCGATATTGGACACCTGAGTCCGCGCGATCCAACCCTCCGAGATCCATCCTGGGCAGACCACATAGCTGCAATCCCACTACTCGAGAGCCGACCCTCTCGAAGCCATTTTCACCGCCGAGCCTCGCTGCGGAAACACCTGCCTCTGGTAGGAGCGTTACGCAGTTTTGCGCGGCAGTACGGAGATCCGATTTGCGAGAAAAGAGTGATCTCGCCAAGGGATATAACGATCTCACTCCTTGAAGACTTGCCCGATCTTGCCAACAGGGCAGCGAGTTTCATCGAGAAGTTCCTTTCGTGGGATTGGTACATCAGAGAACGCAATCCCAGAAATGTTTTGATCGCCGAGCTGCGTTGTACCATCCGGGCCCGCACCGGCGAGCCCCACGACAGAGAGCTTTCCACGGTTATTGATGCTGCATGTCGCGCGGCTGGCCGTGACGAACTCTACCTCGATAACACGACATTGGACCGAATTGAAAAAAGGGAGAAGGAATGCCGAGTCAAAGCTTTCCAACGCTCGAATATCGACGCCGGGGTGATCCCAACACCTAAGAGCAAGTCCACGCGAAATCCCAAAAAGAGACGGTAATGCGTTGAACAGGGTTCAGGCCCGCATCGGTATTCTTACTGCAGAGAAGCCTGATGCCACGACGCTCAGTCCAGAACAACGCCGTACCCGCGCCGAACAGCAAGGTTGGTTATTGCTCACCACCTGAGGCGACACGCTTCAAGAAAGGCGTTTCGGGAAATCCACGCGGGCGTCCCAAGGGTAGTTTGAATGTAACGACGGTACTCACGAGGACGCTTCGTGAGAAGGTCGCCATCAACGAGAACGGCCGGCGAAGAACAGTAACGAAGCTCGAAGCGGCGCTCAAACAACTGGTCAACCAGGCCGCCGCTGGCGACCTCAGAGCGCTTCGTCATTTAACTGCGCTTGCCTGCGACGCCGAGGCGCAGCAGAACATGCGCGATACCCAACGGCAAGATCTCAGCGAATTGGATCGTGACGTGATGCAAGGGATTTTGCAGCGATTTCAAGACACCACGGAACAACGAAATTCATCCGAAGGAGATGGCCCACGATGACGCAAATCACGCGACTTATCATCAATCTGCCCCCGGGATCCTCGAAGTCTCGAGCTGCCACAATCTGTTTTCCGGCGTATGTTCTCGGACACAAGCCGAGTACACAGATCAATTGCGCCAGTGATGGCCACCAGCCTGCCGATAAACACTCGCTGGACTGCCGAACCTTGATGATCAGCGAGTGGCATCGCGGGTTGTTCGGGCTTCAGCTTTCCCCTCGAAAGTAGTCCGCGCAGGAATTTCTGACCACCGCGAAATGGTTTTCGTCTAGCCACGTGGCAGGCGGCGTTCTCACTGGCCGCGGATCTGATTTCATCATCATCGATGACCCGTTGAAGCCGGACGAGGCCGTTCGCAATGCAGCGCCATGCAGTCAACTGGTCAACCAAGCCGCCGCTGGCGCTCTCAGTGCGCTTCCTCGTTTGACTGCCCTTGCCCATGACGCTGAGGCGCAGAACGTGCCCGACAACCAGCTGCAAAATCTCGGCGAATCAGATCGTGACGTGATGCAAGGAATTTCGCGGTGATTCAAGTAACCGAAGAACAACAAAATTCATCCGAAGGAGATGATCCACCATGACAATGACATTGAGCACTGCTGAGTATCGAGTGATGTGCCGTAGCGATTTCTACACGTTCATGCATCGTGCTTTCCGCGAGCTTAATCCGGACGCTTTTTTCTCCCCCAACTGGCATAACGAGCTGATCGCATCGAAGCTGCAGTCCTGCCTGGATCGCCAGATCACGCGACTTCTCATCAATCTGCCCCCGAGAAACCTAAAGTCTCACGCCGCCACAATCTGTTTTCCGGCATACGTGCTCGGACACAGGCCGAGCGCACAGATCATTTGCACCAGCTACGGCCAGCAGCTTGCCGATAAGCACTCGCTGGACTGCCGAACGTTGATGAACAGCGAATGGTATCGCGGGTTGTTCCGGGTTCAGCTTTCCCCCCGGAAGCAGTCCGCGCAGGAATTTCTGACCACGGCGAATGGGTTTCGCCTCGCCACGTCGGTTGGCGGCGTTCTCACCGGCCGGGGAGCTGATCTCATCATCATCGATGACCCGTTGAAGCCGGACGAGGCCGTTTCGCAAACGCAGCGTCAAGCAGTCAACGACTGGTATGACCACACGCTCTACACCCGGCTGAATGACAAGCGCACGGGCTGCATCATTATTATCATGCAACGCCTGCATGAGGACGATCTGGTCGGCCACGTACTGGAGCAGGAAGATTGGGAGCATGTACGTCTACCGGCCATCGCTGAAGAGGACGAAACCCACCAAATTGTGTCTCTTGGTCGCACAAGAACGATACGGCGCCGAGCTGGTGAAGCGCTTCACCCCGAGCGAGAACCATTGGAGGTTCTCGAAAATCTGCGGCAGACCATGGGGGAGTACAACTTCGCCGGCCAATATCAGCAAGAGCCAGCGCCACTTGGAGGCGGCATGGTGAAAGCCGAATGGTTTCGGAGCTATGTCGCTGGCGAACAATCGGCGGACTTCGACCGCATCGTCCAGAGTTGGGACACCGCTAACAAAAGCTCCGAATTGAACGACTACAGCGTTTGCACTACCTGGGGGCAGAAGAATGGGAGGATCTACCTCCTGGATGTGCTGCGAAAACGCATGGACTATCCCGATTTGAAGCGGGCAGTGCGCCAACAGGCCGAGCTCTTTCGTCCGGCGAATGTCTTGATCGAGGACAAAGCATCCGGAACGCAATTGATTCAGGAACTGGTCCGAGAAGGCTTCTACGGTGTCACGCGCTACGAGCCAACCATGGACAAGGTGATGCGATTGCACTCGATCACCAGCACCATCGAAAATGGATTCGTATATCTGCCAACCGAATCGAATTGGCGCGCAGCCTACGTGCAGGAGTTGACGACGTTTCCGAGCGGTAAGCATGATGATCAAGCGGATTCCACTTCGCAAGCGCTCGATTGGCTCAAACAGGAAACTCACGTGTATGGGCTGTTGGATTACCACCGACAGGAAGCGATGGCCAAGAAGTTGGGGTTACCGGGAGGCTACGAATTCACGCAGTGCGACGAGGGCGAAGAGATCCTCGCGGCAAACAAGACAACCGGACATGAGATCCGGTGGACGGGGCAAGCTTGGGTTGACGCACGCTCGAACACCTCAGCAGTACCATCAGAAGCCTGTCCCAGCTGCGGCGCCAGTGTGATCGTGCCGCTCCGTAAGCAAAAGCGATGTCAACAATGCGGCCACCAATGGCCGCCTATTCCCCGCGTTCAACAAGTGCTGACCAGAAGCGACGTCCTCAACGGGATAGACCACTGGGGGAGGGGCCCGTTTCGGGGATGATGTACGCGGCAGTGTCCCAAGGTGACGGAACACAGCGCCTTCTACAAAAAAAGCAATACCTGCTTGATCGGCGACCTGGGACCGTTTGTGGCGAGCTATTCGGATTCCTTGCGGGGTTTGCCCGCCGCCGTGGTTCTTACTCTGGGCTGCCAGCGTAGGGAAGTAGTCAGTGCCTCACGCAGCTAAGCAAATTCAGCTCCAAGACCGTGCGGCGCCGTCCTCCCGACGGACGTGGGCGGCGACTTCACTGGGGATGCCCTGCTGGACATTGTCACGGCCGTCATTCACGGCGTTGGCTGGATTGGGGAATTTTATTTAAGGAAGTGCCGTGCCATTCCCGATGCGCGGTACATTTACGTGGGGTATACAATGTATATACTATTGTGTATACTGCGTATCGTAGTCAATAGACAGGAGCAAGGTTATGAAGGCTCAGATGGTCAAGTGGGGCAATAGTCTGGCAGTGCGTATCCCGAAGCCGATCATCGAGGAGGCCCGCCTCAAGGAAGGTGATTTCCTCGAAATCGAAGCCGGCGACGGGCAGATCGAGCTGCGCCGGGTGACCAAAATACCGACTCTGGCTCAACTCGTTTCTCAGATTACCCCGGATAGTCGGTACAACGAGATTTCTACGGGCCCTGAAGCTGGAAAGGAGAGGGTCGAATGGTGACCTCGTACGTACCCGAAGCGGGGGACATCATATTCCTCGACTTTGACCCCCAGGTTGGCCACGAACAGGCCAAGCGGAGACCTGCATTGGTGCTGACCGATCAACGCTATAACCGAGCCAGCGGACTAGCGATAGTTTGTCCCCTGACAAGCAAGCGCAAACCATATCCCTTCGCGCTGCCCGTCAAAGTCGATAAGGTAGAAGGGGCCATCCTAGTCGACCAGCTCAAAAGCGTGGACTGGGCGGGCCGCCAGGCACAGTTTCATTCCAAAGCCGAGGCGCCGCTGCTCCCGAAAGTGCGGCAATACATCGCCGTGCTGCTTGGAATTCGCTAACGCAGAAGCGGCGCTGTCGTGCTTCCTCTACCACTAGGACAAAAAGGAGCGAAATGCCATGCCTATGAAGAACCCGCCCCCCATCCCTGAGATTTCATTTGGACGGAGATTATCGAGCCCGCGGGCCTATCGGTAACGGCGGCGGCGGCCGCGCTTCAGGTTTCCCGGCCCGCGCTGTCCAGCCTGCTTAACGGCAGGACTGATCTTTCCGGGGATATGGCGCTCCGCATCGAGAAAGCCTTTGGAGTGAAGATGGACACGCTCATGCGAATGCAGGCCTCCTACGACATCGCCCGAACCCGAAAGCGGGAGAAGCAAATCCATGTGCGGCGGATTCACCAGGTAGCCCCGTTCACGCGTGAGGAACCAGCATGCGCGGCGGTCGCAATCCGCGCTAGTGAGGCTTCGAACGTGCTTGCGCGCTTCGGGGAAAGTCGGCCATGGAGGTTCGCGAATTGACGGCTCACGGTTTCGTTCGAGGGCGAGGTAGCGATTCTCGTCGATTACCACTGGGAGCTATGTATGCTTTTCAATCCATCCCATCCTGGCGAGGTCCGGGCGACGGCCAGCACCATCATTGGGAAGGGGCCGTACGCACCGTAGCAGGCGTAGCTAAATATCACGCGGTATCCCCATTTTGCCAAATATGCTATGTGAACGTATATTTTGCAAGCTTTTTCTGGACATCGACACTCACAAATCAGTGGGGGTTGCAAAGGGGTTTTCGATACGCATACCTGCGATCACCTGTCCCTCGTTCAGATCTTCCGAGAGAATCCGATTGGCACCACTTTTAAGAGCGGATGCGACAATGAGAGCATCCCAGAAACCGATCTGGGATTCGTCCTCGATTCGAAACGCAGTTGAAATTTCAGCAGGTGTGGTGTCGACGCACCAGATTGCGTAGCTGCTCACCACGAGGCGGGCCGATTCTTTAGATATCGGATGCGGAATCTTTCGCGTAACATTCACATAGAATTCCTGCAGCACTTGCATGCTGAGAACGCCAGTCCGTTCGCTCCAAAGCTCGTGGAGAACAATCTTCGCCGCTTCATGCTTCGCTTTCGCATCGACGTCGTGAGCGTAAATCAACACATTCGTATCGACAAAAGTCCTATCGTTCATGCAATTCGTCGCGACCCGCTCGGATTATTCCGCCCATATGAAATCCTTTGTCGAGAAGCGCCCTAGCCTGCCGTTCGGCGCGGTCGTACGCCTCTTCCTCGCCAACGAGAAACTCGATCTCCTGTGCAAGGAGACCGCTGATCGAAGTTTCACGTCGGGCAGCGAGAATCTTGGCCTTCTTGAGCAACTGCCGACTCAGACTTATCGTGACGTTCTGCTTCTCATTTCGTGAAGTCGGCATGGTTGCCTCCCCGGACACGTAAAATACGTGTAGCACGTATTTAATGTGGAGTCAAGGGAGTTTCCCGTCTTGAGGCGCCGTAGCCCTTTTTTCGGTTGGTATGACTATGCACCCCGGGTGCACAAACTTGTGGCTCGGTACCCCTCTTCAATCAAGAACCAATGCGGACGACAAAAGTCGCATCGGTTGCAGACCCACTCGGCAAAGACGGAATACAATATGGAGGATGGCGAGCGTTGCGCACACGCTGATCCTAGGCGAACATACAGCGAATCTCAACAGCCAGGATCTCCATGCCATCATGCTGGAACCGTCTCCCCGTGAAAAGCGCCCTTGTCGTACGAAGTCTGCGCCAGCAGACTCTGCATCGCGCCGGTTGGAAGTGTCGACCCTGTGGCACGATGTCGAGTCTTGAAGTACACCACAGGGAGCTCCGCAACCATTTGGAAGCTCGTGTCAACGAGTGAGCGCGAATACCATTGGCCAGTTACGGTGTCGGAATCACGGCTTGGGCTATGTTGGAGTAGGCGCTTTGCTCCCCGCTTGAATCTACTGCCGTTGTCACGTAGTAGTAAGTACCTCCGGACTGCACACTGGAATCTGTGTACGAGGTGGAGCTCACGTCACCGGCGAGTAAGGTATAAGGTCCCCCGCTTACGGTTCCCCGGTACACATCGTAATAGCTGATGCTGGAAGATGAAGGGGGCGACCAACTTAAGGCAACCGAGTGCGGTGCAACCACTGTGATGCTCGCACTTGCAGACTTGGTGCTGGCGGCCTGACTTGTCGCGACTACAATGTCGGTTTCGGCAGACTGCGGGGCTGTGTACAGTCCGGACTGCGTGATCGTTCCGGTGCCCTGTGTGACAGCCCAGGTTACAGCCGTGTTGCTGGAACCTGAAACCGTAGCGGCGAACTGCTGTTGCGATGCCTGAGACAGAGCGACCGTAGTTGGAGAGACACTGACCGAAATCGCTGTTGCAGCGGACACGCTCACAGTAGCAGAAGCGGACTTTGTCGGATCTGCCGCGCTCACCGCTGTTACCGTGTAAGTCCCTGCCGCGCTCGGAGCAACGTACGAGCCACTGGTCGTTACCGTCCCACTGGATGCTGACCAGGTCACGGCCGTGTTGCTGGTCCCCGACACTAAGGCAGTAAATTGTTGCTGCCCCCCGGTTTGAAGACTCGCCGTGCCGGGCGAAATTGAAATTGAGATTTGACTCGGCGGCGATACTGTCAGCGTGGCACTCTGGGTCGAGCTGTTATAGGCCGCCGAGATCGACGCTGCTGTCGTCATCGCGACCGTGCTCGTCGCCACCGGAAACGCAGCAGTCGTCGTCCCTGCCGCCACCGTCACACTCGCTCCCACCTGCGCCGCCGCGCTGTTGCTCGCCAGCGTCACCAGCGCACCGCCCGCCGGCGCCGCCCCGCTCAACGTCACCGTCCCTTTCGCCGAACTGCCACCTACTACCGTCGCCGGGGTCAACGAGACCGACGTCAGCGTCGCCGAAACCACCGTCACCGGATTCACTGTTACAACAGCAGAGGCCGGTTCGCTTGATTTTGCTACGCTGGTAGCAGTTAGTGTGTAAGTGCCTGCCGAGGAGGGGGCGGTATACTGACCGCTGCTGGTTACTGTTCCGCCAGAGGCCGTCCAGGTCACAGCCGTATTACGCGTTCCGCTCACTGTCGCCGTGAACTGAGTTTGCTGACCAGGCTGCAAAGAAGCAGTAGTAGGAGACACGGTCACGGACACATAATGATCGTGCCGCCGAGACATGTTTGTCTCTCCGAGAGTAGTTATCGACAGAACTAACAGTATGATGACGTACCAGACGAGGTGGTCTATCGACCGACGGGGGGGGACAAGATTGACCATGGGGGAAATAGGTCCTTTCTCCGCACGAGAATTCAAATTGGGGCGCGAAGATCATGGTTCCTGTATCGCACATGGAGGACGGATAAGAAAGACACGTTGGTGCAGAGCCACAAATCATTAGTACATGGCGCAGTGAGGACGGCGGCCTCGGATTTGCAGTATCCGATACTTACTGGGGGCTTACTGCGCGGTTCCACTGACAAGTTCCAAGTGACAGAGCGTCCCGGTCAATATCGTCTTCGCGCCGCAAGCAGCGAACCAGCAACGGCGCTCTCTTTTCTTCAGAATTGACGCGGTAACCGTTGCTTGAATGCACGTTCGTAATTTGAAAGTACGTGGCACTGCAGTCAGAATCAATCTGCCCACCACTTCGCAGTTCAGCAGTTGCACTTCCTTTCCGGGAGCGACGCTGCTGGGAAAAACCAACCCTCTGGCCAGATCGGAACATGCATGTCGCGCGCAAAAGCAAGAATTCTCTGCATTGACGACCACTGGAACGGGCTCATTGGGCGCAAGATGTTGCTCGAAGAGAGCGGCTATGAGGTTTTAGAAGCGACCGGCGGGCACGAAGGTCTGAAGTTGTTCCTCGCGCACGCCGTGGATGCGGTGGTGCTCGACTATCAAATGCCCGGAATGAACGGCGACGTGGTTGCCGCGAGGATGAAGCGCATCAATTCGCACGTCCCGATCATGCTCTTATCGGCCTACGGCCCTCTGCCGAAGAGCAAGCTGCGTTCCGTCGACAAGTTTTTATCCAAATCCCAACCACCGAAAGTTCTCTTATCTACGCTGCAGGAGTTATTGAGCGGCCAACCCAAAGCATTTTTTTACCGTTGGCTCGATCACTGGAAGAACCGAATTCAGGTGGCGACACGATGAATTTCTTGAAGCAGCTTCTTGGAAAAGGGTGCACGCATCGATTCTCATGGCCGCGGATCGATAACGACGGACGCCATTATCAGATATGCCTGACGTGTGGAACCGCTTATGAATATGACTGGAGCATGATGCGACAGACTGGCCGGCTGCTGGCGGCAGGTGCCCTCCCCTGCTTTCTCGGCCAGAAGGGCTGCACTCCCACCATTGCCGAACCATAGCACCTTCTGGCCTTGCTGAAGTGCGTTCACCAGAGCCTCGGAGACTGCGGCGATCAGTCGCACCGTCGTTTCATTGCCCAGCAGCCGCCGGCGGGTGCAATCGATGCGTCAATCATCCGGCTTGTGCCGCGCACAAATTCTTCCCTATCTTTCATCTACTTTCCCTTCGTGCGCCGTATGGTGAGAGTTTCCGCCCGGATTTTCTTTTCGAAGTCGAGAGCACCTATAAGGATTTGCATCCTAGGCAAGCCTAACGGCTGCCATCCGGTGTTCCGAACGCCGGCGTTCAGCGGTTTCCGAAGCGATACACGAAACTCGTGGTCAAGCGTAGATCGTTTTGGCCCTGCATCGTGCCGGTCGGGTTGACAAACGTCGTGCGCTGATAGTCAGCCTGAGCGCGGACGGCAACGGGTCCGAAGAGGTAGCGCTCGAATCCTCCGCCAACTGCGTACGAGGGATGTGTTACCCACCCACCTAGATAGTTGGTTCCACTAACGGGGACCGCGCTATCGACCACGCTGGCGCCGGCCAGGGCGTGAAGGAAGATCCCCGTCTTGCCGCGCCCAGCCGGATAGAACACGGGACCGGCCAGACAGCTCAGGACATTGCCTGTGTGTCCGGTGCCAAGCACGTTGCCGGTGCCGACATAGGTAGAGTCCACCGTCGCTCCCCACCACCGGTCGAGCTTCACAGCACCGTTGGCGTCCAGGCCGGTGAGCACTACACGTTGTGACGGTGTAGACATGCTGAAATAGGCGTAGCCGAGACTCGCCTCAAAAACCGGACCTGTAGCCCCGGCTGCCGGTTCGCCGGTTCCCAAACCAGCTTGCGCCATAAGCGGAGCAACAAATAAGAAAATACAAGCAAAGATTCTTCGCATGATTCTCACTCCGGCTGTTGGTCGACCCTCACGTTCAGCGTAGCTGCGTGCGACAGAGTGCCCGAGGTGGCCGCGACGGTTAGCAAGGCGGCAGCACCTGGCATGAAACCGTGTCTTAGTAAAAGCCTACATCTGTTCTTGGTTGGTGTCAGGTTACCTTGGTCGCGCCCTCGCCAGTACTTAGGACGCCTCCCGTGTGGGTTGCTCGGCAGGTTGGTGGTTTCTGCGTAACAAGTTACTTCGCTGGGTCGCATTGGCTCGGAGGTTCAAGTAACCATCCAGTGCAACGCTCAAACCCGTGACGGCTGTCCAATGAGAATATCGGCGATGCGCTCGCCTGTGTGTCCATCCCAAAGTGGCGGAACGGTTCCTTTCTTCGCTTTGCCCCCGAGCACTCGCGACAATTCCCTGCGCAACTTTTCCGGATCGCGGCCGACCAAAACATTCGTCCCCATAGAAACCGTAATCGGGCGCTCGGTATTTTCGCGTACCGTAAGACACGGGACGCCAAGGTAGGTGGTCTCTTCCTGAATGCCGCCCGAATCTGTGATCACCACCGTCGCGCGAGCTTGCAATCCCAGAAAGTCAACATAGGGGAGAGGATCAAGAACACGCATTTGCCCTGCATTCAAGGCAAAATCGGCAATTCGTTTACGCGTTCGCGGGTGAGCTGGAAAAACCACTGTCAAGTCGCGGTTCACCTCGAGCAGCGACTCGAGGATTCCCTTCAGCGTCGCGCTATCATCGACGTTGGCCGGCCGGTGCA
>Ga0116134_1001600_pt1 | contig 11380 bp, 9 predicted proteins | sample June2015DPH_19_5_FD_89737 | JGI IMG/M metagenome (GOLD analysis project Ga0116134, IMG submission 89737) | Peatland microbial communities from SPRUCE experiment site at the Marcell Experimental Forest, Minnesota, USA - June2015DPH_19_40 | ecosystem: Environmental > Terrestrial > Soil > Wetlands >...
GCATTCATGTGGTGGCTCGGACCGTCGCTGTTCTGGTGGTTCACGCCCATGCTGGCGGGAATGATTTTGTCCATTCCCTTGAGCGTCTTCACCAGCCGGCGCAGCCTCGGCGCGCGCGCGCGAAAGCTGGGATTGTTTCTCACGCCGGAAGAAATCGCGCCGCCGCCGGAACTCGTCGCGCTCCGTGCGAACATGAAAGTCCATGAAATGACCGAAGACCCTTCCCCGCGCCATCCCCACGCGGGTCTGGCGGAGGCGGTGCTCGATTCTTACGTCAACGCCATTCACGTTTCATTGCTGCGCGAGAAACAGCTCAATCCGGTTTATGCCGAGCAACTGGCTGCGCTGGGTGTCGGCAGCCCGGAAGTCCGCGCGCTGGGCGAAAAACTGCTGACCGCCGGGCCGGACAAATTGACGCCCGCCGAACGGCTTTTAATCATGGCCGACGAGCGCACCATGGTCTGGTTGTATCATGAAGCCTGGCTGCGTCAATCGCTCGCGCCGTGGTGGAAAGCCTCGATCCGCGAATACAGCCGGCAGGATGAGTCGTAACTGTGAACCTGGGTCGCGTTCGCTGGTGGTTTATCCTGACTGGGGCTGTAAAATAACGTCGCAGTTGGTTTAACGCCGTGCCGCTGCTCGCGGGAAGGGGCATCGGCACTGGCTCGGGTTCGGTGAAAAACAAGGTTTTGCCGCTGATTATTCCATCACCTCTCAACATTCAGCCATTCCTCCAGTTTGTAGTCGCAGGTGCGAGAGACAGGATTCAATGACTCCCAATAAAATCCTTACCTTTTGGCTCAAGCTTCAGTTCAAATTTATTGGTTGTTCCCGGCGAGAATTTGATGCGAACATGCCGGTCTCGCCAGCCGTTGGGCTCCTGCAGCGGCACCTGAAATTGCGGATGATCAACCTCCATTCCGTGGGTCTCCCCGGGAATGTTTTTCAGGACAAGCTTCCCGTTTTTATCCGTCTGGCCTGAAAAAATGGGGTCAGGCAGATGCGGAATCTCTCGATAAGGTTCTTCGCTGGAATTTTTCATCCAGCCAAACATTCCCCACATGCGAAATACGGACGGATACATCCCCACCCGGACTCCCTCAATCGGCCGGCCCGACTGGGTTGTGGCGGTGAATTCCAAGGTCGCGGTGGGTTCCGTTGTTACCTCGATTTTGGTGACGGGCGACACCAGCGGGAAAGCCTGCGGGAGGGCCATGACAGGGCCTTTGACCAAAGCACCATGCACTCGATTCTGGAGTTGACCGATGGTTTTGGACGCAAAACCGTCGCCAAGAACGACGATGTCCGCCTCGCCAGGAGGAACGGACTCAAAAACAAAGGTCCCATCCTCGCTGATTGGGCGATAACTGTGCCAAAAATGACGGCCACCGTATTTTTTATCGGCATCGTAATAATCCTCGATCACGTTAAGCACAGGATATTCCTTGGGCCGGACATCAATCATGACCCGGCCATTTTTCACCGGCCGTGGCACCTGATCGTCAATCCGTCCTTCCAGACGAATGCCAGGCTTCATTTCCATTGCGAAATGACAGGGCTTCCCTTTTTCGGCCGTGAAAGCCATGGTGTCACTATAGACAATCTCACCCGATGGCAGCCGTCCCATGAGTTGCAGCAGATGTCCGCCGGGGGAAAGTTTGTGAAAGACGAGACCGCCGTTTTCCACCTTTTGCCAGTCTTCCGGGGGTACGCCTTCAGTGAGATTCGGAACGAGTTCAGTCACGGGCTGATGATCACTACCGTAATAACCAGAGACCTCCAGATGAATGCCGCGGGTCAATTGAATCGGCTCCTCCGGGCTGTCCACCGAATAACTCTGAATAAATGGAGATGCAAATTCCGGGTGGGACACCAAGAAGATGAGTGCTCCCGTGAGTTCTTTTTCATCCGGAACACCCATCACAGGATATTTTACATAAGCCTTGCCCTCGCGATCGGTGCCGGCCGCTACCGGCGGGCCAAACCATTTTTTATTCCAGCCATAGGCATCAACCCCGCCTTTCTCTTTCACCCGAAAACCGGTGGACAAAATCGTTGCCCCTTCGATTGGTTTACCGTCTTCGTCCTGAACTACAACCAGCACTTTTTTGAATTCAACTGGCGTCAAAATTTTTGAACTGGCTGAAGTGGATTTTGAAAATTCGCAGCCAGCGGTCATTAGGAAAAGCAGTCCTACCAACCCAAATGCCGCCACCGAATATCTCCAATTCCAGGTGACCATCCCCTTTTGGCCAAGATGATTCAACCGTCGCGCAATTTGCGAACTTCCATTCAGCGTCAGTTTCGTCTCAACGGCCGGCAAAGCCAACACCCGCAATGTGAGCTGGGCCAACAATCGGGCATAGGAATCTTGGTCCGCCAATTGTCCCGAGGCGACGCGGTCCGCTTCCTGTTCACAAGCGAGGCTGTGAACGGCGGGAACCTGCCATACCAGCGGATGAAACCAGCAGACAGCCTTCATCCATCGCCAGGCCACACACCAGACCAGATCGTGCCGACGCAGGTGCGCGATTTCGTGACTCAACAGCGCGGACAATTCACCCGGTGAAAGATGTTGTGCCAGAGGTTGCGGCAGAATAACCACCGGTTTCAACAGGCCGCAAACAAACGGAGAAGTGACCGAATCTGAAATTTGAACATCAACCTCCTGCCGGATATTGAGGCGGTTCTGAATTTGTTTCGCCAGTCGCTGAAGGTCTGGAGTCGGGTGGCAGGTTTTTCGCAAATGGGAAAGCTGAAGCTGTAGCCGGACAAGCCGGGCGGCTCCACTGACGCAGCCCACTACCCAGATCATGATAAGGATGCCTTTCCCTGAGACTGACTTTGATGAAATTGGAGGTTGGAGAGAATTTATGCCGCTGGAAGCCGGGCCGGTCGCAACCGGTTTGTGAGCCAGCCGCGCCACTGATGATGCGGGCGGGATTGGATTGACGGCGGTGGCCGGCGAAAGTGAGCTGGTAAACTCGGTTGTGGAAGCAGCATCACTGGCAATTGGAATCTTGAGACCGGGGACCTGGAAAAGATGCAGCAACGGCAGGACCAGGCCGAAGCAAAGAATGCCGCGCCAAAGAATCAACCGCCAGCAGGCATGACGGTGACGCAACATTCCATGGGCCACCCAGGCCAGAGCAAGCAGGCAAGTCCATTTGAACAGGATTACAAACGCCGGTGAGGCAAGCAGGAGAGGCAGATTCATTTTAATTTCCTTTTTGTTTTTTTGGACGGCAACCCGGCGGCGGTCTGGCGGATCAGTTTGAGGTCCGCCGGTTTGATGTCGGATGTTTCCATCAACTGAACGACCAATTCCTGATGGGAGCCGCCAGCAAAGACCCGCGCCAATGTTTGGATCATGGTCTGAAGCAAGGTGGCTTTGGGAACCCGGGCCGCATAAAAAAACGCCTTCCCCTGCAGCCGTCGGGTGATGTGCCGCTTCCCGACCAGGTTGACCAGAACCGAGCGCAAGGTGGCGTTTTCGATCGGCCACGAGAAATGCGCTTGAATCTCCGCCGGCTTCAATTCATTCCGCTCCCAAAGGATCCGGAGCGCCTCCAGTTCATTTTGATTCAGGGAAGTCATGGATATATGTGAAATATTCACATATTGCGTCCCCGGCTGTCAAGCGCAATGTGTGATGTTGTCACACATTGGTGTTGTATTCTTGCATTTCGCGCCGATGTCTCGCGCCGATGCCAGGATCTGTCCCAAATAATATGGCTGGAAGCGGTTTTGTCGCCATGTGTCCAAGCCGATGAACAATGCTCGAAACGATTCGCCAGAGTGCATCCAACCGGCGCAGGTAACTTGTCCAACCCCTTGTCGTTGATGTTCCATCGGCGGAAGAACCCTCCTTCGCAACGCAGCGGACCGGCGGGATGTCAGCCTCCGTTCTGAAGCTTCGGCCTGACAGACCAGCGTTCCCAGGAAAAATGGGCTGCGGCTATAGCAATTCCAGCGCGCGCTGCAACTCCGCGTCCGTGTTGTAAAAATGCGGCGAGAGGCGGATGTAGCTTTGTCCTTTGCGGTCCGCGCGCAATGACGCCACGACGCTGGCGTCCTTCAATTTTTTGTGCAGCGCCGTGAGGTCTTTGCCCGCCTTCGCGGCCGAAGCCGCTTCGTCGCGGCTGGGGCTCGTCTGATGAAAGGAAATGATGCCGCTGGCGTTTTCAGGCTTCGCGTCCGCATTCAAAACCGTAAAACCTTTCGCCTGCAAGGCCGGCACGACCCACGCGCGTTTGCGCAACAATTCAGCGGCGATCCCGCCTTGCGGGACGTCGATTTCCAGCAGGAGTTCCATGGCGGCGATCAAACCGACCAAGCCGAGCAGATTGTGCGTGCCGGCTTCGTATTTCGCCGCGCCGTTGCGAAAAATAATTTGTTCCTGCGCGACGAAATTCGGGCAGCGCACGTTGTGCCAGCCATAAATCGGCGGGTTCAGTTTTTCCTGCAACTCGCGCCGGACGTAAAGCAGGCCTGCACCGCAGGGGCCGAGCAGCCATTTGTGCGCGTCGGCGGCGAGAAAATCCACGTGCTCGACCGTCGTCGGAAAAGCGCCGAGCGTCTGAATCGCATCGAGACAAAACAGGATTCCGCGTTCGCGCAAAAATTTGCCGATGGCCTGAAAATCAATGCGATAGCCGCTGATGAAATGGCAGGACGCGAGCGCGACGAGCCGGGTGTTTTCGTCCACCTGCCCCATCACGTCCTGCGGACGGATGATGCCGAGGCCGCGGGTGTTCAACAGGCGGACTTCGACCCCGCGTTCGGCCAGCGCCAGCCACGGATAAACGTTCGACGGGTAATCGTCGTGATAAATGAGGATATTGTCGCCCTTGCGAAAACTCAGCCCGGCGGCGACAAAACTCAGCGCGAGCGAAGTCGGCCCGACGAGTGCGACTTCCTCCGGCTGGCAATTCAATAATCGCGCCCCGAGCTGGCGCGCGTCATTCAAGCGGTGCAGGACGAAGGCTTCCTGATCTCCCAGTGTGCCGCGTTTGGCGCATTCGGAAACGGCTTCAGCGATGCGATGCGGCAACGGGCAAACGCCGGCGTGCGCAAGGAAAATTTTGTCACGGGCGACAGGAAACTCACGTTGGCGAAGTTCCTCGTTCGCGAGCAATTCGGTCAATGTCATGCGGCGAAGTTAATGGGCAAAGGTCCGGCGCGCAAAGTGGAATTAAAACCCGTTGGTGATGGTGGAGATTTGGTTGAAATAACCCGTATAGAACTGAATGATCTTGTAGCCGATGAACAGCGCGACCAGCATATAAACGAGCCGTGGCGTCCAGGTTGCGAAGGCGTTCAGCTTGCGTGAGCCGTCCTCATTGTAAAGCCGGTTCAGATGGCGGAGCGAATCATCCAGTTTGCCGCTGATCTCGCCGCTGGCGTAAAGGTTGGCAAAGGTTTCCGGGAATAGAGGGCAGAGGCGCACGGCTTCGGACGGCATTTGGCCGGCAACCACGCGCGATTTCCAGGCAGCGACCGCCCGGCGCAGGGCGGGTGAGCCGCTGGCGGTGGCTGCCAGGTCCCAAGCCTCGAAGATGTTGACCCCGGCGCTGATGAGCGCTTCGAGTGCTGCGGCGAGCCGGGAAAGGGCGAGATAATGCCGGGCCGTGCCCAGGATGGGAACCGGTCGTAACAGGGATTCAATCCTGGCGCGCCAGTTTTCACCGTGTTTGCTCTGCGTGGCGTAAATCATCAAGGCGACGGCGCCATAAAGCGGTGAGAGGATGAGTGCGGCTTTGGCGAACAGGAGGGTCAGGCTGGCGTTGAACTGCGACGCGGCAAACGGAAGCACGATAAAAAAAATGAGGGCGGCCATGTGAATCAGTCCGACGGGGTAAATAAGCTGGGAAATCACCTGCTTGATGACGCGGGCGCGGTCGTTGTAGTAATCGGCGAGCAGGCGGAAACAGGTGTCGAGCCGCCCGCTTTGTTCGCCGGCCCCAATCAACGCCAGGTCGAACGCGGGCAGCCAGTCGAGACGTTGCAATGATTCGGCCAGCGTTGCGCCTTTGGCGATTTCATTGAGCAGGCGTTGCAACGGCTGGTGGTAGGCCGAGGCGGGCGGACGGCGTTCGATTTGCTCCAGTGCGCGAACGATGGGAATTCCGGCGGACATGAGCTGGCCGAGTTGATGATACAACTCGGCCCGCTGGACAAATTGTCGGGGCGAGATGATGAGCGGCATAATCCCGCCTCGCGGGACCGGCAGCGGTCAGGCCGCGACGCGATCCAAGCTGGCCTTGAAATCGCGCCGGCTCTTGGCGCCAACCATTTGCTCGGCGATTTCGCCCTTGTTAAAAAGCAGCAGGGTGGGAATGGCGCGAATGCCGTATTCGGCGGCCAGCGACTGCTGCTCGTCAATGTTCACCTTGCCGATTTTCACCTTGCCGTCGTATTCGTCGGCCAGTTCGTCGAGGAGCGGCGCGATCATTTTGCACGGGCCGCACCACTCGGCCCAGAAATCAACGAGCACGGGCACCGGCGATTGCACAACCTGCTGCGCAAAATTTTCCTGCGTGAGCGTGACGATTAATGGAGAAGCCATACGTCAAATGGGATGGTTTTTGGCACAAGAAACAATGCGGTCAAAAACGGTTTCAGCCGATTGCATTTTTGAGGATCAGGAACATCCAAACCACAGTGCCGGCGGCAAACAATCCAGCCACAACCGCGGCGATGACCAGAATGTTGTCGAGCGCGCCAAACGCGGGAGCGGCGGCAGGCGCCGCTCTTTGACCCGCCGGAGCGGAACGTGTTTGAGCCACGGGCGCGGCAGCGGCAGCCGCGGTTCGTGGCGCGGCAGCAGTAGATGCCGGGTGAGCTTTTGCCGCGCTGGTTGACAATGGTCCCGCGCTTGGAGCGCCGGCAGGACCGCCGGGCGGCAGCGTCGGCAGTTTGATGGTCGGCGCCGTGGATGGTTTCGGCGGCAAATTGATTCGGACGGTTTCTTTTTTGGGCTGTACCTTGCCGGTTTCTTTTTTTACCGGTGGCACAGCGCCTGCGGGCGCGCCTGGTATGTTCGAAGGAATGTCAGCCATAGTATTTGGTGGTTCAAGATAAACGGCGGACGGCGGCTGTCAAATTTAATTCTGGGAACACCTGGGAGGGCTGTTGGCACACAACCCGCCATCAAGTCTTTTCCTCAATCAATTCACGCCGCGCGCCGCCGAGCAATTGTTCGACAAAACCGGTCGAATAAACGCCCCGCCGGAAATTCGGGTCCTGCATGATGGCTTGCTGAAAGGATACCGTGGTCTTGATGCCGGTGATCATGTATTCGGCGAGCGCGCGGTTCATGCGATCCATCGCCTCGCGCCGGTCCTTGCCGGTGGTGATCAGTTTGCCAATCATCGAGTCATACGTCGGCGGGATCGTGTAACCCGCGTAAGCATGTGTGTCCACGCGCACGCCGCGGCCACCGGGCTGAAAATACATCTCAATCCGTCCCGGGCTGGGACGGAACTCATCAAACGGATCCTCGGCATTGATGCGACATTCGATGGCATGGCCTTTGATTTGAATGTCGCTTTGCGAATGTTGCAGCGGCTCGCCCATCGCCAGCAGGATTTGGTAACGCACGAGATCAATGCCCGTGACTTCCTCGGTGACGGGGTGCTCGACCTGGATCCGCTTGTTGACTTCGAGGAAATAAAAGTTGCCGTGATTATCCACGATGAACTCGACGGTGCCGGCGTTGGTGTAGTGGGCGGCTTCGGCGATTTTCACGGCGGCCTTGCCGATTTTGTCGCGCAATTTGCGGAACTTATACTCGAGCAACGGCGACGGCGCCTCTTCGATCAGCTTTTGGTTGCGGCGTTGAACGGAACAATCGCGTTCGCCCAGATGAATAATGCGGCCCTTTTGGTCGCCGAGAATCTGAATTTCGATGTGATGCGGATTCTCGATGTATTTCTCGATGTAAACGCCCGAATTACCAAACGCCTTTTCCGCTTCGGTTCGCGCCGTGTGATAACCTTTCACGAGTGAAATGTCATTATGCGCCACACGCATCCCGCGTCCGCCGCCGCCGGCAATGGCTTTAATCATCACCGGATAACCGATGTGTTTGGCGATGGCCAGGGCGTCCGGTTCTTTTTCAACGACGCCGTCCGACCCTGGCGGGACGGCCACGCCGGCCTTTTTGGCCAGGGCGCGGCTGACCGCCTTGTCGGCCAATGCCTGCATCGCGCGCGGGCTGGGGCCGATGAAACGAATGTTGCAACTCTCGCAAACCTCGGCGAAATGCGCGTTCTCCGAAAGAAAACCATAGCCGGGATGAATCGCGTCCACATCCGCGACCTCCGCTGCGCTGATGATGCGGTCAATGCGCAAATAACTTTCCGCCGCCGCCGCTTTGCCGATGCAAATGGCTTCATCGGCCAGTTGCACGTGCATGGAATTGGCATCTGCCTCCGAATAGACAGCAACCGTGCGGACGTTCAACTCTTTGCAAGCGCGAATGATCCGAACAGCAATTTCGCCGCGATTGGCAACCAGAATTTTTTCAAACATGGGCTTTCAGTGAAAGCAAACAGGATTAAACGAATGTTTCTGTGACTAAAGTCAGGCCGGCCGCACTTTGAACAGCGGCTGGCCGAATTCCACCGGTTTGGCGTTTTCCACCAGAACCTGCGTGATGACGCCTTTGACTTCAGCTTTGATTTCATTCATCACTTTCATCGCTTCAATGATGCACACAACGGATTCAGGGTTGATTTCAGTGCCAATTTCAACGTAACTCCCAGCCTCAGGGGATGGCGCGCGGTAAAAAGTGCCGATCATTGGTGATTTGACCTCAATTTCGCCGGTGGTTGAAACTGGCGGCGCTACTGTCAGTGCCGATGCAACAGCAACCGGCGGCAGAACTGGAACAGCACCAACACCCGGCGGTTCATCATACTGAACAATAGGTGCGCCGCCATTCGAGCCGCGTTTCAGCCTGATTTTTGAATCCTGCCGCTCAAGTTCAAACTCCGTTATGGAGTTTTTCTTCATCAGATCAATTATGGCTTTAATATCTTTTATATCCACGGCACGTTTTCGTTAAAGTGAACTCGAATTCCTGTTTTTAATCCTAAATAACCAGAAAAACAGCAGCCAAAGTTCGACTCTGCTTGAATTATTATTAAGTTGGATTAAATCCTAATCATTTGAATGATTATCGTCAAGTCGCAAAATAGAAAAGTTTAAATCAAATAAAAATCGATAAAATTGCCGTAAAAACACAGTTCTATGGCTGTTTTCTATCAGCTTTAACGTCAACGGACGCTTCTAAAGCCAAAATGTAGGATTTTTGGCCAAAGCCGGTGATTTGTCCGCAACAAACCGGCGCAATCAGGGATTTGTGTCTGAATTTTTCTCTCGAATGAACGTTTGAGAGGTGAATCTCAATGGTCGGTACTCCTACCGCCGCAATCGCATCCCGTAGCGCAATGCTGGTATGGGTGTAAGCAGCAGCATTAATGACAATCACGTCAAACTTCCCCTTTGCCTGCTGAATCCAGTCAACCAGCTCGCCTTCCAGATTGGATTGCCGGAACTCAATCCCCACCTTCAACTGTGCGGCACGTTCACGCACTTTTGCCTCGATGTCGGCCAAAGTCACGCGGCCATAGACTTCAGGCTCGCGCTGTCCCAACAGATTCAGATTCGGGCCGTTGAGAAAGAGAATTTTCATGTGCGGCCGGCAGAATAACCGGTCATCGAATGCTTGTCGATTTGATTTCCGGTCTTGGCGAGCAGAAAGCCCATCAAGGTGAAGGCCGTCCAAGCCAGTGCCGGAACATAGAGGCTAAACTCACCAAACCCCTGGATAAACCAGGCAAATACTCCCAGAAAAATGGCGAAGATTACCGGGTCGGCAGAACGCCAAACGCGCCGCCCGATCGTCAACAGCGAAAGCACAATCCAGGCTCCATAGAGCGTTCCGCCGACAATGCCCGAATCCGAAAATTGTTCGAGGTAGTCATTATGCGTCAGGCGGGCCATTTCGGCGGTGGGCGATTTGAGTTGTGCGTAAGGCCGTTGAAAAGTGCCCGGGCCCGTTCCCAGCAGCGGGTGCTTGAATGTGGTTTCCACCGCCGCGCGCCAGTAATCAAACCGTGCGCCGACGCTGGTTGCGCCGGCGGCAAAGTAGCTGTGAAATCGAACAGCAAAAATTCCCAGTCCGATTAGCAAAATGCCTGTCAAGGTTGCCAGTTTTAATCGCATCGGCCACTGCAAACGAAATAAACATGCGCCGCCGAGCGCCAGCGCAATCAACCAACCCAACTTCGAGCCGGTCCAAAAAAATGCCGCGCCGCCCAGAAAAATGGTCAGTGTGATTGCCGTCGCGCGAATGGGTGGTCGCAGTTGTTTTGTGCTGTTGAACGCCAAAACGAGCGACCCCGGCAATAACAGCAGAATCAAGCCCGCCAGGGCGTTGGGATAAACCAACGTGCCCATGACGCGCCCGTTGGCAAACTTGGCGAGGATGGCCGGATTGGGCACGTCCACGGCATTGGTGGTGATGATGACCCGGTCGCGTTTCATCTCCATAAACAGTTCCGGCGGAATGTTTGTCCAGCCGGTGCGCGCTCCTTCCAGCAACATTTGCCGGCTTTGCGGGAACTCGAACAGCCGCTGGTTGATTCCCCGAACCAGGCAAAATGCGAACGCCGCCAGCACACCGATGAACAGCCATTGCCGGGCGCGTTCGCGTCCTAAAATAAATGCGCCGATAAAGTAGCAGGCGAGGCATCCGGCGAATTGAAAAAGCGTCGTTGCCGTGAGATTGCCATCCACTGTTTGCGTGGCTGAAAGAAGCTGCCAGCCGAACCATAGCAACGGCAGCGGCCAGAGCCGGCGCGTTCCCGGCCAGCGCGGCTTGCTCGCGAACACAAGCACTGCGCCCGTCAGTGCCAGCGGCAACAGAATCCAGTTGCCCCAATGTGTAGGCCAGGCGTCCGCCCAAAATTCGGAAGGCGAAACCGGCGGCGGGATTTTTTGGTCGAGGATGACCGGATTGCCGAATTTCAAAATCGCCAGACCGAGAAACAGTCCGAATACGAGCGCGTAAAACCCGGTCCCGGTGATTTTTTTTTCAGACTTCATTGCGAGATTTCGTTCGCAACCGGTTAAAAACGAAGTTTGAGCAGGCTTACTTCCAGCGCCAGCGCTTCCTGCACGTTGGTGTGCAACAACCGCTGGGTTTGCTCCAAGGTTTGCAAATTTTCCAATGCCTGCCGCGGTGTAATGCGCCGGGCAACGGCTTCCGCGCCGGAAATTTCAGGGAATTTCAGCAGGCTTCCGCCGACGGCGAGCGTGCGCAGCCACACGTCGCGCAACCACCATTGCACGAGCAAAAGCGCCTCCGCCC